>Ga0335081_10003926_pt1 | contig 23444 bp, 15 predicted proteins | sample Lox_Sample_35_FD_206713 | JGI IMG/M metagenome (GOLD analysis project Ga0335081, IMG submission 206713) | Soil microbial communities from Loxahatchee National Wildlife Refuge, Florida, United States - Lox_Sample_3.5 | ecosystem: Environmental > Terrestrial > Soil > Wetlands | place: USA...
GGGTACGAATAAAATTGTTGCCGATGTCGAAGATTTCCTGCTCGCGGAGGGACTTGCTGGAGAGGCCAAGTTGCAGGATGGGGACGCTGGAGGCGTCGTATTTGAGGATGTTGGCGGGGAACATGCCGGGGGGCATCTGGCGGAGGGCGGTGTTCATGGTGGCGGTAGTTTGGGCCACGGCCATGTCGATTTTGACGTTGGGGTGGAAATAGATCTTGACGACCGCGTACCCGGAGTAGGATTGCGACTCGATGTGCTCGATGTCGTTGACGTTGGAGGTGAGGCTGCGCTCGAAGCCGGTGACGACGCGCTTTTCCATCTCCTCGGGGGAGAGACCGGAATACACCCAGAGGACGCTGACGACGGGAATGTCGATATAGGGGAAGATATCGACCGGCATGGTGACGATGGCCGCGCTGCCGAGGATGGCGATGAGGATCGCCATGACGACGAACGTATAGGGGCGGCCTAGGGCTAGCTTGACTATCCACATAGGGCTGAATTACGCGGCACGGCAGGCCGGAGGAGACTCAGGTTCCTGAAGGAGAAGTATATCGTACCCGTGGCCGGGATTGGCTCGGCGGGGCGCGGGGGCGAAAAAGGCGAATTGCCGGAACGAACCCAATTCCGGAGGCGGCGAAAGTTTAGCAATGGCTGGTTAATGAATAAGTTACGGGGTTTCTTGAGGGTCGGGCGGGAGTGCAAAACGAAGCCAATTTCGAGCCAAAAACGATGGATTTGGGGCTCGGGAGGCAGGCGGAATGCCGAATTGGCCAGGAGAAGAAGCCCGCACATCGGAGTTTGCTTCGGGGCGCCCGGAGGAGGCGCTCAATTCGACGGTAACAGACGGGTGGGGCACGATTCGGGAGGGAGGCGCGGAAGCGATTTGGATTCAACGAGAGGAGCGGGGGGTGACGCTGTGACCGGCAGGAGGCTCTGGATTGGTGGAGCTGTCGAACTGGAACCCGGATAGCGAGCCGCCGACGGGAACGCCGCTGCCGAGGGCGAAGTAGTTCAGGTCGTCCACAACACCGGCAATCGGGGCGAAGTCATTCCAGCCTGCAGACGCTTGGATTTTGCTGGTGAAATAAAGGCCGAACAGAGTGTTCGCCCGCGGGATATTGAGACCGATAATGGCTTGCGGATTGTTCACGGTCAAGGTGTAGCGGAAAAGGCCGCCGCTCAGAGACTGATGCGGCGCGTCATCGAACCCCCCGATTTCTCTGAAGGGTGAGCGCGATCGCAGCGCGCCCCTCTTCGCCGGTGCCCGCAAGGGATTCGTTCAGAGTCCCGGAGCTCGAAGGCCACCGCGTCCGGCGTGCTCTGGTCTGGGTAAGGAAAACACGTTGGTCCTTGTTCTTAACAGCATCGGTCGGAGCGTCGTCAGGCTCGAAAACTCCTCGTTGCCACGGCACTGTATAGGCGCGCCACATCGCCCGCACGGGTTTTCATGAATTTGGGTGGGCTGGCGGGGCGCATGGGTACAGGCAGGGCCACGTCAAACAAAAAGGGGCCGGCTTGGCGGCCGGCCCCTGGGGGTGAAATGCAATACAGGGTGGTTAGAAACGGATGCGCAGACCGAACTCCATGTTGCGCGGGGTGTTCGACTGGCCGGTGATCTGGCCGAAGGTGGTCGGGCTAGTCAGACTCATGCTCGCGCCGCCCGGCTGGAAGTGATTGAAGACGTTGGTGAACTGGAAGAACAGCGTGGCTCCCACGCGCTCCTTGTAGATGCCGACGTCCTTGATCACTGCCAAATCGAGATTCCAGGTGGAGAGACCGCGAAGGCTGCCATACGCACCGCAATTGGTGTCCAACCCCAGGACGCAGGGACGGAATTCGCCGTATACCTGGGCGGGGTTCGAGAAGTAATTCAGGCCGTAGGTGCCGGCGGTCTTGGTGCCGACGCTCTGGGTGCCTTGCCAGACGTTGGAACCGGTGCCACCGTAAATGTTGTAGTGGACCGAATTGTCACCGGTGTAGGGCCCGAAGCCGACCGCATATTCGGAGGTCGAACCGACCGCACTGACACCGGGGGTGGTGACTTCGCCGAAAGCCTCGCAGCCGGTGCAGCTTCCCTCGCTGTAGCTGACGGCGATAGGACTGCCGCTCTGCGCCGTGAACAACGGCGAGAAGGTCCAGCCCCCGAGGATATGCCCCAGGACACCGCGCTGTCCGCGGAAGACGTTGGGCTGGTAATACATCGAGAGGTTGTAGAGGAACTTGACGTCGAAGTTCTGCAGGCCGTAGCTGTCGTGCAGGTTGAAGAGATCCAGCGGTGTGGAAGAGCTGTTGTACTGCGCCAATTGCGAAGTACCCAGAGAGCGCCCCCAGGTGAAGTTGGAGATGGCAGTCAGCCCATGCCAGTTGGTGGTGCGTAGAGAGGCAAAGACCGCGTTGTAGTTGCCGTAGCCCAAGCTGGTGTTCATACCGACCGAGGTAGCCTGGCCCACGGTTCCCCCTGGCAGGGCTTGGGAGAGGAGCGTCCGGCCGAGGGTCCAACTGGGCGCCTTGCCCATGGCATTCCACAGGTCGGAAACGGCGGTTTCCTTGATCAGAGCGGTGTTCTTGGAGGCCAGCGCGGCGGTGCAACTTGTATAGCCTTGGCAATACGCCGAGTTCGCCCCGCCCAGAGCCGATTCGAAGAAGGCCTGGTTCGAGACGTTCGCCGGACTGTAGCCGTTGAAAACCAGTTGCTGGTACAGCGCGCCGAAGGCCTGCGCGAAGGACTGGCCGCCGAGGGTGGTCATGTACGGCACGGAATCGAGGTTCACCAGCATGTACTCGTTGCGGATGATCTTGCCGATGTACCCAATTTCGAGGGTGTTGTGCTGGTTGATTTCACGCTGAATGGTGATGGTGAAATTGTCGGTGCGATCGGGGCGGAAGTGCGGGTCCAAAGCGTCAGGGTCAACGGTTTGCGGGTTGGCCCCCACACCGGGGAAGTAGGGTTGGCTGAGCGTCGGAGAGCCAGCCCCGAGAGGAGCCGTCAAGCCGTCCGTGCCGATGCGGAAAGCCGTGGTCGGGTCGGCAACGCCGGTGCCCGCGCACTGGCCGGTCTTGGTGGGGTTGACGCAGGTCACGCCCTGCAAGAGGCCGGGGCCGAGGAGCGGAACCAGCACCAGATCGACGCCATTCAGTCGGCCGAAGATGCGGCCGTAGCCGCCACGGATGACGGTTTTGCCGCTGCCGAACAGTTTGCCCAGGATGCCATCCGTGAATTTCGGATTCCAGGCGACTGAGCCGCGCGGGCTGAACTCGCCGTAAAACGGATTGTACGGGTACTTGAGGCCGGCGCCCACGTTCCGCACCAGGGTGTAGCCGATCTGCGGGGTGTAGGACTGGCCGTTCAAGGCGGCCAGTTCGCGCTGCGCGATGAAGTCCTGCGTATTGATCGGCTGGTTGTTGGAATCCACCAGTTCCACCTGATTTCCGCTCAATTCATATGGGGGCAGCTCGAGATTCCAGCCGATACCGTACGTCAGGGTGAGTGTGGGCCTGAGGCGCCAGGTGTCATAGAAATAGGTAGCGTAGGTGGGGATGACGCTCTTGTCCGTGGCTTGTGTTCCGAGCGGCTGCAGCGCCAGGTTGGCACCGGCACGCGTGTACATCACCTGGGTGGAGCTGAGCATGCCCATTACGTAGGAGTAGTAGGTTTCGTAGCTCGAGTATTGGGAAGAGGGCACGGTGGTGGGGATGTACTGCACCGTGGGCGAGGTCCAGTTGAATCCGGAACTCGTCGAGAGGTAGCTGATCTGGTTGTTCACGCCGGCGCCGTTGTCGGAGCGCGAGTGATAATCGAAGGCGCGCAGGTAGGATCCGCCGAAGCCGAACAGGTGGTTCCCCTTGATCATCGTCAAGTCGTCCTTGAGCAGCTTGTCCTGGCCGTCCCAGAAGCGCTGGCGGACGCTCTGCGAGTTGACGTTGTAGGGGATGAGCGCGGCGGAACTCTCGCCGCCGATTTCCAGGGCGCCACCGAGGCTGGAGAGTTGGGGCGGACCGTTGGCACTGCCCCACTGCCAGAAGGTGCGGGTGTAACCGAACACGAAGGTGTTGGTGGTGGTAGGGCTGATCGAGGTGGTCATGCCGGTCGTCCAGACCGAAGGCTGTTGGGGACGGGGGGCCACCGCGGAGGGGGTGCCCAGCTTGTCGCCCGGAAGCACGCCGCCGATATCCACCTGGTTGCTGGTCAGGTACACCAGTTTGAAATCGCGATAGCTCAGATACCAATGCCACTTGTCACTGAAGTCATGATCGATGCGGCCTACGTAAATATTTGAAGTGATCGGGGTACGGAGTGTTGCAAGAAAGCCCTGCGTATTGTAGGTGTCGCCGCCCAGAGGATTGTTGGGCAACGGCATCTGCTGGCTCCAGATCTGGTTGACCACGGGGTTCAGTCCGACGCCACGCGGATCGCAAAGGCCCGCCGGGCAGGTGGCCGGTGCGTAGGTAGTGCCCTGGTAGGTCACCGGATACGGATTGAGATTGTACGGGGTGTATACGCCGGCCGCATTCGGAACCTGGATGACGCCGAGCCGCAGCAACGGCGAAGGCACGTTCTTCGAATAGAGGTTTTGGTTGGGGAACCGCAAGCCTTCGTAGTTGAAGAAGAAATACCACTTTTTGCCCAACACATCTTTGGGGATGAGCGGGCCTCCGAGCGTGCCGCCGAACCGGTTCCGGTGGTTGGAAATGATCGGCGTATACGGCAGGGAAACGCTGCCGAAGCTGAACGGGGTGTGGTTATTGGACCAGGAATTGGCGGCTCCGACCTTGGTATCGAAATACCACCAATAACCGGACCCGTGGAACTGGTTCGAGCCGCGCTTGCTGACCAACTGGATCTGGGCGCCGGAGGAGTTGTTGAAATCGGACGTCTGGTTGCTGACCGAGACTTTGAATTCCTCGATGCTCTCGATGGGCGTTGGAATCACGCCGGAGGGACTGCCGCCGCCCTGGCTGCCGCCGACGCCCGAGTAGTTCTGCTGATAGCCGATGGTATTGCCGGCCATGTCGTCGGTGATGTTCATGCCGTCGAGGGTGTAGGTGTTGGCGTCGTTATAGGACCCCGCGGTGAATCCGCCCAGCGTGGTCGCGGGCTGGAACACAGCCAGCGTGGTCACATCGCGGCCCATGTTCGGCAGGAGCATCAGCGTCTTGTTGTCCAAGGTGTTGCCGACCGTGGCATTCATGGTCTGCAGCTCCGCCCCGGTGACCGCGGTGACTTCCACAGTGGTAGATGTGGAGCCGATTTTCAGCTTGGCATTGAGCGTCAGCGCCAGGCCAACTTCGACCTTCTGCGTGTTGACTTCATAGGCGGCGAACCCCTCCTTGGTGAAGGTGACCTTGTAGGTTCCGGGATTCACCTGGGGGAAGACGTAGCGGCCCGCTTCGTTCGATAGCGTTGTTTGCACGGCTCCCGTCGAGGTGTCGGTAAGCTTGACGGCAGCGCCCGGCACTGCTGCATTGGATTCGTCGGTGACTTGGCCGGCGACGGTGCCGGCGGTTGATGATTGTGCCCAGACTGGTGAGGTGCCAAGACTTAACAACAGGCAGAGGCTCAGAACACGCAGTCCGGAGAAACATCGAAACGGCAGGAAACGAGTGAGCTTGTCACTCTGAACCATACTCCCTCCATCACGTATACAGAGGCCCTATTAGACACTAAGAGCCTGAATTGGATATGGAGGGGATTGTATGCTTTCCAACCCAATGTGTCAAGGGAATTTTGGCTCACGGAGCGGGAGGGAGAAAGAGGGGTGCGGAAGTGCCAAGGCTACTGGTACCAAATGGATAAGACGGGTCGTGTGGCAAAAGAACAAGGGGCCGGTCCTGGCGGAGCGGCCCCTGGCAAAAACAATCGAAATCGTGACGTCAGAAGTGGAGGCGGATGCCGAACTCCATGTTGCGCGGAGTGCTGGCCGAACCCGTAATACGCCCGAAGGTGGTGGGAGTGGTGAGGCTCAGAGTCGGGTTGCTGAGCACGTTGTGGTTGAAGACGTTGGTGAACAGGAAATGGAAGTCCGCACCCACGCCCTCACGCCAGAAGTTGACGCTCTTCACGACCGAGAGGTCCACGTTCCAGCGCGGCAGCCCGCGCATGGTATAAGACTCGCAGTTGGTGTCGAATCCGAGGATGCACCTGCGGAACTCGCCCAGCACCGAAGCGGGGTCTGCGAAGAAGTTGACGCCGGACGGATTGTTGGTGCCGACGCCGCCAGAGCCAGCCACGTTGTAGTGGGTCGAGGTGCCACCGGAATAAGGACCGGTGCCCTGGGCGCTGGTGATGAACGAAGTGGTGGCCGACGAGGTGGTGCTGACTTCACCGAACGATTCGCAGCCGGTGCATCCACCCTCACTGTAGGATGGGAAGATCGGGGCGCCGCTCTGCGCGGTGAACAACGGCGAGAACGTCCAGCCGCCTAACACCTTGCCCAGAGGGCCATGCTGGTTCCGGAAGACCTTGGGCGAGTAGTACAGCGCAAAGTTGTAGATGAATTTGTAATCGTAACTCTGCGGACCGTAGTCGTTCTGCAGGTTGTAAACATCCAGACCGGTGTTGGAGCTGGTGGCCTGCGATGTGGTGCCCGTGCCGAGTGCACGGCCCCACGTGAAGTTGCTGTTGCCGCTGAAGCCGTGGAATTCGCGCAAGTGATACGACACGAACAGGGCGTTGTAATTCCCGAAGCCGGTAGCCGAGTTCGAAATGAACGTGTAGCCCTGGCTGGTAGTCTGGCCTGGCAGAGGCGCGCTGAGCATCGTGCGGCCCAGCGTCCAGGAGGGCGCCTTGTACAGAGCGGTCCACAGATCCGAAACCGCCGTATTCTTGATCGAGGTAGTATTCTTAGCCGCGACTGCCGCGGTGCAACTGGCGTAGCCCTGGCAGTAAGCCGAATTGGCGCCGCCGAGCGCATTCTCAAAGAACGGTTGCGGCGTGGGCGTGCCGCCGGCGGCGACCGCGAAGTAGGTCTGCGCGAAGGCACTGGCGAAGGTCTGGCCACCCAGCGTCATCATGTAGGGAACCGCATCCAGGTTGAGAGCTTGCAACTCGTTGCGGATCAGCCGGCCGACGTAGCCGACCTCGATGCTTTGCGACTTGGAGATCTGCCGCTGCAGGGTGACGGTGAAGTTGTCGGTGCGCTCCGGACGGTAATGCGGGTCGAGGAAGGTCACATCGCTGGCGCCGGCGTTGCCGCCAACACCCGGGAAGTACGGTTGGGAAAGCGTCTGCGAAACGTTGGGCAGCGGAACCGTATTGCCATCGACGCCGATGCGGAAGACGGTGCTGGGGTCAACCCCGTTGTTGAGCAGGCACTGTCCACCTTTGCTGACGCCGGTGCAGGAGACGGCCTGCAGGAGGCCCGGAGGCAGAAGCGGAACCAGCAGCAGGTTTACGCCATTCAGCCGGCCGAAAATACGCCCATAACCGGCGCGGATAACGGTCTTGTTGTCGCCAAACAACGTACCGAGCAGGCCGCTCGAGTACTTCGGGTTCCAGGCCACGGAGACGCGTGGGCTGAGGCCGCCATAGAAGGGATCGTACGGATACTTCGGGTGTCCCGCGATGTTGGGAGTCAGCGCGAAACCGAAAATCGGCTGGTCCGCCTGCCCTGCCAGTGCCGCCGCGGCGCGTTGTTGCAGATACTGGTCGGCCGGAACCTGGTTCCCATTCTGGTCTACCAGCGACACCTGCTTGCCATTCTGCTCGACTGGAGGCATCTCAATCTGGTAGCTGAGGCCATACGTCAGGGTTACCGTCGGCTTGAGGTGCCAGGTATCGGAAGCATACAGGTTGTAGTAGGGGATCACGCTCTTATCGAATCCCGATGAACCGATTGGTCCGAGGGTCAGGTTCGAACCGGTGCGCGTGTATACCACCTGAGACTGCGCGACGAAGCCCATCACGTACGAGTAATAGGTATTCCAGTTGCTCTGCTGGCTTGTAGGCACGGCACTGGGATAGCTGAAGTTTCCGAAATTCGTGTTGGACGAAGTCACCTGGTAGACGATTTGATTGTTGATGCCCTGTCCGTTGTCGGTGCGCGCGTGGTAGTCGAAGTTGCGCTGATACAAGCCGCCGAACTGGATCAGGTGGTTCCCCTTGATCATCGTCACGTCGTCTTTGAGGGTTTTGTCCTGGCCGTCCCAGAAGCGCTGGCGAACACTCTGCGAATTGATGTTGTAGGGGATCAGGGCGTTGGTGCTCTCGCCGCCAATCTCCACCATGCCGCCCAATCCCGGTACCTGCGGGTAGGCGTTGGATGCGCCCCACTGCCAGAAGTTCCGGGTGTAATTGAAGTTCACAGTGTTGGTGATGGTGGGCGAGATGGAAGTGGTCAGGCCGAACACCATAAACGAAGGAAGCTGTGGGCGCGGCGCCAGCGGAGTTGCGGTTCCGAAGGTGTCGCCGGGGAGAACGCCGCCGATGTCCACCTGGTTGGTGGTAAGGTTGGTGATTTTGGTGTAGCGGTAAGTTCCGAAGAAACGGTTCTTGTCGCCGAAATCGTGATCGATGCGAGCCACGTAGCTGTTCTGGTTCAGTGGCGCGCGGATCGTCGTCAGGTAGCCCTGGGTGTTGTACTGGTCGCCGCTACCGTAAATCGGGTCGTTGGGCAGAGGCATTTCCTTCCAGATCGCGGCGATGGTGGGGTTCAAGCCCAAACCACGCGGATCGCAAAGGCCAGTGCCGCAACTGGCGGGCTGATAGGTCACACCATTGACCGTCACCGGAGAGGGGTTCAGGTTGTACGCCTGGTACTTGCCACTCGCATCCGCAACTTGGATGACGCCCGCGCGCAACAGGGGAGTTGGGACAAGCCGCTCATAGGTGCCGACGTTCGGGAAACGGCTGCCTTCATAATTCACGAAGAAGTACGTCTTGCCGCCCGCCAGTTTGGGCAGCAGCACGCCGCCCAGCGAACCGCCAAAGCGGTCACGGTGATTCTTGGGCAAGGGAGTGTACGGCAAGCCAGCCGCCGGCGTGTGATTGTTCACCCACGAGTTGGCGGCGCCGAGGTTAGTCGCGAAGTAGTATCCGTAGGCCGCGCCGTGATACTGGTTGCTACCACGCTTGGTCACCATCTGGATCTGGCCGCCGATCGAACCGGAGAAGTCCGCCGTCTGGTTGAACGTGGAAACGCGGACTTCCTCGACGCTCTCCACCGAAGTGGGGATGATGCCCGACGGGCTGCCGCCGGTTTGCGTTCCGCCTGTGCCGGTGAAGTTCGTGACGTAGCTGGTGTTGTTGCCGGCCATGTCGTCGGAATTGTTTCCGCCATCGAGCATGAAGACGTTCTGGTCGGAGAAGGCGCCGGCCGTCATGCCGTTGGGCGTCGTGCCGGGCTGCAGGACTGCCAGGGTGGAAACGTCGCGGCCCATGTTGGGCAACGACAGCAGCGCGGCCTGGGTCAGAGTGCTGCCCACTGTGGCGTTAGTGGTTTGCAGGTCGGCGCCGATGGTTGCCGTGACCTCCACGGTGGTCGAAGTGGAGCCGACCTTGAGGACTGCGTTGATCGTCAGTGCCGTGCCCACGGCGACGTCCTGAGCAGCCACCTTGAAGACTGTGAATCCCTGCTTGGTGACCAGGATGGAGTAAGTGCCCGGGACGACGTTGGCGAACACATAGCGGCCGGCGTCGTTGGTTATGGTGGTTTGCGAGATGCCCGTTCCGGTGTCCGTCACTTTGACCTCGGCGCCCGGGATCGCGGCGTTCTGTTCGTCGGTGACAATACCGGCGATGCTGGCGTTCGAGGTTGCCTGCGCCCAGACCGGCGTGGAGCCGAGGGCAAGAACCAGAATGCCCAGGCAAATCATCGTAAGCCCGGAGAGAATCCGAGAACTCCTGAAGCGTGTGAGCGTAAAGCTCATGTGTATCCCCTTCCTCATGCGTTTATGTCGCGATTGAACGCTTAACCCCTAACCAATACCGTTACCTGACGGCTACTAGGCCTCGCAGGCTTGCAGTGGGAACTGACCGTGCGCAACCGGGTATAACGGGAAAACCCAGATATGTAGAGCCCCGGGGATCCTCCGTCACTCAACTCAAGACCCCATTCCCGTTAGCCCGATTTTAACGAGATGAGAACAGATAGAATATTGGGAGATTTTAGTAGCTGCAGGTGAGGATTGTCAAGCGAACGGCGCGATTGTTTACGCCCTCGGACGTTTTGCAGCACAAATGTTTTGAAGTATTTATGCACAGCCGTACTGGTAAATCGCGGTTGGAATATTGTTAATTGAATAGCCGGGGATTGTTAATCAAATGTTAATTGCTCAACCGGCCGAAGTCTCGTTTTCAACGATAGCCGGCGATTGCGGCCAGCAACTGCTGCGCATTTGCATACTGAGGATCGCCTGCCGGAATGGTCCGCAGGATATCCCGGGCCTGCTGGTACTCCCGTTGTTGCGCGTGTGCGTAGGCCAGAAAGTACTGGGCCGGAATCTCCGGGTCGAGTTTCAAACTGTTTTCCAGCGCCCGGATCGCACTCAGGGGATCGCCCGTTAACAGGTAGAATTTGCCGGCGCCGAATTGGGAGGCCGGATCGTCCGAATTCAGCTCGGCCCGCGCGCGGAAAGCTTCGCGGGCGCGGGCAAAGCGTTCGCCATCCTCTCCGGGCAGTTGTGACACCCCCAGCCTCACCAGTGAAACGCCCGCGCTCAACCGCACTGTGGCGATCGGATCGCTTAGCGCGTGCGCCAGTGCGTTTACCGCGGCGCCCCGGCCGGCCTCTGAGGGCGCGAGGCCAAGCGCTGCGATCACCCGAATCAAAGGGTCCGGATCGGCGAGGGCGCGCTCCATCGCGGGGTATACTCTCGGATCGTTCGGGAAGCGCGGCAGATAACCCAAGGCATTGGCGCGCGGCAAAGGGCCTTCGGAGGGCTTCGCCAGAATCTCCAGAAGCTTCGCGACGGCCGCCGGGTCGTTGGCGCGGGCCAGGGTGAAGGCGTCGGCCCTGAGAATAAGCTTCTGCCGGGAGCGGCCGCCATACCACGCTCTCATCTGCTGCAATGCCCACGATGCGTCCCGGCTGGTGTGACACACGTTGCAGGCGTTCGGTATGGCGTGAGCGATGGTATTTTCCGGGACGGGAATGCTCATCGAATGGTCGCGGATAGCCGCTTTGATACTCAGGACGGTTCGCGGCATGTGGCACTCCACGCAGGAACTTCCGATGCTGCTCGCGAGATGGTGGGTGTGTGCCGAGACGGCCCGGCCAATCGACTCATGACATCGGGTGCAGAGGGCGCTGGCATCGGGGCGGAGCTGCGCGTTCCTCTCGATTTCGGTCTCATGAGCGTTGACGTGGCAATCGACGCAGGCGACCCCGCCTTTCAGATAACACTCACTCTGCCACAGGCCCAGGGCAGCGTTGGAGAAGCGGCGGGTGCGGCCATCCGGCCAATAGGCCGGGTCCTTGTCGAGCGGCTGGTTGTATTCGAGCACCGGGAAGAAGAAGTCGCAATCATCGGCCCCGGCCCGGTAGCCCTTGACCTGGATATCGCGGAACGAGTGGCACTGGGCACAGACTCCGGTATTGCGCGCAGGAGAGAGGCGCGTCTGCAGCACGATGTCGCGGGGCGGCCCGGCAGGCTTCGCGGCGGCGGCGCTGTAGTGCGCCACGTGTTCGCTGACCGGGCCGTGGCACCGTTCGCAATTGGTGCCGAAGTCGAGCCAGACGGTGTGGTATTGGCCGGTGGCGATGTCGAAATTCTTTTCCTGCTGGCTGACGTGGCAGGAGAAACAGTTCTTGTTCCAGACTTGCACCAGGACTTCGCCGGACTCGTCGGGGTCGCCGATCTCGAAGTTGTGGAACCACTGCTGGCGGAGGACATCCCAACTGGGCGGCAGCACGATGACCCGTCCGCTGGGGAGGGTGGTGAGGTAATGCTGAATGCGCCGGTTGCCCAGCGTGTAATCGACGCGGTGCTCCTGCTGCTTTCCGGTGAGGTACGATTCGGCGATGTAGTAGACGCCATCCTTTTCGCGCAGCCGATAGGGATCGCCGCGCAAGGTGATCGGGCCGCGCGTGAAATCGCCTTTGACGCTGGCGGAAGTGGCGGGCTGCACCATTTTGCTGTGCCGGGACTGCGACCACCGGCGCTGTTCGGATTCATTGCAGCGGGTACAGGCGGCCGCGCCTGGATAGGTTTGCGCGCGGGCCGGCGCCCATGCGGCCACCAGCGCCAGGACCAGCCATACCCCTCGCCGAGGCATAGTGGGTTCATACCATAGCGGCGGCGCACCGGGCAAGGCGGCTCATCGCGGTTTGCGGCGATCAGGTCGAACGTGTGGTTGGGGAAGGGCCGAGCCATCCGGTGGGCTTACAGCCGTGTCGGACAAAGTACGCCGAGGCCGGGATTACAAGAATTAACCTGACCAATTTCCAAACGATTACGGTCATGGTTCGTTGGTACAGATAGGGTGCAACATGTTTGACGGTACCGCGAGCGGTTCGACTCAGCTGCCAATGCGGACAGGATCTGACCGCAGCGCGCGAGATGATGGCGAGCGAGGCACAGAATCCGCCATGTTGGCGTACGGTATGATGAGGAAAGCGGGGTTCATGACAGTTTCCACTCAGGCTACTATCGACGAATCCACTCTGGTTGCGCAGGCTCGTGAGGGCGATACCCGCGCATTCGGGGAACTGGTGCGCCGGTACGAGGGAAAAATCTTCCGGCTGGCGCAACATGTCACTCAGAACCGCGAGGATGCCGAAGACGTGCTGCAGGAGACGTTTCTGAAGGCTTACGAACACCTCGACCAGTTCAAGGGCGATTCCAAATTTTACACCTGGATCGTGCGGATCGCGGTCAACCAGGCCTTGATGAAACTGCGCCGCCGGAAGACCGACAAGTCGGTGTCGCTGGACGAGACGATCGATACGGGCGAGGACACGATCACGCGCGAAATCGCGGCGTGGGACGAGGATCCGGAGCAGCGGTTTTCGCGCGAGGAACTGGGCGAGATTTTAGATACCGCGGTGGATAGCCTGGAGCCTCCATACCGTTCGGTCTTTGTACTGCGGGATATTGAAGAACTGTCCACCGAAGAGACGGCCGAAGCGCTCAATCTTTCCGTACCAGCAGTCAAAAGCAGGCTTTTGCGCGCGCGCCTGCAGCTTCGCGAGAAGCTGACCCGCTACTTCAAACGCAAGGGGGACGACGCCTTTGCTTACATGTAAAGACTTCCTAAGCGAACTAACGGACTTCCTGGATGAGAATTTGGACGCGGAGGTGCGCGCCAAGCTGGAGAAACACATGGCGGAATGCCCCAACTGTTGGGTGATCGCCGATACAACCAGGAAAACCATCCAGATTTACAAAGGAATGGATCCTTACCCGATCCCCAGCGACGTGGAGTCGCGGCTGATGAAGGCGCTCGAAAGGAAAATGGCCGCGAAAGGCAAGTAAGGCTCGCGGGCACGGCGCTCCGCGTAGTTCCGCCTGCAGGATTCCGGCCAACCTCCTGCTACACTCCGCCGTCTAAGGTCCGTTAGGAGCTATCCTGTGCGGACGATCCTGGAACAGACCACTCAAGATCTCCGGTATGCACTGCGCGTGATCGCCAAGAGTCCGGGCTTGATGGCGCTGGCCGCGATTTCGTTAGCGCTGGGCATTGGCGCCAATACCGCGATCCACAGCCTTCTGGACGCTATTCTGCTGCGCGCCATGCCGGTCCAGCATCCCGAAGCGCTGGCCGTGGTGCAGTATCACACCCGCGAGTTTCCGGCGGTGGCACGCGGATTCAGCGGCAAGCAATTTCCGGGATGCCAGGCGCGGGATGGTGAGCGGGAACATCCCGTTTCCGGCGTATGAAGCTCTTCGTGAGGGAACAGCGTGTTCTCTTCGATGTTCGGGTTCGCCAACGCGGGCCAGTTAGGAGCGGCCCCTCTGGTGGTGGCGAGTTACGCCTATGCGGCGGCGCGTTTCGGGGATGCCGTGAAAGCGGTGGGGCGGCCCGTGCTGCTGAACAACCAGCCGGTCACGATCGCGGGCGTGACTGGCGCGGGCGGAGGCGGCACTCGCGCCGGTTTTCCAGGAGTACATGAGTTCCATCGCCTCGAACGAGAAGGAACGCGCCGATCTTCCGCAGTTCTAAACTACGCTGGTGGCGGCGCCCGCAGTGTTGTTGGTGGCCGCGCTGGCGGCGGGTTGGGGACCGGCGCGGCGCGCGGCGCGGGTGGAGCCGATGAAAGCCTTGCGGGAGGACTGAGGATCGACTCGAAACGCGCGCCGGCCCACAAATTCATGAAACCCGACGGTTCCGGCGCGATGTGGCGCGGACACTCCTGTCAGCGCCACATCGCTCCAGTTGCTATCATCGGAGGTGGAGGTCTCAATGGCGGATGAACTGAATCGCCGGACTTTTCTGAAGACGGCGGCACTGGCGGCTGGGCCGGCGATGGTTTCCGGGCGAGCAGCCAACGATAAAGTCAATGTCGGCTGGATTGGGGTGGGCACGCGCGGCTATGCGGGGCTCGACTGGCTTCACACGGCCGCGGCGAATGAAGTCCAGATCACGGCCATTTGCGATACCTATCAGGGCTACCTCGCGCGCGCCAAGGATCGCATGCAGACCATCTGGGGCACCACGCCCAAGACGTTCGTGGACTATCGCGACCTGCTGGCCGACAAGTCGATCGATGCCGTCTACATCATGACGCCGGAGCACCTCCACCACGATATGACCATCGCGGCGCTTCGGGCCGGCAAGCATGTGTACATCGAAAAACCGCTTGCCCACACCATTGAAGAAGGCTTCGACATCGTGCGCGAATGGCAGAAGTCCGGCAAGGTCGTGCAGGTCGGAACCCAGAATCGCAGTTCCTCACTTTATAAGAAGGCGAAGGAACTCATTCAGCAGGGCATGGTCGGCGACGTGCATTACGTGCGCGCCTTCTGGTATCGCAATGGTTTGCCCAGCGAGCCTTCCTGGCGCTACGTGATTCCGCCCGAGGCGACGCCGCAGAATACGGATTGGGAGCGCTTCCTGGGGACCGCGCCGCAGCACGAGTGGGACCCGCACCGCTATTTCCAGTGGCGGCTGTATTGGGACTATTCGGGCGGTATTTCGACCGACCTGCTGGTGCACCAGACGGACATCGTGAACTTCATGCTCGGCAAGACGACGCCCAAGTCGTGCATCGCGTCCGGCGGGATTTACCGTTGGACGGACCGGACCGACGACCGCGACGTGCCCGACACCCTGAGCGCGATTTACGATTATTCGGACAAGTTTCAGATCAACTATAGCTGCTACCTGGGCAATGAATTCTTCGGCTACGGTGAAGAGGTCTGCGGCAACGAAGGGACGCTCCGCGTGATGAACCGGCAGGATCTCTACTTCGAGCCGGAGATGTACAATTCCCGCCGGCCCAATGCTCCCAACCGCGCGCCCGAGGCGATCAAGGCGCGCGCGGCGCTGCACATCAACGGACCGCAGGAGTACCACGAATCGGACGGCGCCATCAACCACTTCCGGAACTTCATCCAGTCGATCCTCGGGAAGGAGAAGCCCATCGCTCCTCCGCCGGTCGGCCAGCAGGCCGCGATTTCGGGCCACATGGCGACCCTGGCTTACAAGAACCAGAAGATGGTGCTCTGGGACGACGCGGCCAACAAGACGCGCTTCGCCTAGATCGATTCAAGGTGCGGGCGGGATGCCACTCCCGCCCCCCTTTCTGCTATGGCAGCCGCCACCGTTGCATATCCCGTTCGAAGCGCACCCCGATGGATCATCGGGCGGGGCGTGGATTTGACTTTGGTCATCGGCAGCGCCACGGCCGGATACGTCTACCTGCTTCTGTTTGCGGTACTGCACGTTCCGATCACGCTGCTGTGGTGGTTCTGGTCGGTGGGCTTCGACGGCACCCATATCTTTGCCACGGCCACGCGCACGTTCTTCGACAGCGAGGCGCGGGTGCGCCATCGGAAACTGCTATTCGGCAGCCTGCTGGCGTTTTTTTCGCTGGGTCCGCTGATGGTGCTGGCGGGGCAGAAGGGGCTGTTGTATCTGCTGGTGGGCGTTTGGGCGTACTTTCACGTCGTGCGGCAGCATTACGGATTCATGGTGCTGTACAAGGTGAAGAGCCGCGACTTCGCCAAGGTGGACAACTGGCTCGACCAGATTTTTCTGGGGGTGATGTTGACGGTTCCGCCGTTCCATCGCTTCTTCGTGCATCACCCCGAGGAACTCGGCGTCCCGTTCTCGTTTCCGCGAGTCGAAACCGGGATCTGGGTTCTGGTCGCCGCGGTGTGCGTGGTCTACGCCGCCCGGCAGTGGGTCCGATGGCGTGCCGGGTCCCCCGGAGCGATTCCGAAGTATCTGCTGCTCGGAGCGGTAATTCCGCTACACTGGCTCACCTTCGCGTTCATGAGCTGGCAGGCGGCCGTTCCTACTGTCACGATTGTGCACAATCTGCAATACCATGCACTGGTCTGGTTTCACAACCGCAATCGCTATAGCGGAGAGAGCGGGCATGGGTGGATTCCGGCGGCGGTGAGCCGCAGCCTTCTGGCGTACCTCGGTGTGGGGCTGGTCTTCAGTCTGGCTTACCGGATCCCCGGCTTCCAATTGGGCAAGGTGTCCGACCTGGCATTCGGTTTCTTCTGCGGCTTCGGGCTGACGCACTATTATCTCGACAGCAAGATCTGGCGTGTGCGGCACGATCCTGGTTTGCGGGCTGCGCTGCGGATGGCGTAGGGCCGGATCAGGACGGCCTAGTCGAGGCCCAGCGTCTTGCGGAGGCTTGAAAAATCGAAGGCCGCGGCGTCCTGCTTTCCATCGCGCGCCTCGGCATTTTCCATCCCGCGGAGCACCTCCTCGAGTTGGCGCCTTCCCACCTCGGACTTCATGGCCTCGCGTGGCGTCTTGCCGTTGAGTGCCGGCAGCGGCAGGTCCGGCCATTTTTCATAGTGCTCTGCTTTGAGGCGCAGGATGAGCTTGCTTTCCACCCCGGGGGGCAGTTTGGAAGGCTCGGCCGGCGGCTTCGAGGGTCCCTCGCGGTTCACCCGGTCTTTGATTTCACGCGCCGACTCGAACGTGTCGCGCTCGTGCGTCAGGAAAGCGCCCGCGTTCTTTTCGAGTAATTGCCGGCCGATGGCGAGCCGCTTGCGGGAGTTGCATTCCAGACGCAACTTTCCGCCGCCCAGTTCGATGTGTCCATACGATCGGCGAGGTCCTTCCACGACACCAGCCTCCAGCCAGCCGAACGTGCGCACGCCCGGGGCCGCGTCCTCCACCGGAGTGTCCTCAAACACCTCGGCCCGAGTCAGGGTAGCCGCGACGGCATCCTCGTCCTGGACACGGTAGGAAGCCGCCGAGAGCACCAGGTCGTCGCCCTCCGCGTTAACGACGCGGAACCGCGCGTCCTGCTCTGCATAGAGATCCTCGAATATCCGATGCATCCGATGGCTGTTTGCGCGGACATAGTCCGCGGGGCTCAGCCCGGACGTCCGGCTCGCTTCTTCGACCCGTTCGATCAGGGCCGGCAGCATTGCCCGGGGAACGATCATGCCATTGTTAGTGAAGATCCATTTGGCTTCATAGTTCTGGACACGGCCGAGCAGGCAGTCCCAATGAACGGCCTCCCGCGATGTGGTGACATCGTGCACGAAGAACTTTTCGCCGCTGAAGACATCTTTCAGCTCCACGCCGATTCCCCGATCGATTCTCTGGACCTCAAACACCCCAAGGCGACAGTTCCGCCACGACTCCAACAGTGCAAGTTCACGCGCCGGAAGCCGGGGGCGCCGGCGGATGTACTCCTCGACAACAGTGCGCCCGGTCCCGCCCGGACGAAAATCGTAAATCATCCAGTCGAAGAAGGCGGCCGCGCCACGGTCTCGCGCGTCGAACTCCTCGGGCTCCTGGTCGAAGTAGAGGCGGTGCGCCTCGCGGATCTCGGCACGGCTTCGAACCTGACGGATCGATTCGAACAACTCATGCAGCAGCGACTGGTATAACCTATCGCTTGCGATTTGCGGTTCGGTTCCGGAGTGGCGCGACCGCGCCGCTTCTTCATCCGCGGCGAGGTGGCACTTCTTGTACTTTTTCCCGCTTCCACACCAGCAGGGGTCGTTGCGGTCGGGCTTCACGACAGGAGGCTGCTCATCTTCCGCCTGGTCTTCATCGAATTCGTCCTCGCTCTGGTACTCAGACGTCATGAACACCCGGTCGAGGCACACATCCTCAATGGTCATCCCGTCGATCTCGGCCTGCACCAAATGAGGAACGAATCCGCCTTCGGTATCGATCAGGTCCTGCAGTATCCGTTTCCCTTTTCCGGAGAGCGTACGCCGGTGCCGATTGAGCAGCAGCTTCGCTTCGTTGTGGTAGGAGAGCTCGGCGAGAGCATCCACCACGACCATTAGGAGGTAGGGGGCATCCGCTTCGTCTGCGAAGGTGGAAAAGTCATCCAACAAACCGGCGAGCACACGGTCCATCCCATTGACTTCCGGCAGCAGATTGATTTGCTCCGCGAAGATGCACCGCACGGATTCAGAATTGTGCGGCGTCATCTCGCGATACTTCGCCAGCACCTCCACCGGGAACCGCTGGCCCAGACGCCAGATGGCCCATTGCGTGTGAAGGAAGAGCTCGCTCTGCCGGAACTCGGAGAGATCCAGAAGATCGTCGAGCACTTCCACGCCGGCAAGCTCGCCCAACCAGGCGATCACCAGCACAATCGCCTCCAGCGAGATGCGCCCGCGGTTCACGAGCCACTCCGGCACGGCCGCCCGAAAAACAGGGACGCAGCGCGAACCATTGTCGGAGATCTTCCGCACCAATTCGGGACTGACCGCGCGGGGCGCCTGGATTTGCAGATCGTTGAGGATGCGATACGGCAGCAGGCGGTCGTCCACTTCGGGCGATGGTTTCACGCGCGCTTTTTCATAGCGTGATGCAATCTCCCGGTAAACCGCCGGGTCTTTGAGGTTCAGATCGGGGTGATCCTCGCCCAGGAATTCCGCCACGTCGTCGGGGACCTCCTGCATGAGTGAGAGCTTCCAAAGGCCGAGCGCCTTGAGGGCACAGCCCATAGGATCATCCGGGTCGCGCCAGAAGCGGATGCTGGAAAGGCTTTTGTACCATGAGTAATTGCAGGGGCTCAGCTCCAATGATCTCCACGACAGCGTTTCCGTGTCAGCGAGGAGGCCGGCTATGGCCGGCTCTTCAGGATCCGATCGCGTAGGTTGCGTCATTTACCTTCAGCGTACAACGCGCGCGCCGGCCGGATTACCATCCTTCCCATACGTAGGCCGAAAAGCGGCGCATGACCTGAAAACCTACGCGCTGGTACAGGGCCACGGCGTCTTCGTTCGCGGCGGTGACGGTCAGGCTGGCGGAGCGGCAGCCCATATCTCGCAAAACGGTCAGCGACTGGCGCAACAATGCGTGTCCGATACCCGTTCCGCGCACCGACGGGGAAACGCAGATCTGGGTGATGTGGCCGCAGTCCGGCGCCACCAGGCTGGCCAGCGAGATTCCGCACAGCCGCCCGTCGGCGGCTTCAAATGCGGCGAACGAAGCCGGGCGGAAAAACGTTCCGCATCCCGGATACTGCACGATGTTGTAGAGGAATTTGCGCGCTCCCGCGGCGCTGCGGTACTGGTCGTTGATGGAGCTGTCGATGTGGCCGGCGTAGGCGTCGGCGATCAGATGCGCGGTGGCGTCCTGGTAGTGGTCGGACCACTTCTCCAGGTACATCGGCCGGCGGACGCGGCCTTCGGTGAGCGGCGAGCGGCGCAGGTCCGCCAGCATGAAATTGCGCTCATAGGTGCTCAGGCAATCGGCATGAGGAAGGCGCCGGGCGGGCGCGTAACTCAGCATCATGAGTTGCGATTCGATGCGGGTGATGGGCGGGCAGGACATCATGGCCTGGAGCGCCCAGTCGAGCAGCAGGTTTTCCCGCTCGGGAGTACGGACCTGGCGGCGGACGTAGAGGTCTCCGAGCAGTCCCTTGTTATCCTCGAGAACGTAGTAGAGGTAGCCGGCCACGCGGCCGTCTTCCACCAGGGCGCAACCGTTGAGCGCGCGAAGATCCACGAAGCGGCGCACCAGGTCGGCCGATTTTTCGAACTCCCACTCCAGCTCCGTGCGCCAGGCGGCGGTTTCCTCCTGCAGCATGGATTCCAGGTCCCGCGCAGAGAGCCGCCGCAGGTCCACGATTTCGGGCCGCTGCGGTGCGGGATATAGCCTGGCTGCCATCGAAATGCTGTTATTGTACCCCGTACACAGAGGCGTAGCTCAACTGCTGGCGGACGACGTCTCGGGGGTATGAGATTTTGACGGAGGTCACCTTGCCGGCGGAATCGAACTGCGCGGTGAGATCGGCATTGATGCCGCACCAGTAGCTGGGGATGTTGAGTTTATCGAATCGTGCGATCACCTGGTCTCGCAGCACGGGGTCGAAGTGCACGGCGTAGCGGTCCACCAGTGCTTTGATGGCGGCGTAATCACCCTCGGCCTTGATGCGCATCAGCTCGGCGAGCAGCATGCCGACGCCCTGGTGCATTTTGTCGAAGTCCTTCAACATCAGGTAGGTCTTGCCGTTGCGCTGGATCTTCTCGATGGCGCCGGTCTTGTCCATCACGTAATTGACGATGAGCTGGCGGTTCCGCTGGTGGTCCTCTTCGATGGTGTCGCCGTGTGGAATGCGCTGGAGCTGCGTCACGACGGTTCGGACCGCGTTGTAGTACATCACCTTGCCGACTTCAGGACTCGAAACGAGACCGAGTTGCCGGACCTTGGGGTCGAACACGCTCCACAACGCCATCAGGTCCGCGCGCGCCTCTTCGAGGGTGGAGAAATATTCTTTGAGATAAGGCTCGGCGCCGCCCTGCAGCCTGGGGCTCAGCTTTCCGGAGCCGTGGCCGATGACTTCGTGGAGGGCGGTCATGAGATCGGAGGCCTCCTCGGTGTACTTTTTGGTGAGGTCGATTTCGGCCTGTGAGGCGGAGAATTCCTCGATGGGCCCGGCGCCGGTGGCCAGCCGCAAAGTGCGGGAACTGCCAGTGAACAGGAAACTCTTACTGCCGTACTTTTCGCGGATTTCGTTCTCGTTGGGCAGATTGTCGCCGACGGTATTCACGTGAAAATCGCCGGTCTCGATCACGGTCTCGACGGCCTTGGCGAGCGGCGGCTTGACGCCCTGTTTCCGGTACTGAGGCGCCCAAGGTGCGTGGTCTTCGAAGTACTGCGCGTTGGCCGCCAGCTTGACCATCAGTTGATTCAGCTTTTGGTCGGTGACGGTGACGAAGCTCTGCGAGGTGCCCTTGGCGGCGCGGGCATCGCGGTAGACCTCGATGAAGCCGTTGGCGAAATCCACGGGCGGATTGTTCTGCACCCAGGCGATGCCGAACCGGATCCAATCGGCCGGGTCGCCGGTCTGGTAATAGTGGATCAGCGAAGCGATCACCTCGTCCTGCGCGGGCTCGGCATAAGTTCGCGCCTTGGCGAGAGCGTCGTTGGCCTTCTTCAGGAATTCGGCATACAAACCCGGCGGCACTTTTCCGTCGGACGTTCCGGCGCGGTAGATCTCTTCCACCAGCTTGCCGTCTTTCGACTTGACCAGGCGCGAATTCAAAGGATGGGTGTCGTGGAAATTCGCAAGGTCGGCCATGCTGACGCCGGAGTAGAAATTGTTGGCGCTGGCCTGCAGGATGTCGAGTTTGCCTTGCGGGCTCTTGGCGGTGATCAGGGGTTGAAACGCGGGGTCGAAGAGCGACGGGCGCAAAGCCTCCAGTTCGCGATCGAGATCGGCCTGACTGTGAATGGCAGGGAGGCCGTAGGGCATGCCACGAAAGCCGCCGCTCCGCAGGGCTGACGATGCGGCCGCCTTGAGTTCCTCGAAGGAGAACTCGGGCAGAAACTTCTGGGCGGTCATTTCGCTGTGATTGCCTCGATTCGACCAGAAGAGCTTCGTGAAGTCGGCGATCTTACGCTGTGCGGGAGAGGCCGGCGCCGCAGGGTGACGCATGATCTCTTCGAGCACGCGCTTTTGGCGCAGGCCGAACGGGGAGTTCTGGTCGTAGTTGATGGGGTCGATGGCAATAGACGCCTGGGTGAGCCAATAGGCAAGCGCCTGCTCACGGGGAGAAAGCTTCTGAAAGCTCTCGGCCTCGAGTTGTACGAAACCGGTCGTTCCGACCCGGTCCACCAGCACGCGGTTGTCTGCGGCAATCGCGGTGAATGAGAGTACGGAATAGATCAAGATGCGCGAAAGCATACCTGTCTTCATGGTATTCCCTGGGGACACGCGAGAGGACTCCGGCGGGACGGCAGCATCGAAAACCACCTGCGGCCAGCGGCACTGTACATTGTCCGAAGAGCTTCCCCATAAGTGGGGACGCGGCAGCCTCGAAAACTCCTTCGCCAGCATTGAACTGGATGGCAGACCAACAAGCGCCGAGATGAGTCTCGGCGCGGCAGGCAGGAGTGCCTGCGCCACATCGCGGCCCGAAGAACCGGCGGGTTTTCATGAATTTCGGTGGGCCGGCGGGGCCGGTGGGTACAGGCACGAGTGCCTGCGCCACAGTCTAATGCACCTTTCCCGCGGAATTCTCCAGTACGACGTTCGACAATACAGCCGTGTCCACCTTGTCCGGCAGGTGGGAGCAGAACCCGATTCCGGCGTAAAACGGTGCTTCGAGATGCAGTTGGATGGGTGGTCCGAACTGATGCATCGGCTCTCCTTCCAGGCTCACAAAAAGAGCGAAGGAGTCGCCGTGCTTCTGGATGCCGATGCGGCGTGCCATCACCGGCACCAGGCTGTCGGGAGTCGCGCCGCCCGGGCGTCCGCGGCCGCCGATCCGGTATTCGATGTCCTGGATCCGGACGTTCTTATCGGGACGTTGCGCGAGGTGAATCATACCGGCGCCATGCAGCGCGGTGATCGCCTCTTTGGAATCGTCATCCAGGTCCTGGCGGATCACGAGCACCGCTTTGCGGTCGCCGAAGCCATCCTGGCCGGGATATTTGATATCGGCCGCCAATGAAACGTCGCCGGACATCTTCCTCCACAGATAGCGGAACTCGTCGCGTGTGTACCAGATGTTATAGCCGGCGGAGCGGATGGTGTACTGTCGCGTGCTGGTATCATAACTGGCGCTGCCTGCCAGCAGGGGACCGCCGATATCGGATTGGCCTTCGAAAATCCCGATCGGTGTCTGGAAGTTCTGGCTTGGACGGTGAAAATCGACGGGCGGAGCCACCTGCACGTGCGTGGGAGAGCCTGGGAGTGCCCAATCGGGCACAGCCGGTTTGGGCGTTCCCGGCGCGGCGGTCTGGCCGCGAAGAGCAGAAGGTGCCGCGCCAAGCGCCAGGGCTATCAGCGAGGTTAACCAAACTCTGAAACGCATAAACGCTCCCTCTGGCGATCCTCTCAGCGACTACGAGTGCGTTCCATCACCTTCATGGGAGCATACTTCCGATGACCTGT
>Ga0335081_10003927_pt1 | contig 23442 bp, 22 predicted proteins | sample Lox_Sample_35_FD_206713 | JGI IMG/M metagenome (GOLD analysis project Ga0335081, IMG submission 206713) | Soil microbial communities from Loxahatchee National Wildlife Refuge, Florida, United States - Lox_Sample_3.5 | ecosystem: Environmental > Terrestrial > Soil > Wetlands | place: USA...
CAAGTGCCTTGACTAGCACACGTACGGTGTACGCATAGGTAGATACATCGTACGCGACGAGGAGGCACAGCAGTGGCCAACCAGACGGTACTAATCTCGGGCGCCGGCATCGGCGGGCCAGCGCTCGCGTTCTGGCTGCGGCGGTACGGCTTCGCGCCGACGGTCGTAGAGGTCGCGCCCGCGCCCCGGCCCGGCGGGCATGCCGTGGACCTGCGCGGCGCCGGGCGCCAGGTGGTCGAACGGATGGGGCTTCTTGACACGGTACGAGCGGAGCGCGTTGACGAGCGCGGATTCGCCTATGTGGACGGTCGCGGCCGGTGGACCGCGAGGATGCCGGCCGACCTGTTCGACGGCGAGGGTATGGTCGCGGAGATCGAGATCATGCGCGGCACCCTGACCCGCATCCTGTACGACGCCACTCGCGACGAAATTGAATACCTGTTCGACGACCGGATCACCGGGCTGACCAAGGACGGGGACGGCGTCAAGGTGACGCTCGCCAGCGGTACCGTGCGGCGGTTCGACATCGTGGTCGGCGCGGACGGGCTGCACTCCGGGGTACGCCGGCTCGCCTTCGGGCCGGAGCAGGAGTTCGTGCGGCACCTCGGCGGGTACATGGCCTACTTCACGGTCCCGGACCCGGGCGACCTGGATCACTGGTTCCTCATGCATGGCGCGCCGGGCGGGCTGGTCGCCGGGATCCGGCCGGAGAACGGCGGCACGGCCAAGGCCATGCTCAGCTTCACCTCTCCGCCGCTGGAGTACGACCGGCGCGATGTGCTGGCCCAGCATGAAATCCTGCGCGCCAAGTTCGCCGGAGCGGGCTGGCTGGTGCCGCAGATTCTCGCCGCCATGCCCGGCGCCGGGGACTTCTACTTCGACTCGCTCGGTCAGGTCCACGTGGGCCAGTGGTACCGAGGGCGGATGGTGCTGCTCGGCGACGCCGGGTACTGCGGCTCGCCGCTGGCCGGGCTCGGTACCGCGATGGCGCTCGTCGCCGCCTACGTGCTCGCGGGTGAAATGTCCGCGACGCCGGACGACCACGAGGCAGCGTTCGCCCGGTACCAGGATGAGATGCGCGGCTATGTGAAGCAGTGCCAGACCCTGCCACCCGGTGGCGTGAAGGGCTTCGCGCCGAACAGCGCGCTGATGATCCGGATGCGCAACCTGTCGATGACCATGATGACCCGGTGGCCGATGCGCGCGCTCATCGCCAGGCAGTTCCAGAAGGCCGATGCGATCACGCTGAAGGACTACTGACGGCGATCTATTAGCGACGAGCCGACCGCAATGCCGCCGGCCTCACGTACCGGGGTCCGGCGGACATGCTGGTCCTACCGTTCAGGTGCCGGCGGCCGCGCCGGCTGGGCCGCCTGCTCGCCGGTGGCCTGGGCTTGGATGAAGGCGGCGATCCGGTCGTTCAGCTCGTCGATCCGGTTGAAGCCGCCGTGGCTGCCGGGCACGATGGCGACCTGCGCGTGCGGCATGAGGCTTCCCCGGGCGCGGGCTTCTGCGGGGGTGAGCATGGCGCTGCGCGCCCCGGTGACCAGCAGGACCGGAACGCTGATCGCGCGGAGCTCGTCGTCGGTGAGGATGGCGGGAAACTTCGGCTCCATCCGGTAGCCGCGGCTGCCCGCCCACATGAGCGTCATCAGCTCCCGCTCCAGCATGGCCGGGCTGTCCAGCCACCGGGCCAGGCGGCGGCGCAGCGGCATCGGGGTCAGGCTGGCCAGGCCGCTGATCGTGAACCACCACCAGAAGCGGGCGTCGAGCTTAGTGAGCCCGGCGGGGTCGAGCAGCGTGATGGAGGCGACCCGCCCGGGCGCGCGGATCGCCTGGTTCATGGCGACCCAGCCGCCGTAAGACAGGCCGACCAGGTGCGCCGGGCGGTCGCTGAGCCGGCCGAGCAGCTCATCCAGCCAGGCCGCGCAGGACGCCGGGGGGGTGAGCGGGGCACGCCAGATGCTGGGGTTGGGGTCGCCGGGCATGTCGATCCCGTAGACCGGGCCGTCCTGGGCGAGCGCCGCCACGTGCGGGTACCAGCCCGCGGCGTTGAATCCGGCGCCGGCGAGGAGCACGACCGGCGGCCCGCCGGGGTGCGGCCGGCAGGCGTGCACCCGCGTGGTCGTGGTCGCCGTCTGGACATCGAACTCCTCGCAGGGCTGCGGCCACAGCGCGAAGGCCCGCTCGTACGCGGCCATGAACTTCTCCCGTGCCGCGTCGCTCACCCATGATCCCACCTCGGCCTTGGGTGCCAGCATGTTCGGCCTCCTTGCCGCCGGGCCCGCCGCCTTGGCGAGCCGCCTTCCCGTCCTTTTATGATACGAACGTATCATTAACGGGCCGGGAGGGTAAAGACAGGTACGGTGAGCGGATGCCGAAGCGGGTCGACCACGAGGAGCGGCGGCGGCAGATCGCGGATGCGCTGCTGCGGACGGCCGCCACACGCGGCCTGCATGCCGCCGGGATGCGCGAGGTGGCGGCCGAGGCCGGGGTGTCCCTGCGCCTGGTCCAGTACTACTTCGGCACCAAGGAAGAGCTCCTGCTGGCCGCCATGCAGCACCTGGCGGCCCGGTTCGGAGCACGGGCCGTGGCGCGGTTCAAGCAGGCCAGCGGGTCGGACGGCCCGGCTAGCCCGCGCGACGTGATCGCGGCCATCCTGGCTGAGGCGCTGCCCGCCGACGACGACAGGCGCACCTTCTACGTCGTTTACACGGCCTACCTGGCGCTCTCGCTGACCGATCCGGCGCTGGCGATCGCGCCCCTGGTCAAGAACTCCGACATGGTGACCGGCGTGGTGGCCACCCAGTTGCGAGCCGCCCAGGCCGCCGGCGACACGCCGCCCCGCCTGGACCCGGACCTGGAAGCCCTCAGCCTGATGGCCATGTCCGCCGGACTTGCCACCAGCGTCCTCGCCGGCCAGTCCTCGATCCAGCAAGCCCAAGCGGTCATCGACTACCACCTGGACCGCCTGTTCCCCGCATCCCGACCCGCATTACATGCGGCAAGCCACGAGTACGCGACGGTAATCCGGAATCAGGTTTGCGTGCCTGTCCGGGGTAGTCAGCCAGGCGCGCAGCGCTAGTGGGCTGTGCACGTGCCCGAGGAGCCGATCATGCCGATGTCTGAGGATGAGCGGCGCAGACTGAGCGAGCTAGAGGCCGAGCTGGCCAAGCAGCGGCGGCTGGCCGGCCTGTCGCACCGCCTCGGGTCGGCGAGTGTCGATACCGGGCTGCGGCGCGTAACCGTGCTATGGATTAGGAGGAGCCGTGACAGCTGAGACGGTCATGGCACCGGTACATGCGGCACGCCTCATGAGTCACACGTCAACCTGGGAGATCCTCCGGGCGCTTTGCGGCGAGATGGCCCTGCAGCAGGCCGGTGGACTGGCCGACCTCGATAAGGTATCCATCCGGGTCCCGGAGGTAACAGCGGATCTCCGCTCCGCGGTCGATCGGCGGCGTCACGAACTCTGCTCCCTTCGCCCTCCACTCCTCGTAGCAGGCCTGGATATCGGCGACCCGCAAGTTCAGGAAGATCGAGGTGGTGTCGCCGGGCTCGTAGTCGACTACCGAAATGCCCGGCTTGTCGGGGGTCGGCGGTCCGCCGGGATTCATGATGATCCACGAATTGGACAGCCTGACAGTGCACGGGTTCTCCTGCAGGATGACGGTGCCGCCCAGGACACGCGAGTAGAAGTCCCGCGATCGCGCGACCCTGCGGACCGTGATGAACAGCGCCACCAGAATGCCCTCGGCGGGCGCGGGGAAGCTGGCGAAATCGTTGCGGGGCTGAGATTCGGTCATGGTTGCTCCTATCCGGCGGCATCGGCAGACAGCGGCTAACCGAGCGGCGGTCCTAGTCATCAACCCTTCCCGCGATGTGGTCGGCGCAGACGTCCCTGCACCGGCCGGCACGAGCCGGGAGTCGCGCATCGTCGAGCCGTGAGCTGTTGTTGATGAGCGCCCCGGAACGCGTTCCGGGGCGCTCATCTCATTGATCGATTCTCACTGGTCGATGCTGAACATGCCCTCGGGTACCCCGGCGATCTCGATCTGGCGCCAGATCGAGCGCCACTGCGGGAGTTCGTGATAGCGCCGCAGCGCGGCGAGGCCGCCCAGCCAGCCGGTCCAGCCTGGGTACGGCGGGTTGGCGGGGTCGAACCCGCTCTCCACCACGGTGAGCCGGGTCTTGCCGTCCGAGCCTTCCAGCTCCCAGCTGTCGGTCATGCCGTCGGCGAACCGCAGCGTCGCCCGGCGGCCCGGCTCGAACTCGACGAACTTGGCCCCCCCGGGGTCCAGCTCGAACCCGCCCATCGCGAAACGGCCGCCCACATAGGGCTCGATGTCCACGTTGGCACCGAACCACCGGCAGAACTGCTCCGGCCGGGTCATCGAGTCGAACACCTCGTCCGGCGCCGCGTCGATCACCACGGAAGCATGCAACTCGTTCGACGTGAAGTCGCACTTGGGCGTCAGCTCACGGCCGGCCAGATAGTCCGCCAGGTTGGAGATCGCCAGCGACCAGAACGTCTGCAGCGCGCCACGGGCACCGGCCTTGTCGGCCAGCACCTCCGCGAAACTCGGCAGGTCGCTCTGGCTCAGCGTCACCAGAGTGCCGCCCTCATCCTCGGCCAGCTCGAACTGCACCGTGGACTCGACACCGTCGACGGTCCAGCCGAACCGGATAGTGCGCTCGTCCACATGCAGCACGCGCTGGTGCGGCTTAGCGCCGTCCGGCGTGAAGCGGCCCCAGAACTCGTACTTGCCGGGCAGGTCGACGTCGGCGTGCTCGGCCAGCCAGACGCGCAGCGCGGCCGGGTCGGTCAGCGCCTCGTACACGACCTTCGGTGGGGCCGGAACGACCGCGCGCAAGCGCAGGTCAGGCTCGGTCATCGGGATCTCCCTTCGGATAGCAGGCGACGGCCAGGCGGAACGCGTCGCCCTCGGCACCGCCGTAGCGGGTGAACAGGTCCCGCAGCGTCTGCTGCAGCTCGTCGAGGAACGCCTTGCGCTGCTCCGGGCGCACCCGGATGTCCCCGGACACGCCGATCGAAGGCAGGTCGGGCCGGGTGAGGTCGAGCGCGGCGACGTCCGCCTGCACGTCCTCCATCAGGTCGACCAGGTAGCCCAGGCTGAGCCGGTCGCGGGCCTGGCGCAGCCCGATCCGGCCCACCAAGCCTGGGGACAGCCAGTAGGACCGGCTGGCCGCTTGGTAGATCCCCTCGTGGATCCCGCGCACCCGGCGCTCGGCCACCTGACGGACCAGGCCGGCCTCCAGCAGGCGCTTCACGTGGTAGTAGACCCGCTGCGGGGTCTGGCCGAGCTCGATCGCCACCTCGGTGCACGACCGGGGCTCGGCGAGCTGCCGCAGCACTTCGATCCGCTGCGGCTTGAGCAGGGCCTCAGCCTGCTCGATCCGGTCGAGGTAGACGACGTCCCTCATGACGAAAATCAGTCTTTACGTAAAATAATTTTTTGTCAATGACTGCCCTCGGTCTTCGCGCTCGCTCTGGTGCACCGGGGATGACGTCTGGTGGCGCTGCCTCCCGCCCGTGGCTCTCAGAATCGAGCGGGTGACGGGAATCGGATCCGCACTATCAGCATGGGAATCTGTGTGATCCGGGCTGTTGTGCAGCCTGACCTGCGGTTCGAGGTCTCCGCGAGTGACCGTGAGAGACCCCCTCGTTGCCGAGGTTAAGGCACGGCAATGGCACGACATCCGCGCGCACGCCGCAGGCACAGTTAACGTTGGTGCGACTATTATCGACTACAATGTAGTCATGAGCAAGCGTGCGGCAACGCCTGTCCGGTTTGATCCGCCGGTGGCGGACCGACTCGCCTCCTTCGTCGCAGCGAACCCTGGTATGTCAATGTCCTCTGCCGCAAACCGACTGGTTGACGAAGCCCTGCGGATGGCCGAGCATCCAGGGGTCATCTTTCGGGCTGGTCCTACCGGCCGTCGCGCTGCCTTGGCCGGGGGCCCGGACGTCTGGGAAGTCATTCGCGCCATAAAGTCGGCTCACGCAGCCGAGCCCAGGCTGAACAGCGATGACCTGGTTGGCCTGGTCAGCGATAACACCGGGACAGCGCTGCGCATGGTGAACACTGCGGTCCGCTACTGGGCTGCCTACCCCAGCGAAGTCGACGCGGAGATCGCCGCCGCAGACGCGGCCGAAGAAGCCGCCGAGCAGGCCTGGCTGCGCGAGCGTCAGCTCCTGGCCGGGTAGCCTATGAGCCAGCCACTGTTGCTGGACGAGATGTTTTCCGGCGACATCGCCCAGCAACTCCGCGCCGGGGGCTATGACGTTATCTCGGCCGTCGCCGATTCAGCCTTGGTAGGGCTCCCCGACGAGCAGGTCCTCGCATACGCGGCGACCGAGGGGCGGGCACTGGTCACCGCCAGCATCAAGGACTTCGTCCCCTTGGACGGCCGCTATCGCGCCGCAGGGCAGTCCCACGCGGGCCTGATCTTGGTGTCAACCAAGACCTTCCCCCAGAACCGCGGCTTCCCCTCCGCGATGACAACAGCCCTTACCACACTGCTCAGCGGCACGGCCAAGATCCAGTCCGGCCAAGTGCTATTCCTCACACGAGGCTAAGCCGAACTAGACCACCGCCTGCCCAGACGCCAAGGCATGCTGGAACTTCATGCTGAGCCCCGGGGCCTCTATACCTTCACCGGTTTCGGTTGTCATCCGGTCCGGGTGTGACCTCGGTCCCGTGGTCGGCGAGCAGGTCGAGGAACGGGCCGACCCGGTGTCCGTCCTGGGCGTGGTGGCGGAACAGGCTGTCGCGGTTCACGGTGTACACGACGCGCCGCCCGGTGCGGGTGCGGGTGAGATACCCCTCGGCTTCCAGGTCGGCCACGATGGCCTGGACCGAGCGCTCAGTCAGACCGACGACCGGGCTGATGTCCCGGATGCGGGCCTCGGGGTTGCGAGCGATCTCGACCAGCACGTGCCCGTGGCCGGTCACCAGCGTCCAAGTACCGCTGCTCGGGCCGGGGTCGCTCATACTCGCTGACTCTACAACTCGCGAGAGAATCATCGCGAGATAGAACACGCGAAATTTTTCTCGCGGTTATATTGACGTGCGACTGGCCGAGGGCTGATCCTGGTAATACCCCGACCGGGCCGCGCCCGCGGCCGGACAGGGCAGCGATGACCAGCACCCTTTACGGGTCCGGAGGAGCGGCGCCGTTGCACGACCGCCCGTTTTCCAGGCCTGGCGTAACCCAAGTTCGCAGATGATGTGCAGGCGTTATGCGGTGCTGCCGCCCGCCGATGCCAGCTGCTGGCTGTCGCTGTTGCTGTCAGCTCGCGTGACCCAGTGGTCTCGATGGTTCAGGCAGCCGGGGGCAGGAGCCTGCCCTGGTCGACGCTGGACTCGTCACGGTTGCCGTACCGCTCGCGCAGCGCCTGCCAGGCCTGCAGCTTCTCCGGCCGCATCCGCTGGCCGTCATACAGGTCGTGCACGAAGCAGTGCAGCACGCCCTCCCCGCCTGGCCCGAGGAATTCCACGGTCAAGACCTCCTGCCCCGGCCAGGCGGGGAACAGGCTGGGCCTGCGCGCGAACCGGACGCCGGTGACCTCATCGACTCGTACGTCGATCGTCCGGCTCGCCGCGTCGTCGCCGAGTTCGACGTGCCACCAGCGCCGGTCGGCCGCCCCGCGGAACAGGGGCGTTGTCGCTCCGGCGAGGTGCGCAAGGTGGCAGTCGACGCCGAAGACGAAGACCCCCTGCAGCCCGGACCCCGACAGGTCTGCGATCAGACGTTCCAGCTCACTGGCGGGCTCGCTGATCTCTGCGGTCGTGCCCATCTCGTGCTCCTCACCGCGGTCAGGCTTGCTTGATTCAGTACTCACTGTATAGTACAGGTATGACTGTATCAGTTCAAGTGGACCTGGGAATCCTGGCCCGGGTGGGGACGGCGCTGGCCGACCCGACCCGCCGCCGCGTGCTGGTCCACCTGATCGACGGTCCCGGGTACCCGGCCGAGATGGCCGAGGCGTTCGGGACGACCCGGGCCAACCTGTCCAATCACCTGACCTGCCTGCGCGAGTGCGGGCTGGTGACCGCGACCGCGGAAGGCCGCCGGGTCCGCTACGACCTGGCCGATGACCGGCTGGCCGATGGCCTGCGCATCCTGGCGGCCCTGGACCTGCCGGGCAGCTGCAATGAGTGCTGCTAGACCGACCCGCGAAGGTGAACCGATGTCCCGCGTCCAGCTCTCGATCAACGTCAGCGACTTCGACGCCGCTGTGGCCTTCTACTCCAGGCTGTTCGGGGTCGCACCGGCCAAGCTGCGGCCCGGGTACGCCAAACTTCGCCGTGGAGGACCCGCCGCTGAAGCTGCTGCTGCTGAACTCCCCCGGCAACGGACCGGGCGGCACCATCAACCACCTAGTCGTCGAGGTCGGTTCGGTCTCTCGGGGTGGCCAAGCGGCGTATCGGCGCCCGGCTGGGATCATCTGCGACCGCCGGGGAGGGAGCCCAGAACCTGCTATGCACCTACTTGGCGATCGCCGAGTTCGCCGGGCTGGCTGCTAACACCTTGTGGGTGCTTGGTGGCTCGACGGCGTGGTCGCTCGGGATCGCAGGCTGGGCGGTCAAAGAAGGACGGCGAGCCTGGGCCGGGCAGTCATGCGGCTGCGCAGGCCAGCCAGGTACAGAGTGCACGGAGCTATCACAACCTTCAGATCCGTAGACGAGTGCAGGACGGCTGGCAGGTGCACCGGAATCCGTATCCGGAGGTCAGCATCTGCTAAATGTCCGATGCAGAGAGGCCGCGTCCGATGCCGCCTGGCCAGGCTGTGAGATGGATGTGAGAGATCGATATGCGATACTGCGAGGACGGGCCTGGCGGCGCAGCTCCTCACGGGTACCTGGACCCGGCGAGCAAGAGCGGTACCGCCCGGCGGAGGTGAGCAATGCGCAGGCGCTGGTGGCAGCGGTCAGCGCAGCCGGGCCCTGACGCGGTGCCGGCGGGCCAGCCTGCTCCCGGGCAGTGCCGCCGTCCCTGCTCGCCTGGGCCCGGGCGGTGGACGTGTCGCGGCTCTCCGACAGGACTGTCCGGCAGGCGGAACGCTATCTGCGCGGGTACCGGCACATGACCCTGAACGACCGGCAGCAAGAGGGCTTTCGGCTCAGGGACGCCGTTGAGGCCCAGGTAAGCCCGCCACCGCCGGCCGACGCGCATCCGATGGACGTCCTCGCGACGGTTCTCGCGGTGCGCCGTAAGCAGCTCGGCATCGGCTAACTGAGCTGAGCAGTCGGGCATGCCCCTGTACCAGTGCGCCCCTGATGAGCCGGTTAGGTCAGCATCGCCGCTAAAGGCCGGGACGGCACGGGCGCGCCGGGCGGGCGCCCCAAAGCGCAGAGCCCGGCGCGGGGAGCGCCGGACCCGGCGCCGCGCAGCGGCGCCGCTTGATTAGAAGCCGTAGCAACTGACAGTCCGCTGACGGGGCTCCTAATGGCACGCTAATGGCCCACCGTACGATTTGCTCCTAGAAGGACGGCCCAGTGTTCGGGAAACGGCCCCAAACTGGGTCTTTGCTTTGGAGCGGGTGACGGGAATCGAACCCGCACTATCAGCTTGGGAAGCTAGTAGCAAACTCGGATCACCTACTCCATCTTGCTACTGTGACCAGGGGAAAGAACTCCTCGACTCCGCTGCGTTGCCTCTTCGGATAGAAAAATGGGTAGAAAACCGCCGCTGCCCGGAATCTGTGCAGCCTGGTGCAGCGCAGTGCCGTTTACATGAGTCTGCGGCAGCGCGTACCGCTTTGCTGAGGGGCATCAGCCCTGGTCGGCTTTGGTGGCCCGGTCGATCATCACGGCAAAGTCCTACTGGCGGCAGGCCCGGAATGTGGTGGTCCGTACGTTGCGAGCCCGCCGGAGGCGGCATCGGGCGCCGAGCTGATCGCACCCAGCGTTTGCGGCTACCCGCCTGGGGAAAGCAGGGACTTGACCAGCTTACGAATAGGTCCTCCTTCCGGCAGTGATACGGGAAGGTCTCCGGAGACGCGGGGCGCGCAGGTGAGCGATGGTTGAGCCGCCCGCGGCGGCCTCATCCGGGGTTGCCGTGCTGGAGCAGGATGCCCTGCTGGCGACCAAGCTGCACATGCCCGCGCCGCAGCCGGGCCTGGTGCCGCGGCCGCGGCTGGCCGCGCGGCTCGATGAGGGCCTGGCGCGCGGGCTGGTGCTGGTCTGCGGGCCGGCCGGGTACGGCAAGACGGTCCTGCTCGCTGACTGGGCCCAGCATAGCGAGCTCCCGGCCGCGTGGCTGTCGCTAGACGCGGGCGATAACGACCCGGCCCGGTTCTGGCGCCACGCGGTGGCCGCGCTGGACCGGGCCCGGCCCGGGATCGGCGAACGGGTGGCACCGCTGCTCGGCCCGCCCGCGCCGTCGTCGTTCCAGGGTCTGGTGACGGCCCTGATCAATGAACTGGCCGCCCGGCCAGATGAGGCGCTGCTCGTCCTTGATGACTATCACGTGATCGGCGCCCAGCCCGTGCACGAGTCGCTCGCGTTCTTGCTGGAGCACCGGCCGACGGGGCTGCACTTGGTGCTGGCCAGCCGGAGCGATCCGCCGCTGGCGCTGGCCCGATTGCGGGCCCGCGGGCAGCTGGTCGAGCTGCGCGCTGCGGAACTGCGGTTCACGCGGGGGGAGGCGGCGGCGTTGCTGCAGCAGGTCGCGGCCGCGCCCGGTGAAGCGCGGCCCGGTGCGCCCCTGCCTGACGCGGCTGCGGCGGCGCTGACCGCGCGTACCGAGGGCTGGGCGGCCGGGCTGCAGCTGGCCGGCCTGTCGCTGCGCGGGCGGACCGACGTCGACAGCTTCGTGGCCACGTTCACCGGCAGCCACCGCTATGTCCTGGACTACCTGGCCGAAGACGTGCTCGAGCGGCAGGACAAGCAGGTGCGCACCTTCTTGCTGGAGACCTCGGTGCTGGAACGGCTGTCCGGCCCGCTGTGCGACGCGGTAACTGGCCGAGCTGGCAGCCAGGCCCTGCTGGAGCAGGTGGAGCGGGCGGGGCTGTTCCTGGTGCCGTTGGATGAGGTGCGCGGCTGGTGGCGCTACCACCGTCTGTTCGCCGACCTGCTCCGCGCCCGCCTGGAGCAACAGCCCGGACGCGCGGAGCAACTGCACCGCCACGCGGCCACCTGGTACGCCGGGCACGGGCTGGCCGATGAGGCGATCCGGCACGCGGCGGCCGCCAGGGAGATGACCTGGGCGGCCCGGCTGATCGAGCGGCACTTCGACGAACTGTTCTACCTGCGCGGAGAAGGGGCGACGGTTCAGCGGTGGCTGTCGGCGCTGCCCGATGACCTGGTCCGGTCGCGCCCCCGGCTATTGCTGGCGCAGGCACAACTGGCGGTTACCAGCGGCCGGGCGGAGGCGGCGGAACCACTGCTCGACGCAGCCGAGCGCGCATCCGCAGACGCCGCCGATGAGCCGTTCGAGCCTACCGCGGACCGGGCCGGCAGCCTGCTGGCGAATATCGCCGCCGGGATCGCGCTCCAGCGAAGCTATCTCGCCGCGCTCCGCGGCGACGCCGAGGGCACGGCCGCGTTCGCCACGCAGACCCTGGCCGAGATCAAGCCAGAAGAACGGCTGCTAAGCGCCTCCGCGCACGGATTCCTGGCCATGGCCGAGTGGCTCCATGGCAGGCTGGCCGAAGCCGAACGCGCGTTCGTGTCCGGCGTCGCCGGGTGGCGTGAGACCGGCCAGCCCATGCTGACCGCGTGGGGCTATTACGAGCTGGCGCTGATCCGGCGCGCCCAGGGGCGCCTGGACGCGGCGGTCCAGACGTACCGGCAGGCCCTGGAGACCGCCGTGCCGTCTGGCCGACCGCCACCGGCCGCAGGACTGAGCTACGTGGGCCTGGCCGAGGTGGCCTACCAGCGGAACGAGCTCGATCTCGCGCTGCGCCACGCGACCGAGGGCATCGCGCTGTGTCGCCAGCTCGTCTACACTCCCGCGCTGGCCGCGGGCCTGGCGACGCTGGCGTGGATCCGGCAGGCCAGCGGTAATCCGGCCGGGGCCCGGGAGGCGATCGGCGAGGCCGGACAGGCCTCGCCGGGCCCGGCGCGCCTGCTTAACCCGGTTCCGGCGCAATATGCCAGGCTGCTGCTGGCCCAGGGCGACCTGGCCGCCGCGGCCCGTTTCGCTGAGGAGAACGGCCTCGGCCCGGACGATGAGCCAGACTACGCGCGCGAGCCCGGGTACCTGGTGCTGGCCCGGATCCTGCTCGCCCAGGGCCGGCCCGGGCAGGCGCTCGCCCTGCTGGACCGGCTGCACGCCGCGGCCGCCGCCCAGGACCGGATGGACGGCCTGATCGAGACCGGCGCGCTGCGGGCGCTGGCGATGGCGGCCACCGGCGACGAAACAGGCGCGGTCACCGCCCAGGCCGAGGCGCTCCTGCTGGCTTACCCGCAGGGTTATGTGCGGGTCTTCGCCGACGAAGGCCCGCCAATGGCCGCGCTGCTCGGCCGGCTCATCGCCGCGCAGCGCACCGGCCAGGTGGCGGCAGGAGTCCCGCTCGGTTACCTGGCCCGGCTGCAGCGGGCCTTCAGCACCGGGCCTGCCGCGTCAGGACCAGGCTCAGGCACCGCATCGGTGCCCGGCATCGTCGACCCGCTGACCAGCCGTGAGCTGGAAGTGCTGCAGATGCTGGCCTCCGGCCGGTCGAACCAGGCCATCGCCGGCCAGCTCGTGGTCACCCTGGACACGGTCAAGAAGCACGTTGGCCATGTCCTGGGCAAGCTCGGCGCGGCCAACCGCACCGAGGCCGTCGCCCGCGCCCGCGAGCTGGGCCTGATCCCCTGACGCGGCCTCGTTCCGCCGGCGACCGCTGAGGATTCCACCCGATCTGTCCACTTTCGGGCGGCACCTGCCGCGTCATCGCCTCATACCTTCCTCACCGGGAGCGACTCAGAGGACCGCTAGCCGGTACTGGGGGATGAGGAACGGCAGCGTGTGCAGGATGCCGCCCAGGAACGTGCCGGCGCCGGTGACCGCGCCGCGCGCGTACGGGCGGCCGCGCCCGGTCAGGTCGCCGGTGTCGGAGAGCCCTTCGGAGAAGGCGCGGGTGGGTACTGCGCCGGGAGCAGCCGGACATGGGTCCGACGGGTGGACACGGCACGCCGGGCGTCACCCGGAAGTTCTACTGGGGTGGAGTCTTTGTGGAGGCATCGGGCACCAGGATGCGGCCGGCAATTGCATCGTTATACGATGTTTTTACGGGCTGTGATGGTCCCCCCGCAGCCGTAGGAAGGATTGCTGGAGGCGGTGAGCATGCAGGTCAGCATTGGCTGAGTCGTCGGTGACGGCGCTGGAGCGGGATGTCCTCCTCGCCACCAAGCTGCACATGCCCGCGTCGCGGCCGGACTTGGTGTCGCGGCCTCGGCTGACGGCGCGCCTGGATGAGGGCCTGGCGCGGGGGCTGGTCCTGGTCTGCGCCCCGGCCGGGTACGGCAAGACGGTCCTGCTGGCTGACTGGGCCGAGAGCGGCAGGCGTCCGGCCGGGTGGCTGTCGCTGGACGGGGGGGATAACGACCCGGCCCGGTTCTGGCGTCACGCGGTCGCCGCGCTGGACCGGGTCCGTCCCGGGACCGGCGACCGCCTGGCCCCGCTGCTCGGGCCGCCCGCGCCGTCGTCGTTCCAGGGCCTGGTCACGGCGCTGATCAACGATCTGGCCGGGGAGGAGGCCCTGCTGGTCCTCGATGACTACCACGTGATCGGATCGCAGCAGGTGCATGAGTCGCTCGCTTTCTTGCTAGAGCACCGGCCGGCCGGGATATCCGTAATGCTGGCCAGCCGCAGCGATCCGCCGCTGGCGCTGGCGCGGCTGCGCGCCCGCGGCCAGCTGGCCGAAGTACGCCAGGCCGAGCTGCGGTTCACGCCCTCGGAGGCAGCCGAGCTGCTCCAGCACGCGGCGTCGGCCCTGCCGGACGCGTCGGTGGCGGCGCTGGCGGCCCGGACCGAGGGCTGGGCGGCCGGGTTGCAGCTGGCCGCGCTGTCATTGCGCGGACAGGATGATGCCGCCGCCTTCGTGACCGCGTTCACCGGCAGCCACCGGTATGTCCTGGACTACCTGGCCGAAGAGGTGCTCGAGCGGCAGGGCGAGCAACTGCGCACCTTCCTGCTCGAGACCTCGGTGCTGGCCCGGCTCAGCGGCCCGTTGTGCGACGCCGTCACTGGCCGCAAGGATAGCCAGGCGCTGCTCGAGCAGGCCGAACGGGCAGGGCTGTTCCTGCTCCCGCTGGATGAGGTGCGCGGCTGGTGGCGCTATCACCACCTGTTCGCCGACCTGCTCCGCGCCCGCCTGCAGCAAGAGCAGCCCGGCCGCCTGGCCCAGCTGCACCGCAACGCCGCGTCCTGGTACGAGGAGCATGGGATGGCCGATGACGCCATTGGCCACGCGGCCGAGGTCGGCGAGATGGCCTGGGCGGCCCGGATCATCGAGCAGCACTTTGACCTGGTCTACAGCACCCGCGGCGAGGCCGCGACCATCCACCGGTGGCTGTCGGTCCTCCCCGCTGAGGTGGTCAGATCCCGTCCCCGGCTGTTGCTGGCGCAGGCCCTCATGGCCGCCACCAGCGGCCATCTCGAGGTTGTGGAACCGCTCCTTGACGCGGTTAAGTGCGCGCCGACCGGCTGGGCCGATGAACTGTTCGAGCCAGCCGGCGGCGTGGTGGCCAGCTACCTGATCAATGTCCCGGCCCTGACCACGCTGCACCGCAGCTATCTCGCCCAGTTTCATGGCGACGCCGAGGCTGCGGCCGCGTTCTCCACGCAGGCCCTGGCCGAGATCAAACCCGGAGAACGGCTGCTGAGCGCCTCCGCACACGGATTCCTGGCCGTGGCCGAATGGCTGCGCGGTCGGCTCACCGAGGCCGAACGCGCCTTCGCCTCCAGCGTCACCGGGTGGCGCGAGATCGGCCACCTCACCATAACCGCGTGGGGCTACTACTCGCTGGCCCTGCTCCGCCGCGCCCAGGGCCGCCTGGACGCGGCCGCCCTGACTTGCGAGCGGGTCCTGGACACCCTCGTCACCGCCGGCCGGCCGCAGCCAGCCGCCGGACTGGGCTCCGTGGGCCTGGCCGATATCGCCTACCAGCGGGATGAGCTCGACCGCGCCTTGCGCTATGCCACCGAGGGCATCGCGCTGTGCCGCCAGTTCGTCTACACCGTCCCGCTGGCCCACGGCCTGGCCACGCTGGCGATGCTCCGGCAGGCCACCGGCGATCCGGCCGGGGCACTGGAAGCGATCACAGAGGCAGGGCAGGCCTACCCAGCCCCGCCGGGCCTGCTCAACCCGGTTCCCGCCCAGCGGGCCCGGCTGCTGCTGGCCCAGGGCGACCTGGCCGCGGCGGCCCGTTTCCCGCAGGAGAGCGGCCTCGGCCCGGACGACGAGCCGGACTACGCCCGCGAGCCCGGCCAGCTGGTGCTGGCCCGGATCCTGCTCGCCCAGGGCCGGCCCGGGCAGGCGCTCGCCCTGCTGGACCGGCTGCACACCGCGGCGGTCGCCCAGGGTCGTACCGGCAGCCTCATCGAGACAGGCGCGCTGCGGGCTCTGGCGCTGGCGGCCACCGGCGATGAAGCAGGCGCGGTCACGGCCCTGGCCGGCGCGCTTACGCTCGCCTGCCCGCAGGGCTACGTACGGGTCTTCGCCGACGAGGGGCCGCCGATGGCCGCGCTGCTCGGCCGGCTGATCGCGGCCCAGCGCACCGGCCAGGCGGCCGCCGAGGTCCCGCTCGGCTACCTGGTCCGGCTGCAATGTGCCTTCGACACCGGTCCCGCCACGCCCGATCACCGGCCGCGCACCGCCGCCGCGGTGCCGGGCATCGTCGAGCCGCTGACCAGCCGCGAGCTGGAGGTGCTGCAGCTGCTGGCGGCCGGGATATCCAACCATGCCATCGCCCGCGAGCTCGTGGTCAGCCTCGACACGGTTAAAAAGCACGTCAGCCACATCCTGGGCAAGCTCGGCGCGGCCAGCCGTACCGAGGCCGTCGCCAGGGCACGCCAGCTAGCCCTCATCCCGTAGCGCGCCTGCGCCAGTCCCCCGGTCACCCCGGCATGGCCTGCGCGGCGGGGCGATGGATGTCCGTCAAAGCGGTCAGGCCCAGGTCCGTGTGAAGATCTTATCGGGGGTTGGTTGCGACGGCCAGTACGCGGCGGAGCAGGTCGGCCCACTGCAGGGACCTCACACCTTCCTCATGGAAGGACCGCAGCGCGGGGTCATCGCCGGGGTCGAGCGCGGCGGCCTCTTCCCACAGCGCGTGCTCGCGTGCCAGCCAGGACGGGCGGTCCCGGACCTCGACGTCGGTGAAGCCCGCCTGGCGGAGGCCGGCGGCGAGGTCCGCCCGGCGCAGCCGGGGACTGAGCCGCTCGTCGGCGCGGTCGAACGGCTCCCAGCAGGTCAGCGCCACCCGGCCGCCGCCAAGTGCCGGTTCATGATCTCGGCGACGGCCGGCATCCACCCACGAGATGTGTTGACGGTCAGGTGCGTGTTCCACGTGGCGTCCACCCCGCGATGATGGGTACTGGCCGGGGCGGCTGGGTGCCTGCGGCGCGGCATCGATCTGCGTTATCCGTGCCATCGGGCAGGAGGACTGTGAGGAAAGGGACGAATATGGCCGACGCCGGCGGGCGCTATGCGTTCCCCCATGGCGGGGCCGATGAGCGCCGCCGCCTGGACCTGCTGGCCGCGCGCCTCGATCCTGTGACCAAGCGGCGGATCGGGCGCCTTGGCCTGGCTCCGGACGTTTGTTGCCTGGAGGTGGGCGGCGGCCGCGGCTCGATCGCGCGCTGGCTGCGCCAGGACGTGGCTCCCCGCGGGCAGGTCACCGTGACCGACGTGCAGACCGGCTTCCTGTCCGGGCTGTCGCTGCCGAACCTGACCGTGCTGCGCCACGACGTCCGCACCGATGGCTTCCCCGAGGGATCGTTCGGCCTGGTGCACGTCCGCGCGGTGCTGATGCACATCGCGGACCGGATGGCCGCGCTGCGGCGGATGGCATCCTGGCTGGCGCCCGGCGGCTGGCTGGTGGCCGAGGAGGCCGACTTCGGCATGTGGCTGGCTGATTACGATCCGCTCTGGGCGGCTCACCCCGCGGCGTGGCATGAGGCTTTCCCGCACGGGTCGCTGGGCCAGGGCCGGGCCCTGCTGCGGCAGATCCACCAGCTGGGCCTGGCCGACATCGGCGCTGACGCCGAGCTCGACATCGCCCAGCCCGGAACGGCGCTGGCGGAGTTCTACCAGCTGAGCATGGCGGCCCTATCCGAGCCCATGATCTGCGCCGGTGTCATGACCGCGGACGAAGCTGCCCGCCTGGCCGCCCGGCCCGGTGAACCTGACTTCCTGGGGTGCGGGTTCGCGCACATCGGCGTCTGGGGGAGGCGCGCCGGGCCACCCGCGTGAGCCGGGCCGATCCGCCCTCGGTCGCCTTACGGACCCATCCAGCCCGCGACACGCCGAGGCGGGCGCAGCCAAGCCACGCCCGGTAGCCGCCGGGCCGGGAATGACAGGCCGTAGCCGCCAATTCGTTCTGTATGGCTGCATCGCCGACCCGGGAGTCCGGCCCCGGCCCGCCACGAACTCCAGATACCGGTCCACCAGCCGATCACCCAACCGGTAACGGACCTGGCCAGACCCTGATACGAAACGCACAAGACACGGGAAGCTGCTCATTTCAGCACCATCCCAGCGTGTGACGCGAGAACACTGGAGCGACACGGATCACCCGTGTATAAAGCGCTCGGCGCTGTCGAGATAACGTGTATGATCACGCTCGGCAATGGATCATTGTGCCGAGCCGGTGGCGGCGGGGATCGTGTGCCGGCTGCGTAGGGTCAGCGGACGCGGACTCCATCAATGATGATCGCGCTTGGTGAGGACAGTATCGCGAGATCCTCGCGGGGATCGTCCTGGTAGGTCACCAGCGTGGCCGGCTGGCCGGCCTGGTCGAAGGGCTCGCCGAGGAAACGGTACCCGGTGGTAGTCGCGGCCCTGAGCGCGGCGGCTGGTTCGAGTCCATGCCCGGCCAGCAGCGCAACCTCACGGGCGATGGTCCCGGCGGTGTCTGTCCCGGCCAGTATGGGCACGCCGAGGCGTTCCGCGAGCGGCAGCAGTTCAGGAAGCCGCTGCCGGTACTCGGCGACCCGCCGCCGGGCAGCCTCCGAGGCTGTATCGGGAAGACCGAGCACCGCGCACAAGGTCGGCGTCCAGGCAGCCCCGGTCCGGGCCATCAACCGCAGCGCCGGTTCATCGATCGCCGTGCCATGCTCGATAGAATCCACGCCCGCCCGCACCAGGTCGGCGACCGCATCCGTGGTGACGTGGGCGGCACACGCCGCAGGCGGCCCACGCCGCCAGCACATCCAGAGCCTCGGATGCATCCAGGGCCACCGGCATCCCCGATTCCCGCCCCACGGCGGGATGGGCATGGGCATCCACCAGACCGGGCGCGACGTACCGGCCTGGAAGCCGCTCGGCGGCAGGGACCGGCTCAGCGGCCAGGCATCCGGCCGCATCGACCCACAGCTCAGCCGGCCGGTCACCATCTGGCAATTGCACCGCGCGCACAGCCCACGACATTCAGGCATTATCTCGCCCCATGCCGTTTGCGCGCAGTTGACCGATCATGCACGCCGGCCGGAGGGCGTCGTGATCTTCGGTCACCGGCGCGATGCCTCATAGCGCTGGCCCGGAAGCGCGCCGAGAGCGTCAATGACGCGCACAGGACCAGACAATATGTGAAGTTTCGGACAGCCGGCCGGACCAGCCGCTAGCCATAAGTAATCGGCAGGGATCTGCCGGAGCACTTGTGGGCTCACCTTGCGTGACCGGTCGGCGAGAAGGGCGAAGCGCGCATCCCCGCCGCAAGCGTGGATCTGCCTGAGCCGGGGCACTTGCCGCGTCCCGGATCAATGTCGGACCTCCGAGATACCGTCAGGTATGCGCTACCTGATGCTGATGTGGGCCGACGCCGATGCGACGAGCGGCGACGAGTCCGACTTCCAGGCCTGGGCCGAGTTCGACACGCAGGTGAAGGCCACGGATGCGTTCGTGCTCAACGGTGCACTCGCCCCGGCCTCGACCGAGGCTCGTCTCGTGCAGACCGCGATAGCCGGGCACGCGATTGACGCGGCGGTGGAGCGTCGGCCGTTCGCCGAAGGCAAGCGGCAGATCCAGGCCTTCTACATCATGGATCTCCCCAGCATGGACGCTGCCCTTGAATGGGCAAACAGATTGCCGACCTACGGCTGCGTCGAGGTCCGCGAGCTGCTGCAGTTCTGACCTTCGTGGTCCTGAGCAAAGTCACAGCCTGTGTCTCCCATTCCCAGTCCACCCACGTCAAGAATTGGGCCCTTGTTCGATGGCCACAGGACGCGCCGAGCCGATCTGCACGCTTGTGGTTGCTGGGCGGCTTGTTTGTGATGAGACGCAGATCGGGGCGCCACGTGCCGCTGCGCTGAGCCGCGGGCCCGCGGGGCAGGTCAGGTCCGTGGCCGGGATATCGCGGCCGAGACTGCTCGCGACTCTGAAGTGCTCACCGGCGGCTCTACCGCCGGAGGCCGGCAGCCGGTATCGGTTACCTGTCCGGAGTAGCACCTGGGCCGGACCTGTGCCCGGCGAAGATCGCCAGAATCCGGCCGTTCCGGCCACCTCGCCGAAGATCACCCTTCGTGAGGAGCGTCCCACTGCTCATGACGCGAGATCTGCCTTACCTGCTCGGCACCTCGGCCTCCAGAATGAGCTGCCCGAACGTGTCCCGAACCGGGCGCTCTGTGCATTCGTGAAGTCGGTGGCCGTCTGTTGTGGTGCGCCCGGTCGGTAATGCTCACCTGCTTTGCCCTTTCACTTTTGGCGCCGCTATTTTATCCTTCACACGGCAGCACCGGGACGCGCGGCAGCCGGGGAGACGATCCGGCCATCTGGAAGTAGCTGACCGCCGTCGTCGAGCACCACCATTCCGTTGCACAGCAGGCTCCAGCCCTGATCGGGGTAACGAGCAACCAGCCGGGCGGCGAGGCGATCCGGTTCCAGCGCACCTGGGCACGGGGGCTGATGCAGGCACCGTCTGTCCTCTGTCAGTCGTGCTGGACTCGGCGGCATGATCGAGTTCGTCATAATTCCTCCGTAGCGATCAGCCTGCGCCGACCGCGGCGACTGTCGCCTTCCCGCGGCGACATTGTCTTTACCGTGCCGCCCCGGGGCAGCATGAGACATCCGCCATCAGGCGGATCCCGTCGCCGGCGCACACAGCTACGGGCGATCCCGCCTTCGCGGCCGCCGCAGAAATGGTCACCGGGCTGCACGCCTGACCGGCAGCAGTTGTTTCCCGGGTGATCTCGGTGTTCCGCCCGGTCGATGCCGCTCCCGAAGCATCGGCATGCCCTGCATGCCATCGGGCGCGCCATCACTCAGAGGACCAGTCTCGGCCCGCCTTCTGGCCGTGCCGCCAGTGTTGGCAGACGCACGGCCGGCCGCGGCGAGTACGGCCGGCCGCGGGACGGGCCAGGGGCTCACAACAGCCGGTACGAGCCGATGACCGTCATGTACTCCACAGTCGGCGGCTCCGCGTACCACTGCTTGAGGTTCTCCACGAGCTCCGCGTACGCGGGAAACGTGCTCAGGGGATGCTCCTGACCGGGCTCACGCTCCAGGAACGCGACAAATGTGTCGCCGTCGCTGAGTATGCTCGCGGCGTACCGGACGCCAACTGGGCGTGCCTGCGCAAGCGCCTGGATGACTTTTTCGGTGGCTGCCTGCGCGTCGGAGACGTTTTCTTCCTTGATCTTGGCGCGCACCATCATCACGTTCATTGATGCAGATCTCCTTCTGTGTCGGAGTGGACTCTGTCAGGGCCACGAACGAGCAGCCACCCGGGGGACAGCCGGGGTCAGGTCTGTTCGAGCCGCCGGGTCAGGAACCGCCGCTCGGGGGCCGTGGTAGCCAGCTTCAGCGCCCGGCTGTACGCCGCTTCGGCCTCGTCGCCGCGGCCAAGACGGCGCAGCAGCTCCCCGCGGGTCGAGTGGTAGTACAGGTAGCCGTCCAGGTCGAGGGCCTCGACGGCGCGCAAAGCGGCGGCAGGGTCACCGGCCTGGGCGACCGCCACGGCGCGGTTGAGCTCGACGACCGCCGAGCCGGTCAGGTCGGCCAGCCGCCGGTACATCTCGGCGACCTGCGGCCAGTCGATCCGCTCGGCGGTCTGCAGCGACGCGATCACCGCCTGGATGACGTAGGCGCCGCGACCGCCCAGCGCGACCGCCCGGTCAAGCACCGCCTGTCCCGCCGCGATCTGCGCGTGGTCCCACAGCGAACGGTCCTGATCCTCGAGCAGCACGAGATCCTCGCCGGAGAACCGGGCCCGCCGCCGGGCGTGGTGGATCATCATCAGCGCCAGCAGCCCGCGGGCCTCCGGCTCGTCCGGCATGAGCGTGGCGAGCACCCGGCCGAGCCGGATGGCTTCGGCGGCGAGGTCGACCCGGCCGCTGTAGCCCTCGTTGTAGATCAGGTAGATGACGGCCAGCACCGCGTCGAGACGGTCGGGGAGCAGGTGCGCGCCGGGAACCGCGAACGGGATCCCGGTCGCCTTGATCTTGGCCTTGGCGCGGGACAGTCGCCGCTTCATGGTCTCCTCGGAGACCAGGAACGCTCGGGCGATCTCGGCGGTCTCCAACCCGCCCAGAGCCCGCAGCGTGAGCGCCACCTGCCCGTCTAGCGGCAGCGCCGGGTGGCAGCAGGTGAAGATCAGCTCGAGCCGTTCGTCCTTGATCACGGTGTCATCGAACTCGTCCACGACGGCCTCCGGTTCCGGCAGTAGGTGGATCTTCCCGGCCAGGGTGCGCTCCCGGCGGATCCGGTCGATCGCCCGGTTACGGGCCGTCGTGGTCAGCCACGCACCTGGGTTGGGCGGCACCCCCGATGCGGGCCAGCGCTCCGCCGCGATCGCGAACGCCTCCTGCACCGCGTCCTCGGCCTTGTCGAAGTCACCGAGGAACCCGACCAGCGAGGCCAGCACCCGGCCCCACTCGTCCCGGAAGACCTCCTCCAGCGCGCTCAGCGCGGCACCACCGGCCTGATCTCCACCACGCCGCCGAACCGGGTGATCGGGATGCGCGCCGCCACCTCGATCGCCTGGTCCAGGTTGGCCGCCTCGATCAGGGCGAAGCCGCCGAGCACCTCCTTGGTGTCCGCGAACGGGCCGTCGGTCATCAGCGTCCGGCCGCCGGCCACCCGCACGCAGGTCGCCGTCTCGGCGGGCTGCAGTTGCGCACCGCCGACGTACCGGGCGTCATCGGTCAGCGCCAGAAAGTCGGCGCGCACCGCCTCACGCTCCGCTTCCGGCAGCGCCTCGCCGTAACCGGGCTCGGCGTAGAACATCAGGGCGTACTGCATCACAACCTCCGCAGTCAGTGGCTCTGTCTGCACAACGAACGAACCGCAGCGCACGGGACAACGCCCGGGACCCTAATCTTCCGCCCCGGCGCCAGCACACCACGTCCCGGCCCGGGCTGTCCCCCGGGCGGCTGCTCGTTCGTAGCCCTGGTGTGAGCGAAAAACTATCCCGGAGGAACCAAATGTCAGCGACCTATACGCCAACCGGACGATTCAGTAGCGTCGTCAACGCCGGCGAGGCGCACTCACGGCGGTGGCTGATCCTCGCCACCATCTGCTTCGCCGCCCTCATGATCGTCCTCGACGTGACCGTGATGAACCTCGCGCTGCCGTCGGCGCAGCGCGCGCTGGGGTTCACGAACGCCGGCAGGCAGTGGATCGTGACCGCGTATTCGCTGTCGTTCGGGAGCCTTCTGCTGTTCGGCGGGCGGCTCGCCGACCTGATCGGCCGCAAGGTGACCTTCCTGACCGGGCTGGCCGGGTTCGCGGCCGCCTCCGCCATCGGCGGCGCCTCGGTCAGCTTCACGATGCTGGTGACCGCGCGCGCCTGCCAGGGCGTCTTCGCCGCGCTGCTGGCGCCGTCAGCCCTGTCCCTGCTGACCACGACGTTCACCGACCCGAAGGAACGGGGAAAGGCGTTCGGCGTCTACGGCGCGGTCGCGGCCAGCGGCTCGGGTCTGGGACTGCTGATCGGCGGCGCGCTGACCTCCTACGCGTCGTGGCGGTGGTGCATGTACATCAACTTGGTCTTCGCCGCGATCGCGATCACCGGAGGCACGCTGCTGCTGGGCAGGCAGCCCAAGACGCCGGGAGCCCGGCTGGACATCCCGGGCGTAGCGGCGGTGTCGGGCGGGATGTTCTGCCTGGTCTACGGCTTCTCCAACGCCGCGACGCACAGCTGGCGCACGCCCTCGACGTGGGGATTCCTCGCGGCCGGGGCCGTGCTGCTGATCGTCTTCGCCGCCTGGCAGGCTCGCGCCGCGCAGCCGCTGCTGCCGCCCCGGGTCATCCTGGACCGCAACCGCGGCGGC
>Ga0335081_10003928_pt1 | contig 23440 bp, 17 predicted proteins | sample Lox_Sample_35_FD_206713 | JGI IMG/M metagenome (GOLD analysis project Ga0335081, IMG submission 206713) | Soil microbial communities from Loxahatchee National Wildlife Refuge, Florida, United States - Lox_Sample_3.5 | ecosystem: Environmental > Terrestrial > Soil > Wetlands | place: USA...
GGTCGCGGGCCGATCGGCCACGCCTTATGGTGCAATGCAATAAGAACATGGCGGCCCCTGCGGAGATCGAATAGCTCCTTTGGGGGGGTGTCGCGTAAATCGTTTAATATATTGATATAGAATGATTTTTTTTATCCAAATTCGCTCGTGGCTCGGGGCGACGGTGCCGACCGTTGCCCAGGCAAGGGCAACATTTATGTTGCACTGCACAACGATCTATGCTAGTGAAAATGCATCCCGCAAGGGGATCGAAAGCTTTCCCGGGCTGACACGGATGGGTTGAGACAGATCGGCCATGACGGCGATTTGCAGTTTACCCGGCGTGTCGTCCGCTCACAGGAGGAATCCATGAGCCTCAGCTCAGTTGAAATGCCCAAGTTCGAACTGCCGTCGGGCGAGTTGCCCGAGGCCTATCGCGAATGGGCGAAGGGCAGCGTCGCCCAGGTCAAGGACGGCTACGAGAAGGTCAAGGCCGCGACGACCAATGCGGCGGATCTGCTCGCAAGCTCCTACAAGGTCGGCGCCGACGGGGCGCTGAGCTACGGCGCGAAGCTGCTCGGCAACGCGCAAGCCAACAGCGATGCGGCCGTCGACTTGCTCGGCAATCTGGCGTGTGCGACCTCGTATGCCGAGGTGTTCGAGCTGTCGACCGCGTATCTGCGCAAGCAGTGCGAGGCGGCGAGCGCGCAGAGCCGCGAGCTGGCCGAGCTGGCGCAGAAGGTGGCGACCGACACGGTCGAGCCGCTCAAGGAAGGGCTCGCGGGCGTGTTCCCCACGGCCAATTGATGGTCAAGTGAACGCTTCGCGGGACGGCGACCGATCCGCCGTCACGTTTCGCCGAGGCCCGGGCCGCTCGCCCGGGCTTTGGCGTCTCGACGCTCCGCCGCTCGACAGATCGCCGGATGCCGGCCACCGGATGCCGGCGCAGATTTCGCTCGCGTCCGATCCGCGCTAGACTGGCTGCCGTTGCTGCGACGAACCGGAGGGAGGACGGCCATGATCCGCGCGGGTTGTCGTTGGCTGGGCGGCGCGTGGCTCGCATTGGCGCTCCTGCCCGTGCCGGCCGGCGCCCAGACGCCGCAACAGGTCACCTGGTGCGAGAACCGAGATTTCAAGTTCGCGCCCGATCAGCAGCTCGACGGCTGCACGGCGGTGATCCAGTCGGGCCATTATTCGGGGCACAGTCTCGCCGTGGCTTTCAGCAACCGCTGTGGCGCCTGGCGCGACAAGGGCAACCTCGACCGCGCCATGGACGACTGCAACCAGTCGCTCAAGCTCGACCGCGACTACGCCGGCGCCTATGTCAACCGCGGCAACGTGTGGGACGACAAGGGCGACGAGGACCGCGCGCTCGCCGACTACAGCGAGGCGATCCGGCTGCGGCCGGACGACGCCAACGCCTACGACATGCGCGCCAACGCCTATTCGGCCAAGGGCGATCATGACTCGGCGATCGCCGACTACAATCGCTCGCTGCGGCTCAACCCCAACGACCCGACCACCTACAACAATCGCTGCGACGAGCTCCTGCAGGTCCGCCAGTACCAGGCGGCGCTCGCGGACTGCAACGAGTCGCTGCGCATGCGGCCGAACCACGCCAACACGCTGCAGCACCGCGCCAACGCGTATCTCGCGCTCGGCCAGCTCGACAAGGCGCTCGCCGACTACGACGCCTCGGCGCGGCTCAACCCGAAGAGCGCCTGGACGCTCTATGGACGCGGGATCGCCAAGCGCAAGCTCGGCGATGCGAGCGCCGACGCCGACATCGACGCCGCCCAGGCGATCTCGTCCGACATCGCGAGCAGCTTCGCGAAGGCCTACGGCATCAAGTAGCCCGCATGGAGCCCTCGGGTCTTGCCTTCGGCAAGCCCCACGAGTGAGCTCCACGGAATGCGGGACCGGCATCCCCGCATTGCGGCACCGATCTCGGGCCTGCCCGGGATCGGCGTACTTGATGCGCAGGTCGGGTAGAACCTGCGCGCGCCTTCATGCGGGCTGCGAACTGCGGAATCCCTATTTCAGCAGGACCGGCTTGGGAAAGCGCATCAGGCCGAGCTTCAGGCGCCACGTGGTGTGCGGCGTCGCGTGCGAGGCCTCGCCGGCGCCGGCGCCGTCGATCCGCGACAGCATTGAGTCCCACATCCGGTAGCCGGCGCTCGCGAGCTTCCAGCCGTCGACGAGCCCGTCGAAATTGGGCCCGGCCGCGTTGTGGCCGACGAGCTTGGTGAAGCGTCCGTCCGGCCCGGCTGCGTAGACCTTGTCGAGGTCGTCGGTGCTGCAATCGCCGTCGGGCAGGCGGTCGATGTCCGCCGTATAGAGCCAGTGGTAGGCGGTTTCTCCGCCGTCGCGGGTCGGGATGACGAAGGCGAGCTCGGCCGCGACCGCGAGGTGATCGGCGCGAAACGGCATGCGCAACGGCGTGAATCCGATATTGGTGGAGCTCCAGCGCCGGGCGATCCCCCCCGGCGACCCGACGCGCGCCATTCCGTCATGGGCGGTGACGACGCGGATGCCGGCATCCGCCGCCCGCCAGTCCCTGGTGCCGAACACGAGGCGCACCGGCACGCCGGCGAGCGGATGATAGTCCTTGTCGGTGAGCTTGAGTTCGACGTCGAGCGGAACGGTGGCCCCCAAGGAGCCGCGCAACAGGAAGAACAGCGCGGCACCGGCGAGACAGGCGACGGAGGCGAGGAGAATGAGCTTCATGCCCTGCTGGCCGAGCTACAAGCAATCGACATAGGCCGGCTTGTTGTCGCAGTGGCGGCAGGCGAAGACGTAGGCGGTCGGGCCCTGGTCGCGGTCGAGCGCCTGCAGCAGGCGCGTCGCGGCGCCGCCGGATATGCCGAGCTCGTGCACGATGTACATCATCAGCGCGCCTTCGATCTGCGGGTAGCGCGCGCGCATCTCGGCGTGGCCGACGGGTTCGAGAAAGGCCGCGGCGTCGCCGCAGCAGGCCAACCACTTCTCCTGCTGCCACGCATTGAAGCCGGGCGTGCGCAGTGCGATCTCCTCGACGGTCGCGCGCGCGATCTCGTCGGGAAAGCACGCCGGGTTGGTGAAATCGGCGTCGAACTTCTTGGCGGCCGATCCGTCCGCGATGCACCACGGGCAGAGCGCGTCCTCGAGCTCGGCCTCGCAATAGGTGGGGCCCGCATAGATGAAGCCGCGCGCCTTGCCGCAGCAGGCGCAGGTCGCGTCCGACGCCACGATGCTGCCGCTCGCGATCGGATCCGGATGGTAGCGGAAGGTCGGAAGGTCCATGTCGCGCCGCACCTACTCCTTCGGCTCCTCGCCCGGATTGTCCAGGCTGAACACGCCGCTTTCCTCGTCATACGCGAAGGTCTCGCCGTAGCGCGCGAACGAGATGACGGCGCGCAGGGTCTGCTCGGCCATCTCCTCCGACATCTCGTCTTCCAGCTCGTCGCGGAAGCGGCTTGCCGGGGCGCGGTGGGTGCTGCGGCCGTCGAGGATGTGCTTGATGTGGCCGGCGAGCGGCACGTAGGTGAGCACGTGCTGGGCGAACAGCTTCTTGCGCGCGTCCTGGTCGGCGCGCACGAAGGCCTTGCCGGCGTCGGTCAGGCGGATGTCGCCCTCGGCGAGCTCGGCGAAGCGCAGGAGCTGCAGCGTCTCGGCGACCGGGAAGAGGTCGTCGATCTCCATGTGCAGCTCGTCGGCGAGCAGCGGCAGGTCGGCGCGGCCGTCCTTGAACGGCTCGGCCGCGACCGTCTCCATCATGCCGGCGAGCAGGTTGGGCGAGACGCGCGGCAGCACCATGGTGATGCCGGTGCCGGGAAAGATGCCCTCGCGCCGGCCGGTCGCGCGCGCCGTCATGCGCGCATAGATGTCGTCGACGAGCTGGCGGAATTTCGGCTCCAGGCGATTGCGCGGCTGCGGCAGGTCGACCTTGATCTCGGCGACGATGCGGCCGGGATTCGACGAGAAGACGAGGATGCGGTCGCACATCAGCACCGCCTCCTCGATGTTGTGCGTCACCATCAGGATCGAGGAGATCGGCATGCGGCCCTCGCACCACAGGTCGAGCAGGTCGGTGCGCAGCGTCTCGGCGGTGAGCACGTCGAGCGCCGAGAACGGCTCGTCCATCAAGAGCACCTTCGGATGCACCACGAGCGCGCGGGCGAGGCCGACGCGCTGGCGCATGCCGCCGGAGAGCTCCTTGGGAAACGCGCTCTCGTAGCCGTCGAGGCCGATCAGGTCGATCGCGGCGAGCGCGCGCTTGCGCCGCTCCTCCGGGGTCACGCCCTGCGCCTCGAGCCCGATCTCGACGTTCTCCAGCACCGTGAGCCAGGGAAACAGCGCAAAGCTCTGAAACACCATGGCGACGTCGCCGGCCGGCCCGTCGACCGGCTGGTCGCAGATGGTCACGTGGCCTTGCGTGGGCGCCATCAGGCCGGCGATGATGCGCAGAAGCGTCGACTTGCCGCTGCCCGAGCGGCCGAGGAGCGCGACGATCTCGTTGTCGACGAGGGTGACGTTGACGTCGTCGAGCACCAGCGTGTCGCTCGAATAGTAGAGATGGCGCAGGTGATCGACGCGCACCAGCGGGCCGTGCAGGGGCGCGCGCGAGGGCGGGGTCGATGGCGAAGCCGATGGGGGAGGTGGGGCAACCGTCTGGTCCATGGCTCGGTCTCCTGGTCGCTCGGGGGCGCGCGACGTTCGTTGTAAGTGCGTCCGCTGCGGAAATCCAACGTTTCCGGGGGCGCGGCCGATGGCCGCTGTGTCGCCCCGGTTCCCCCTCAGCCATCCGCGACAAAGGAAGTCGCCGCGGTGTCGCATTCGCGGGCATGACGTGCTGATTCAGAGCGTTTGGAATTCACTCTAGTTCAATCTGAACCGCCGCTCGGCCAGGCGATAGAGCGGGCGCCACAAGAGCCGGTTCACGGCGACGACGAAGACCGACATCACCACGATGCCGAGCACGACGCGCGGGCTGTCGCCCTTCTCGGTCGCATCCGCGATATAGGCGCCGAGGCCCGCCGCCTTGAGGTGCGTGTCGCCCCAGCTCGCCACCTCGGCGACGATCGCGGCGTTCCACGAGCCGCCCGACGCCGTCAGGGCGCCGGTGACGTAATAGGGAAAGATGCCCGGCAGGATCACGTCGCGCCACCACTGCGTCGAGCGCAGCCGATAGAGCGTCGCAGCCTCGCGCAGGTCGGTCGGAAACGCGCTCGCGCCGGCGATGACATTGAACAGGATGTACCACTGGGTGCCGAGCACCATCAGCGGCGAGAGCCAGATGTTCGGGTTGAGCTTGAGCGCGACGATCGCGACCACGGCAATCGGGAACAGCACATTGGCGGGGAACGCGGCGAGGAATTGAGCGAACGGCTGGACGATCTCGGCGGCCCAGGGGCGCAGCCCGATCCACACGCCGATCGGCACCCAGATCGCCGTCGCGATCGCGATCAGCACGATGACGCGCACCAGCGTGATCCCGCCGAGCTCGACCGCGGTGATCACGTCGTGCTTGCCGAGCGTTTCGTGGGCGTAGTCGATGACGAGCCAGAGCGCATAGGCGGTGCCGAAGAGCACCACCGCGATCCACAGCGGATCGCCGATCTTGCCCAGCACATCCAGCGCGCGGCGCAACGCCGGCGGCAGCTTGAAGGCGCGCCAGCGACCGCTCGCCGGCCGCGGCTTGCGCTGCACCACAAGCCAGTCGAGCGGCGCGAACACGCGCTTGATCAGCCGGCTGCGCCGCACGATGTCGTAGACCCAGGACTGCGGGCGCCGCTGCGCGGCGGTCTGCTCGAAGCGGAACTTGTCCGCCCAGGCGACGATCGGCCGAAACAACAGCTGGTCATAGGCGAGGATGACGAGCGCCATCACGCCGACCGCGAGCGCGACCGCGGTGATGTCCTTCTGCTCGATCGCGACCGCGAGCCACGAGCCGATGCCGGGCAACTTGATGTTCGTGTCGCCGACCGTGATCGCCTCCGAGGCGACGACGAAGAACCAGCCGCCCGACATGGACATCATGGTGTTCCAGATCAGCCCGGGCGCCGCGAACGGCACCTCGAGCCGCCAGAAGCGCAGCCAGGGCGACAGGCGGAAATGCCGGCACACCTCGTCGAGGTCGGACGGCACCGTGCGCAGCGACTGGTAGAAGCTGAACGTCATGTTCCAGGCCTGCGCCGTGAAGATCGCGAAGATCGAGGCGCATTCGGCGCCGAGCTGGCTGCCGGGAAACAGCCGCAGAAACAGCACGACCATGAAGGTGAGGAAGCCGAGCACCGGCACCGACTGGAGGATGTCGAGCGCCGGGATGATGACGAGCTCCGCCTTGCGGCTTTTTGCGGCGAGCGTCGCGATCACGAAGGTGAAGATCAAAGACGCGATGATCGCGGCGAACATGCGCAGCGTCGTGCGCAACGCATATTCGGGCAGATTGCGCGGATCGAGCGTCACCGGCCGCACGTCGAGCCGGGCGAGCGGCTGGCCCATCTCGTGCGCGCCGTGGGTCGCCAGCACGAAGGCCGCGACGATGACGATGAAGATGACGACGTCGTAGAAATTGGGCGCGAGCCCGCGCCCGAGGCTCAGCGCCGACGCACGATCGAATTTGAGCGTTGGCAGGTTCATGGGAGGGCCATGGGCATCGGTTCGCGCGCGCGGTCAATACGAAAAATGAAAAGAGCAGAGGTCGGAGGGGGTAGCGACCGAGGCGGGAAAGCGGGCAGGGGGGCCGCGTCTCTTAGGCGCGATATGTGACAGATTGAACCGCCCGCATGGCAGCAGCGCGCGCTGTCGCGAATGCCGCGCGACGACGCGGACCGCGCGCCCGATTCGGTCGAGCGCGGCGCCGGCGGCGCGGCCCCTTGGGCGAGCGGCGGCCGTCCCGACTCGCCAGCGATCGATTGAGCCGGCAGCGGCGGCCCAAACCATTTCCTGACGGGATCAATGGGCGCACGCATGACGATCCCGCCACTCAGTGCGACGAGGATTATTTATATAATTTCAATACGATGTGACCTTTTCTTATAACGCCACACGAGACCGGTGTAGCGCGCTGATACCACCGCGTTTGATCGCTTTGATGGGTTGCTGTGGCAGGAAAGCGACAGCCAGCCAGCCTTCGCCATGTTAGCTTTGCTATGCCATTCAAAACATGCGGCGGGGGACGTCATGAAATCGGTTCTCTTGGCTGGCTTGGTCGCGGTCTTCGCCGCGGGCTCGGCGATCGCGGCAGATATGCCCGTGAAGGCGCGGCCGGCGCCGGTGATCGCGCCGACCTGGACCGGCACCTATATCGGCATCAACGGCGGCTACGGCTGGGCCACCACCAACCACACCGATGTGTTCGGCGTCACGACGGGCGACTTCAGCCAAAGCGGCGGCATGGTGGGTGTCACCTACGGCGGCAACTGGCAGTCCGGCCCGTATGTGCTCGGTTTCGAGAGCGATCTCGACTGGGCCGACATCAACGGCACCCTAGGGCCTACAGCGCTCTGCGCCGTCGCCGTCCCCCAGGTCCCCGGCGCTGCTTCGACGTGCTTCAGCAAGATCAAGGATTTTTCGACGGAGCGGATGCGGGCCGGCTACGATCTCAATGGATGGATGCTGTTCGGGACGGCCGGCGCAGCGTTCGCCCGCGTCAATGCCGGGCAGAATCCTTGCGGCTTCGTGCCGGTCAATATCGGTCTCGGTCTCGGCGGCGGCAACAGCTGCGGCGAGAAGTGGCGCGCCGGCTGGGTCGCCGGCGTCGGCGTGGAGAAGATGTTCCTCCCGCACTGGTCGGCCAAGATCGAGTATCTGCATTTCGATCTCGGCAATTCGATCCAGTACATGCCGACGGCAATCGCTGGCGGAAGCTCCGTGCATGTGCTGGAGCGCGGCGACATGGTGCGGGTCGGCATCAACTACCAGTTCGATCTGCTCGGCCTGCTGCATTTGAACTGACAACGCGCGCACGGCGCGGACAGGCCTCGGCGCCGATGCGCCGGGGCCTTTGCGTTGCGGGGCTGCGCGGATCGGTCGTCGAGGGACAGCTGTCCTTGGACCTTGCGCCGTTGGGCCGCACCCGCTGGCCGGCGTGCGCGGGGAAATCGTCACGCTACCGCCGGACTTGATTGCAACACGTGATCGCAAGACTTGATCGCAAGCCTTGCGGGACGGCAAGCATTCGTGCTTGGTCGCCCCCGGTCCTCTTGCCTGGAGGAATTTGCGGCATGAAAGCCATTCTTCGCGTATTTGCACCGCTGCTCGTGGCGGCGATGGGTGGCTCCCCCGCCGTGGCGGCGAGCGCCGGGCACGGCAAGGAGCTGGCGCAGCGCTGGTGCGCGAGCTGCCACCTCGTTGCGCCCGACCAGGCACAGGCGAGCGCGGACGCCGCGCCGTTCGCCACGGTCGCCAAGCGGCCGGGTTTCGACGCCGCGCAGCTCGCGTTCTTCCTGCTCGATCCGCATCCCAAGATGCCGAACATGTCGCTCACCCGCGATGAGGCGGGCGATCTCGCGGCGTATATTGCGAGCTTGAAGTAGGCACCGACTGCTTGATGGCGACCCCGCCTGGATTCGAACCAGGGACCTTCAGCTTAGAAGGCTGCTGCTCTATCCCCTGAGCTACGGGGCCGTCCGGTGGCCGGCGCGCGGCCGCGCGTCTTATAGCAGAATTCGCCACGAAGCTCGCGGCGCCGCAGCGTCCATCGTGGCCTTCGCCCCGCCGTCGCCGTCCTGCCGGCTCCGCACAACTCCGCCTGCCTTGTGCGCCTTTGTCCGCCCCCGTCCCACGAATTGCCGAGCGTGCTCGCTTCACGTGGGCGCAAACCCCTGCTTCTACTCGTGTCCTGCGTCGTGCCCGACTCAAGGGCCCCGGTCTCGGCACGGTCCGGTCACGACTAGGTCACGTTTGCCTTCCACCTTGCGGCGCAAGGTGGATGAAGGCTGCACGACCCCGGTTCTCCGGGAGGGAGGCATTCGATGCATGCGTTCGCCCGCGCCGGCCTGCTGGCCGCGCTTCTTGCGCTTTTCTTCGTCCAAGCCGTATCCGCCGCCACCTTCGACAAGCCGTTCCAGCGCGACGACCTCGCCGACGCCGCGATCCGCCTCGAGGGGCAGATCAAGCAGGACGCTGGCACCATCGCCAAGCCGCTGGCAACGCTCGAGCGCGAGGCGGACGACGCCTTCCGCCGCTCCGACTATCGCACCGGCATGCAGGTGCTCGGGCAGATGGTCACGCTCGACCCGCAGAACGCCACCAGCTGGCTGCGGCTCGCCCGCGCCATCCTCGAGATCTGGCCCGCCACCACCGACGAGCGCATGACCCTGATCGAGCGCAGCGCCGCGGCCGCCTATATCGCGTATCAGCGCACCAAGGACCGCAACGAAGCGGCGGAGGCGCTGGTCGTCATCAGCGGCACCTACGAGGACCGCAAGATCTGGCGCCCGGCGCTCGATACGCTGCGCTATTCGCTCGAATTGCGCGAGGTCGCGCAGGTGCGCGCCAACTACGAGCTCATGCGCGACGAGCACGGCTTCCGCCTGCTCGACTACACGGTCGACGCCGATGCGGCGGCGCCGCGCGCCTGCTTCCAGTTCTCCGAGGCGCTGCTCAGCCGCCGCACCGATTTCTCGCCCTTCGTGGTGGTCGCCGGCCAGGACAAGCCGGCGCTCTCCGCCGACGACAAGCAGCTCTGCGTCGAAGGCTTGAAGCACGGCGAGCGCTACCAGATCACGCTGCGCGCGGGCCTGCCGTCGGCGGTCGCCGAGACGCTGACCAAGTCGGCCGATTTCTCGATCTACGTGCGCGACCGCAAGCCGTTCGTGCACTTCGCCAGCAAGGCCTATGTGCTGCCGCGCACCGGCCAGCGCGGCATCCCGGTGGTGAGCGTCAACACCGACGCGGTCGCGGTCGAGATCTACCGCATCGGCGACCGCAACCTGATCGACACGCTGTTCTCCGCGAGCTACCGCGACGCCGACTTCCAGCACGCGCTCAACCGCGAGCAGCTCACCCGCCTCGCCGACACCCAGGGCAGCAAGGTGTGGAAGGGCGATCTCAAGGTCGAGAACAAGCTCAACGCCGACATCACCACCGCGTTTCCGGTCGACCAGGCGGTCGGCACGCTCGCGCCCGGCGTCTACGTGATGACCGCCGAGCCCGCCGCCAGCAAGGCGAAGGACGACTACGACGATCTCGCCACCCAGTGGTTCATCGTCTCCGATCTCGGCGTCACGGCCTATTCGGGGGCGGATGGCATCCACGCCTTCGTGCATTCGCTCGCCACGACCGACGCGCGCGCCGGCATCGAGCTCAAGCTGATCGCCCGCAACAACGAGGTGCTGGCGGTGCGCAAGACCGACGCCGCCGGCGCCGCGCAGTTCGAGCCGGGCCTGACGCGGGGCGAGGGCGGCCTCGCGCCGGCGCTGCTGCTCGCCGCCGATGCGCAGGGCGGCGACTATGCGTTCCTCAACCTGAAGGGCCCGGCCTTCGATCTGAGCGATCGCGGCGTCAACGGCCGCGCGGTGCCGGCCGGGCTCGACGCCTTCGTCTACACGGAGCGCGGCGTCTATCGCACGGGCGAGACCGTGCACATCACGTCGCTCCTGCGCGACCGCAAGGGCATCGCCGCCACGGCGGTGCCGCTCACCCTCGTGGTCGAGCGGCCGGACGGCGTCGAATATCGCCGCGCGACCGTCGCCGACCAGGGTCTCGGCGGCCACAACCTCGACGTCGGAATCACGCCCACCGCCTCGACCGGCACCTGGCACGTTTCGGCCTATACGGACCCGAAGGGCGCGCCGGTCGGCGAGACTTCGTTCCTGGTCGAGGACTACGTCCCCGACCGCATCGAGTTCGACCTCAAGAGCGCAGCGACCGACATCGCCAAGGGCGCGCCCGTCGACGTCACGGTCGACGGCCGCTTCCTCTATGGCGCGCCGGCCTCGGGCCTCGACCTCGAGGGCGAGGTCAACGTCAAGGCGGTGGGCGAGCGCCCGGGCTTTGCCGGCTATCAGTTCGGCACGCCGCCGGAGGAAGACAGCGACAAGGAGGCGCGCACGACGCAAGCGCCGCTGGCCGATCTGCCGACGACCGACGACAAGGGCCATGCCACCTTCCAGGTCGCGGTCGACAAGCTGCCGCAGACCACCCAGCCGCTGCAGGCGACCATCACGGTGCGCATGGCGGAGGCGGGCGGCCGCGCGGTCGAGCGCAAGATCACGCTGCCGGTGCGCCCGGGCGCCGCCATGATCGGCGTCAAGCCGCTCTTTTCCGGCCGCTCGCTCGGCGAGGGCGACACGGCGACGTTCGACGTCGTGATGGCATCGCCCGACGGCAAGACGCTGGCGCGCAAGCTGCACTACGAGCTCTTTCGCATCGAAACGCGCTACCAGTGGTACAAGCAGAACGGCAGCTGGCAGTTCGAGCCCGTCAAGGCGACCAAGCGCATCGCCGACGGCGACATTGACGTCGCGGCCGACAAGCCGGGCCGCATCGCGGCGCCGGTGCAGTGGGGCCGCTATCGGCTCGAGGTCTCGACCGGCGAGCCGGACGGGCCGCTGACCACGTTCGCGTTCACGTCCGGCTGGTATTCGGACGCGACCGCCGACACGCCGGACATGCTGGAGATCGCGCTCGACAAGCCCGACTACAAGGTGGGCGACGCCATGACGGTCGCGGTCACGGCGCGCACCGCGGGCCGGCTGATGCTCAACATCGTGGGCGACCGGCTGATCAGCTCGACCACCCAGGAGGTCAAGCAGGGGCTCAACCAGATCCGGGTGCCGGTCGGCGCCGACTGGGGCAATGGCGGCTACGTGGTCGCGACCCTGCTGCGCCCGCTCGACGTGGCGGCGAAGCGCATGCCGGGCCGCGCCATCGGCGTGCAATGGTTCTCGGTCGATCGCACCGGAAAAACGCTTGCGGTCGACATGAAGCTGCCCAGCATGATCCGGCCGAACAGCACCTTGCGCGTCCCGCTGCGGCTCGCCGGCCTCGCGGGCCAGGAGGCGAGGGTGGTGGTGGCCGCGGTCGACGTCGGCATCCTCAACCTCACGGGCTACAAGCCCCCGGCGCCGGATGACTTCTATCTCGGCCAGCGCCAGCTCACGGCCGACATCCGCGACCTTTACGGGCAACTGCTCGACGGCATGCAGGGCACGCTCGGCCAGATCCGCACCGGCGGCGATGGCGGCGCCAACGAGCTCAAGGCCGCGCCGCCGACCCAGCCGCCGCTTGCGCTTTATTCGGGCGTCGTGACGGTCGGCAGCGACGGCATGGCCGAGGTGACCTTCGACATCCCCGACTTCGCCGGCACCGTGCGCGTCATGGCGGTCGCGTGGTCGAAGGACAAGGTCGGCCACGCGGTCGGCGACGTGATCGTGCGCGATCCGGTCGTCGTCACCGCGACCTTGCCGCGCTTCATCCTGACCGGCGACAAGACGTCATTGCATCTCGATGTCGACAATGTCGACGGCGCGGCCGGCGACTATCGCGTCGCGATCGAGACCGACGGGCCGGTCGCGGCGATCGGCGGGGCGCAGACGCTGCATCTGGCGGCGAAGCAGCGCGCCCAGCTGACGGTGCCGATCACGGCCTCGGGCGCCGGCACGGCGTCCGTGAAGGTGAGCCTTGCGGGACCGGACAATTTCGCGCTCGAGCGCAACTATACGCTCGCGGCGCATCCGGCGACGCAGATTCTCGTGCGGCGCAGCGTGCGGCCGATCGCCAGGGCTGAGAGCATCACGCTCACGCATGATCTCTTCGCCGATCTCGTGCCCGGCACCGGCGCGGTGTCGGTCTCGGTCGGGCCGTCGACGGCGCTCGACGCCGCGACCATCCTCAAGGCGCTCGACCGTTATCCGTTCGGCTGCTCCGAGCAGATCACCAGCCGGGCGCTGCCGCTGCTCTACGCCAACGAGCTCGCCTCGCAGGCGCATCTCGCCCTCGACAGCGCGATCGACCAGCGCATCCGCGACGCGATCGACCGCCTGCTCGCGCGGCAGGGCTCGGACGGCTCGTTCGGCCTGTGGTCGGCCGGCGGCGACGATGCCTGGCTCGACGCCTACGTCACCGACTTCTTGACGCGGGCGCGCGAGCACGGCTTTGCGGTGCCGGATATCGCCTTCCGCATGGCGCTCGACCGGCTGCGCAACTACGTCGCCAACACGGCCGATGTGAGCAAGAACGGCGGCCGCGAGCTCGCCTACGCGCTCTACGTGCTGGCGCGCAACGGCACAGCGCCGATCGGCGATCTGCGCTACCTCGCGGACACCAAGCTCGCCGACGTCGCCACCCCGATCGCCAAGGCGCAGATCGCCGCCGCGCTCGGTCTGATGGGCGACAAGGCGCGCGCCGACCGCGTCTATGCGGATGCGGTCGACTCGATCCGTCCGCCGGCGACCTTCGAGTTCGCGCGGCCGGACTACGGCTCGACGCTGCGCGACTCGGCGGCGGTGGTGACGCTCGCGGCGGAAGGCGGCGCGCCCAAGGCGACGATCATGCACGCGGTCGCCCGCGTCGAGACCGCGCGCGCCGCGAGCGTCTATACGTCGACCCAGGAGAACGCCTGGATGGTGCTCGCGGCGCTGGCGCTCGGCCGCGAGACGCACGTCGCGCTCTCGGTCAACGGCGAGACGCAGCAGAGGCCGCTCTACCGCACCTATCGGGCCGCGGATCTGCGGCGCGAGACCGTCAAGGTGGCGAACACCGGCGACACCGACCTCAACGCGGTCGTCTCGGTGAGCGGGGCGCCGATTGTGCCCGAGCCGCCGGCCGAGAAGGGCTTCAAGATCGAGCGGCAGTACTTCACGCTCGACGGCGACGCGGTCGACGCCGCCAAGGTGCCGCAGAACACCCGGCTCGTGGTCGTGCTCAAGGTCACCGAGCCGGACCCGCACTACGGCCGCGTGATCGTCGCCGACTACCTGCCGGCGGGCTTCGAGATCGACAATCCGAAGCTCGTCTCGTCGGGCGACACCGGCGCACTGCCGTGGATCGAGGCGGCGGCCGAGCCGGTCAGCGCCGAGTTCCGCGACGACCACTTCGCCGCCGCGTTCGACCGCACCGAGAAGAGCAACGCGGTGTTCTCGGTCGCCTATGTGGTGCGGGCGGTGTCGCCCGGCCAATACGTGCTGCCGCAGGCCTATGTCGAGGACATGTACCGCCCCGACCGCTTCGGCCGCACCGCCACCGGCCACCTCGAGGTCACGGCCGCGAAATGAGCGCCACGACGCACAGCGCCGGCGCCCCCCCCCCCCCCCCCCCCCCCCCCCCCCCCCCCCCCCCCCCCCCCCCCCCCCCCTCGCCGCGAGTCGTTACCGACGTTGTTTCTCGCGGCGGCTCAGCGCCCCTCACCCCGACCCTCTCCCCGCAAGCGCGGGGAGAGGGAGCGCGCGCGCAGCGCAAGCGGCCTAGAGGATGGCGTTCATTGCGCCGTATTGCTTCGATGGCTGCCGTTGCGCTCGTCGCAACCGTCATCGCGTTCGCGGCCTGGGTCTACTCCCTCGGCACGACGCCGCTCGGCGAGGGCATGCAGTTCTCCACCCTGGTGGTCGACCGCGACGGGCGCCTCTTGCGCGCCTTTGCGACCGCCGACGGGCGCTGGCGGCTGCCGGTGCGTCTCGACCAGGTCGATCCGCGCTATATCCAGGCGCTGCTCGGCTACGAGGACAACCGCTTCTACAGCCACCACGGCGTCGATCCGCTCGCCATGGTGCGCGCGTTCGGCCAGCTCGTGCGCAGCGGCCATATCGTGTCGGGCGGCTCGACCATCACGATGCAGGTCGCGCGCCTGCTCGAGCCGCGCGGCGAGCGCTCGCTCGGCGCAAAACTGCGCCAGATGGTGCGCGCGGTCGAGATCGAGCGCAAGCTCGACAAGACCGAGGTGCTCGACCTCTATCTCAACCTCGCGCCGTTCGGCGGCAATCTCGAAGGGGTGCGGGCCGCCTCGCTCGCCTATTTCGGCCACGAGCCGCGCCGTCTGACGCTCGGCGAGGCGGCGCTGCTGGTGGCGCTGCCGCAGTCGCCGGAGGCGCGCCGGCCCGACCGCGCGCATGCGGCCGCCAAGGACGCGCGCGACCGCGTGCTCGACCGGCTCGAAGGGGAGGGCATCATCTCGGCGGCCGATGCGGCGCGCGCCAAGGCCGAGCCGGTGCCGTCGGTGCGCCGGCCGATGCCGATGCTCGCGCCGCAGGCGGCGGAAGCCGCGGTCGCGGCGACGCCCGACGCAAAATTCATTCGCCTGACGATCGATGCGCCCTGGCAGAAGAGCCTGGAAGAGCTGGTGCGCGAGCGCGCCCGCGCGCTCGGGCCGGACATCTCGGTTGCGCTCATCGCCGTCGACAACGCGAGCGGCGAGGTGCTGGCGCGGGTCGGCTCGGTCGACTATTTCGACCAGCGCCGCGCCGGCGAGGTGGACATGACCCGGGCGCTGCGCTCGCCCGGCTCGACGCTGAAACCCTTCATCTACGGCCTCGGCTTCGAGGACGGCTTCATCCATCCCGATACGCTGATCGACGACCGGCCGGCGCGCTACGGCACCTATGCGCCGGAGAATTTCGACCTGACGTTCCAGGGCACCGTGTCGGTGCGCCGTGCCTTGCAGCTGTCCCTCAATGTGCCCGCCGTCGCCGTATTGGATCGGGTCGGGCCGAGTCGCTTTGCGGCGCGGGTCGCGCAGGCCGGCAGCACGCTGGTGCTGCCGAAGGGCGAGACGCCCGGCCTCGCCATGGCGCTCGGCGGGCTCGGCATCACGCTCGATGACCTGGTCAAGCTCTATGTCGGCCTCGCGCGCGGCGGCACCACGATCGCGCTCACGGAGCGGCGCGACGCGACGGCGGCGGCGCCGCAGCCGCGCCGGCTGATGGAGCCGATCCCGGCCTGGTATGTCGGCAATGTGCTGCTCGGCACGCCGCCGCCGGAAAATGCCGTCGGCGGCCGCATCGCGTTCAAGACCGGGACATCCTACGGCTATCGCGACGCCTGGGCGGTCGGCTTCGATGGCCGCACCACCATCGGCGTGTGGGTCGGCCGGCCGGACGGCGCGCCGATGCCGGGGATGATCGGCCACACGGTCGCGGCGCCGGTGCTGTTCGATGCCTTCGCGCGCTCCGGCAAGCAGCTCGTGCCGCTCGCTCGCGCGCCGCGCCACGCGATCTTCGCGACCAACGCCAGGCTGCCGCTGCCGCTGCAGCATTTCCGCCGCGACGGGCTCCTCACCGGGCGTGACGGCCCGCCGCTGAAAATCATGTTCCCGCCGAACGGCGCGCAGCTCGAGCTCGCGGCCGGCGCCGCGGATGAGCGCGTCCCGCTCAAGATCGTCGGTGGCCACCTGCCGCTGACCGTCCTGATGAACGGCGTGCCGCTCAAGACCGCAACCGACCGCCATGAGGTGTTCTTTTCGCCGGACGGCCCAGGCTTCGTCCGCCTGACCGTCATGGACGCCAAGGGCGCGGCCGACAGCGTGGTGGTGCGGATGCAGTAATACTTTCAATGTCTTATTGTTAATGCTTCAGGTGGTGTCGCAACTTGTCAGTGTCCAAAGATCTTCCAAAGGATCGCGACTGTCAGCGCCAAGTTGAAGCCCACCATCCACTGGAGCAGCAAGAATCGCCCATCGACATGGGTCTGGAGCGCGGTGATCCGCCCATCGAGTTCTAAGCGCGTCCTGCTTACCTCCGTGGCGAGAGCAGCAAGCTCCACATCCTTGGTCAGGGCCTCGGCCGCGCGCCGGGCATGCTCCTCGGGCACGTTGATGGCGCGGAGCGCGTCGTAGACATCGGTGTTCATCGTCGGCATAGGCAGCAATATAATCCCATCCGAACCCGCGTAAAGCGGTACGCGGCGTTTGATGGTTCCCTCGGCTTGTGGGCCTTCTACGTCAGGCCGGCAAGGGTCGCATTTTGCCGGGCGAAGCGGTACGAGTTTGGCTGGCGCGGGTGGGCGCCGGCGGGGGACGCATGGCCGTCGTCAGGGACGAGGCATCCGAGAAACTGCCGTTTCGGCCCGGCTTCAAGGCGCTGGCCGATTTCGTCGGCGCGTCGCACGGCCGCACGGCGGGCTGGCTCGTGCTCGTCTGCTTGTTCGCGTTCATCCCCGGCTTCTTCACCATCCCGCCGGTCGACCGCGACGAGGCGCGCTTCGCCCAGGCGACCAAGCAGATGCTCGAAACCGGCAACTTCATCGACATCCGCTTCCAGGACGAGAGCCGCTACAAGAAGCCGATCGGCATCTATTGGCTGCAGGCGGGGTTCGTGAGGCTCGGCGAGGCGGTTGGCGTGCCGCGCGCGCGCACGCGCATCTGGCTCTACCGCTTTCCCTCGCTGATCGGCGCGATCGGCGCCGTGCTCGCGACCTACTGGGCGGCGCTCGCCTTCGTCACGCGCCGTGCCGCGCTGCTGGCGGGGCTGATGATGGCATCGTCGATCCTGCTCGGCTTCGAGGCGCGGCTCGGCACGACCGACGCCATGCTGCTGTTCATGGTCGTGGCCGCCATGGGGGCGCTCGGGCGTGCTTATCTCGCCGGGCAGGGGGGCGGGCACGAAAGCAGCCACCCGTGGCGCCGCCCGGCGATCTTCTGGACGGCGCTCGCGGGCGGCATCTTGCTGAAAGGCCCGCTGATCCTCATGTTCGTCGGCCTCGCGGCGCTGGCGCTCGTCGCGCTCGATCGCTCGGCCGCCTGGCTGATGCGGCTCAAGCCCGCGGCCGGCCTCGCCTGGATGCTGCTCTTGGTGCTGCCGTGGTTCGTCGCCATCGTGGCGAAGAGCGGCGATCAATTCTTCGCGGAGTCGCTCGGCCATGACCTGTTCGCCAAGGTCTCCGGCGCGCAGGAGTCGCATGGCGCGCCGCCCGGCACCTATTTCGTGCTGTTCTGGGTGACGTTCTTTCCCGGCGCCATGCTGGCGGCGCTGGCGGCGCCGGCGGTGTGGCGCGAGCGCAAGGAGCCGGGCGCGAAATTCCTGCTCGCCTGGATCGTGCCGGCATGGATCGCGCTCGAAATCGTCGTCACCAAGCTGCCGCACTACGTGCTGCCGCTCTATCCGGCGATCGCGATCCTGATCGCGGGCGCGGTCGACAACAATGCGCTGGCGCCGCAGCGCTGGCTGCGCACCGGGCCGGCCTGGTGGTTCATTCTCAGCATTGCGTTCGGCGTGCTGGCGGTGGCGCTGCACGTCAGGTTCGGCGGCGAGGCGGGGGCGCCGGCCTGGCCCTTCATCGTCGCGGCGGTGATTGTCGCCCTGTTCGCCTGGTGGCTGTTCGAGGTCGACGGTGCCGAGCTTTCCCTGCTGCGCGCCGTCGCGGCCGCGATCCTGGTTTCTTGGGCGTTGTTCGGCGCGACGCTCGCGTCGATTCCGCAGCTCTTTCCCGCCAATGATCTGGCGAAATACATCCGCTTCACGGCGGGCTGCAACGACCCGCAGGTCGCAACCGCGGGCTACCACGAGCCGAGCCTCGTGTTCCTCACCGGCACCGGCTTGAAGCACACCGACGGCGCCGGCGCCGCCGAGTTCCTGAAATCCGGCGGCTGCCGCTTCGCCTTCGTCGAGGCGCGCGAGGAGCGCTCCTTCGCGCTGCGGGCCGAGACGCTCGGCGTGCGCTACGCCAAGGGCATGCGGGTCGAGGGCATCAATATCAGCGGCGGGCGGCTGATCGCCGTGACCGTCTATCGGGCCACCCCATGACGGCGCGAATGCCGGCGCAGAGCAAAGCCTCGCGCGCCACGCCGGCCGGGGCGGGCTATATCGTCGCCAATCTCGTGGCCGGCCTCGTGACGCCGTTGCGCGCGCCGCGCGGCGCCTGGACGCGCCGGCTCGTTCCGGCGTGGCGGCGCCTTGCGCCCTACGCGCCGCCGGTCGCGGCCGCAATCGCCGCCGCGATGGTCCTTGTCGATGCGCCCATGGTGCGGGCGGTCGACCGCCTGCCGAGCGGCGTGATCGATGCGTTCAGCGAGCTGACCGATTTCGGCCGCGGCGCGTGGCCGCTGACGCCGCTGTTCGTGCTGCTGCTCGCGACCCCGGTGCTGAACATGCCGCGCCTTCCCTTGATGGCGCGCGGCGTCGTCACGGCGGCCGCGATCCGGCTCGGCTACATGTTCCTCGCCATCGGGCTCACGGGCCTCGTCGACACCATCATCAAGCGGTTCATCGGCCGGGTGCGCCCCTCAGCTCTCGGCCCGTTTGCGTTCGAGCCGTTCGCGTGGCGGCCCGAATACGCGAGCTTTCCGTCCGGCCATGCCACCAACGTGTTCGCGACCCTGGCCGCGGTCGGACTGGTCTTTCCCCGCGCCCGGCCGGCGCTGTGGATCTATGCGCTCGGCATCGCGGCGAGCCGGGTGATCATCTCGGCCCACTACACGAGCGACGTGCTCGCCGGCGCCGCCTTCGGCGCGTTCGGCGCGATCGTGATCCGCGACTGGTTCGCGGCGCGCCGGCTCGGCTTCTATGTCGGCCGCGACGGCCGCGTCCATGCCATGCCGGGCCCGTCACGGCGGCGGCTACTTCGGGTCGCGGCACAGCTCGTCGGCAAATAGAGGGAAGCGCGTGGCTGAAAACGCAACCGTCAGCGACATGAGCCCGGCGCCCGCGGTCGCGGTGGTCGTGCCGTTGCGCAACGAGGCCGGCAACGTCGCGCCGCTGATCGAGGAGATCGCGGCGGCGCTCGCCGGGCGCGCCTTCGAGATCGTGTGCGTCAATGACGGCTCGAGCGACGCGACCGAGGCCGAGCTCATCGCGGCGATGCGCACGCGCCCCTATCTGCGGCAGATCAAGCATCGCGTCTCGTGCGGCCAGTCGGCGGCGGTGCGCACCGGCGTTGCGGCGGCGCGCGCGCCGCTCGTCGCCACGCTCGACGGCGATGGGCAGAACGATCCGAAATTCGTCCCGCTCTTGCTCGACGCCGTCGCGCACGGCGGCGCGCGGGTCGGGCTCGCGGCGGGCCAGCGCGTCGGCCGCAAGGCGAGCGGCTTCAAGCGGCTGCAGTCGCGCATCGCCAACGGCGTCCGCGGCGCGATCCTGCGCGACGGGACGCGCGATACCGGCTGCGGCCTGAAGGCGTTCCGCCGCGACGCCTTCCTCGCGCTGCCCTATTTCGACGGGCTGCACCGCTTTCTGCCGGCATTGGTGCGGCGCGACGGTTTCGACGTGGTCTATGTCGACGTGGTCGACCGCGAGCGCCGGCACGGCGTCTCGAACTACGGCATGTGGGACCGGCTGTGGGTCGGGATTCTCGATCTTGCCGGGGTGTGGTGGCTGGTGCGGCGCCGCAGGCGCGTGCCGCAGGTTTCGGAGGTTGAGCGCGATGCTGGTTGATCTGGCGCACCAAGTCGGGGATTACCTCTACAACGTCTTCTTCCTCAACCTGGGCTGGCTGGTGCTGTTCGGATACGTGGGCCAGCTCCTGTTCACCATGCGCTTCCTGGTGCAGTGGATCGCGAGCGAGCGGGCGCGCAAGAGCGTCATTCCGGTCGGCTTCTGGTTCTTCTCCATCGGCGGCGGGCTTCTGTTGTTCGCCTACGCGCTGGCGAAGCGCGATCCGGTCTTCATCATCGGCCAGGGGTTCGGCGTCTTCGTCTATTCGCGCAATCTCTATTTCGTCTATCGCGAACGCCGGGCCGGCCTGACGGCCGGCTGAGCGGATTTGTCGGTGGATTGTCGCGGCCCGTCCGCGCTAGGATGAAACCGAGTTCCAACCGGGGATCGTGTGCCGTGAAGAAGATGCTGACCCGCGCCGTGCAGATCCTGCTCGTTCTGGTGCTGTGCTTCTTCCTGCCGAAATTCATGCTGTTCTATATCGTGTGCGGCATCTACGACGTTTCGCGCAATCATCCGCTCACCTTTGCGGTGATCGACCGGTATTTCTTCGGCAACGGCGTCTTCACCTGGGTGCTGTCGCCGTTCAACGTGCTGATGGACATCCTGGCGCTGCCCTACGTCAACAAGGGCATCTACCGGCTCGAGGACCTGCCGAAGCCCTATCAGGACGAGATCCAGGCGGTGATCGACGGCGCCTACAAGCAGGATCTGGTCGGCCAGCTGCAGCGGGCCGCCGAGGCGAATGCGCGCAGCATGTTCTTCTTCAAGTGGTACGGCGCCAACGCCAACACCGTGATCGACGTTCCGGCCTTCCATCGCGATTACAAATTCATAAAGACGATCGGCGTGTCGGTGTTCAGCAAGAAGGAGTCGACCTCGAAGCATTTCGGGCCGCTGCGCGCGACCTTCCGGGTGCTCTACAACGTCAACGACATGGCGGACGACTCGGCCTATATCGTGGTCGGCAACACCACCAACTACTGGCGCAAGAGCAAGCTGTTCATCTTCGACGACACGCTGCTGCACCAGTCGTTCAACGAATCCGACAAGTCGCGCTATTGCCTGTTCGTCGACATCGCCCGGCCGTCCATGCTACCGGCGCTGGTCGCCTTGGTGGTCACGCTCAACCGCATCCTGTTCCGCGGCCTCAACTCCATCTTCTACAAGAAGTGGAAGGTGATCGAGGCGCAGTGAGGAAAGGGCGAGTAGCGAGTAGCGAGTAGCGAGTAGCGAGTAGCGAGTAGCGAGTAGCGAGTAGCGAGTAGCGAGTAGCGAGTAGCGAGTAGCGAGTAGCGAGTAGCGAGTAGCGAGTAGAGGCCGGCAAGCTTCTTTCCTATTCGCTACTCGCCATTCGCCATTCGCGTTCTTTTATTATCAGGCGCGAGCGACCGCCATCGCGGCAAAGCCGCGCTCGAGATCGGCGATCAGGTCGGACACGTCCTCGAGCCCGATATGGAAGCGGATGGCGGGGCCGCCCGGCGCCCAGGGCGTGGCGCTGCGCGCCGCGGTGACGTCGAACGGGATCGCCAGGCTCTCGTAGCCGCCCCAGGAGGCGCCCATGCCGAACAAGGTGAGCGCGTTGAGGAAGGCGAGGGCGGCCGCCTGCGGCATCGGCTTGAGCACGACGCTGAACAGGCCGCAGGCGCCGGTGAAGTCGCGTTTCCAGATCGCGTGGCCGGGATTGGTCTCGAGCGCCGGGTGCAGCACGCGGGCGACCTCGGGGCGCGCGGCGAGCCAGCGCGCGACCCGCAGCCCCGATTCCTGGTGGCGCGCGAGCCGCACCCCCATGGTGCGCAGGCCGCGCAGGCCGAGATTCATGTCGTCCGGCCCGACGCACTGGCCGGCGAAGCCGGTGAAATCCTTGAGCGCCTTGGCGGTCGCGGCGTTCGCCGACACGGTGCCGAGCATGAGATCCGAATGGCCGCCGAAATACTTGGTGCCCGAGATGATCGACAGGTCGACGCCTTTTTCCAGCGCGCGGAAATAGAGCGGCCCCGCCCAGGTATTGTCCATCAGCACCAGCGCGTCGTTGGCATGGGCGGCCGCCGCGATCGCCGGGATGTCCTGCATCTCGAAGGTGAGCGAGCCGGGCGCCTCGACGAACACGACACGCGTTTGCGGCGTGAGCAGCCGGGCGATGCCGGAGCCGATGAGCGGGTCGAAGTAGCTTGTCGTGATGCCGTAGCGGGCGAGCACGGCGTCGCAGAATTTCCGCGTCGGCCAGTAGACGCTGTCGGTGACCAGCACGTGGTCGCCCGCCTTGAGCACCGCGAGCAGCGCCGCCGAGATCGCCGCGAGGCCGGACGGCAGCAGCGCGACCGCGGCGCAGGCGGGCCCGTCGAGCGTGCGGATCGCGGTCTCCAGCGCCTCCGAGGTGGGGGTGCCGCGGCGGCCGTAGTGGTAGCGGCCGCGATGGGCGAGGAAATCCTCCGCCGTCTCATAGAGCAGCGTCGAGGCGTGATAGACGGGCGTGTTGACGTAGCCGTGATGCGCGAACGGATCGCGCCCGCCGATCGACAGCAGGGTATCGGGCCGCAGGGTGCCCGGTTCGGCGGCGGCTTTCTTGTTCATGACGGCTCCTTGCGGGCTACTGGCGGATCGAACGGAAGATCGATCGGAACATTGCTGGGAACATTGTTCCGACCTCGGCGACATTAACGTCGGCCCTGGCGGCAATCGTCAACCCCTTGACCCGGCATGGCGATCGTTTTGTGATACCACCAGATCCCGCCGCAGAGGGGCGGCGGGCATCAACTTGAATGTGGGAGATTTGGCATGCGACGGCTTCTGCGCGTCTGCGTATCGATTGGTGCGGTCATCGCGATCGCGTCCGCCGCGTCGGCCGGCACGCTCGACGACGTGAAGAGGCGCGGCATGCTCAATTGCGGCGCCAACGGCCAACTGCCGGGGTTCGGCCTGCCCGACGCGCAGGGCAACTGGACCGGACTCGACGTCGATTTCTGCCGCGCGCTCGCGGCCGCGATCTTCAACGATCCCAACAAGGTGAAGTTCGTCGCGCTGACCGCCAAGGACCGCTTCACGGCGCTGCAGTCGGGCGACGTCGACGTGCTCGCGCGCAACACCACCTGGACCTCCTCGCGCGAGGCGCAGCTCGGCCTCAATGCCACGGCGGTCAACTACTACGACGGCCAGGGCTTCATCGTGCGCAAGGA
>Ga0335081_10003929_pt1 | contig 23439 bp, 24 predicted proteins | sample Lox_Sample_35_FD_206713 | JGI IMG/M metagenome (GOLD analysis project Ga0335081, IMG submission 206713) | Soil microbial communities from Loxahatchee National Wildlife Refuge, Florida, United States - Lox_Sample_3.5 | ecosystem: Environmental > Terrestrial > Soil > Wetlands | place: USA...
TGGATCCTCGCCAATCAGGCGGATCGTCATGGCCGGCCGAATCCGGCGACCGCCGTGGGGTCGGTCCTGGTCGGAGCCGCCGTCGCCACCATCGTCGGTGTGCTGATTCACGTGCCGGGCGCCGGCTGGAATGTGGGGACCTATGGCGTCGCCTTCCTCCCGGGGCTCGTGCTCGCGACCATCGCGTCGGGTCTCGGAGCACATCGGAAGTAGGAGTGGATGCGCGGGCTCGGCATCCTGATTCGGGTCGTCGGCTGGCTGCTCACGCCGCTGGTGGCGTGGGCAGCTTCGTTTTGCGGCGCCTGGCTCGTGCTGACCGCGCAGGCCCGCTTCGCGAACCCCCGTCACGCTGTCTACGCCGCATTCGCCGGGGCGCTGCTCGCGGGCGTCGCCGCCATGCTGGCCTGGATGCAGCTCCTCCGGCGCTCGCCACGGCTCCGGCATTCGCTGCATGTCGACCGCGAAGGCCTGCCCGTGCTCGATGAGGCGGATGAGGCGGTCGAGGTGGCCTCGGGGGAGAGCCGGGAATGATCTCTCCGCGAAAGCTCGCGCTGGTTACCGCGATTGGGGCGCTGGCCTGCTCGGGTGAGCGTCCCGGCGCCTCTCCACCGGAGGCCGCCGCGGGGCAGGCCGCGCCTCACGACTCGGCAGGACCGAAGGACAGCCTGGCGCTCCGCACCGCGTCCGGCATCGAGGTCTGGTTCACTGCCGCGCGCCGCGACAGCGACACCGCCGGCCGCGCTTGTCTCGAGCGGGTGATGGAGATCCGGGCTCAGGGACGCCGCACTCCCGTTCCGCTGCTCTACACCGGGGTGACCCCGCGACTGGTGAATGACTCGACGATCGAGGCTGCCGTCTGGCGAGGCTGCCGTGCCGGGGATTGGTACAGGGTCAGTCTCGTCACCGGGCGGCCGGTCAAGGTGGCCCCGAGGTGAATCGCTCGCTGTTGCTGCTCCCGCTCGTCGCGGCGACGCCTCTCCACGCGCAGGGACTGGGGTTTCAGGTCGGGCATCTGTTCAGCTCACCATCGGCCACCAGCTATCGTCTCGGCTATTCCAGCGAACTGATGGGTGTCGTCGGCACCGAGTTTCATGCCCTCGCCAGTGACGGGGACCGTCCCCTCGGCAACCTGTGGGGCGCGGGGATGGATCTTTCCCTGTTTCGTGGCGGCCAACCGGGCTTCTATCTCCTGGGTGGGGTCGAAGGCGGGTTTGCGACCCAAGCCAGCCACACCTTCTGGGGATCGTGGTCGGCCGGACTGGGGTACGAGGTGTTTCCGCTGCACGGGGTTTCGTTCGCGGTTGAAGGACGGTACCGGGCGCTCGGTCCCGGCGCCCATCACGGAGTCGAGATGGGCATCCGGCTCGGCCTCGATCGCGGGAGCCGCGACGGGGGCGGGGGCGGCGGCGGATCGTCATCGCGGGATCCCGCCGCAGTGGACCGTTCCGCCCCTGACACGGCGACGATCCGGGGCGACCTGGGCCGGCGTGGGCTCCCCGAGGACCGCGCGAGCCTCATCAGCGGCGTCATCCAGACCGCGCTCGATGTAATGGGGATGCCCTACCGCTGGGGTGATCAGGGCGAAGAGGGCTTCGACTGCTCCGGACTCATTCGCTACGCCTTCGCCAAGCACGGCATCACCCTGCCGCGGCGGAGCATCGATCAGGCACGCGAAGGCCTGGAAGTGGGCCGCGACCTCGACGCCCTGCGGCCCGGAGATGTGCTGACCTTTGCGACGACCGGGTCGCAGGTTTCGCACGTGGGCCTGTATATCGGTGACGGCAAGTTCATTCACTCCGCGAGTGAGGGAGTGCAGATCAGCGTCCTGAGCCCCGAGGACGTCAGCGGACGCTGGTGGTTCAAGCGGTGGGTGGGAGCGCGGCGCATCGTGAGCTGAGTCCGCGCAGAGCCCGTCGCCCACGGGAGGGACCCTCGGCGGCAGGTGACTCGCCCGAAGCGACAAGGCCCCCCAGCGGGAACCGCTGGGGGGCCTTGTGGTCGAGAACCGCCTAGCGGTCGTGCTGCATCTGGCTGTGACCCATGTCCATATGGTCATGGTCCATGTGCATGTGGCTCATGTCCCCGCTGTCATCCATGCCCTGCGCCTCGAGGGAGGCCAGGTCTCGCTGATAGAGTGGGTCCGTATCGTCGATCTTGGGCCACTGTGAAAGGTCGTCGGGAGCGAAGATTCCCGTGATGTGGGCCATCGCGCCGTTGTGCAGTGTATCGCTGGTCAGGTTGTCGTAGACTCCGACGACGCGATAGCGCCGGCCAGCCGCGAGTTTGACGCCGGCGCCGCGGACCCCGGGCAGACTCCGACTCACGCCGCTCACCTTTCCGTCCTTGTCGTGGTCCGAGGTGACCTTGGCCACCACCTTGCCCGACTCCACATCGATCAGGCTCACCGACACCCCGTAGTCGTGCAGGTGCCCGCCATAGCCGAGCAGATGCCCATCGATGGGGAAGGTGAACTCGTAGGACTTCTCCGACCAGCCTGGCGGCACGTCGAAGGCGTTGCTCCCGCCTACAGTCAGGTTGCAGTCCATGTAGAGGGGAAGCACCTCGACGGGACGCGGATTCTGGTTCTTCGGAGAGTACAGCAGATCCGCGGTCATGTAGACGCTGTCCAGGTCCGCCCCGGTGTCGTTGTGCCACATGATGTAGAACCCGAGGTCCATCCCCGGCTTCATGGGCACGCCGATCGTCGCGGGAATCGTCACGTCGGCCGTTTCCGCTCCCGATCCGAACAGCCGTTCGACGGCCGGGTAGATCAGCTGCCGGCGGCTGAAGTTGAGCCCGATCATGTGGTGCATCAGGTGCTTGGGAAGGAGCTTTCCATGGGCGTCCTCCACCTGGCTCCGAAAGCCGCGCATCCATCCCTCTACCGGCCAGGTGAAGTGGTACACCTGCGTCATCCCCCCGGCCATCATGTCCATCATGTGATGGTCCATCTTGGGCATGTTCGGGAGATAGAAGGGACCGGCCTTGATGTGAACCACATGGTGGGACGAGTCTACGGTGACGGTGACCGTCACGTCGTCTTCATGCGCGGGGCGGATGAGGTGGGCGGGGCGGGGCGGGGTGGGCACGACCAGCCCGGCCAGCAGAACGAATGGCAGCGGCATCTGTAGGTTCCCCTTGCTCGCATTCGACGCCGTGGCACCAGTGCCTCCGGCGGGCGGCGGGAAATGTAGGCGGGCCGCGCGCGCCTGTCAGCCAGCCCGAGCCGAATACGGGATGGCCGCCGTCGCCTCTTCTCACGAGCGGGGTGCTCCGACCGGGGGGCCCGCTCGGCGCAGCTAGCACTCGAGGTTGACAAGTGCCAGCGCGAGTTTATTTTCCGCTCCGACCTTTCTGGCAGTCCATGCTGCTGACTGCTAACCTGTTGTCGACATTAAACTTTGCTTAACACCCCTGGAGGACAACAATGACCACCGCCAAGGCCAAGCCCAAGCTCAAGATCCAGCCGCTCGAGGACCGGGTCGTGATCTGGCCCGACGATGAAGCGGAGACGATGCGTGGCGGGCTCTACATCCCCGACACCGCGAAGGAGAAGCCCACCCAGGGGGAAGTGGTCGCCGTGGGCCCGGGCCGGGTGGAGAAGGGAACCCGTGTGCCGCTCGATGTGAAGGTTGGGGACAAGGTGCTGTACGGGAAGTACAGCGGGACCAACATCACGCTGGATGGTGAGGAGGTCGTGATCGTGAAGGCGTCCGACATCCTCGCCAAGCTGACCTAACAACCAGCGGCTAACGGCCAACGGCTGATGTCTGACGGCTGATGGCTGACAGCTGACCACTGACCCAAACCGATCCGGGCCCCGCGCCCGGTTGACCAGATCTCAGGAGACGACGCATCTATGGCTGCCAAGGAACTGCTTTTCAACAGCGACGCGCGCGCCAAGCTCAAAAAGGGTGTCGACGCGCTCGCCGACGCCGTGAAGGTCACGCTCGGCCCCAAGGGGCGGAATGTGGTCATCGACAAGAAGTTCGGCTCCCCCACGGTCACCAAGGACGGCGTGACGGTGGCCAAGGAAGTCGAGTTGCCGGATCCCATCGAGAACATGGGCGCCCAGATGGTGAAGGAAGTCGCCACCAAGACCAGCGATCTGGCGGGCGACGGCACCACCACGGCCACCGTGCTCGCCCAGGCGATCTACCGTGAAGGCCTCAAGAACGTCACCGCCGGCGCCAACCCAATGGAGCTCAAGCGGGGCATCGAGCGGGCGGTGGAGGCGGTGATCGAGGAGCTGCGCAAGCTCTCGACTCCCTCGGCCGGCAAGAGGGAGATCGCGCAGGTGGGCACCATCTCCGCCAACAACGATTCGGAGATCGGCAAGCTCATCGCGGATGCGATGGAGAAGGTCGGCAAGGATGGCGTTATCACGGTCGAGGAGGCCAAGGGCCTCGAGACCACGCTCGAGACGGTCGATGGCATGCAGTTCGACCGGGGCTACCTCTCCCCCTACTTCGTGACCGATCCGGAGAAGATGGAAGGGATCCTCGAGGACGCCTACCTTCTGATTCACGACAAGAAGATTTCGGCGATGAAGGACCTGCTGCCGGTGCTCGAGAAGATCGCACAGACCGGCAAGCCCCTGCTGATCATCGCGGAGGACGTGGAAGGCGAGGCGCTCGCGACCCTGGTGGTCAACAAGCTGCGCGGCACCCTCAAGGTGTGTGCGGTGAAGGCCCCCGGCTTCGGCGATCGCCGGAAGGAAATGCTGATCGACATCGCCAAGCTGACGGGCGGCAAGGTGATCTCCGAGGAAGTCGGCTTCAAGCTCGAGAACGCCGTCCTGGGCGACCTGGGCAGGGCCAAGCGGATCGTGATCGACAAGGACAACACCACGATCGTCGACGGCAAGGGCAAGGAGGACGACATCCAGGGCCGCATCGCGGAAATCAAGGTCGCCATCGACAAGTCGACCAGCGACTACGACCGCGAGAAGCTCCAGGAGCGGCTGGCCAAGCTGTCGGGCGGGGTGGCCGTGATCCACGTCGGCGCCGCCACCGAGACCGAGATGAAGGAGAAGAAGGCCCGCGTCGAGGACGCGTTGCACGCGACCCGGGCCGCCGTCGAGGAGGGGATCGTGCCTGGCGGTGGCGTGGCCCTGCTGCGCGCCCAGGGCTCTCTCGAGAAGGTGAAGGGCACCGAGGACGAGCGGATCGGCGTGGACATCGTCCGCCGGGCCCTGGAGGAGCCGATCCGGATGATCGCCGCCAACGCCGGCATGGAGGGCTCGATCATCGTGGCCAGAGTCAAGGAGGCGAAGGAGCGGGCCTTCGGGTACAATGCCCAGACCGACACCTATGAGGATCTGGTGAAGGCCGGGGTCATCGACCCGACCAAGGTGACGCGGACCGCGCTGCAGAACGCGGCCTCGATCGCCGGCCTCCTGCTCACCACCGAGTGCGTCGTGGTGGAGCGCAAGGAGGAGAAGCCGGCCCCGCCCGCGCCGGGCGGCGGCATGGGTGGGATGTACTAGTTCCGCCCTTGGTAACCGCGCGCCCCGAGGCCTCCGGCTTCGGGGCGCGCGGCGTTTCTGGGCCATGCGCGTGCGGTTAGATTGGCGCAGTTCCTGCCCTCAGGCGCCGGAGAAGACGGGAAACGGTCCCGGACTGACCTCGCAAGGAGTCATTGTGCGGACATCTCTGATCCATCTGGGTCTCGCCTTGCAACTCTTCGTCGTCGCGCCGCTGCGCGCTCAGGCCGAGGCCCCGATCATTGGCACCTGGAAGGCCGAGCTCAAGGACCAGGACCGGAAGGACGCACCGCGTGAGGTGGTAGTCCGCGCCGACTCGAGTGCGAGCTGGGCCAAGGAGACCGCTCGCTGGCGGCTCAAGCCCGACAGCATCATGATCGCGCTGGGCGGGGAGTGGGTCACCTACCGTCTCGTGGTGAAGGGGAATCGCCTCACCCTCTCCGGCGGGGATCTCGCCAAGCCCATCTCCCTGACGCGGATCGGCCCCGCAACGCCTCGCCCCGACAGCGTCGCCATCCCTCCCGATCCCGACCAGACGCAGTAGCCGTCCTCAGTCCAGCGCGATCGGCCTGAGCGGCTCATGCTGTCCCGCCACGTGCAGCACGACGCCGTGTGGCGCGAGGACGGGAAGGATCTCCTCGGTGGCCCGGCTGGCACTGTTGCAGCGCTCGCTCAGGTGAGCCAGCACCACGGCGCGCAGCGCCGGATGCGTCGCCTCTCGTAGCAGCTCGGCGGCGACCCGGTTCGAGAGATGCCCGCCCGAGCCGGCGATCCGTTCCTGGACCGACGGCGGGTAGCCGCTGGTCCGGAGCAGAAGCTCGTCGTGGTTGGCCTCGAGGATGATCAGGTTTGCATCACGGAGAAGGAAGCGCACCCCCGCGGTGGGGCGACCGAGATCGTAGGCCACCGCGATCCAGTGTCCGGCGGGGGACAAGATCCGGAGCGCGATCGGTTCCGCGGCGTCGTGGCTGGTGGGGCAGGCCTGGATGCGGAAGCCACCGTGCGTCGTTTCGCCGAGAAGGACGAGCGGGGTGAAACGGGCCCGCGGCATCCGTGGGCGCAGCCGGTCCCAGGTGCCGAGGCTGGCGAGGATCGGGATGCCCAGGGTGCGGGCGATCCGCTCGGCCCCGGTCGCGTGATCGGCATGCTCATGGGTGAGAATGAGGCCAGTGAGACTGTCCATCGCGAGGCCGACCCGCTCGGCCCGCTTCACGATCTCGCGGGCGCTGAAGCCGGCATCGATCAGAACCGATTGTCCGGCCGCCGAGAGCGCAAAGGCGTTGCCGGCCGAGCCGGACCCGAGAACGTAGAGCGTCGTCACCCGGTGAGCCGCCGGTGCGTGGCGCGAAGCGATTCCCGGCGCTCGGGCGTAAAGGCGATGTCCCGCCGGGGCAGAACCCGCTCGGCCACCTTCAGGAAGCCTTCCTCCGTGACCCGGTCCGCGCCGTCGCTGCCCCACGCCATCGGAGGCACGTACCGCGGTGTGGCGGCCGGCCCGAACACGTTGGCGCCGGCGCCAATCACCGTCCCGGTCGCGAGCAGGGTGCCGATCGCGGTCTTGGCGTGGTCGCCGATCAGGCTTCCCAGGAACTGCCGGCCGGTGGAAATCCGCTCGCCCGCGACTTCGAGCGATATCTGGCCGTAGGTGTTCTTGAGGTTGGAGGTCGTGGTCCCGGCGCCCAGGTTTACCCAACAGCCCACCACGCTGTGTCCGACGAAGCCGTCGTGACTCTTGTTGGCGTAGCCGAGGAAGGAGCAGTTGGAGATCTCGCCACGGACGTTGCAGCGTGGACCGACTACGGTGAACCGCACCTGGCCACCCAGCACGCGGGCGCGCTCACCGATGTATAGCGGTCCCTCCAGCCTGGCTCCATTTCGCACCTCGGCTCCTGCCTCGATCACGATTGCGCCCCCGCGGGTATCGAAGACCACCCCGGGCTCGATGGTCGCGCCCCGGCTGAAGATCAGCCCCGGGTCGCCCAGCACGATGCTGGCGGGTGGAACCGGATCGGATTGGCCGGCTCCGAAGGCGAGACAGTCCGTGACCAGAAACCGATCCAGCGCAGCCACGAGGTCGTAGGTGCCTCGCAGGGCGAAGCCGTCGATTTCCTGGGCATCTCCCTCGTCCGTCGGGCCGCTCCACGCGGCCGGCGAATCGACCAGCCAGGCCACCGTTTCTCCGGCATTCGTAAGGCGCCGCGTGCCTGGCGCGAGCGTGACCGGCGTTCCCAGCGGGGCGAAGGTCGAACGAGCCAGGAGAACAGGTCCCGATGCCGGCAGCTGAGTGCCGGAGGGGGGCTCGTCACCCTCCACGAATCCGGGAGCGTGGTCCGAGAGGACCGCCGCGGTCTCGAGATCCAGTCCAGCTTCCCAGCGCTCGCGGATCCGCCAGACGCCGGCCCGAAGCTCCGACAGTGGCCGTACTCCCACGAAGGGCGCCCACCCGCTCCGGGAGGCCCGGGGCGGGGCGTCGAACATGACGAGTGCCGGTGCCTTGCCCATGCGTCGTCCCCTCAGGGGAGGTCCCGAATCTCGGGGGGCAGGCGATCGAGGGTTGCCTTCAGGTCAAACGCTCGCTGCCGGGGCATCACCAGGATGCGGCCGTTGGCATGCACCACCACCAGGTCCTTGACGCCGCTCAGGATGATCGGGTCGCCGGCGGACCAGGCCACGCAGTCCTCCGCGTCGATGAGGAAGACCGGGCCGACAGCAATATTCCCGTGGCCGTCCCTCGGTCGCACTCGCGAGAGCGCGTCCCAGGTGCCCACGTCGTCCCAAGTGAAGCGGCCGGGTACCACGGCGACGGCCTCGCTCCGCTCGAGAACCCCCACATCGATCGAGACCGCCGTGACGCCCTGGAAGAACCCGGCGATGTCTCCTGCCTCCAGCCGGGAGAGATGCGGGGCGATCTCGTGGCAGTGTCGCCGGATCTCCGTAAGCAGCACCTGAGCGGACCAGGCAAAGAGGCCGCTGTTCCAGAGGGCGCCCGAGGCCATGAGGTCCAGGGCCGTCGCCGCATCCGGCTTCTCGGTGAAGCGGGATACCGTTCGGCCCACCTCGTCCAGGGGCGGACCCGGCACGATGTATCCGTAACCGGTATCGGGGCGCGATGGGACGATGCCCACCGTGACGAGGCGCCTATGCCGATGGGCGGTGTTCAGTGCCTGGTCGGCGGTGTGGCGGAAGGCGCCGGCCTCCCGGATGGTCCAGTCGGCGTGCAGCGAGAGCACCTCCGCGTCCGGGTCCCGGCGCTGCGCCTCAAAGCTGGCCCAGACCAGTGCCGGCCCGGTCGAGGCCGGGCGCGGTTCGACCAGAATGTTCGACGGCGGGAGCGGTAACAGCGCCTGCAGCGCAGGCGCCACCGCGGGGCCGGTCACCACCAGCACTCGCTCGGAAGGGATCAGCCCTTCCAGCCGGGCCACCGCCTGTTCGACGGTCGACTCCGTACCAGCGAGGGGCAGGACCTGCTTGGGTCGGCTCGGCGTGCTGAGCGGCCAGAAACGGCTGCCCGAGCCACCGGCGAGAATCACCGCCCAGCGCATGAGGGCACAGGCGCGGTCAAAGCAGGGAGGCGAGGTCGGGGGCCTTGCGACGGAGATCGAAGAGGAGTGGGCCGATGTTGGTGCTGCGGGCGGCGAGGAGGAAGAGATGACCTTCCGTGCCCAGCGCACGAACCACCGCCAGACGATCGCCAAACTCGAGCACGGTCGCGGTGCAGCGATCGCATTCGGCGGCTTGCCCGAGTCGGTCGGCACCGCTCGCGAAGGTAGCCGCGAGCGCCGCCACTGCCTCGGCGTCCAGGACGGAGCGGCCTGCGGAGTCGATCGGGAGGCCGTCGCTGCTCAGCACGACGACGGCGTCCACATCGGGCCGGGCCGCGAGGCCCTGCACTACGTCGCGCAACCCTGCCATGGCTTGCTCCCGAGCTTGGGATGGTCCTGGCTGCCATTGTACCGGGTGGAGTAGTGCGAAGTCAAGGAATCACTGCGGGTTGACCCTGTTTTCCCTCGCGCCTAGGTTCCCCCCATGTTCCGTCCCATTCGCGTCCTCGGCACGGCCGCTCTGGCTGCTGGCATCGCCAGCCTCGCCTGCAGCAGCTCCACCCTGGCGCCGGCCTCGTTCGACAATGTGGTCGATACCATCACGCTTTACGCCCTGTCCACCGGGCCGCTGAACCAGCCGAACGCCTACTCGATCAACACCGGCATCGGCGGGGGCGTGGAGACCTGGAACGTAGGGTCGAACTTCGAGTTCGCGTTCGACCTCGATTCGGCGGGCCAGCCGGCCTTCCTGCCGCTCGAGGTCCTCAACCTTACGGTGCCGAACACGGTGCTGCCCGGTCTGATCAAGGCCACCAACACGACGTTTGACCTGATGACGACCCCGCCCTCGAATGGCTGGATCACCTCCGACACGATTCCCATTCAGGTCGGAGACCTGTACTACGTTCGGACCGCCGTCACCACATGCGCCACTTTGGGGGTCCCGCTCTACGGCAAGGTGGAAGTCCTGGCCTTGGACAGTGTGGTCCTGGGCGACACTGTCACCCACACCGTGAAGTTCCAGTCCCTCGCCAACCAGAACTGTGGGTACCGGAGCCTCAAGCCCGGCGTGCCGTCGAGTTGAGTGAAGCCTCCCCCCGGATCCGGGGGCCTCATCCCGCATTCCGCCCGGTTGAACGGTCGTGATTGATCTCAAGCTGCTCCGCCAAGACTCGGCGCAGGTGCGCGCCGCGCTTGCCCGGCGCGGCGATCCCGCCCTGGGCCCCCTGCTCGATCAGCTGGCCGACCTGGAGCGGGCCCGGCGCGAAGTGCTGAGCCGCACCGAGGCGCTGAAGGCCGAGCGCAATACCGCCTCCGAGGAAGTGGCACGCCGGAAGAAGGCTCGGGAGCCCGCCGAGGACCTCCTGGAACGCCTCAAGGAGTCCGGCGAAGAGGTCAGGGCTCTGGACGCGCGGGTCCGCCAGGTGGAGGCTGATCTCGATGCCCTGCTCCTCCAGGTGCCCAATCTCCTCCTTCCCGAGGTGCCCGACGGGGACGCATCCGCGAATCAGGTGGTCAAGGAGGTTGGACGGGCGCCGAGCCTGGCCTTCGAGCCGCGCCCGCACTGGGAACTGGGGCAGGCACTCGGCTTGTTCGATCTGCCGCGCGGGGCGAAGCTCACCGGCTCGGGGTTTCCCCTGTTTACCGGCATGGGCGCGCGCCTGGTGCGCGCTCTCAAGAATTTCATGCTGGACCTGCATACCACGGAACACGGCTACCGCGAGGTCGCTCCGCCGCTGCTCGTCAATCGGGCCAGCATGACCGGCACCGGGCAGCTGCCCAAGTTCGAGGAGGAGCTCTACCGCGCGACGACTGACGATCTCTTTCTTATTCCGACAGCCGAAGTGCCGGTGACCAACATCCATCGCGAGGAGATCCTGGACGCCGGCGCGTTGCCGCTCGGGCTGTGCGCATGCACCCCGTGCTTCCGGCGGGAGGCGGGCGCGGCGGGGAAAGACACGCGCGGCCTCATCCGGGTCCATCAGTTCGACAAGGTGGAACTGGTGTGGCTGTGTCGACCGGAGCAGAGCACCGAGCGCCACGAGGTCATGACGCGCCACGCGGAAACGGTGCTGGAGCGTCTCGAGCTCCCCTACCGGCGTGTCGCGCTGGCGGCGGGCGATACCGGCTTTGCCAGCGCGCGGACCTTCGACCTCGAAGTGTGGGCCGCGGGGGTCAAGGCCTGGCTCGAGGTCTCGAGCGCCAGCACCTTCACGGACTTTCAGGCGCGCCGGGCCAACATCCGCTTCCGGCCGGAGCCCGGGGCCAAGCCGGAGTTCGTGCATACCCTGAACGCCTCCGGCGTGGCATTTCCCCGCGTGATCATCGCGCTTCTCGAGAACAATCAGGAAGCGGACGGCTCGGTGCGCGTCCCCGCGATGCTCGCCCCCTACCTCGGCACCGACCGCCTGTTGCCACGTGCGTAGGCCCGACCTGCGCCGGCTTGCTCCGGCGCTGGTGATCCTGCTCGTCGCGCTCCTCGCCGGGCTGTCGGTCGGCTCGGCGTGGATTGTCGTCAAGCACTTCCGGCGTGATGCCGGCTCGATGGGGCGGCTGTATTCCGGCGTCTTTGCGGGCCTCAACGATCCCCGGCCGGGGGCGGCGGTCGACGCGCTGCTCCGCCTCGGCGAACAGGTGCGGCTGGGCGGGATCCCCCTCGTGGTCACGGACACCGCGGGTCGAGTCACGGCCGCCGCGAACCTCCCCTTCGACGCCGCGCTGGACGACCCGCGGGTCGCGGCCTACGCGCTCCGACTCGATCGCCAGAATCCACCCATCACGGAGCCGGCGCTGGGCGGTACCCTGCACTATGGCGCCGTGCCTGCCCAGCGCCAGCTCACGGCGCTGGCGATTCTCCAGGGCCTCATTCTCATCACGATCGTTGGCGTGGGGTTCGTCGCGTACCGGAATGCGATGGCCGCGCAGCGGGACCGGCTCTGGGTGGCGATGGCCCGGGAGGCCGCGCACCAGATGGGTACGCCGCTCATGAGCCTGCAAGGCTGGATCGAGCAGCTCCGCTCGCGCGCCGCTCCTCCCCCCGGCCTCTCGGAGCACCTGGCGGCCGACGCCGAGCGCCTGGAGCGCGTCGCGCAACGTTTCGAACGCATCGGCCACATGATCCAGCGGCAGCCGATCGCGCTCGGGGAGCTGGCACGGAAGGTGGCCGACTATTTTCGGCCTCGACTGCCGTCCCGCGTCAATCGGATCACGATCCGAGTTGAGGCGCCCGCGAACGGGCCGGTCGTCCTCGGAGATTCGATTCTGCTGGAGTGGGCGCTCGAGTCCCTAGTCAAGAACGCCATCGACGCCTTGCAGGGTCGGGAAGGGACCATCACCCTCGCCGTCGGAGCCGACCCGGCGGCCGCGACCTTGCGCGTGAGCGATGACGGACCGGGCATTCCCCGGGAGATTCGGCGGGCGATCTTCGAGCCTGGCATCACGACCAAGTCGAGTGGCTGGGGAGTCGGGCTCGCCCTGGCTCGCCGCGTCGTCGAGGACTCCCACGGCGGCGTCCTGGTGCTGGAGCACGGAGAGGTCGGTGCGAGCTTCCTGATTCGGATCCCGTCCCATGCCGGCTGACGACATCGCGCTCTACGGCCTCGACCAGCTCAACCCGCCGCAGCGGCAAGCCGTCGAGCACGTCCATGGCCCGCTGCTGGTCGTGGCGGGGGCGGGGTCCGGCAAGACGCGGGTCCTCACCATGCGGATCGCGCGGTTGATTGATCAGGCAGGCGTACCGCCCGGCCGGATCTTCGCGGTCACTTTCACTAACAAGGCCGCCGGCGAAATGAAGGAGCGCGTCGGCCGGTTACTGGGACAGGACCCGGCGGGGCTCTGGATCGGCACCTTCCATTCCTTGTCGGCTCGGCTGCTCCGGCGGGAGGCGGAGGCGCTGGGCTTCACCCGCCGCTTCACCATTTACGACGAGGATGACCGCCTCTCGCTGATCAAGCGCCTGATGGAGCAGGGCGGCCACTCCACCAAGCTCTTCCCGCCCCGCCTCATCCAGGGACTCGTCTCGGCGGCGAAGAACCGCATGACGAGCGCGGACGCACTTGCCCAGTCGGCGCCGCTCGACCGCGCCGTGCAAGTTGCCGCCGAGGTGTATCGCATGCTGGGACCAGCCCTCAAGGCCCAGAACGCGATGGATTTCGACGATCTGATGCTTCATCCCCTCACGCTATTCCGGGAACATCCGGACCGGCTGGCCTACTACCAGGAACGGTTCGCCTTCCTGCTGGTAGATGAGTTCCAGGACACCAACGCGGCGCAATACCAGCTCATCCGGCTCCTGGGGCGGCACGGGAACGTGGCGGCGGTTGGCGACGACGATCAGTCGATCTACGGCTGGCGCGGTGCCGATGTGCGGAACATGCAGGCATTCCAGGACGACTTTCCCGGGACCCAGCTGGTCCGTCTCGAGGATAACTACCGGTCTACTCAAGTGGTGCTGGACGCAGCGAACGCCGTTATCGCCGAGAACAAGGGGCGCATTGGCAAGACTCTGCGAACCCGGCGGAAGGGAGGCGAGCCGGTCACGCTCGTGGCCGCCGCGGACGAGCGCGACGAGGCCGAGTGGGTGGTGAACGAGTTCCGAACCCGGAGCGCGCGCGGCGACTGGACCTACGGCGAGATGGCGGTGCTGTACCGGACCAACAGTCAGTCGCGGGCCCTGGAAGAGGCCTTCCGGCGCGCCGGGATTCCGTACCGCATTATCGGTGCGATCAGCTTCTACGACCGGCGCGAGGTAAAGGACCTGCTGGCCTATCTCCGCCTGGTCGCCAATCCGTCGGACGACGAGGCGTTCCGCCGCGCCATCGGAGTTCCCAAGCGGGGCCTGGGAGAGTCGAGCCTCGCGGTGTTCCAGGAGGCGGCTCGCCGGTGGGGTAAGAGCCTCCTCGAAAGTGCCCGTTCAGCTGACGCGGTGCAGGGGCTCCGCCCCAACGTCCGGGAGCAGTTGCGGAGGTTCGCGACCCTGATCGACGATCTCCGGGAGCGGACCACCACCTGGCCTCCGGCTCAGGTCCTCGAACAGCTGATCCAATCCATCGATTACGAGCAGGTGCTCCTCGCGGAAGGGCCCGAGGGGGCGGACCGTTGGGAGAATGTCCGGGAACTCGTGGCCAGCGCCGCCGAATGGTCGGAGGTGGTGGAACCCGACGCGGACGAGGTGGCGACGCCGCTCGAACGGTTTCTGGCCGAGGCGGCACTGCTCTCCTCGGCTGAAACGGTGGCGGGGAGCCCCGACGGCGTAACGCTCATGACGCTGCACACGGCCAAAGGACTCGAATGGCCGGTGGTGGCACTGACCGGCCTGGAAGACGGCCTCTTTCCGCTCGCACGCGCCGAAGAGCAGGAGAACGGACTCGAAGAAGAGCGCCGTCTCTGCTACGTTGGTATCACCCGGGCCAAGGACAAGCTCTATGTCAGCTGGGCCAGGGCCCGGCGGCGGGGCGGGGAGCTTCGACCCGGCCGGGCATCTCGCTTCCTCGGAGCCCTTCCTCCCGGGGTGATAGAGGAAAAGCGGACCAGCAGCATGTGGGCGCCGGATTGGAGCGCGGCCTCGGCCCGGAGGCGGCCCTCGGCGCCGGCGGCCTGGGACGATGATTTCTCGGCGCCCGGAGGCGGAACCGAGGCGCCGGACGAGGTATCCCAGGATGCCCCGCGGTACGTGAAAGGCGAGCGGGTGCGGCACCGGCGCTTCGGTGCCGGCACGATTCAAGGGCTGACCGGAACTGGCAAGGACCTCAAGGTGGCGGTCCGGTTCGATGATCCCGAGCATGGGGTGAAGCAGCTGCTGGTCGCCTACGCCGGTCTCGAGCGGGAATGGGAGAGCGCATGACGATTCGGAAGGAAGATGTGCTGCACGTGGCAAGGCTCGCGGAACTCGATGTGGCCGAGGATGAGCTGCCCAGGCTGGTCGAGCAGACCGGGCGGATTGTCGCGTTCGTTGCCCAGCTCAACGAGGTGCCAGCTGGCGAAGCGGCGCCACCGTTCCTTGCCGGACCGGCCGAGGTCACCCTGCGTCCCGACGTGGTCCAGCCCTGCCACCTGAGTCGCGCGCCGGCCGACATGGCGCCCGAGTTCGCCCAGGGCTTCTTCGTGGTTCCCCGGCTCGGGGCCATGGAGGAGGCGGAATGAGCGGGGTGGCCTTCATCGCCGGCGCGGTGGGGGAGGGTCGGACCTCCGCGGCCTCCTCCGCACGCGAGACGGCCCGGCGGCTCCGCGCCACGGCTTCCCTCAATGCCACTCTGCACTGGTCGCAGGACCTGCTCGACCGCGAGGCGGCGCGTATCGACGCCTATCCGCCTGCAGTGCTAAGCCGGCTGCCACTGGCCGGCGTCCCCGTGGCCGTGAAGGACAACATCGTCACGACCGCCCAGCCGACGACCTGCGCCTCGCGCATCCTGGAGGGCTATGTCTCGCCCTACGACGCGACCGTCATCGAGCGCCTGCGCGAGGCCGGGGCGTTTGTGGCCGCCAAGACCAACCTGGACGAGTTCGCGATGGGCTCCTCTACGGAGCACTCGGCGTTCGGCCGCGTGAAGAACCCGATCGACCCCGCTCGCGTGCCGGGCGGATCTTCCGGCGGCTCCGCGGCCCTCGTCGCCGCGGGCGTGGTGCCGGCCGCGCTGGGCTCGGAAACAGGTGGCTCGGTGCGTCAGCCGGCGAGCTTCTGCGGCGTGGTCGGCGTCAAGCCGACCTACGGCCGGGTGAGCCGCTACGGGCTGGTGGCGTTCGGGTCGTCGCTCGACCAAGTGGGCGTATTCGGGCGCACAGTAGACGACGCCGCGCGGGTGCTTGCGGCGATCAGCGGCCACGACGAGCGGGACGCCACGTCGGCGGCGCGCGCACCCCTCGTACCGGACCTGCCACGGCGCAGCCTGGAGGGGCTCGTCTTTGGCATGCCCCGGGAGTACTTCCCGGCCGACCTCGACGGAGCGGTTCGGGCCGCCCTCGATCACACGGCCCGCGTCGTCCAGCAGCTCGGGGGAACCGTGCGAGAGGTCTCCCTCCCGCACACGAAGTACGCCGTGCCCACCTACTACATCGTCGCGCCGGCGGAGGCCGCGGCGAACCTCGCGCGCTACGACGGGGTGCGCTACGGCCCCCGCCACGTGGGCCCCGGCGGCGATGTGCGGGCCCTCTACCGGTCCACCCGGGGGCGTGGCTTCGGCGCGGAGGTCCGTCGGCGGATCATCATCGGCACCTACGTGCTGAGTTCCGGCTACTACGACGCCTACTATCGCAAGGCACAGCAGGTCCGGGCCTTGCTGGCGGAGGACTTCCGGAAGTTGTTCGAGGAGGAACGAGTCGACCTTCTCCTCACGCCAACCACCCCGACGCCCGCCTTCCGGGCCGGGGAGAAGACGGCTGACCCGGTGGCCATGTACCTCGCCGACATCTTCACCTGTTCGATCAATCTGGCGGGCCTCCCGGCGCTGAGCCTTCCGGTCGGGCGGGCCAACGGGCTCCCACTCGGAGCGCAGCTGGTGGCCCCTCGGTTCGGCGAGGCGGCCATGCTGAGCGTTGCGGCTGCGATCGAGGCCAGTATCGACGCCCTCCGCGAGGTGCGCTGATGACCTGGGAGACGGTGATCGGGCTCGAGGTTCACGTCCAGCTGCTCACTCGGTCCAAGATGTTCTGCGCCTGCTCCACTCGTTTCGGGAGCGAGCCGAACACCCAGGTGTGCCCGGTCTGTCTGGGGCTCCCCGGTGCGCTCCCCGTGCCCAACGAGGAGGCCATCCGGCTCGCCGCCCGCGCCGCACTGGCCCTCAACTGCGCCGTCCACGAGACGAGCGTCTTCGCGCGCAAGAACTACTTCTATCCCGATCTCCCCAAGGGATATCAGATCTCCCAGTTCGACCAGCCGCTGGCCACCGACGGGCGGGTCACGATCGAGTCCCCGGAGCGGGGGCGGCTCGAGATCGGCATCACCCGTCTCCATGTCGAGGAGGACGCCGGCAAGTCGCTGCACGACCGGCTTCCCGGTCGCACCGCCGTGGACCTCAACCGCTCGGGGACCCCGCTGGCCGAGATCGTCAGCGAGCCCGACCTGAGGAGCCCGGCGGAAGCCCGCGCGTACCTGACGGTGCTCAAGCAGATCCTCCTCTACTGCGACGTGAGCGACTGCAACATGGAGGAGGGCTCGCTCCGCGTAGACGCGAATATCTCCATCCGCCACGTGGGAGACCCGCGCCTCGGCACCAAGACCGAGGTCAAGAACATGAACAGCTTCGCCAATGTCGAGCGAGCGCTCGCCGTCGAGCGCGACCGGCAGATCGCCCTGGTGGAAGCCGGCGGCCGCGTGGAGCAGGTCACCATGCTGTTCAACGCGGCCACCGGCGAAGTGCGCCCCATGCGCTCCAAGGAGGAGAGCCACGACTACCGCTACTTCCCGGACCCCGACCTCCCGCCGCTGCGTCTCGCCCGACGATGGATCGAGGAGCGGCACAAGGCGCTGCCGGAACTGCCCGACGCGAAACGGGACCGGTTCATGACTGTGCTGGGCCTTCCGCCGTACGATGCCGGGGTGCTGGCGGCCGAACGGGCCGTGGCTGACTATTTCGAAGCGGTGGTCGCGGAAGGCGTCCCCCCCAAAGTCGCCTCCAACTGGGTCATCAACGAGGCGCTTCGCGGCTACAACGAGCGCGGCCGCTTTGCCGTGCTTCCTCCCCGGCTCGCGGCGCTGGTTGCACTGGTCCAGGATGGCACCGTGAGCAATCAGGCCGCAAAGCGGGTATTCGCCGAGCTGGGGGAGACCATCGAGGACCCCAAGGTTATCGCGGATCGGTTGGGCCTCGTACAGGTGGGTGACACTGACGCGCTCCGGGCGTGGGTCGACGAGGTGTGCGCGGCCAACCCCAGGGAGGTTGAGCGGTACCGCGGCGGCGAGACCAAGCTCCTCGGATTCCTGACCGGACAGGTCATGAAGCGGAGTGGCGGCAAGGCCGATCCGAAGAAGGTGGCACCCGTGCTGCTCGAAGCCCTCAAGGCGCCGTGATCCTATCGAATCAGAAAGTAGAAGAGCGAATAGTTGAAGGAAACGGGATAGGATAGCGTCAGGCCAAAGAGGTAGGCAGCAAGCGTAACGCCCAGGCGGACGGCCGGAGACGCGGGCACCGCCCGACGACCTTGGAGGAGTATGGCCGCCGCGGCCGCGAGGAAGGGCATCGCGAGCGAGAGCATGAGCGGCAGGTAGAACCCCCACGCCACCGGGGCCCGCGGAGTCGTCGCACTGCGCCCGATCCATAAAATCGGAACCACCAGAACGACCACGGCGCCCAGGGCGATCCCCGTGTAGCGCCCCCGCGGACCGGGACGGGCGGCGCTCAAGCCCAGAAGCCCCGCAAGCAGGGCCGCGTGGGCGCGGGCCAGCCCACCGGACGAGAGTTCCAGCACCATGAGGTCGCGGGTCAGGCGGTGGACCGGGCCGGTCGGCGGATCACGGCTCGCCCGAGTCTTGGCCCATCGTGGCCTCGCCAAGCAGGCTGACGACGGACATGGGATCCACCGTCGTGGCCCCGTACCGCATGACCCAGTGGAGATGTGGGCCGGTCACCCGGCCGCTTCCCCCGACCCGCCCGATGACCTCGCCCCGCTTCACCAACTGGCCCGGCCTGACCAGAGCCTGACTCAGGTGAAAGTACGCCGAGATGAGCCCGTCGCCGTGATCGAGGTAAATCACCTTGCCGGCGAGGTAGAAGTTGGCGACCAGCGCGACGCGCCCGTTGTTAGTGGCCCGGACCGGATCGCCGATGGCCCCGGCAAAGTCGGTCCCCAGGTGCCGGCTCACCACGGCTCCGTTGTATTGTCGCGTGGTACCGAAAGCGCTGGTTATCCGGCTGGGCCGGGGCAGGAGGAATCCGTCGGTCCACAGTCGCGGCGTCTGGTGCGCCCGGCGACTCACCCGCCGAGCCAGCGCGTTGTCGCGGGCGACTCTCCGCTCTGCGGCACGGTCCGGCTCCGCCAGGCCTGGGGCCACGGTCAGTCGTTCGACCGGAAACTCGGGCCGCCCCACTCCGATCTGGGTGTTGATCGTATCGCGGCCCTCTCCGTGCACCAGAACGATCATGATCGGCAGCGAGTCTCCGCCCGAGAGTGGCGCGGCAGCGACGGACTCCCAGCCCAGCCCGTCGCCTGGCAGGAAGTGCAACGGCTCTCCGGCGATCCTGCCCTCGACTCCGGTGACGATCGTGTTGAGGGTAGGGGTGATGCGGATCTGAAAGAGTGTCCCACGCCCTACATGTGCAGGACGGGTCTCCACCAGCATCTGCGCGGTGAGTGGATCGGAAGTGAAGCTGGCTAACAGGAGCACGAACCAGGCAGCGGGGGCAGCCTTCCGCGACTGAGGTCGCCTGACTAAGCCGCCCACGGCTTCTTCACGACCGCGCCAGGCCAGAAATCCAGGTCCCGCTCCGGAAGACCGAAGTGCCGTTCGGCCGTCTCCCGAAGGCGGCCCGAGTCGTGCCAGCCTCCCGAGCGCAGCGCCTCCCGCCGCATCCGCTTGGCCATGCGAAGCGGAACCTCGCCGGATGGGTCGTGCCTTCGTGGCTCCGCCTCGGTGCGGCTGAGGAGGTCCATGATGTAGTCGAACGACAGCGCCACGTGGCGTTCGATGTCCATGATCGGAAGGTCCCACCGGCTTCGCTTCTCCGCCACCTGGAAGGCGCGTTGCCAGCCCTGCGTCTCGGTCAGATGGACGATCCCGCGAAACAGCCGACGGTTGGTCTTCACGCTGAAGATCGTTGGCGCGATGATGCGGTCCAGATGCGCGTCCGCCGGAGAGTGATCCAGCAGGATCACCTCCTTCGCGGTGCGGGCGAAGCTGTCACCGAGTGGCGTCTCGAAGCGGCTTTCCCAGTAGGAGTGCCCGAATCCCGTGGTGCTGCTGGTCAGCACCAGTTGCCTCGGGACGAAGTAGTTATGCGCGACGACATCGGCCGCCAGGTGCGAGAGGTAGCCGAGGCCGAAGGCACGCAAGGCGTCGCTCCGGGCCAGGTCGAAGATCTCCTGCCCGACCACCCAGGAATGACAGTGGCGGCCCACCGGGGCGTACTTTTTCGCAATGGAGCTGTCGGCGGCGATGTTCCCGTACAGGAAATCAAAGGGAAAGGCCCGGAGCAGGTCGCCCACCAGTGCGGGCAGCCCTCCCAGGTTGGCGAGCACCGTTTCTCCGAGGTAGATGTGGGTGCCCGGAGTCCAGGCGTATAGCGGTGCGGGGAGCAGCGCGCCGACCAGCAGCGCCGCGACGAGAATGGGCAGAATCCGGCCGGGCTTCACCGCCTGCGCCTCCCAACCAGCAACCGGCGCAGTCGGACGAACCACCCGGTGCCCGTACGCAGGCGACGGAGGGTGACGGCCAGATCGAGCGCTGTTTCTTCGACCTCCTCCTCCACCACATCGTAGAGGGCTTCGAGGTTGGCGAGCCGGTCCCCGAGGCCGGCCCGGAGCCGACGGCTGGCATTGACCAGCTCTTCTGCCTCGCCGCTCACCATGCCCGCGAGGCGCTGCCCCTCGCTCGACACGGCCTCGATCGCCCCCAGGGCGGGCGCCAGGTCACCGCGCAGCGAGCGGATCAAGGCCGAGAGCTCCCGCATCTCGAGCACAGCCTGACGGACCGCGAAGAAGATGGCCGCGGCGATCAGCGCGAACGCCAGGGCAATGACCACCAGCGAGACCGCCACGGTTGGGCCGACCCAACCCGCACTCCCGCCGGCCTGCATGAGCAGCATCCGTGTCCTCCTCCCGCCAGAAGATACACCCACGCTTGACGCTTGCACCATGCGTCGAGAGCTTACGCCATGCCTTCGCGCTTTCTGGTTCGCGGTGGACGCCCGCTCACCGGCACGGTCCGCCCGGCGGGGAACAAGAACGCGGCGCTCCCGGCCATCGCCGCGACGCTGCTGGCCGATGGTCCCGTCGAGCTCGGCAACATGCCGCGCATTCGTGACGTCGAAACCATGCTGGAGCTGGTGGCGGACCTCGGCGCCGGAGTGGAGTGGACCGGCGATAACCTGGTTCGGATCGACGCGCGATCGGCCCAGCCCAAGCCCCTCAATCCCGAACTCTGCGCGCGCATTCGGGCCTCCATTCTCCTCGCCGGCCCCCTGCTGGCCCGGTTTGGCCGGGTCACCCTCCCGCCACCGGGCGGCGACGTGATCGGCCGGCGGCGCATCGATACCCATTTTCTGGCGCTGGAACAGCTGGGCGCGTCGCTCGCGCTCGGTGACCGCTACCAACTGGAGGCCCGGCACCTGAGCGGCGCCGAGATCTTTCTGGACGAGCCCAGCGTCACTGGCACCGAGAACTGCCTCATGGCGGCCGTCGTCGCCAGAGGCCGGACTGTCATCCGGAATGCCGCCGCCGAGCCCCATGTCCAGGACGTGGCCCGGCTCCTCAACGCGATGGGGGCACGGATCGAGGGCATCGGCACCAACGTCTACACTATCGACGGGGGCCAGCCGTTGCATGGCACCACCTTCGAGATCGGGCCGGACCATATCGAGGTCGCGAGCTTCATCGGCCTCGCCGCAGTCACCAACGGCCAGGTCACCGTCGAGCCGGTGCGGTCCGACGACCTGCGGAGCACCCTGCTCGGCTTTGACCGTTTGGGGGTCCGGCCGCGGGTGGATGGGATCCGGCTGATTGTCGACGCGGGGCAGGAACGTCGGGTCCGCGCCGATCTGGGTGGCCACGTTCCCAAACTCGAGGACGGTCCCTGGCCCGCCTTTCCGGCTGATGCCATGTCCATTGCGCTGGTCACAGCAACGCAGTGCGAGGGGATGGTCCTGATCTTCGAGAAGATGTTCGAGTCCCGCCTGTTCTTTGTGGACAAGCTCGTGGGCATGGGAGCCCGGATCGTGCTGTGCGACCCGCACCGGGCAGTGATCGCGGGTCCCTCGCGACTCCGGGGCGGGACGGTGGAATCGCCCGACATCCGGGCCGGCATGGCGATCCTGCTGGCCGCGCTGGCGGCGGAAGGTCCGAGTACCATCCACAACATCGGACAGATCGAACGCGGTTACGAGAACATCGATGCCCGCCTCCAAGCCCTCGGCGCCGACATCACCCGCCTCGAGTAGGCCCCGCCCCATGCCTCCGCCCGGCCTGAGTGTGCAGGAAGTCGCCGTTCCCGGCCCGGTTCCCCGCTTCGAGATTCCGGAATGGCGCGAGCGCTACGGGGTCGTCGCCGGCGTCACCGGGCGAGGTGATGGTCCGGGGAGAGGCTTCGACCTGGGGCTCTGGACCGATGCGCCCGTGGGCGAGGTCATGACGCGCTGGGCCCAGTTTCGCCGAGTGGAGCCCGGGTTCAGCGGAGTCGTGCTGGGGAATCAGGTCCACGGAATCGAAGTGATGTGCCATCCCGGGGGAACCGGGTGGATCCAAGTCGAGGGGATCGATGGCCACGTCACGGCAGCGCCCGGCCTCCTGCTGACGGTCACCGTGGCAGACTGCATCCCGGTGTATCTCGTGGCCCCCGAAGTGCCGGCGGTGGCGTTGGTCCATAGCGGCTGGCGCGGAACGGCAGGCGGGATTCTCCAGCGCGCGGTGGAGAAGCTGGGCGAAGTTTATCAGGCGGCTGTTGATAATATGGTAATGCACTGTGGAGTCGGGATTTGTGGGGCGTGTTATGAAGTTGGACGTGAGGTCATGGATGGGTGTGGGATCGAGGCGGTGGGGTCCGGGCCCTGGCATGCGGAGCTGCGCGCCATTCTGGCGGAGCAGGGGCGCGGGCTTGGGCTGAGACACATTTCCACATCACACTGGTGTTCACGGCACGACATGCGGCACTTCTACAGCCATCGCGGGTCCGGGGGGCGAGACGGCCGCATGGTGGCGTACCTTGGCCTCCCCGCTTCGGCTTGACGATAGCGATCCACCGCTCAGCGCATTGACGGGGCGTGATGCGCCGCCTATACTTCCGCGGTTGTCAGGGGAGCTCCAGCCGGGTCGGTGTCGATGTGGGGGAGTTCCCCCACATTTTTTTTGGTGCGATGGGTGCCTCGCCGCTCGAAGCTGTCCGCCGCCACGTCACGGCACTGGGGTTCGAGCTCATCGAATTCCGGATGTCGGGCCCGCCCCAGCGCCCGTCCATTCAGGTTCGGATCGATCGCCCGGAGAGTCGCCCGGGATACGGCGTCACGGCGGAGGATTGCGCCCGAGTGAGCCGAGTGCTGGAGCGGTGGCTGGAGGGGGAGGGAGGCGTTGGCCGCCGCTATCAGCTGCAGGTCTCCTCGCCCGGGTTCGAGCGACCCGTCCGCTTTCCCGAACACTGGCGTCGGTACGTGGGCCGGACGGTGCGGGTGTCCGCGCGGGACCTCGCGGGCCATCCCCGGGTCGTGATTCTGGGGGTGCCGGACGACTTTCACGTCACCTTCCGGCTGCCCGACGGCTCCGAGACGACGCTGG
>Ga0335081_10003930_pt1 | contig 23439 bp, 23 predicted proteins | sample Lox_Sample_35_FD_206713 | JGI IMG/M metagenome (GOLD analysis project Ga0335081, IMG submission 206713) | Soil microbial communities from Loxahatchee National Wildlife Refuge, Florida, United States - Lox_Sample_3.5 | ecosystem: Environmental > Terrestrial > Soil > Wetlands | place: USA...
GGTGTTTTAGCCGGCGCAATCTTCGGGCAGCCGAACCTGCCCTCTGGCGTGAGTGCAGCTCGAATTATGGCCTGTTCTCAATCGATCTCGCCATTCGTTGGGGCTGCGTCCACGGTTTCTCGGTCTGAAGCTGCACCATCGATTTCGGCAGCCTTCCGTGCACTCTGAAGGCGTTCGAGCTGTTCGATGGCACGGAACAGTGCGCGACTAGTGGAATTTGAGTAACGCCCCACGCGATCTATCGCCGCATTGAAAAAGGCATACTCACGGGCGAGTTCGCACTGCTCGAGCGCGAGGATGCGGCTGTACCGAGCTGTCTCGACGAGGATTTTCTGCAGGAGAATTTCCTCCATTGCGCCAACCGGCTGGTAATGGTCACGAAGACCAGCGGCCAGCACCGCCATGTCCTCAATGGTCTCCGGCGCGGCTCCGCTAAGGAATTGCTTCACAAAAATTCCGTGCGTGACGGAGTTTTGTGAGCTCTTGGCCTTGCCCTCCGGGGTTTTGGGGCCCGTCGAGCGCTGGGCGTTCTGCCGGTTGGCGATTCACGAGAAATTGACACGAATTCCGAAGCAACTGCTCCGCCAAGTTGGCTGGAACAAAGCGATAGAGCTGGTCAAAGTGGTGCGCCGAGAAGGCGAAAGCTTTGACAGTGCAACCTGGTTGCACCAAGCTAAAGAAATGCCTAAGGAAGGATTCAAGAACGAAGTCCAACGACATTTCACGGGCAAGGAAACAGAGCCTTGGGAAATCATTTACCTCAAGCTGTACAAGAGTCAGATCCCAGTTGTTGAGAAAGCACTCGAAACGGCTGCGCTGATGCTGGGTACTGACAGGTCGCGCGGTTATTGTCTCGAGATGATCTGCGCCGATTTTCTAGCCGGCGCTAACCTCGGTGAAAATCAACCTTGAATTTTAATGAGCTTAGTATGAAAAAACTTCAGCCGCCTATCGATGCAGCGCTCGCCAACCAATGCAGATAAAACGTTGGCAACAGAAACAACCCCGACTCAGACTGAATCCGGAGAGCTACAAAGCACTAAAAATCCAAATCTTGGAGCGGGACGGATGGCGTTGCCAAGACTGCGGCTCCACAGAAGGGTTGGAAGTCCATCATCTAAAGCCCCGGAGCAAGCTTGGCCATGATGCAGCGGAAAACCTGATTTCGCTCTGCGTTTACTGTCACAGACGTTAATAGATGACTCTTATCTGTCATCAAAACTTTTTTCGGCATTCTATGTGGACTGGAATGTTTCTGTGAAAAGCCGAAGTGCTCTTAGAAATTCTTTGTTTCTGTCAGTTGCACACCCAGCGGTTGTTGAGTCTCTTCGCCAATGCGCCGGTACCTCCTCCCGCGCAGGGATTGGAAATCGTGCAATCCGCACACATCTTAATGGTAAAATTATCTGAAGTTCCAAGGTTCTTAAACAAAACCGGCGTAAGCAACAATTGTGGCGCATAGAATCCGCCAGCATTCATCATTGTGGGACCACCGCCTGGAGCAGCCGGTAGGGAGCCGCCGCAATTGTGCGAGTTTGAACCTGTCCAAACGAATGACGTCGAACTTGCGGGTTGGTATGCGCCAATGGCCCGGCAATCGTTAGTTGGGGGGAGAGGACCGGCTGGGGTAAGGCCATTAGGACCACCAGCAGCTAAATAGTAACCTTTGACCCCAGGAATGGCGGTCCAGTTGATCGTGATGGTCCGATTTTCAGTAGTGGTCTTGCAATTGTTACCGAAGGGACCGAACCCGCCGACCGAATTGTCCCACCAGACAGGGGCCACAGCAAAACTATAGGTGGTGTTGGGCGCGAGCGCTCCGCCGGAACCTACTAGGCAGGTAGCAGCGACAGGTCTTGCCCCATTAACGAATAGCTTATATGGATTACCAATGGAAGTTACGGCGTTGAAACTCTGAAACCCAATGCTCCCCCCGGAAGTGGAACCTGCAGGTTGAATATTAAAAACGCCATCTACAATAAAGCTCGTCGCTGCGCCACCTATGGTCAGATCTCGGCTGATTCCGAGATTCGTCAGGATGTTGTTCCCAACGACACCTGCGAACGGATTGCCAGTAAAGAAGTTCTTTCCGCCCTGAACTCCTGTAATTTCCGAAACATTGATTCCTGTGACGGTTCTGTTGGTGTAATTGGCAATCATCGCCGAGGGGTAATCAGCGGGGGTTATACCATGGATAGCAAAATCCCCTTGAGCCAAACCTGTTCCAGTGAACTGTATGATGGGCATCAAGGAATTCTGCGTTTGGGCGTCGTTAATCCAGCCATAAGGAACGCCAAGATTACTCGTTCCGCTATCGAAGTCGAAAGCTCCGCGATTCAAGAACCAGCATGACTGAATACCAACATTGCCAGTTGGGGTGTTATCGCTCATACGCGGTGTAAAAACCATGGAAGGAATTGGAGATAATCCAACAGAGGCTTCTGAATTCGCACCACACGGGCTAGTTGCAAAAGTATTGAACCTAAAGCGGAAGCTGAATCCCCCCGTTGCGAAGATGGCATTCTGTCCGATGCAGTCGCTAGTCTGCCCTGCACCCGTAGTCCAGGTGACATACTCGAAAGTATCGTTGATATTCGAGTCGGCCACGATGGCGGCGTAATCCAGGCATCCATTGAGCGCGGTACAATTAAAACTAACTCCTTCAAAATGATTAGGGCCGCTTGCGGTATTGAGGAGCGGGTAAGCAGTCCCCGCAAATTGAGGTGTACTTGTCCAGCTAAACTGAAAGCCCGGAGCACTACCAGAGCTACCAACACTGACACCGCCGTCAAACTCCAACGTATCGTTAAGCGCGATGCTTCCAGCCATGTTAAAATCGTAGATAAAGAACTGCTTATTCAGTTGCGTATATGAATTGAGGACGATCCCAGAGGGGGGAATATACACCTTGCCCCCATTCGTTGCCGAAGCTGCTGCCTTCAGTGCAGGACCATCATCAGATTTTATGCCCGCTCCATCCAAGGAAGCCTCGGCATTTGCTGCGAGTGTTAACGTTTTTGTCCCGCCACCGGACAAAATTCGAGTCGTCAGATGATCATTGGTTCCAACGGATGGGGCTGTCGTTGGAATCCATGCCGGGAATGTTTGATTGTCGTTTATCGGGGAGCCGTAGTCGACCCAGTACGGAAACAGAGTCTGACCAATGCGGGCGAACCTCCCCGCAGTCCGACCATAGATATAGTATTTCCAAGCTCCCGGCACAGCGGTCCAAGAAATCTTGTTTGCCTTAAAGCTGATCAGCGTACCACCCGTGAACGATGTGCTCGCGCCAGCACGAGTGTCGAGACTCGAAAGAAACGTAAAGTGCGTCGCATCTGGAACGGTGTAGACCTTCCAGGTTCCCTCAAAACTGGCGTCGCTAGTGCTGAAATACTTGATGTAAACCATCTGGCCAACCACTAATCCGTGAGCCTTCGCGGTTTCTACTGTTTGGAGATTGTCAGTTCGAGTGCCCGAAACGATGGGAATGGTCTGAACCCCGAGCACGTTCCCAGCAGAAGTCGACCCTGACATTGAAGCAGCCGTGTAGCACCCAAATTTGTCGGCTGCGATTATTTCATAAGCAAAACTAGAGGATCCCGAGTGAGCTGCAATGGTCTCCAGCCCTCCAGCATTCACAGAAGGTATGACGGTTGGCCGGTCTGGTATCGACACGTGGCACGGCGGCCCCGCGTGGAAGATCGTGACATATTCGCCGTTCTTGAAATTTTGCGCGTCGTTCAAAGATACAGTCGGCTGGCCAAAAATTGTCGTTGCCGTAGTGCTGGAAGAGATCGCGAATGCGCCAAAGTTCCGAACGTCTCGCGCCTCCTGTGCGTTCGTGACGCCGGCCGCCACGAATAGAAGAGCGAGACTGCGAATGCGCTTCATCGTAATAGAAAAGCCTCAGAAGATAGTGCCCAACACAGTGACGAAAAGAGTCGGCTTTGCTCTGCCTTGCCCTTCACTTCCGGTTAAGTACTCAACCATGGCCGAAACGAATCAAGCAGCTCGCGGCGGGTCATCCAGAACAGCAACCACGACTGTCATCAAATTTGATGCCGACCTCCGCTGCGACTACGGAACATACTGGTACAGGGGGATTAACTGGCCGTTATTCTGCTGCAAGCGTGCAACCGGTCTAGCTTTTCGTTGTAGGGTGCTGAGATAAGCTGTCATCCCCTTCTCCCGAAACCTGGTTTCATAAATGTCGTACGGACGTCCACTCTTTTCATCAAACAAGCCATAGAAATAAACGCTCCTGCCCTGAAGAGTGGCGCGTTGGATGATTGTCTCCAAGTCCTCTTGGGCTTGCTGCGAATCTAAACGCCTGGCGAAAGCTAAATCGGGTAACGACACTATGTTTTCAACATTCGAATAAAGAAACATATGCATCACGTCGCCGGACCATGTCGTAATCAGTTCTCCATTTCCCACAAACGCCTGGAGTTGATGTGCGTTTATCCGCATTTGGCTAGGCGCTACATTTTTTTTGAGTACCCACAGCCCACCCGCGCTCACTAGAATGACGAACAGAAGCACCGGCCAGCGAACATCAAGTGGTTGAGGTTCTAAGAGAGCGACCAAGACCATTACCCAACAGAGGATCACCGCGAAGAGATGGAGTTTCTGGTAATAAGTGTCCCACCTCACACAAGCTGCTTCGACCAGCAGAAACGCCAAAAGGCACGAAAGAACGAGCGGAGTTCGGAACATGCCTCGTTTGAACAAGACGTAAAACATTGTCACGAGAAAAGCACCTACGGACAGAGCAGCGGCCGTCACAAGTGCCGCCGACCAGAAAGTCTGCTGGTACAGAGATCGCAACCCAGCAAAGTCATCGGGCAGGACGGGAAGGAATCCTTGCGTCAGACCCACTAGTGTTGCGACGAGTGAGCCTAGTTTGAAATTGGGGAACGTACCTTCCTGAGGAAACTGAAAAATTGCACCACGCAGACCACTCAGAGTGTGATAACCACTCGCGACTAGCACCGTTACCCAGATGCCAGCAAACACTACGCCAGAGGCAGACAAGAACAAGAGAAGTGACTTTATGGCTGACCGGAGCGGAAACCGGGTTAGTATCACAGCCATCGCAATGCCGGGCACCAAGCATCCGGCGATCGCGTAGAATATCGCAGTAAGGCCTGCAAGGACGCCCGCAGCCAAGAGAGTCCATCCGGAAAGCTGCCGATCCGCAAGGAACAGCAACGTTCCAATAAAAAAAGGCAGGGCCAGACCGACCTCCGTTATGTTCGTTGCAGCGAGCAAGTACACGGGCGAGAGACAGAGCCCCGATGTAACACCCAGGGAAACCCATCCCGGAAGGCCAACTCGGACACCAAGCAAAAAGAACACAGCAGCTGCAACTGCAGCGCATAGAGAATTTACGGCCTGCATCGCAACGATTGCATCTCCGCGAATGCCGAGCTCCTGCTGGAGGGCAAAAGCTGATCGCATAGTGAGGCCAAACAAAAAATGGTTATGAACAACTAAGTCGTTATAATGGTTTCGGTAAACCTCCAGCCATGGTTTCGCCTGGAACGTGGGGGGTGCACCCGGAAGGATAATCCGAAACGCCTGGAGGTGTCGCAGGCCGTCGCCAATCAGCGAATCGCTCCTGAAGCTATAGAAGGCGACGCATAGGATCGCCGCGACGAGGACAGCGACCGCTTTGGACGTTCGGAGACTAAACTTTCCAATTTGCTGAGATGTTTCTTCGGAGTTGAGATGCTGCGGAAGGCCGACTAATGCCATGGCTGATATTTATACCGGGACGAGCTGCGCTGTCAAATAGCCCCGTTCCGCCGCTAGAGACCACAATGCCGATACGGCTTTGAGCTTCGCCACCGAGGGTGAAAATATTGCCGCCGCGAGAATTGGTGCGACAATGCATAAGCGTCAGGACAAAGGAATGTCAGGGCCTGACAACTGAAAACGATCCCAAACAACCAGTCGGATTGCGCCGATGAGGGTGCCATAAGAACTAACCGCCAGAATGTTGTCAGGTAAGACTGGTCATGCGCTTGTGCGAAGGGACCGTCACTGATTTCAATAAGGCCATAATTCGGAACGAAATGGCCGACCGGATTAGCTTGCAGTTAACCACGTACTGTTACAAGTGGTGGATAGCACCTTAATCGGAGGAATTCTGTTAGAGGTTCGAGAACATCCCAATTTTACCAGGGGATGAAAAAGCAAAGTGGCCGGACACGAGCGCTGTACTGCGAGCATATGTAAATGACACGCTTGTAATTCAATATGCTAGTGCATCCCTCCATGGGATGACCGGAGCTCTGTGACCCCAGCGCCCTATTTCTCCACAAGAAAACTTCCAATCACCAGTGCATCCATCCCAGAACTAAAAAATGTGCGAATGGCATCCGTTGGGGTGTGCACAATCGCTTCGCCGCGCAGATTGAACGACGTGTTCATGATTACGGGCACATCAGTACCCTTACCAAATTCATCGATCAACCGCCAGTAAAGCGGATTGATCTCTTTCTCGACCGTTTGCGGGCGCGCGCTCCCATCAACATGCGTCACCGATGGGATTACCGCCCGCTTCTCCGGCCGCACTTGCGCGGTGAGTATCATGAAGGGCGAGTCGGTTACGCTCTCCAAGTATTCTCCTGCCACTTCTTTTTTCAGCGAAGGCGCGAACGGCCGCCACCATTCTCGAAACTTCACCGCATTATTCACCTTCGCGTTCATCTCCGGGTCCCGCGCATCCGCCAAAATCGACCGGCTCCCGAGTGCTCGCGGTCCAAACTCCATGCGCCCCTGAAACCAACCTAGAATCTTCCCCTTCGAAAGCATCTCCGCCGCCGCAGCTGCCACGTCGCTCACCCGCGTATATTTCAACTTGTAGGTTCGCAGCGCACTCTCGATCGCTTCATCATCAAAGTCCGGCCCCAGATACGCATGCCGCATCGGCTTAATCGGCAGCCTCCCGCCGCCATCCATATAAGGCGCTAGCGCCGCGCCCAGTGCCACGCCGTCATCCGAAGCCGCAGGTTGCACAAAAAATCCGTCCACCATTCCAGAAGCCAAAATCTTCCCATTCGCCTTCGAATTCAGCGCCACGCCCCCGGCTAGGCACACATTCTTGCTCCTCGTCTTCTGAATCGCCGTCTTCACCACGCTCATCATCGCGATCTCGCAGGCATGCTGCACGGCATACGCCACGTCCTTGTGCCGTTCGTCAATCTCGCTCTCTGCAACGCGGCTCGGCCCCAGCCGCTTCACGATTTCCGCAAACGGACCCGTCCCATTTCCGACCAGCCTTCGCGCGTGCACCTTGTATGGCTCAGCCTCCGGCTCGATAAACGCCCGTAAATCCACACCCGGCTTTCCATAGGGCGCCAGCCCCATCACCTTCCACTCATCACTGTTCCGCTGGAACCCCAGATACTCCGTGAACTCACTGTAGAAATACCCCACCGAATCCGGAAACGGTATCGTCAGCACGTGCTCCAGCCGCCCCTTATGTCCGTGCCAAATCGAAGTCGCCTCCCACGCCCCCCGCCCATCCATCACTACAACCGCCGCATCCCCGAATCCCGAATATGCATATGCGCTAATCGCATGCGCCAAGTGGTGCTCCACGAATCGCATGTGTGCCTTTGTCTCGCCAAAGATTTGCACGAACCGCTTCGCCCCGCCCTCCTGATGCCACATGCTCAAAAAATGCAGCGTCGAATTCAACCCATTCAGATATGTCGCCCGCCTTTCCCCCGTCGCATAACACTTCAAGTCGTGTCGGAACGCCGCGCCCGCCACTTGCCACCCAAAACAAACCTCATCCAACTTTTCCGCGCTCACCCGCCCAAATTCCAAACACGCCCGGATCGCATGCACCGGAAACCGCGCATCGTGTTTCACACGGCTGATGCGCTCCTCCGCCACCGCAGACACCAATTCCCCGTCCCGCACCAAACACGCCGACGAATCGTGCATCTGCGAATAGTTAATCCCCAGCGTAATCATGCCCTGCCGTTTTTCTCCGCGACGACGGCCAGCTCAAACACGTTTGCCAGTCGCTCCGTTACGCGTTCCCAGGTATAGCGCCTCATGGTCTGCTGTGCTGCGCAGCCAAGCCGCCTGCGGAGTTCTCCCGAGCCCAGCAGGCGGTGCACGGCCGCCGCCAATTTTTCCGGATCCGCCGGCGGCACCAGCAATCCGTTTACGTCGTCTTCCACTACGTCCGCCATGCCACACGTGTTGGTCGTGACGACCGGCATTCCGGTGGCCATCGCTTCCAGCAGCGCCAGCGGCATCCCTTCCACCAGCGAGGGAAAAACGAATAGGTCGTGCTCCGCATAAAGCTCCACAATGGCTTCTCGCGCGATGAAGGGAATCACCTTCACGCGTCCACGAACTTCCGGCGCAAAGATGCTCCTCACGTTTTCTTCCGGACTCGAGCATCCCGCCACCGTCAAACGGAGTTCAGGAAACTTTCTCGCTAAAATTGCAAACGCATCCGCCAGGTAATACACGCCTTTCCGGTCCAGCCAGGTCCCCACAAACAGCAAATCGCGGGGCATCTGCTCTTGATGTTCCCGCGCGATGAAGAATCTCTCCTCGGTTCCGTTCGGCACATACCAGAAAAGCCCTGGCGTTCGCCCGTGCTTCAGCTCCGCACAAATCCACGCTTCCCGGTTCGCCACCACACCAAAATCCGCCGTTTTGATGGATTGCTCGTACATCCTCTGGTGATATACCCGGTGCCACATCCGGTTCTTCCATCTAAAGTTCCACGCGCGCCCCTTGCGCTCTTCAGCCCGCATTGCCTCCACGTAGCGCTCTTCGCTTCCCTGCATCGTCAATACGTAAGCAGGTCCGCCCCCATCCGGATTTTTCCGGTGCCACCTTCCGTACACGCAGCCCCATGGCGCGTGCAGGTTGACCACATCAAATGTTCCAGGCCCCATCCGTATTCTTCTCGAAATCTCTCTCGCAAACCGTAGCGCCTCAAATCGCTTCCACTTCGCCGGTTCCTTGAGCACATCCTCCAGAAACCAGCACTCCACTTCATGCCCTCGCTTCTTCAACTCCGCGGCATGATTCAAAACCACTCCCGCCGCTCCCGCCTCCTTCTGTTTCGAGACTCCAATCGCAATCAAAATCCTCAACGCGTGCGCGCCTTTCCTCATAGCCGCCGCCAAAGCCACAGCCCCAGCTTCCTGAGTCATGGCTTCACGGCGATCCGGCCGGTGTAATCAATCCGGTTCAGTAGAATCGGAACTTGATTCTCGGCGAAATACTCATCGCTCGCTTGACGCGACCCTCTCCAGTGTCCGTAGTCGTCGATGATAATCACACCCGCCCCGGCCAACCGCGGGAACAAATGAACCAACTCGTGCTTCGTTGACGCATACCAGTCCGTATCTAGCCGGAGCAGCGCAATCGAATCGGGCGCGCAACCGGGCACCGTGTCCTCGACCTTTCCTCGAACAAAGTGGATTTTTTCCTTCGGATACCCCGTACCATAAAGCACTTCCTTTACCCCTTCCAACGGTGCATTCGCGCACCGGTAACCGGGATCGGCGCGCATCACGTCATTAGCTCGCGCACCTGAGTAATCCACGTCTTCCGCGGTTGGCTCCGACATGCCCTCGAACGTATCAAACAGGTACAGATCTCGGCTCACGTCCTGCATTTGCAGAAGCGTCCTCGCCACCGCGGCCATGCTCCCCCCCTTCCACACACCGCATTCGACAATGGCCCCCGGGATAGCGTTCTTGCTGACATAGCGCACGGCTTGAATGAGCGCGTAAATTCTCTCCGGCCCGGTCAGCGTCCAAGGTCGCACTGCTTGGACGATTTCCGCCTCGTCGTCCCGGAAATCAGAAGGACGCACTGTTTCCCGCGGAGGAAAATGGATGATGTCGAGACCGAATAACCGGAAGAACGTGTGGATAGCCCTCTTGATCATGATCCCGCTCGCCACTCCTTCTCGATGTGATCCATTTGCGGGGCGGGAAGCCATCGGTCACGCGCCCGCCTGTAAAACCTGTTTTCCACGATGGACTTTCTCGCTTCGTAAAACACTCTTGGCGTTGTAACCAGTGATCCCAACAAAACCAGCAACTTGAAAATCCTGTGGGCAACACTCGCATCAGGATGCTGTACTCGATACAGCGTCCATTCCGTCCTCGCCGTTTCCCACGGCCACCCTCCATCCAGTTGCAGTCGCAATTGCTCCGCACTGGCTTGTGTATATGCCATGATCGTCCGCCGCACTTCGGGCCCGACCCCCAACTCCTCCAGCTTATGCAACAAACTCCTCGCTAATGCTGCCAATGATTTTTGCTTATTCCTTAACTTCCCCGAGCCAGGCCGGCTCGTCAATTGAAACCTATTTGCGTCATGCAATCGGTAAAATGTCAGCGCCTCCCTAAGAATCTCGGCCTCCATCAGCACCGCTGCCAGTGTAAAAAAGTACTCATCTGCCTGAATTTCGATGGCCTTCGGAATCGCCCCAATCCTGCTCAACAACTCTCTCCGAATTGTCATCCGACTCGTGCCCAAAAACGACCCACGCCGCCGGAACAACTTGCCGCCCTCAACCGTATTTGCTTGAAACCGATGGCCTTCTCGCAGCGTCTCCCGATGCTCTCGTCCGTCCCGGTCTACGATCACGATCCCGTGTCCCACAATGCCCACTGTCGGCTCAGTTTGCAGGGCTTCCGCCACGCGCGTCAGCTTTTTCGGCGCCCACCAATCATCCCCGTCTAAAAACGCAACGATCTGCCCCTTGCACTCCGGGATCCCTGCATTGAATGCCGACGCCTGCCCGCCATTCTCTTTCCGAAGCAGCCGTACCTGTGGTGGAAACTTCGCCACAATTCCCGGTGTCGCGTCCGTTGAACCGTCATCCACCACTAGAATCTCCCGCTCCTCCGCCGGAAAATCCTGCTCCAGCACGCTCACAATTGCCTGCTCAATGAAGCGCTCGTGGTTATATGTGTCAATCAGTACGCTGACAAACGGTTTCGTCATCTGCTGAATCGTCTACTCGGCCCCTTTTCGTGCTGCGAGGAGCCCGCCCTCAATCTGAATTCCCCAGCTCGAGTCGCAGGCTTTATACGGCCCGCGTCCGCGATTTCCGCCCCATCTCTTCTTCGTACCACGCGATCGTCTTCCGCATCCCCTCGCGCAGCGTGGTCTTCGCCCGCCAGCCAAATTCTGCCATCGCCCGCGAAGTATCCAGGCGCCGCCTCGGTTGCCCATCCGGCTTCGTCGCATCCCAGCGCACCGCTCCCTCATATCCCACCAGTGCCCTGGTCAGCTCCACCAACTCGCGAATACTGATCTCTTCGCCCGAGCCCAGATTGACGAGCTCAGGCTTCTCGTACTTTTCCGCCGCAAGCACGATCCCTTCCGCGGCATCTTCCACGTACAGAAACTCCCGCGTCGCGCTCCCCGTTCCCCACGCCGTGATCTCCGCCGCGCACGCCTGCTTGGCTTCCCAGCACTTCCGGATGAGCGCGGGAATCACGTGCGAACTCTCCAGATCAAAATTGTCCCGCGGCCCGTACAGATTCACCGGTGTAAGGTAAATCCCGTTGAATCCATACTGCTGCCGGTACGCCTGCAACTGCACCAGCAGCATCTTCTTGGCCAGCCCATAAGGCGCATTGGTTTCTTCCGGATACCCGTTCCAGAAATCCTCTTCGCGAAACGGCACCGGCGTGAATTTCGGATACGAACAGATGGTTCCCACACAAACAAACTTCTCGACGCCTGCAATGCGCCCCGCCTCGATGCCATGCAGCCCCATCGCGGCATTGTCATAGAAAAATCTTCCAGGGTTCGCGCGATTCGCTCCGATTCCCCCAACCACCGCCGCCAGATGGATAAAAATGTCCGGTTTCAGCTCTTTGTACAGCCGCAGCGCCGCGGACTTTTCGCGCAGATCGTATTCCCTGCTGTGCGGAGTGGCGATGGACCGACAGCCCGCCGCTCGCAACTTCTCGACCACGAACGAGCCAAGGAATCCGTTGCCCCCGCTCAGCACCACGCGTCGCTTTTCCCAGAAGCTCATTGTGTTTTCTTTCCGACCAATCCTAAGCGAGCTCCGAAAATTACCTTTGGCCACTCCGTCGGCACTGCGCGGCACCTCTGACTGCTAGCTGGCGGCGATACGCTGTCAGCTTATGTCCACTCTCCGCACGTCGCCAGTTGGCACTCATCAGTGTTGCGTCGCCTGCCCCTCGACCGCTTGCATCGCTCGCGTCACCGAATTCTGCCAATGGTTCCAATGGCTGAACTTCGTCTCCAGAATCGCGCGTCCGCGTCCTCGCGGCACAAGTCCGGCTGCCTCCATATCCGCGTCCACCATGATCGCGACCAACTCGGCAAACCCCACGCGCGTCTGCCACCCAAGCTTCTCCTTGGCCTTGCGCGTGTCCGCAATCAGACAGTCCACTTCCAGGGGTCGCTTGTAGCGCTCCGATGTCTTCGCATACTTCCGCCAATCCAGCCCAACATACGTAAACGCTTCCTCCACAAACTCTTGTACCGAATGCGCTTCGCCAGTGCCGATCACGATATCGCCCGCAACATCTTGCTGCAGCATTTGCCAGATCGCCTCCACATACTCCGGCGCGTAACCCCAATCGCGCTTCGCCTCCAGGTTGCCCAGAAACAGCGTGTCCTGCTTCCCCGCCAGAATCGCGGCCACGGCGCGCGTGATTTTCCTCGTCACGAACGTTTCGCCTCGCCGCGGGCTTTCGTGATTGAACAAAATGCCATTGCTCGCGAACATCTGATAGCCCTCGCGGTAAATCCGCGTCATCCAGTACGCGTATACCTTCGCCGCGGCATACGGACTCCGCGGTTCGAAGACGGTCATTTCGCCTTGCGGCGGCTTCGCCGATCCAAACATCTCCGAACTCGACGCCTGGTAGAACCGTGTCTTGCAGCCGGCCCGACGAATCGCCTCCAGCAGTCGCATTGTCCCGAGCCCCGTGATGTCGCCTGTAAACTCCGGAATATCGAAGCTCACGCGCACGTGGCTCTGCGCCGCCAGGTGGTACAGCTCGTCGGGCGCAAAGTTGTAGACCAGGCTCAGCATCCACTCGGTGCTCGAAAGGTCCCCGTGATGCAAAAAAAGCCGCGTGCTCGGCTGATTCGGGTCCTGGTAAATATGGTCAATCCGCTTGGTGTTGAACGTGCTCGCGCGCCGGATGATTCCGTGAACTTCATAGCCCTTCGATAACAGCAACTCGGCAAGGTACGAGCCGTCTTGTCCGGTGATCCCCGTAATCAACGCTCGTTTCATAGGCAATTCGTTTGTTCCCATTCTCGCGGCGAAACCAAGCCACGTTCTCTTCGGTCTTTCTTCGGACGCCGGTTTAACGTACAAGCCTAGCTAGCTAGAATTCGCAGAGAATTCCCGCCAGCCGCGTCTGCACGAACCTAAGCATAAATCTTATCGTCAAAGGAGCACACATCACAAAGCACAACGCGGCCCGGCGCCGGGTCACTTTCCGGCCACGGGGCGCTGGCCCTCGTGCGGGCTTTGATAAGGTAACACCCAGAAGTCGCGTTTCCGCTTGACTCCAGTCCCAGTACTTCACTTTTACCACTTCTCTCGAGCGCGCGAGGTCCGGATCGCGAACCTGGTGGCTCGTGCTCGTGACTGCGCTCACCGAGCCGAGTGACGGCGGACACTGAGGTACGTCTCACAACGTATTTCGCTCTCGACGTCGGGTCCGATAATAAGGCTTTGAGAGAAGGAGTGGTCACGCGAAAACGAAACGTACGTCTCCCCTTAAGTTCCATCGTGCCAGAAGTTGCGTGATTTCCCGCGCCGCGTAGCCCCACGGCCGCGCTCTCGGGTCCTGCACTTCGACAAGCAGCGCCGGTCGAGACGGGCTCCGCAACAGCTTCTTGGCTCCTTCTAGGACTTCCAGTTCCGCACCTTCGGCATCAAGCTTGATGAAGTCCACGCGCTCGACGCCGCGTTCGGCCAGCATATCGTCCAACCGGCCCACGGGAACGCGTACGTTCCGTGTGGCTTCCGGCACTCCCGCGGCGAGGGCTCGAAAGCGATCACACGCCCTCGTCTTCCGACAAGTCGCGAAGCCAGCAGGCTATACAAGCCATGATGCGCCGACGTCCAACACCGCCATTCCCGGCCGCACCAACCGCTTTACAAATTGAATCTCGGTCTCCTCAAACAAGTTGCACATCAACTCGCGATCCAGTGCGCCTTTTTTCGCCAGCCACCACGCCCCAAACGGCAGCAAGGGAATCGGCATTCCGGAAAAAAGCCTCCGCGCTCGCAGCGCCATCGTGAGGTACTGCCTACGCCGGGAGATGGCCAGAAATCTGCCGATTCGCGGATAATCCGTGGAACAAACGATCGGTCTAGACGAAGCCAGCAGAAGGTTTGGCAGGGGCGTCACTCGATAAACGACCGGAAAACCTGCGCGATACAGCATCTTCACCAGGCCCCCGATGGGAGAGAAGCTGACGAAACTACACCGAAGTTTGTTCCTGCCTAAGTGAGAGTACTCCGCAGAATCTGCCAGGTCTTCCGGCGTGCCGTTCGAGACCTTAATCCCGTTGGCGCCATCTTTCACAGGACAAGCCGCGCTAGCAAATACAAATAGGCGCCCTTATATCCGCGCATTCGAACGTAAGGAAAGGCGCCCATCGCCAGCGGAACACACGCTAGCGATTTGACGCGCCCGAGGAATCGCATCGCCCGCTGCCGCGCTGTCGGTTTAGCCGTCAGCGCGGCGGCTGCTTCTTGCGGTCCCATCTGCATGATGTCCCGGAAGCTCTCTGACGTAGGTCCGGCGACCCTTCGCGACAAGCCTGTGTGCAGCTTCATGTTGATCATCTGCGCCGTATAGCCCACGCCCGCGGGTTGTTCCCGGATGGATAGCGTTTCGAATCCGTGTGCGCTCAGAAAGGCCCTCAACGCTCCGGAACTCCATCGCAGAAAATGATTCGGCGGATAGTCGAAAACGTCCGGCCCCGTCAGCCACCGCTCTCGATTAGGTACGCTGAGCGCCATATACCCGCGCGGCCGCAAGCACGCTTTCACCCTCTCTACAAACTCGCAAGGCTCGGCCTGGTGTTCCAGCACTTCAAAAAACGTCACTACGTCGAATTTCTCTGCGGGATATGTTTCCGCGAATTCCGCGATCGTCAGTCCCAAGACCCGCGGCAACCGAAACTTCTCCTTGGCGAAGCGCGCCGCGTTGCGGTCCAGTTCGGTCCCGCTGACTTGATAGCCCGCAGCGCGAGCCGCCGCGAGAAAATTCCCCGTACCGCACCCGATATCTAGCAAATCGCCACGGCGAGGTGCTTGCGGATCACTCAAAAAATAGCGGTGGCCGGGTTCCAGCGGCAGCAACTTCTCATCTCGCCCGCCGTACATCTGCTCGTACCAGCGCGCGTCCGGCATGGCCCGCGGCTCCCAAAATTGCAACGAGCAGACGCGGCACGCAAAAAGGCGGTATTTTCCGTAGCTCTCGATGGGAGTGCCTTCGACAGATTCCGTGCATGCCGGACACTTCAGAAAGGAGTCCTGATCAGTTAGTTGCGCGCTCTGGCTGGACAGTCCAACTCGCTCTCGAGCGCTCTCCGCGGCTTGCTCGGGCGTCGAGCTGCTCATGCGCCGGCCCTCGTCAGCCCCAGCCGCTTCCGCACACGCGACGTTTTGTTCACGAACACATCCCACAGAAATGTCGCTACCGCGTGCATCTCTCGCCGCAACAAGACACGCCGGATTCTCCCTGCCTTCGTCATCACGTGTGTCGCGCTGAGGATCGTATACGCATGGGGCTTCTCGCCGTAATACCGGAAATTCTCGTCGGCCTCGGCTCCGCCGTACGTCCCCAGCTCTCGTCCGCCGGAAACGTGATTGTAGTCGTGTAACTGGTGGGCGATCGGCGTGAACTCCGTCAAATCGACAACCGGGATTCCCTTCTTCCGCGCGTATTTGACCAGCCACTGGTCGAACCAGACACGCCCGATGGCCAGCGGCGGAACATTTTCATACTCGCCTCGCGAAAACGCAAAAAAATCCATCCCCGTGTGGCTTTCGAGTTGGCCCTCCCTGCGCATCCTCTCCGATAACTTTTCTTCCCAGCCTTCGCGGAAGTCCAGCGCTTCAGTTACGTCCAGATTCGTTCTGCGCCCCACTGCCAGAAACTTGCCGAATCTTTCACTTACCTTTTCCAGGCCCTCGGTGAATCTCTTCGTCAGAATAATGTCCGCGTTGACGTACGCGAACACGTCTCCGCTCCCGTGCTTCTCCGCGCTTGCCAGGATGTCGGCCAGCAGTGGCGTGCCGTAACGGTTTCGAGCCACATCCGCCACGTGTGTGAGCGCCATGTCGCGTGCCATCTCCGACGTTCCCTCTTCTGTCCCGAATAAAATAATCTCCGGGCGCGGCTCCAGCTTCGTCCAGCTGATCATCGCATTCCGCTGGATCAGCGCAATGTGCCCCCGAAAAGGCTTGGCCGTCGTGCAAATCGTCAGCATCCGCTTTGCCGCGTTCAGTTCCTGCAAACCCAGCCTTTCTCCAAATCCTAGCGAATCACTGGCGGTCAATCGGAGCCCGCCCACCGGTACAACCCCACACGGCAACACGGTTACAAACTCCTCGGACTTTCGGCAATTTCTGGATCATTCGCGTGGACCGCACAAACAGCTTTGTCCCCAGCGCGGCGTTGGTCGCCTGCCACTCCTGGCTGACAATCTCATCGCAGGTCCTCATGCCACTGCAGATCGCTTCCGCTGAGCGCATTGCGATGCAACCAGTAGCCTCCGATCAATGCAACCACCCAATACACCTTCGCGTAGTGAAAGAACCGCGTCCGAAGCTCGAAATCTCGTTCCGCTCGCAGCCTCGATTCAACTTTCCACCGACGCGTCCCAAGGTCCCGCCGCCATACGGTCGAATCCTGCTGGATGTACTTGTTCGCCCCCACAGAAACCGAAACCGCGACCATCGCGGCAAGTCCGTGATCTCGGTCGAAGCCAAGCCACAATATTGCTTCAGCGCGAAGCCTGTTCCTATCTCGCCGGTGCACCTTGGGCCGTGCGCTGCTTCGTTGCCTCACCGAACCCCAAACGCACGTAGCGCACGTCAGTACGGTCCGCGAGATGCCCAAGCGCTCTCCAACAGTCGACTACGACACGAGGCGAACCCGCACGTGCCCATACCGCTACGGGAAGCTGTCCGAACTCTTGCCAGGGGGTCGCCAGCACTACGACGCCCGACGCACCGATGCATTCTTCCGCGCTTTTCGCAAATGTCGCACCTTTGCACGCACTCATGGCGCGCGGGCCGTCTGCCAGAGGATCAAATACGACTACCGGCAAATTCGCCGCCGCCAAATCCTGCGCGAGCAGCAACCCAAACGCCTCTTCGACAACGTCCGTGTCTGGTTTGTAGGTTAGTCCCAAAATTCCAATCGCCTCCTCGCCGCTGCGCTCGCCTTTGACAAGTTCGGCTAGCGATTTTATCTGCGCACGATTGAACCGGTCCGTAGCTTCCGCCAGTCCTGAAGACGCGCCCACCCTCGCCGCCAGCGCCGCCAACGCGCGATTGTCTCTCGGAAAGCAGGGCCCGCCGTAGCTCACCGCACCCTTCAGGTACTTAGGGCCGATGCGGCTGTCCAGACCCAAAGCTCCCGTCACCGCATTGACGTCCGCGCCGGGAAGTTTCTCGCACAACCGCGCTAGCATATTCGCGTAGCTGATTTTCGTCGTAATATACGTGTTCACCGCTAGCTTTGTAATCTCCGCATTTACGAAATTCATGCGCGCCATCGGCGGAGCATTCTTGCAAATCTTTTTGTACATCTCTGCCAGCTCGTCTCCCGCGCGCGTATCGGATTCCCCGATGAGCAGAAAATCCGGATTGTAAAAATCGCGAATGACCGTCCCGAGTGCAATGAATTCCGGGCTGTAGCACAAGCCAAAATCTTCGCCACACTTTTTCCCACTCGCGCGCTCCAACGCTTCCTTCACCGTTCCGCCCGTTGAGCCCGGCATCACCGTGCTCGTCAATACGACCAGGTGGTGCTCCTTTTTCGTGCACAGCGACCGCCCGATTGCTTCGCACGTCGGTAGCACGTACTGCAGGGAAAATCCTCCGCCCTCCTCGCTCGGCGTGGCCACAACAACAAACGTCGCCGACGACTGGTGCACCGCCTCGGAGATATTTGTCGTTGCTTCCAGATTGCTTCCCGCCTCCTGGATCAACTCCGTCAGGCCCGGCTCTTTCACCGGTGCGGTCCCGCGTCTCACGCAATCCACCTTCTGCGGATTCAGGTCCACACCCTTGACGCGAAACCCGCGCGCCGCAATGCACGCCGCCATCGGCGCTCCCAGCTTCCCAAGTCCAATCACCGAAACGTGCTTCACTCCTCCTCCTTTGACGCGGACCTCAAGCAGGCGCGCTCCACTAGATTACCGTGGTGTTCCGCGAAACGGCTCCGCCGTCGTGGAAAATACCTCTCGCAAAGCGCCTCTCGCCTGTTCCCGTGTGCCATTCCTGCAGCCTGTTGTGAACCATCCCCAGGTCAGAATTTTGCTCGAAAGCTCGTGCAGACCTCCTCAGCTTCGCGGGCATGAACAAATCGTCCGATCAGTCCGCTGCATTCACTTCCCTGCGCTCGGCCGCCGCCTCATTTTGTGCCCAATAATGACGGCTTAATTCTCAGACGCCAACCGTCGAGGCGATGGTAATGCCGGTATCCCACCAAGAGCGAGCCTATTGCATTCATCGCATTAACCATTTGAATTCGCCGATTCAGGCACGCATCCATGTTAGCCATTGCCCGCAACAAGTGCCAAAAAAAACGCAGGCGTCCAGGTGCTTCGAGCCGGAACTCTTCCTTTTCGTAGAGGAGCCGCCATCTCTTACGAAATGCAAGCACTTCCGGTTGGTTCAGATCGTATCCACGATGCGCGAGCCATTTGTCCATCTCCTCGAGAAGGATTTTCAAGGTTGCGATGCGCCGAGATTGGCGTCGTTTGTCGACCCGCGCAGACGACTGGTAGTACAAATTGGAAGCATGAATGCGATAGACCGCAAGCGGCTCCGGAATGGCCACGACCGGCCCGAGGAAGATGATTAAGGCCGCCAGCAGCCCATCGGATTGAATGGTCATTTCTTCGTTTAGCGGAAGCAGTTCCCTCAAGAGGCGGGTCCGAAATGTCAGGCCGGAGGTTTGGCATGCCGTGTACAGCAGGATCTTCTTCTTATCAGCCGGGACAAAACCTGAGACCGCGTTGAAACCGCCATCGCACCATTCGCCCGTTTCGGTTTTGAATTCACGAAAGGGATGGTAAACGAGACCGGCGTCTGGGTGGCTGTTGAACTCCTCCACAACTCGGCGAATCTTCGAAGGCGACCAGTAGTCGTCCGCGTCCAGTAACGCCACGTATTCCCCTCGCGCACGCGCGATTCCGTAATTAAAGGCTGATGCCTGCCCGCCGTTTTCCTTATAAAAATATTGGACCCTCTTGCCATACTTCGCAACTCTTTCCCTTGTGTCGTCCGTCGATCCATCGTCCACTACCAGGATCTCCATCTCTTCCGCAGGAAAATCCTGCGCCAACACGCTCTCAATCGCTTCGTCGACATACCTTCCGTAGTTGTACGCGTCAATTAGCACGCTGACGCGCGGCTTCCCCTTCAATGCCACGCCAAAATCTCCCGTTGAGGTCCCGCCGTCCTTACGGCTTCCGCATTGGTGGCGGCCCTGCTTTCCTCAATCCCAGAGCGCTCCTGACCGGCCTCGTCGCGTCCAGCACCGGATGCCACACCGCATTCTGCCATGCAACCATCGCGCGCGTCGCTGCCAGCGTTGTGTTCCGCCTCATTCTCCACCACATGTAGGCCAGTTTGTAAAACCTGTTTGGCTCGACCCCATTTTTCGTCAGCCGGTTGGGCGCGTCGGAAACCGTACGAAAGTGCGTCAACCCGCCCATCAGACGGAAATTCCGCGCCGCCTCCTCCCCGTGCCATACGCCCTTCTTCCCACCTGGATGGTGCCCGTAGTCGTGGTTTTGATGGACGGCAACCACCGTGCGCGACGCATCTACGACCAAATGCCCCGAATCAATTGCCTTCCACACCAGCCAGTTATCCCAGCACGTCCTCCCCACCGCGAACTCCGGAATGTCCCTTCCGTATGCCCCCCGCGAAAACGCAAAATAATCGATCCAGTCCCCCGTCCGGCGCCTCCCCGTTCGCAACGCCAACTCCCGCACTTCTCGCTCCCACCCCAAGCGCTCAAACGCCAGCGGCTCAGTGATTCCTGTGTCCCAGCGCCGTCCCACCATCAAAAATTCCCGCTCCTTGCCCTTCACTTTCTCCAGCGCCTCGCGAAAATCCGGAAGCAGCACGATGTCGCAGTTCACGTAGCACAGCACGTCGTGCCGTCCCAGCGCTTGCGCCTTCTCGAACATCGAACTCACTAAAATCGTTCCGAACTCGTTCCGTGCCACTTCCGGCTCGTGCCGGATGCCCAAATCTTTCGCCGCCTCCGCGGAACCCTCATCCCTCCCAAACAAAATGACCTCCACGTCCGGATGCAGCAACGTCCAGCTCTTCAATGCGTTCCTCTGGATCACCTTGATGTGTCCGCGGAACGCCTTCGCCGTCGTGAAAATCGTCAGCATCTATCTTTTCCGGTACTACTCGTACGAGGTCATGCCTTCCAGCAATCGGCTACCGTTCCGCAGGAATGCCAGTTCACACAGCCATAACACGCCGTGCTTCGGGCTGCGGTTTAAGTCCGTAATGTCAATCAGCCTATATCCCGCATCCGCCATCCTTTTCACCACCTCCAGCAGTTTGTTTTCGCAAGGGCTGCAAACGCATGCTTCCACCAAAAAAATGTCCGTCTTCCCGAACAGCTCTGTCGCTCCCGCTAATACCTTCAAGTCGAACCCTTCCGCGTCAATTTTCACCATGTCCGGCGTGCCTGCCCCGGCCTCAGCCGCCACTTCGTTCAGCGTCTTCACTTCCACGGTCACCTGCTGCATCCCTGCCCGCTGCGCCTCATCCTCCGTCAGCACAAACGTGCTGCTGTCATCCCGCTGCGCTACTGTAAAACGGAGCTTCCCGGCTTTGTCGCCCGCACCCGCGTTGACCCAGCGAATCTTATAGCCCTGACTCATCAGGTCCTGTACGTGACTCTTCAGGTTGTCCTGCGGTTCCACCAGCGTGTACGACGCCTCTGGGAAAAAACGGATCGCTTCGCGCGTCCAGCGTCCTCGATTCGCTCCAACATCCATCACCTGCGCTGGTGCAAACCCGTGTCCCTTGAGCATCGAAAAAAATGCCCCAAGTCCGGCGCCATAGCTGCTTCGTTCCTCGGGCTCGATGCGCACAATGCGGTACCCGGCCCTCCGCAAAGCACTGTGGACAATGCCTTTGAGCGCTCCCATCAACCCCTTCTAGACTTCGCGCGGCCAGCGCCGCTCACATTCCCCGATATAGCAAGTCAAACCAGTTCAACTGGTTCCCGTGAAACTCCCGGTACAACACCACATCGAACTTCCCGGGCTCTAGCATCTTCAGCAACTTCGGCACGTCGTACCATTCTGCCCACGGTGTACCCGCCCCGTCGGTGGCTTCCCCCCACGTCCTGAACGGCGGCCTCCGATGCTCAATCCATCGGACTTTCGGATACGCAAGCTGCAGCCACCGCCCGCCCACCTTCAGATGCCGCAAAAGCTCCTCTTACTCCGGCTTCAACACCTCCATTGGTGCGTGATGCAGAGAGCCCATGGCCATAATCACATCGTAGTCGGAATCCAGCGAGCGTAGTGAATCTACGTTTCCGAACAACTGAAACTGCGCATGCTGCAAACCCATGATCCTGCACAATCGCTCCAGCACCTTCAGGTTCGTCTCCACGAGGTCGACGAACGTGAGCCGCGCGCCGCGCTGCGCAAACGTTATGCTGTCGACTCCGAATCCGCTTCCTACATCCATCACCTTTTTCCCGCGCATCCCGTCTGCGTAGAGCGCGTGGTACCAGCCCCGATGCGTGAATTCCCCTCCCGTAGTGATGTCCGCGCGCGCCTTCTCCCACTCCGTCAGCAGCGCCTCGTCCGAAAGTTGCAGAAGCCGGTTGGTGTCTTCGTAAACGCATGCTCCCGTCGGCACCTTGCCCCATCTCTTCCGTAGCGTATCGAATGGTGTCTTCCACGCAGGGGCTTTCGCGTCGGACAGATTGGCTACCCCATCCAATCCGACGATCGCCTTGACCTTACGAACGACGCCCATCTTCACTTATCTCCACGTCTCCCGTCTCCTCTACTCGCTACTCTTTTCCCGCAGCCGCCATCTATTATTCCCATATTCGATCACCGGCGGCCAATCCGCGCCCGGCGCGCGGTAAAGCCAGTACTTTGTCAGGCTCCGCCACCACGTTCTTACTCTAGGGATGGGCGCGACAATGCGGTTGGCCAGGCGGTAGAGTTTCAGCCAAATGGGCCACGGGATGCGGCCCAACTCGGCCTCCACGAATTCCGCGTGCAACTGTTGACAACCAAGCATGTTCTGGAGACCAAGGGAATCCGGGTGGCAACGAAAGCCTCCGATGAGCGCCTCCACCGGATACAGCTGAGCGTGCCGGAAAAAACGCACCCACAGCTCGAAGTCCGCGCCGTTTCTATGCGACGAATCCATACGAGCTCCCGCCCTCTCCCACAAGCTACGCCGCCAGAACGTGGATTCTTGCTGAATGAATTGGTTCGCGCCAGCAAGAAAGCGGTAACGCGACCAGTGTGGAATATCCAGAACGGTGACGGTCATCCCTTCATCGTTGAACGCGGTGGCTCGGCCGGTGATCCATTCCACTTCAGGGAGATCACGGAAGACGCTGCCAACCACGGAAAGCCCTCCCGTGTGCAGCTTGTCTGTTGCAGAAATCCAGCCCATGATTTCGCCGGTTGTGCGCGCGAAGCCCTTGTTGAGCGCATCGTACATCCCCTTGTCCGGCTCGCTGATCCAACCTGAGATTTGCTTCTCGTATTTGCGAATGGTGTCTAGGGTGCCGTCCGTAGAACCACCATCGATGACGAAATACTCAAGATTCGGGTACTCCTGCGACAGTACGGAATGGATTGTCTGCTCGATGTACTTCGCGGAGTTCCACACCGGCGTGACTAGCGAAATCTTCGGCCACTCAGCCTGCGCAGACACCTCCGCTCTCGCCGTCCCCTTTGTTATCTCCGCCGTCTCTGCCAACTCATTTCCCCCGGTACAGCAAATCAAACCAGTTGAAATCTCCGTTGTGGAATTCCTGGCACAGCACCACTTCGAACTTCCCCGGCTCCAGCATCTTCAGCAATCTCGGCAAGTCGTACCATTCCGCCCACGGCGTGCCCGGGCCATCCGTGATTTTTCCCCACCCGCTGAACGGCTCTCTCCCTTCGCGAATC
>Ga0335081_10003931_pt1 | contig 23439 bp, 25 predicted proteins | sample Lox_Sample_35_FD_206713 | JGI IMG/M metagenome (GOLD analysis project Ga0335081, IMG submission 206713) | Soil microbial communities from Loxahatchee National Wildlife Refuge, Florida, United States - Lox_Sample_3.5 | ecosystem: Environmental > Terrestrial > Soil > Wetlands | place: USA...
GCGCCAAGCCGGGCGCGCTCAATATCGGCACGGTCAACGTCGGCAGCACCCAGCACCTCGCGGCCGAGCTGCTCAAATCCATGACCGATGTCAACTTCGTGATCATCCCGTTCCGCTCGTCGCCCGAGGCGGTGGTCGCGCTCATGCGCAACGACGTGCAGATGGTGGTCGACTTTCCGGCCGCGCTGCACGCCGGCCTCGCCGACCACAAGCTGCGCCCGGTCGCCGCGACCGGTCCGGTGAGCGCGCACGCGGTCGGCGGAATTCCGACGGTCGCGCAGGCCGGCGTGCCCGGTTACGAGGTCAAGTCGTGGAACGGGCTTTATGCGCGCAGCGGCACGCCGGGCGAGGACATTGAGGTGCTCAACAAAGCGCTGCACGAGGTTCTGGTCGACCCCGAGCTCAAGCGGCGCGCCGATGAGCTCGGCATCGACCCTAAGGCCTCGAGCCCGGCCGAGTTAGACGCGCAGATGCGCGGCGACATCGACAAATGGGCGAAGGTGATCGCCGAGGCGAACATTCCGCAGCAGTGATCGCGGCGGCTGCGTTGCGATCCGACCGCTATGCGGCGGATGGCTCGTCGCCGATTTGACATGGCGGGGCGCGCCGCAGCCGCTCGACCGCGAGCCAGGGGGCGAGCGCGAGCAGGAAGGCGAGCGCCGCCAGTGCCGCGATGATCACGAGGCGTTGCGGCCACGGGCCGAAGGCGGCGACGAGCGGCGGGATGTCCGCGCCGGCCGGCGGATTGCCGATATAGCCGTAGTTGGCGCCGAGCCGCATGTCGACCGCGAGCGCGAGCGCGGCCCAGCCGACCGCGACAACGCATGCGCGAACGAAATCGCTCCAGCCCGGCCGAAAGCCGAGCACCGCGAGATCATAGACCGCGCAGCCGATGATGATCGTGTGCGCGACCCAGAAGAACCAGAAGACGAGGTGAGCCGGACCTTGGGCGAGAGCCGGCTGGATGAACGCCTGGGTGGCGAACGCCATCGCCCAGAAATATAGGGTCGCGCGGAGCCAGCGATTGAGGGTGAGAAGCGCAAACGGGGCGACGAGCCCGCTGATGCTGCAGGCCTGCAACGGGAGCCCGGCGAGCAGGTCCATGCCGCCCCAGTTCCACCACGTGTGGTAGAGGACCCAGTAGGCGAGGGCGACGATCGCGAGCGCCTGCCGCATGTGCCGCTCGCGCGGCGTACCGCGCAGCCGGCGGCCGAGCAGGACAAAAGCGATGAGCAATGCCGCGCAGGCGCACACCGCGAGAAGATGGGCCATGCCGAACGGCGCAAAGCCGTCGAGCGCGTCGGCCGCCGGTACAAGCGTCGTCATGCGATCCGCTCCCCCGCCTGCAGCGCGCTGCGGAATCATTGGCCCGTTCGATATCCTAAGATGACTTGCCACAGCCGTGTGACGGCTCGGCAAAACCGCCGCGCCAAGCGCGACCGCCCGCTCACGGTGTTTTGATGATGCAGGTGCGTCGGTGCCCGACGCGGGCGAGGGCGGCCCTTCGACAGCCGGCCGTGAGCACCATAGTATGATTCGCGCAAGAAATTGGATCCGCGGGCGGGCCCGCGGCCGCGTCCCACGAAACGCATTGCCGGCGCAGGGCGCCAGGGAGGACAGCATGGCGACACGATTCCTGATCAACGGCAAGCCGGCGCAATCGGAGGCGCCGTCTGCGACCCCGCTGTTGTGGGTGATCCGCGAGGAGCTCGGCCTCATGGGCACCAAGTTCGGCTGCGGCACCGGCCTGTGCGGCGCCTGCATGGTGCACGTCGACGGCAAGCGCGCCTTCTCGTGCCAGACCCAGATGGGCGAGATCGCCGGCAAAGCGGTGACGACGATCGAGGGTCTGTCGGCCGACGCCTCCCATCCGGTGCAAAAAGCCTGGCTCGCCGAGCGGGTGCCGCAATGCGGCTACTGCCAGTCCGGCCAGATCATGAGCGCGGTCGACCTGCTCAAGGGCAATGCCAAGCCGACGCGCGCCCAGATCGTCGAGCACATGAGCACCAATATCTGTCGCTGTGGGTCCTATCCGCGCATCGTGCGCGCGATCGAGCGCGTCGCCCGGGAGGCCTGAGCCATGACGATCGCGATCCGAAACAGCGACATCAGCCGTCGCGGCTTCATGGTCGGCGCCGCCGGCCTGACCTTTGCGGTCGCCTCCAGCGCCCGCATCAACTCTGCCGCCGCCGCGGCGCGCAACGGCGACGTGGCGATGAGCCCGTGGGTGACGATCGCGACCGACGATACGGTCGCCATCATGTCGCCGGCGGCCGAGATGGGGCAGGGGTCGCTCACCTCGCTGCCGCTCATTCTCGCCGAAGAGCTCGATGCCGACTGGGCAAAGGTGCGCGTCGTCGTCGCGCCGCCGAACGACGAGCTCTACAAGAATCCGGGCTTCGGCTACATGTACACGGCCGGCAGCAACGCCGTGACATCGTATTTCAAGCCGCTGCGCCTGTTTGGCGCGCAAGTCCGCAAGGTGCTGCTGGCGAATGCGGCGAGTCATTGGAACGTGCCGGTCGCCGAGCTCACCACCGGGCCGAACGTCGTCATTCACGCGGCATCCGGACGGCGGCTCAGCTACGGCGAGATCGCAGCCTTCGCGGAGATCCCCGCCAAGGCGCCCGAGGTTGCGGAGAGCGAGCTCAAGACGCCGGACAAGTTCCGCCTGATCGGCCACGACGTGATGCGCGTCGAGCTGCCCGGCAAGGTCAACGGCACTGCGCAATATGCAATCGACGTCCAGGTGCCCGGCATGCTGTACGGCGCAGTGCTGCGCGCGCCGGTGGAGGGCTCCGGCCCCGAACGGATCGATGAGGCCAAGGAAAAGGCGATCGCTCAGGGGCTGAAGGCGTTCCCCGGGGCCAAGGTCGTGCAGGTCGTCGCGCTGCCCTACGGCGTCGGCGTGATCGCCGACACCCCATCGGCGGCCTTCGCGGTCAAGGATGCGCTCAAGATCGACTGGACGCGCACCGGAAAGGCGTGGGGCTTCAACAGCGCGAAGGCGCTGCCCGCCTTCGCCAAGGCGGCGCGCGACCTCTCGGCGCCCGCGAAAGTCTGGGGCAAGGCGGGCGACGCGGTCGCCGCACTGGCGACGGCGGCGACCGTCGTCGAGGCGGAGTATCGCAACGACCTCGTCTATCACGCCCAGATGGAGCCGCTCAACGCGGTCGCCTCGGTTTCGCCGAATGGCGATGCCTGCGAGGTGTGGTGCGGCGTTCAGTCGAAGACGATCGCCGTGACGGTCGCGGCGAACGCGCTGAAGATTTCGCCCGACAAGATCACCTACCACGACATGCTGCTGGGCGGCGGTTTTGGCCGGCGCGGCCACCGCGACGAGGAATACGTGCACGACGCGGTCGTGCTGTCGAACGCGGTGAAGAAGCCGGTCAAGATGATGTGGACCCGCGAGGACGACGTCCACAACGGGCGCTTCAATCCGCTCTCGGCGCACTATCTGCGTGCCGGCTTCGATGCTGCCGGCACGCTGGTCGCGTTCCATCATCGCAAAGCGTGCGACGAGGTCACCGCGTTCCAGGACCCGGTGCGCTACGAGCGGCAGAAGGGCCGCGACGGCATTGCCTACAACGGCGTCGACGCGCCCTATTACGAGATCCCGAACCGGCTCGGCGAGGGCGTGCCGCGCGAGAGCGGGCTGCGCACCTCGAGCCTGCGCGGCATCGCGCATCTCACCAACATCTTCGCGATCGAGTCGTTCATGGACGAGCTCGCCCGCAAGCGCGGGGTCGATCCGGCCGAATTCCGCCGCGGCCTGGTCAAATCCAATCCGCGCGCCGTGGCGATCATCGACAGGGTCGCCAGCATGGCCGACTGGGGCAGGAAACGCGCCGACAGTGCGCTCGGCTTCACCTACATGAACTATTCGGGCACGCAGATCGCGCTCGCGGCCGAAGTGGTGCTCGACCGCAAGAGCGGCGTCCTGCGGGTGCCGAATGTCTGGACGGCGCTCGATCCCGGCATCGCGGTCCAGCCCGACAACATCGTGGCGCAGACCGAGAGCAGCATCGTGTACGGGCTCGGCTTCGCCCTGTTCGAGCGGATCACGATCGAGGACGGGGCCGTCGAGCAGTCCGGCTTCTACGACTATCAGGTGCCGCGCATGCGGGACATCCCCGAGATGCACATCGCGGTGGTCCCGACCGACAACCACCCGACCGGGGTCGGCCAGATGGCGACGCCCCTGGTCGGGCCGGCGATCGCCAATGCGGTGGCCGAGCTCACCGGGGTGCGGCTGCGGCAAACGCCGATGACCCCCGAGCGGGTGAAGAAAGCCTTGGGTTAACGGCTCAGAATCTGTACTGATCGTCGGGCGGCGCGGCCTCGCGCCGCCCGTTTCGTATGGGGCTCCGGCGAGCAACAGAACCCATGGTCCGCCTCTGGAAAGCGTTCCTCAACACGCTCTATGGCCTCGGCTGGGCGCTGCGGTACGAAACCGCGGTGCGCGAGGAGTTCGTGGCGTTTGCGATCGCCTTCCCGGTGAGCTTCTTCGTCGCACCCAACGTGGCTTGGTGGCTGGCTCTGATCGGCTCGCTGATGGCGCTGATCATCGTCGAGCTGCTCAATACCGCGATCGAGAAGCTCTCCGACCATGTCACGCCTGAGCACAGCCACGCCATCAAGGTGGTCAAGGACCTGGGCTCGGCCGCCGTGTTCATCGCCCTGGTGCTCGCCTTCATCATCTGGTGCGCGGCGCTCGCCCTCCGTTTGTCGCTTCTGTAGTTTCCAGCTCGGTTACCGTTTCAGCAGCGGGCTGCCGAACAGGCCGGTCGGCCGCACCAGCAGGATCAGCAGCATCACGGCGAACGGCGCCATCTGGGCGAGCGGTGCGTAGATCAGCGAGCCGAGCGACACGATCTGGCCGACCAGGAGGCTCGAGATCAGCGTGCCCTTGAGGCTGCCCAGCCCGCCGATGATCACGACCATGAACGCGAAGGCCATCACGTCGAGGCCCATCTGCGGATCGACCATGATCAGCGGCGCGTTGAGCGCGCCGGCAAGGCCCGACAGCGCGCCGGCGATGATGAACGTCAGGGTAAACAGCCGGGCGACATTGATGCCGAGACCCTCGACGTGCTCGACATCCTCGATTCCCGCACGGATGGCCTTGCCGATGATGGTGCGGTGGAGAAACAGCCAGATGCCGACATAGACCAGCGCCGCGATTGCGACGACGACCAGGCGGTAGACCGGGACGTCGGCGCCGAGAATGTCGATCTGGGCCGCGATCGGGACCGAGACCGGGCGCGGGACAAGACCCCAGATTGATTTGATGACACCGACCCCGGCGATCAGGATGCCGAACGAGGTGATCATGCTGAAAGTGACCTGGCGCTCGTAGATGCGCGCGAAGATCAGCCGCTCCACCGCCAGTCCCGCAAGGCCGCCGACCGCCACGCCGCCGAGCACGCCGACCCAGAGACTGCCGGCGGCAAGGCTGATCGAGTAGGCGAGATAGCCGCCGAGCGTGTAGTAGAGCAGCTGGTCGAGGCTGATCACGCGCATCATCCCGAAACAGAGCGAGAGCCCGACCGTCATCAGGAAGAAGATGCTGCCGAGGCTCAGGCCGAAGACGATTCCAGACGGGATGAGATGCGGGTCGATCATCAGACTTTGCTCCCGCGCATCGTTTTGATCTCCGAGCGTCCGCCGCCCCGGACGAGGCGCAGGGCCCGTTTGGCGAGCCCCTCGGCCGTTCCGAGAATGCCGGTCTCGCCGGCAAGCATGATGAACACCACGAGCGCGCCGATCAGCAGCTCCCAGTTGCCGACGAGCTTGCTGATCAGATCCTTCATGCCCGTATAGGCGATCGCGCCGACGATCGGGCCGTAGAGCGTGCCGACCCCGCCCAGGATGGTCACGACGATCGGGTCGGCGGCGCGCGAGGGGCTTGCGATTTCCGGGCTGACGAAGCCGAGATAGACCGCATAGAGCGCGCCCGCCAGCGCAGTCGTCGTGTTGGCGATCACGAAGGCGGCGAGGCGAATGCGGAAGTTGCTGTAGCCGAGGAAGCGCAGCTTGTCCTCGTTGACCTTGGCGGCGAGGCAGCAGGCGCCAAAAATCGAGTCGTCGAGATATTTGTACAGCGCCCACACCGCGAAGGCGACGAGCAGCGCGAACACGAGGAACTGGGAGGGCCGGGTGAGGTCCAGCACCGGCGTCGAATCGATCTGGGTCAGGAACCAGAGGCCGTTGTCGCCATGGGTGACGCCGGCGAGCACCTTCTGCATCAGATAGTAGATGATCACGGCGAGCGCGAGGTTGACCAGCGCGAAGTAATCGCTGCGCAGCCGCACGAACAGCGGGCCGATGGCGAGCGACGCCGCGAGGCCGGCCGCAATCCCGATCAGAACGCCGACATACGGGTTGGTGCCGGCGTAGAACAGGTAGAACGCCGTCGCATAGGCGCCGACCGCGAGATAGGCGGGCTGGCCGAACGAGATGAAGCCGACGCGGCCAAGCAGGAAGTTGCAGCCGATCGCATAGATCGAAAAGATGACGATCTCGATGACGAAAGGCAGGGGCAGAAGAATGCAGCCGAGCGCGAGCACCCCGAAGACCAGCAGCAGCCCCCACCACCATGTCAGCGCGTCGATGATGCGCGTCACGTGTCGGCTCCTCACAGGTACTGCTCGCAGACCTCGGGTCGGATCTGATCCGGGCCGGCGAGCTCCGCCACGATGCGCCCCTCGTTGAGGGCATAGACCCGGTCCGCGATGGCGCAGACCAATGGCAGGTTCTGCTCGACGATGACGAGCGCGGTTCTTGCGCTCAATTGCCGGAAGACGTCCCGCAGCTGGGTCACGATGCTCGGCGCGAGACCCTCGGTCGGCTCGTCGACGAGCAGGAGCTTCGGGTTGCCGAGGATCGCGCGCCCGATCATCAGCATCTGGCGCTCGCCGCCGCTCAGAAAACCGGCCTTGCGGTCCATGAGCTGCGCGAGCTTGGGGAAGAAGCCGATCACGCGGCTCCAATCGTAGTCCTTGCTCGCATAGCTGCCGAGCTCGAGGTTCTCCCGCACCGTGAGGTCGGAAAAGACCTTCTTGTCCTGCGGGACGTATTTCACCCCCATGCCGGCGATCGCATAGGGCGGACGGCCGACCAGGCTCACGGTGTCGCAGACGATTTCGCCGGACGTGGGCTTGAGGAAGCCGACGATGCTCCTGAGCAGGGTGGTCTTGCCGGCGCCGTTGCGTCCGACGCAGGCGACGATCTCGCCCGGCCGCACGGCGAGCGCCACATCGAACAGCACCTTCGCCTCGCCATAGGCGACGTTGAGGTCACTCACCTGGAGGATGTCGCCGCCGACGCTCATGAGGCCGGCGCCCCCGCGGCCGGGGTTTCGATCTGCCAGTAGCTGCGGCGCACCTCGGGGTGGTGCAGGCACTCCTCATAACCGCCGTCGGCGATCACGCGGCCGTCGTGCATCACGGTCAGGCGCTGCAGGAAGTCGCGCACATGGGACAGCTTGTGCTCGACGACGAGGATCGTCTGTCGGCCGGCGTGCCGGCGCAGCACGTCGAGTACGCCTTGAATTTCCGACTCGGCCAGGCCCGCGAGCGGCTCGTCGAGGAGCAGGACGGCCGGCTCGACCAGGATCGCCATGGCGATCTCCAGCCGCCGCTTCTCCCCGAGGCTCAGGTGCCTGACCTCGCGCTCGCGCAGTTCGGCGAGATCGAACGTCTCGAGGCAGGCGACGATCCTCGGGTCACTGCGGTGCGCCTTGCGCGTGTTGAGAACAAGCCGGAGCAGCGACGACGGGCGGTAGGCGCGGAAATAGGCGAGCACCAGATTGTCGGTGACGCTGAGATTGTCGAACGTGGCGGTCAGCTGGAACGTGCGCATCATTCCGCGCGCCACGTGCTGCTCGGGCGTCATGCGGGTCACGTCCTCGCCGCGATAGCGGATCGTGCCTTCGTCGGGCACGTAGTAGCCGGTCAGCAGGTTGAAGAACGTGGTCTTGCCGGCGCCGTTCGATCCGATGATGCCGGCGATCTCGTGCTCGTGCAGCACGTAATCGACGTGGTCGACCGCCACGATCCCGCCGAAGCGTTTGGTCACGCCCTCCGCCCGGATGATCTCGGCGCCCGCAGCCATTGCTCCCACCTTCGGGTGCCGTCATCCCTGCACCGGGACTGTCCCGGGCAGGGATGCGGCAATCGACGTCCCGGCGCGTCGACGAAACTCAATAGCCGAGCGACTTGAGCGGCGGCAGAACCTCCTCGCCTCCCAGCGCGCCGATGACGTGGAACAGGTCCCAGTCGGTCTTCTGCTCGCCCGGACCTTTGCCCTTCACCAGGAAGGCCGCGTACTTGTAGACCGTCGAATGATCTTGGCGCCAACGCGCCGGGCCCTTGACGGTCATGAACTCGCCATTGCTGGTGGCGAGGGCGGCCGAGACTTTGGCGGCATCGAAGGATCCCGAGGTTTCGAATCCGCGGAACATCTCCATGTAGGCGATGTAGGCGAGCGTCGCATAGGCGTCGGGCGGGGTCTGGTATTTCGCCCGATAGAGGTCGGTGAATTCCGCCGCGCTTTTCGCCACCGTCTTGTCGGGGAATTCGCTGAGGTCGTAGTAGAAATAGTGCATCGCGTAGACGTCCTTGAGCGCCTCGGGCGGAATGCCCTTCGCCACCACATTGGTGATGAACGCGCTGAAGATCGTCATCTCGTGGCCGAGCCCGGCCTGCTGCACCTGCTTGAGCAGGGCGACGGCGTCGGCGCCGAACTGCGAGGCGATGAACACATCGGGCTTGGCGGCGCGCACCTTCTGCAGGATGGTGGTGAAATCGCTGGTGCCGAGCGACACCTCGTCGTAGCCGATGACCTCGGCGCCGTATTCCTTGGCGGCCGCCTGCACGCCGTCGCGCATGTCCCAGCCCCAGCTGTCGGAGCGCGCGAGGAAGAAGATGCGCTTCTTGCCCAGCGTCTTGGCGGCCGACTGCCCGGCCATGTAGCCGACCGTCCAGGGGCTGAAGGCGACCGCAAAAGTCGAGTCGGCGATCTTGCCCTTCTGGAATCCCTCCTTGGACATGACGCAGACCGGAAAGTAGGGCATCGGCTCCTTGGACACGATGGCGTTGAGCGCATAAGCGAGCGGCGCCCAGGTCTGTCCGCCGACGCCGCGGACGCCTTCCGAGACCATGTAGCGATAGCGCCGCACCCCGACGTCGAGCTTGGCTTCGTCGTCGTCGACCACCGCCTCGACCGTCACCTTGCCCCACGGCATGCTCAGCCCGCCGCGCCGGTTGATGACGTCGACCGCGAGCTGGGCGCCTTGCTTCTGCGTTTCGGCCACCGCCGCGAAGGCGCCGGTGAGCGGCAGCAGGACGCCGACCTTGATGTGGGTGGGATCGGCCGCCAGGGCCTGGCCCTGCGCGAGCGCGCCGGACAACGCCAGGCCGGCGAGGAGCGCCGAGAGTCTTTTCATTGGCATTTCTCCCTGTTTTCCGCCGCGCCTTGCGCTGCGCAGTCACCCGTTCCGGCGCCGCGCTGGCGCGATCCCGCGCCACGCGTCCGGCGCGACGACGCGCGAGGCGAGGTTCATGTCCCCACGCGGCGCGCGCCGGCGCGTGACTGCCCCGCATTTCAGTCCAAATGGGCGCGCGGCGGCCTTGACCTACGTCAAGCGGGCCGGGAAAAAGCGCGGCAGCAGCGCCGCGGGAGACGCCGGCAAGCTTGCTAGGAAACCGGCCGGTTTTCGCCTAGAACGCATCGCCCCGGAGCGAAGCCGACGCACGCGCCGGCGTCCTCTGCGGGGCGGGCTGACAGTTCGCGATCCCCGACAGCGGACCTGCCCCCTCGCCGCCGTGGCAGGAAAGCAAGGGAGATATGCACGTGGCAAAAGCGAAGGTTGTTCTCACCGACTACCCGTGGGATTCGCTCGACGTCGAGAAGAAGACGCTGGACGGAATAGCCGAGCTCGTCGCGCTGCAGACCAAGACGCCGCAGGAGTTCGCCCCGCACGTCGGCGACTGCGACGCGCTGCTCAACACCTATGCGGGGCCGATCACGGGCGACCTGATGGCGCAGATGCCGAAGTGCAAGATCATCGCGCGCTACGGCATCGGCGTCGATACGATCGATCTCGAGGCGGCCACCAAGGCCGGAATCATCGTCACCAACAATCCGAGCTACTGCATCGAGGAGGTCGCCGAGCACGCGATGGCGCTGCTGCTCGCCTGCGCGCGCAAGATCGCGGTTTACGACCGGCTGGTGCGCGCCGGCCGCTGGGAGCTCGGGCCCGGCAAGCCGATGTTCCGCCTGGCGGGCAGCACGCTCGGGCTGGTCGGCTTCGGCCACATCAGCCGCGAGGTGGCGGCGCGGGCGGCGGCGTTCGGCATGCGGGTGCTGTTCTCCGACCCGTTCGTCAAGGACGGGCAATTCGACGTCAAGGCCAAGAAGGCCGAGCTGAACGAACTCCTGCGCGAGTCGGATTTCGTCTCGCTGCATCCGCCGCTGATGCCGCAGACGCGCAAGATGATCAACGACGAGACGCTGCGGCTGATGAAGCCGACCGCCTTCGTCATCAACTGCGCGCGCGGGCCGATCATCGACACCGACGCACTGGTGCGGGCGCTCGACGCCAAGACGATCGCAGGCTGCGCGCTCGACGTCACCGATCCAGAGCCGCTGCCCAATCCGCACCCGCTTCGCAACCGCGAGAATGTGATCATCACGCCGCATGCGGCCTGGTACAGCGAGCAGGCGATGGTCGGGCTGCAGGCCGGCGCGCCCGGCGAGGTGCGCCGGGTGCTGACCGGCCAATGGCCGGTCCACGTGGTGAACCCCGCCGTGAAGGGCAAGACGCGGGCAGGGCTGTAGAGTTTGGCATGTCTCTTGTCGGCGAACCGGCATCCACCCCCGATCACGTCGGGGGCAGGCTTTCGCCGGAACATGCGCTAGCCAGCGGACAGCCGACGCTCGGGTGCCTTACTTGAGCTCCTTGCGCAGGATCTTGCCGACCGGGCTCTTCGGCAGCGTCTCGCGGAATTCGATCTGCCGCGGCACCTTGTAGCCGGTCAGGTTGTCCTGGCAGTAGCGGCGCAGCGCCGCTTCGTCGAGCGCGGGATCGCGCGGCACCACGAACAGCTTGACGGCCTGTCCGCTGCGCGCGTCGGGCACGGCGATCGCCGCCGCCTCGAGCACGCCCGGGTGCTGGACGGCCACCTCCTCGACCTCGTTGGGAAACACCTTGAAGCCGGACACGATGATCATGTCCTTCTTCCGGTCGAGCAGCTTGATGAAGCCGTCCGGCTCGATGACGCCGATATCGCCGGTCAGCAGCCAGCCGTCCGCTGTGAGCGTTTTTCTGGTCTCCTCGGGCCGGCCCCAATAGCCCTGCATCACCTGTGGGCCGCGCACCCAGACCTCGCCCGCCTTGCCGTCGGCCACCGGCCGGCCGTCGACCTCGCGGATCGCGACCTCGGTCGAGGGCACCGGCAGGCCGACCGTGCCGAGCCGCGGCTGCGACAGCGGATTGATGCACACGACCGGCGAGGCCTCGGTGAGGCCATAGCCCTCGACCAGCGCCGTGCCGGTGATCGCCTGCCAACGCTCCGCGACCGCGCTCTGCACGGCGGCGCCGCCGCCGATCGCGAACTTGAGATCGCCGAAATCGAGAGCCGCAAACTCCGGCGCGTTGCCGAGCGCGTTGAACAGCGTGTTGACACCCGACATCGTGGTGACGCGCGTGCGCCGCATCGTCGCGATCAGACGGCGGATATCGCGCGGATCGGGCACGAGCACATTCATCCCGCCGAGCTGCGCGAAGGTGAGCATGTTCGCGGTGAGCGAAAAGATGTGATAGAGCGGCAGCGGCGTGAGCACGCGCTCGGCGCCCTCTGTGAGCATCGGGCCGATCCAGGCGGCGCATTGCAGCGTGTTGGCGACGAGGTTGCGATGCGACAGCATCGCGCCCTTGGCGACTCCGGTGGTGCCGCCGGTGTATTGCAGCAGCGCCGGCGCGTCCGGGACCGCGGCGGGATCCGGCAAGGACGCGGCCGGCGTGTAGGCACAGACCTCCTGCAGCATGGTGAAACGGTCGAACCGCCACGGCGGGACCGCGTGGCGCAGATAGGTGTTGGCGAAGTTGAAGGCCCAGCGCTTGAGCCTGGGCACGAGATCGCCGAGCCGCGCCACCACGACGTGCTCGACCGGCGTGTCGGCGATGATGGCGGCGAGCTTGTGAGCGAAATTCTCCATGATGACGATGGTGGTCGCGCCGGAATCGGCGAGCTGCTGGGCAAGCTCGCGCGGCGTATAGAGCGGATTGACGCCGACGACCGTGAGACCGGCGCGCAGGGCGCCGAGGAACGCGACCGGATAGGCGAGGGTGTTCGGCAGCATGATGGCGACGCGGTCGCCCGCCTCGCGGCGCAGCGTCTCGCACAGGAAGCCCGCGAAAGCCGCGCTGGCACGCTCCCAGTCCGCATAGCTCAGGAGCGCGCCGAGAAAGTCGAACGCCGGGCGCTCGGCATGACGCGCGCAGGCGGACAGCAACAGCCCGTGCAGGGACGCAAAGGCGTCCGGATCGATCCCGGCCGGCACGCCCGCCGGGTAGGCGGCGGGGGCCCGGGAGGGGGCGGATTTCGACGCTGCGGAGGGATCGACATCCCGGGCCGCGAGGGTGGGTGCACTCATGCAGAGCCCTGGCGCATGTGGTTAACGCCGCGCGCGCTTCCGCAGATCAGACCACGCGCCGCTTAATTAACCCTAAGCGTCGGACAAGGATGCATGCCATCGCGCGGGTTGCTCTGTGCGCCGGACACAAATAACCCCGGTGGGGACGCACCGGGGTTATTCTCCACCGGACGTTTGGGGAGGGGGGCATGGGGGGCACGTCCGGCTTCCCAAGTGATATAGGCCGCTGAGACGGATTTACCAGAGGGCAGAGCCGGGGAACCGGGTGGTCACGGATGTGTGAACAAGGGCTTTTCAGCCGGGTTGCGGGCCCGATCCCCGGGAACCGGCGGCCATTTCCCTGAGCTCATAGAGTGCCAAGGCGACGACCAGCGCGCCGACGATGACGAAATCCCAGCGCGCTGCCCCGCTCGCGATCCCGAGCGCCCAGGGGGATATCGCGAGCCAGGTGCCCAGCACAACATTGATCCATTCCTCCCAGTCGCGAAACACGGACAATTCCACGATCTCGGCGACGATGATCAGCGCGCCCACCGCAAGCGCATTCTCGAGCGCAAGCCGCTCCTGGTCGAAAAAAAGTGCCCAGGGCGAGAGCAGCAGCCAGAGGCCGAGCATCCAGCTCGCCCAATCCTCCCACTGCTTGGGAAACGAGAACGGCCTGTCCGCCATCACGGTCCTCCGAGTTCGGCGCGAGATGCCGCCGCAGCGGCGGATCGACGCACCAGAGTGGCACATGCATATGAGGGTTCGCACGCAGGTGCGTCAATTGCACGTCAATCGCGCGACCAAGGCCCGGGAAAGCGGCGGCGTCCAGGCGGCATGTCGTCCTCGTCCCATTGCGACGTGTGCATGTTCCTGCCCCAAGCGTCGTGCCGCACCAGGAGCGCTGCCAGCGCGCCGAACGCGAAGCCGCCGACATGAGCCCACCAGGCGACGCCGCCCGCCATCGAGGGAGCGAACAGCTCCTCGGTGCCCTGCAGAAACTGGATGCCGAACCAGACAAGCGCAAACAGCACCGCCGGCGCCCAAAGCGGGATGAACAGAAAGCCGAGCGGAACGACGAGCAACACGCGTTCGCGCGGATAGATCACCGCATAGGCGGCGATCACGGCCGCGATCGCCCCGGAAGCGCCGAGCGCCGGCACGTCGGACGCGAGATTGGCGACCAGATGGGTGAAGCTCGCAACCGCACCGCCCGCGAGATAGAGCACGGAAAAGCCGAGCCGCCCGAACCGCGCCTCCATCGCGGGACCGAAAATCCACAGGGTCCACATGTTGGCGATCAGGTGCAGCCAGCCGCCATGCATGAAGGTGTTGGTGATGAGCGGCCAAAAATCGTTCGGATCGAGCCCGACCTCGCGCGCGCCGACTGGATCGGAATAGCGCAGCGGCACCAGCGCGTATTCGTAAGTGACGATCTGCAGCGCGCGGGGCGTGAGGCTCCACATCCAGAGGAAGACCAGCGTGTTGACGAGGATGAGCGTGTAGGTGACGAACGGGTTGGCGGCGCGCGGCGCGCTGTCGATGATCGGAAACATGGGCCGATGCTAGCACGCGGGCGCCGGCAGCGTCCGCAGGGCCCGCTGGCATCACTGCGGTTTTTGACTTGGCTTTGTTCTGCCAACCCTGATGACGTCATCCGGCGGTCAGGCCGCTGTCGGGGAGGGGCCCTCCAGGCAGGCCTTCAGCCGGCCCAGGATCTCCGGCCAGCCCTTGTGGCGCTCGCGCGAGGCCGGGGTCAGGCCCGAATGGGTGAGGCGGACCGTGGTGACGCCCTCATGCTCGCTCAAGTCGAAGCGCACCAGCGACTCGGGCGCGTCCGGATCCCAGTCGGCCTTCCACGTGAAGGCCAGCGCCCGCGGCGGCTCGACCACGCGATATTCGCCGACGACCGTGAAAGGGCGCCCGCCCCAGGCGGTGCCGCGGGTGACCCAGCGGCCGCCCGGGCGCAAGTCCGACTCCATGTGGGTCGCCTGGAACCGCCCCTCGACGCCCCACCAATGCACGCGCTGCTGCGGATCGGTCAGCGCCGCGAAGACGCGTTCGGCCGAGGCCTGGATGGTGACTTCCTCGATGACGGTGTGGCCGGAACTGATCCTCCGGCTCGCGTCGCTCGCGCTCATGGCCGTTCCCTCGGGCTGTTCTCCACGTGGCGTTTGAGGCGGGCGAGGCTCGCGCCCCAGAAGCCGGCATAGTCCTGCAGCCAGTCGTCAACGGCGCGCAGCGGCCGGGCGTTCAATTCGCAGATGCGCGCGGTGCCGGCGCGGCGCGTGACGACGAGACCGGCGGCGCGCAGGACGCGCAGGTGCCGGGAGATCGCCGGGCGGCTCGCCCGGAAGTGGCCCGCGATCTCGCCGACGGTGCGCCGGCGCCCGCGCAACAGGCTCAGGATCTCGCGCCGCGTCGGATCCGCGATCGCGCGAAACACGGCGGCGTTTCCCTTGTGTCGTATCGTAACCATTATGTTACATATAATGTAACTGGGGTGTTACCATGTCAAGCGCCGTCGACGGCTCCGGCGATCGTTGCGGCGCAATTTCGCAGGCGCGACGCAGCGGAACCCACTCGCATCCCGGCGCGCCGCTGACGGATCGGATCGGCCCCGATCGGCGTTATCTCCAGTGGGCAGGCGGCAATCCAACATTTTTCGGGAGAGCGGCTCATGAGCGAGGACGCCAAGATCGATCTCAACCGCGCGAGCGTGGTGCAGCTCAAGGAGATCAAAGGGCTCGGCAAGTCGCGCGCCGAGGAGATCGTGCGCTATCGCGGCAAGCGGGGACCGTTTCCGAGCGTCGACGCGCTCGACCGCGTGCCGCATGTGGGCGACATGCCGGCGGACGAGCTCGCGCGATTGAAGGCGCGGTTCGTCATTCGGCTCGCCGAGGGCGAGGCGCCGCCCACCGCGCCCGGCAAGGTCGACGTCAATCATGCCAATGTGGAGGAGCTGCGCGCGGTCGAGGGCATCGGCTTGGAGCGCGCGCAGGAGATCGTGCGCTATCGCGAGGAGCACGGACCGATCCGCGCGCTCGACGATCTCGACGCGCTGCCGCGTTTCCGGGACGAGCCGGAGGGTCAGCGGGGGCCGATCAAGGCCCGCCTCAAGGTCTAGCGCCGCGAACCCGAAGCTCGCACGATTTCTCGGCGAGTACGGTTGCGAACTTCGGAATCGGGACACTGGCGCAGCGCGCGCGGCTCAAACGCCCCGTTCGCGCCACAGAAATGGGCTCGGGTCATCCGCCGGCTACCGCTCGCCGGATGGGAGGCTGACGTTACATTTTGCGCCAAATGAGGGAATCAGGTGTAACTTTACCTGGGTGGGCGCGAGGAGACGGCCGACGGATTGGCTGCCCATGGACAGAACCGTGGCTCGACTCAACATCGAGTATTTCCGCAAGAAGCTCTCGACCGAAGCGGACGAGGCCAAGCGGCGGGCGATCCTTCGCCTGCTGGCGGAGGAAGAGGCAAGACTCGCCGCCATATCGGGTTCGCCCCAGCAGCGAAAACGTCGGGGCTAGCGCCGATCAGCGTCCCGATGCGCATCCTAGGACTCCGGGCACCACGGCCGCCAATGGGTCGGCCGCACGTAGATGCGCTCCTCGGTTTCCGCATTCACCCAGCCGTCGGCGATGCGGCGGCATGGAAACACGAGCGTGTGCGGCCCGTCGGAATCAATCACGGCGAGCTCGATCTCACGTTCGAAGGGCGCAGTGGTGATGGGCTGCCACACTGGCACTTCATGCCTTGCGGCGAAACGCTCCGCTTTGATCCCGATCAATTGTTCATCGGGCGCCGCGGCGGGCGGCCGGCTCTCGAACCAGATGGCGCGGCCCGCCGACCAAGGGGGCGGTACGAGTTCCCGGTCTGTTCGGAGAGACGCCATGACCGCAAGCCATGGTGGCACACCCGTGACGGCACCCATCGCGACCCGGATTCGCTATCGTCACTCCCAGCCCGGCACCCTGATGCTGGTGATGTTGCCGATCGGCGCGCTGGCATGCGTCGCCGCCGGCTACGCGCAGCCCGTGGTCGCGGTGCGCGCCGCCCTTTGGGCCGCGGCGATCCTGTTGGCGATCCTCGCCTGGCTCTTTTCGTCGTTGACCATCGAGGTGACCCGGACGAGCTCCGCTGGCAGTTCGGACCCGGACTGCTGCGCTACCGACTCGCGCGGGCCGACATCGCGACCTCGCAGGTGGTGCGCAACAGCTGGCTCAACGGGTTCGGGATCCGCATGCGGCCAGGCTTTCGTCTCTACAACGTCTCCGGCCTCGATGCCGTCGAGCTGCGGCTCGCCAACGGCGACATCCGCCTCGGCAGCGATGACGCGGAGCAGTTGGCGGCCGCCCTCAAATCCTGACAGCGGCGCGCCGCGCGCGACGGCGCGCGAAAGCACATGGACGCAGGCGAGACTTCAGTGCGCAGCCGGTGCGGCCGGCGCGAGAGGCGTCGGCGCGGGTTTATGCGCCGGTGCCGGCGCGGGCCGGGTTGGCGGCGCCGAGATCCTGTTGAGGATGTCCTGCTCGGACGCCTGCAGTCGCGCGATGTCGCCTGCCACCTGCTGCTGACCGGAGGCGACCTGGGCGGCGAGCTCTTCGATGCTTCTGCGCACCCCGGCGAGACCGAGTGAAACGGCGTTGAGCTGCTGCTGATCGAGCGCCGAAGCCGGTGCGGCGGCGGATCCGATCGTGGCAGGGGCGGCATCGGCCGGCGCAGCCGTCGCGGTGGAGTCGGCGGAAGGCGGCGCCAGCCAGCCGAGCTGGTCCGGATAGGTGGCGGCCGCCATCTGCCTCGCCATGTCGCCGTAGGCCTGCCACGCCAAGGTGCCGCCGACGCCGATCGCCACCGTGATCAGAAAGCGGAAGAAGGCGCGAATCGGCCGCCGCCGTCGTGGCCGGCCGGCGGGCCGCGGCTCGCGCTCGCGCTCGCGCTCGCGCGGCGCGCCCGGAGCGAGCGGCACGTCGGGCGACCGTTCGGCATGATACTTGTCCCAAAAGTCGGCTGGTGCGGGGCTGAGCGTCGAAGACGAAGACATCGCCTAACTCCTCTTCCGACAGAAGGGCGCAGCAGGCCACCGTCCTGTGACTGGAGCGGGGCGAAAGCGGAGCATCCGCGCGAGCAAATTTTGGCTTCGCTGGCGCAAAATACCGCGGTGCGAAACATGTCGTGCCGATTTGGGTCATCCGCGGCGGCCCACGGTATCATGCGGCAAGGACGGCCGGATCGATGGGGCGTCGGTCGCATGCGGGCGTCGCGGCGGGCTTGCCGCGTATCAAATTTGAAAAACTGTTGAGCAAGTCCGCGCCGCTTCCCTTAACGCGTTCGTGGTCGAATTGCTTTCGCGCAACCTTGACGCCGCGGTTGGCGTTGATGTGCCGCGATGGTCGCGCCCAGGAGCCATCGCGGGGCGCCGGCGATGTGACGGCGCCGAGGAGGTGCCATGGCAAGGCTCCGCGATTACTGGCTCGAAGCATTGTCGACCTGCGTGACCGCCGTGCTGGTCGGGCTCGTCTACACGGTGCTGGCAGGATATGCCGCCGGCCCGCAATCCGCCGCTCAGGAGACCACGGGCGCGGCGGCCGGGCCCGGCCTCATGCGCCACGCGGCCGCCGGCCCGGCATTCCGCTGACCAGCAGAGTCCGGGCCGGGACCGTTTTCAACGGCGGAGGGCGCGCCGCGCCTACTTGCCGTTCGGGCTCTTTGCGCCCGGCTGCTGCAACGGCTGACTCTGGCCTTGCCCGCGCGGCACGGACTTGTTCGCGGGGCCTTGCCCGGTGGTCCCGGACTGGTTGATGCCGAGTGCCGCGAGCGTCTGCTGATCCGGTTGACCGCTCTGTTGCAGATTTTGCGACTTCTGGAAGCCGCTCAAGGCCTGCTTGGTCCGCGGACCGAGCTTCCCATCCGTCCGCCCGACCTTGAAACCCTTCTGATCGAGCGCTTGCTGCACTTGGCGGATCTCATTCCGGCTCAGTTGCTGGTCGGACGATTGGCTGTTCCACCGGCTCTGCTGCTGGTTCTGGGCGGGCGCGTTTTGCTTCGCGCCGTTTTGCTGGGCCATGGCGGGAATCGCGAGCGGCAACGCGAGAGCCGCGAGGGCCGTCACAATGAACTTCCTCATTGCATACTCCTTGGTTATTGACCTCGTTCGGGCAACGCGTTCCCGCGCCGGATGGTTCTCGGATCAGGCCGCGCCCATCCGTCGCGAACCAGCTGTCTTCGGCGCGCGGCACGCATGGAATATGCCTGCTACGGCTCGCCGCCGACCGGAAAGATGGTGCGCTTCCAGCTGCTGTTCACCACCAGCGCCATGCCGGCGTAGTAGGCAAAGAACGCCCAGGCGACCAAGACCGAGCCGCCGATATGGCCGATCGCTTCGTAGGCGCCGCCCGCTCCCGCGCTGGCGATGTTGGGAACGCTGACAGCACATAGCCGGCGGCCAGCAACAACGGCGGCAATCGGTTCGCCCGCCGCCGCACGCGTCATCGATCTCAGAGGCGAAACTTTACCGCCGGGCAACCGTTCCTGTGCGTGGGAGTGTCTGCCGCGGCAAGACGCGCGAGTGTCCGAACATTGGTCCGGGCCGTCGTGCGCCGTTGCAGATGAGGGGAACCGACCGCCTGGGAGGGGGATACCGGAGCCTTGCGTGCCGTCGCTGCGCCCGTCCGAGGAATTGACGATCGCGGCCGTGATGTGCCTCGCATTCGAGGCGCGTATCGCGGCAGCGGCCGGCGTGACGGTGATCTGCAACGGCCGTCGGGAACGGCTGCGCGATCAGGTTCAGCGCGCGTGCGAGCACGCGTCGGGGCTGATCAGTTTCGGCGTCGCGGGCGGGCTCGACCCGCGCGTGCGTGCGGGCGACTGGGTCGTGGCGGCGAGCGTCGTCACGCCGACGGGCCGGTATCCGACCGACCTGCGCTGGACCCGGCAGCTGCGGGCCGCTCTGCCGCGGGCGCACTACGCCGATCTCAGCGGCCTGGACGCGCCGGTCGCCGACCCGGCAACGAAGCTTGCGCTCGGTCGCCGGCACGGCACCGTGGCGATCGATACCGAATCCCACGTAGTGGCCGAAGAAGCGGCGAGATGCGGCATGCCGTTCGTCGTCGCGCGGGTCGTGCTCGACCCGGCCTGGCGCGCCTTGCCGCCGGCCGCGCTTGTTTCGCTGAAAGCGGATGGGAACCCCGACATCGGCGGCGTCGCGCGGTCTGTCTTGCGGACGCCGTTGCAATCATTCGCGCTCGGCAGGATCACGGCCGATGCGGTTCGCGCCTGGGCCGCGCTGCGGCGAGGGCGTTTGGCCTTGGGGCCGCGGTTCGCACTGCCGGGAGCGGCGAGCGAGCTCGACCGCGCGGCGGTGGCGATGACGGGAGAGGCCGTCTGCGAGCTCTCGACGCCGTGAGGCGGGGCGTGGCGGAACCGGCGCCGCAATCGCCCCTGGTTTCGCGCCGCAGCCGATCCCACTTTTAGCCGGGGGAGGGCGACGGGACTGCACCGATGCCTACGATTTCGAAGCGAACGTGGCTGACGATCGGCTACTGGATCCTGGCGCTGATCGCCGTGATGGCGCTGCAATACGTCCTTGCGGTCAAACAGAGCGTTGCCGTCATTCCGTACAGCGAGTTCGAGCAGCTCCTGCAGGACGGCAAGATCGCGCAGGTCGCGGTCTCGGATCAGCGCATCCAAGGGAAGCTCAAGAGCCCGCTGCCCGGGGGCAAGAGCGAATTCGTCACCACGCGGGTCGATCCGCAGATCGCCAATGAACTGCGGAAGTACGGCGTGACCTTCACGGGCGAGATCGAGAGCACGTTCTTCCGCGATCTCCTCTCATGGGTGCTTCCGGCGATCATATTCTTCGGCATCTGGACGTTCGTGGCTCGCCGGATGGCGGGGCAGGGCCTGGGTGGATCCCTGATGTCGATCGGCAAGAGCAAAGCCAAGGTCTACGTGCAATCCGACACGGGCGTGCGCTTCGACGACGTCGCGGGCGTCGACGAGGCGAAGGACGAGCTGCGCGAGGTGGTCGAGTTCCTGAAAGATCCGCAGCAGTACGGCCGCCTCGGCGGACGGATGCCCAAAGGCGTGCTGCTCGTCGGGCCGCCCGGCACCGGCAAGACGCTGCTCGCCAAGGCGGTGGCGGGCGAGGCGAAAGTGCCGTTCTTCTCGATCTCGGGCTCCGAGTTCGTGGAGATGTTCGTCGGCGTCGGCGCCGCGCGGGTGCGTGATCTGTTCGAGCAGGCGCGGACCAAGGCCCCGGCGATCATCTTCATCGACGAGCTCGATGCGCTCGGCCGCGCCCGCGGGATCGGACCCTATGCGGGTGCACATGATGAGAAGGAGCAAACCCTCAACCAGCTGCTCGTCGAGATGGACGGGTTCGACTCGAAGACCGGCCTCGTCATCCTCGCGGCGAGCAACCGGCCGGAAATCCTCGACCCCGCCTTGTTGCGCGCCGGGCGCTTCGACCGGCAGGTCCTGGTCGACCGGCCCGACAAGCGCGGGCGCACCGACATCCTGCGCGTTCATCTGCGCAAGACCAAGCTCGCGCCCGACGTCGAAGCCGACAAGGTGGCGGCGCTCACCCCGGGATTTACCGGCGCCGATCTCGAGAACCTGGTCAACGAGGCGACGCTGCTCGCGACCCGGCGCGGCTCGGATGCAGTGACGATGGCGGATTTCACCAATGGGGTGGAGCGGATGGTCGCGGGCCTGGAGAAACGCAACCGGCTGCTCAATCCCAAGGAGCGCGAGATCGTCGCCTATCACGAGATGGGCCACGCGCTCGTCGCGCTGACGCTGCCGGGCAGCGATCCGGTGCACAAGGTGTCGATCATCCCGCGCGGGGTCGGATCGCTCGGCTATACGATCCAGCGCCCGACCGAAGACCGCTATCTCATGACGCGCGAGGAGCTCGAGACGAAGATGGCCGTCCTCCTCGGTGGCCGCGCCGCCGAGCTCACCGTGTTCGGGCATCTTTCGACCGGGGCCGCCGACGATCTGCGGCGCGTGACCGACATCGCCCACGCCATGGTGACCCGTTACGGGATGTCGGCGCGGCTCGGCAGCGTCGCGTATGAGCGCGATCCGCGGCAATTCCTCACCGGGCCCGGCCTGCCGGCGATGCCGCACGAAAAGGATTATGCCGATTCGACCGCTTCGGCGATCGACGAGGAGGTGCGGGCGATCGTCGAGCAGACGATGCAGCGCGCCGTGGACGTGCTGCGCAAGCAGCGCGACGCGCTCGAGCGCACCGCGCGGCGGCTGCTCGAGGTGGAGACGCTCGATGCCGCCCAGCTCGCGACATTGATCGGCCCGTCCGACACGCCGGCGATCAGACGCGCCGGATAGCAGGCGTCGGCTCGGCCGCGCGGCAAGAGATCGGGCGGCCCGGCAAACGGGCGCTCCCTTGCGTCCGTGTCGGTCGGCGAGACGCCGGAAAACAAAGGCGCCGACCGACCGGAGGCAGCCCCAAGTGGAAACGATGCGGCGCAGGCTATGTTCCGCCGCCTCGGGCAGTGGCGACAAAACGCCGATTTGCGTGTGCGCGCCCGCACCCCACATCGCAAGAGAGGGCCATGTGCCATGCCCGAGGTCCACCAACTTGCGGAATTCGTCGCACGGGCGCGGATCGAGGATCTGAGCCGCGAGGCTCTCGATCAGCTGAAGATCCGGGTGCTCGACACGATCGGTGTCGCCATTGGCGCACTCGATGCGGAACCGATTGGCGCGGTCCGCCGGCTGGTGGACCGGCTTGGCGGACGGCCGCTCGCGACACTCATCGGCGGCGGCAGGACGGCGCCCGACCGCGCGGCGTTCCACAACGGCGCGCTCAGTCGCTACCTCGATTTCATGGACAGCTACCTTGCGGCCGGTGAGACCTGCCACCCATCGGACAACCTGGGCGCCGTGCTGGCGGCGGCCGAGGCGCACGCGGCGAGTGGCGCGGACTTTCTTGCCGCGCTGGCGGTGGCCTATCAGGTCCAGGCTCGCCTGAGCGACGTCGCGCCCGTGCGCGACAAGGGCTTCGATCACACCATCCAGTTGGCCTATGCGGCCGCGGCGGGCGCCGCGAAAGCGCTCGGGCTGCCGGCCGATCGGATCGCCAACGCCGTTGCGATCAGCGGAACCGCCAACAATGCGCTGCGGGTCACGCGCACCGGCGCATTGTCACATTGGAAAGGGCTCGCAGCCGCCAACACGACGATGAGCGCGACCCACGCTGCGCTGCTCGCGGCCTACGGGATAACGGGACCGGAGGCGGTGTTCGAGGGCAACAAGGGCTTCAAGGAGACGATCGCGGGGCCGTTCGAGATCGACTGGGCGAAGGAGGACCTCGAGCGTGTGCGGCTGACGATCGTGAAGAAGCACAACGCCGAAATTCACGCCCAACCGGCCATCGAGGCCGCGCTCGACATCCGCGCGATGCCCGGCTTTGCGGCCGATCGCGTCGATGCCGTCCAGGTGAAGACGTTTTCCGTCGCCCATCGGATCATCGGCGGCGGCGAGGAGGGCGACAAGCGCATCGTGCGAAGCAAGGAGGAGGCCGATCACAGCCTGCCCTACATGCTGGCGGTCGCCCTGATCGACGGCGAGGTCGAGCCGCAACAGTACGCGCCCGAACGCATCGCCGCGCCCGACGTACAGCAGCTTTTGCGCAGAGTGACGGTCACGCCGAACCCGCAGATGTCGGCGCAATTCCCCCGGCGCATGCCGGCCGCATTGGAGGTCCGCCTCACCGGCGGCGAGGTTTTGACCACGAGCCGCGACGACTATCCGGGTTTTCACACG
>Ga0335081_10003932_pt1 | contig 23434 bp, 20 predicted proteins | sample Lox_Sample_35_FD_206713 | JGI IMG/M metagenome (GOLD analysis project Ga0335081, IMG submission 206713) | Soil microbial communities from Loxahatchee National Wildlife Refuge, Florida, United States - Lox_Sample_3.5 | ecosystem: Environmental > Terrestrial > Soil > Wetlands | place: USA...
GCTCGCGGTCGCGACCGCGACCCCGATCGTGACCGGGCCGTGGAACACGGAGAGGATGCTCTGCTGCACGGGGGTCGACCAGCGCGTCCGTCGGATCAGCACGGACGACACGATCCAGACGATCGCGGCGATCGCTCCGCCGACGATCGCCGGCCAGAGGATGGCCGACCAGGGTGGGATCGCAATCACGCTCGCTGCCTCCGCCCGGTCGGGCGGCCGCGAGGATCAACGGCGACTCGCGGGCGGGCGATCCGTCCGGTCGGCCTGGCGGACCGGAGGAGGACGGTCCGTACGGCCGCTCCCCCGGAACTCGTCATGTGCCACCAATCCGGCCGATGGGGCCCCTCCCACGCGGGTCGGCCAGCGGGCGTCGGGAGCGGCGCGGGCACCGGCCCGACGCGCGACGGGGTTAGCGCCCTTGGGTCAAAATATTTCCTCACCCGGGACGGCGCGTCGCCCCGAGGGTGTTTCGCACGGCGGGAGGGACGCCGGCCCCCGCCGGGGTCCGCCTGGGCCGGACGGCTCGTTCTGGACTGCGGCCGCCCGCCCGTCTCCGGTGCGCGAGGAGACGACAATCGGCTTCGCGACGGGACTCGAGTGCCGGGGCCAGGATTCGAACCTGGGAACTCCTTCGAGAGCAGATCTTGAGTCTGCTGCCTTTGGCCGCTCGGCCACCCCGGCGCGGCCGTCCGAGGAGCGGGCCGGCTTATGCGTCTTCGCTTCCGTCGTCGTCGTCGTCGTCCGGCGGAGCGCCGTCACCGCCCTCGACCAGGGCGACGGATGGGGAGGAGGCGGCGCGGAGCGAGTCCGCCGCGTCGCGCGCTCGCGCGCCCGCGGCCGGCTTGAGCGGAATCCGCCGGGCGCGCCCGCACACGAGACAGGTCCGCACCTGACGGCCCCCGCGAAGTCGAGTGCGGACGGTTCGCCCCTCGATCCAGTACGACGAACAGCCGCGGCAGTACCATGCCGAATATTCCGGGGGGAGCCGGATGTTGTACCGCATGCCGATGCGGCGGGCGAGGCCCACGTACCGGTTCGCGAGGTCGAGGGGACCCCGGCGCGCCTCCGTCTCGGCCAGCGCGAACAGGTCCGCGACGCGTTCCCGAGCGACCCGAACCATCAGGGCGGTGCGCCGGCCCCGGCGGCCCCGGCCGCCGGCGGCTGATCCGCCCGGCATACGGGGCAGACGACGGCGATCGCCGATATGAGACTGTTGCACCGGGGGCAGTGGACCGCCCGGCCGCGCAGCGTCTCCGGTATCCAGTCGACGGGCGGGGGCGGTTCGAACGGAGGGACGAACGCCTCCGGGGGCGGCGGGGGGAGAGGAGCCGCCGTGGGGGGGAACTGCGGAAGGGTGCGTCCGCACCGCTGGCAGAACAGCGCCCCCTCGGCCGCCGGCTCGCCGCACTGGGGGCAGGCGACCACGCGGGGCCAAACTATAAGCGGTATTTCAGGCATCGGCGGACGTTGCGAAGCCGATGCGTGGCGCTCGTCACCCGGGACCCCCTCCTGTACGGTGAACTGGCGCCGGCGCTCCGCGAGCGTCGGATCCCCACCCTGAGCCTCCTACCCGGCCAGCGGATCCCCGACCGGGTCGCGATCGTGCTCACGAGCCCCCTGGAGGAGTCGCGCATCGTGCATCCTCACGTCGTCGCAGTCGCGCCGGAGGGCGAACGGACCGCCTTGTGGGCCGAGGTCGCGGGCGCGCTCACGGCCGACGACCGCAGCGAGCTCGTGATCGGCATCGACCCGGGTCCTCGTCCCGGGTTCGCGGTGCTCGCCGGACGACAGCCGCTCGTGGAGGGGGTGCTCGATTCCCCCGAGGCGGCGGGCCGTCTCGCGAGCCAGGTCCGGCACCGGTTCCCGGATCGCCCCGTGCGGTTCCGCGTCGGCCGGGGGGACCGTATCGCGCGGGACCGCATCGTCGCCGCGCTCCTTCCGCTCCGCCGCCGGGTCGAGCTCGTGGACGAGGAGGGCACGACCCCGCGCGGCGTGCGCCACCGACGCGACCCGCTCGCCGCCCGCGCGATCGCCCGCACGGAGGGCCGGCCCGTCCACGCGGTCCCGCCGCTCACGACGACGCGCGGCGAGGTCCAGGACCTCCAGCGGAAGAGCCGGGAGGGGAGCGGCGGGCGGTTCACCATCCCGCGCCAGCTGGCGGAGAAGGTCCTCCGGGGCGAGCTCACCCTCTCGGAGGCGATCGACGGGGGCGGCGACCGGCCGTCCCGGGTCGGTCGCGGTCCGAGGACCGGCCCCCGCGAACCGTCTTAACCCGCCCGCCCCGTCGGCCGGTCGTGCCGGCGACCCCCGAGCTCTCCGACCGGGCCCGCCGGCTCGCGCTCGAGAACGCGCTCTCCCACGGCGGACCGCCCCGCCCGGGGCCGATCCTCTCCCGGCTCCTCGCCGACGATCCGTCGCTGCGGAGCCGATCCGGCGAGATCGGACGCCTCGTGGCCGAGGTCGTCGCGGCGGTCGCCGCGCTGTCGCCCGACGCGCAGCGCGCCGCACTGGAGTCGCTCGGCGGCCCTACACCGGCGCGCGCGGCGACCGCGCCGGCCCGCGGCGTGCTGCCTCCGCTCGAGGGGGCCGACGCGGGGCCCGTGGTGCTTCGGATGGCGCCGTTCCCGAGCGGCGCCCTCCACGTCGGCAACGGTCGGATGATCTTCGTCAACGACTACTATCGCACGCTGTACCACGGGACGCTCCTCCTCGTCATCGACGACACGGTCGGCTCCGAAGAGAAGCGCGTCGATCCCGAGATGTTCGAGGGGATCCGACGCGACCTCGAGCGGTGCGAGGTGGAGGTCGATGCGACGTACTACAAGTCCGACCGCGTGCCCCGGTTCTACCCGTGGGCGGAGCGGGTGATCGACGCCGGGTCGGCGTACGTCTGCGTCTGCCCGGCGGCGACGCTCCGGGAGAACCGGCAGTCGGGGACCGCGTGCCCCGAGCGCGCCCAGACGGTGGGGGAGACGCGCGACGCCTGGGCGCGGATGCTCTCGGGGGGCTTCGGGGCGGGGGAGGCGGTCCTGCGCCTCCGGACCGACCTCGCCGACCCGGATCCCGCGTTCCGGGACCGGGTCCTGTTCCGGATCAGCGATCTCGACCACCCGCGCGTCGGCCGCCGGTACCGGGTCTGGCCGCTCCTCGAGTTCTCCTGGGCCGTCGACGACATCGAGCTCGGCATCACCCACGTCCTCCGCGGGAAGGACCTCGTCATCGAGGACCGGATGGAGGAGACGATCTGGCGGATCCTCGGTCTCTCAGGACCCCGGTTCGTCCACTGGGGCCTCCTGAGGGTCCGCGAGGCGAAGATCGCGAAGAGCAAGGCGTACGCCGAGGTGAAGTCCGGGGTGTACGACGGGTGGGCCGATCCGCGCAGCTGGTCGATCGCGTCGCTGGACCGGCGCGGGATCACGATGGAAGCGCTCCGCCGGTTCACCCTCTCGTTTGGCCTCTCCCTCGCCGACATCGAGGTCCCGGCCGAGACCCTGTACGCCGAGAACCGGGCGATCATCGATCCCATCACCCCGCGGCGGGCGTTCGTCGAGGAGCCCGTCCGGCTGCGCATCGACGGCTACCCGGACGACCTCGGCCACGTCGAGCTCGCGAACCATCCGGACCAGCCCGCGCTCGGCCGCCGACGCGTCGCCGCCGGGCCGGAGGTGTTCCTCGCGGGGGCCGACGTCCGGCGGCTCGCCGGGGAGGAGGTCCGGCTGAAGGAGCTCGTGAACGTGCGACTGCCGGCGCCCGACCCGACCGCCGCCGGCGGGCCGATCTCGGCGACGTTCACGAGCCGGGAGAACCGGCGCCTTCCGAGGCTCCAGTGGGTCGGGGCGCCCGGCGCCGTCGCCGTCGACCTGCTCGGGCTCGACGGCGAGCACCGGCCGGGGCTCGGGGAGGCGGCGCTCCGCGACGCCGCGCCCGGGGACCGGCTCCAGTTCGAGCGCGTCGGGTTCGTCCGGGTCGAGACGGACTGGGTGCGCGGCGCCGCGCCGGTCCGGGTCTGCTTCGGGCACCCGTGAGCCGCCCCGTCCGGCCAAAGGACTTTCTGCCGTCCGCCCGCTTCGAGCGCTGAGGAGGCGGGACGATCGGGCCACGGAGCGCCGGCGGTACCGGTCCGGCCGGCTCGGGGGCCCCGCGGAGCACCGGGCGCGGCGACGGGGTCCCGGGTGGCGCGTGGCCGTCGTGACCGAACCGCCGTCCCCGCCGGCGACCGAGGGGCGCCGGCTCCTCGTCGCGGTCCTCGGCGCGACGTTCTTCGTCCGGTTCGCCTTCGGGCTCACGGTCGCGGTCTTCGCCTCGTACATCGCCGGGGCCTCGTCCGGCATCGACACGGGGATCGTCGGCACCGTCGGACTCGTCTCCGCGATGGCCCCGATCGGCGAGTTCTCGACCGTCCTCTTCTCCGGCACCGCCGCCGATCGGTACGGCCGGGTCCCGGTGCTCGTCGCGGGGATGGCCGGGGCGGCGGGGCTGTTCGCCCTCGTCTCCCTCACCCGGGACCCGGTGACGCTCGCCCTCCTCAACCTCCTCTTCGGCGTCACGAGCGGGGCGATCCTCGCCGCGAGCCTCGCCGTCGTCGCCGGCGAGGCGTTCGCCCCCGAGACCGGGTTCGAGATGGGGCGGTTCGACGCGATGAACCTGCTCGGCTGGATCGGCGGCTTCGCCGTCGGGTTCGGCTTCCTCGGGACGTTGCCGAACGACGGGCTCGCGTGGGTCTTCCGCGGCGGCGCGCTCCTCCTGCTCGCCGGCGTCCTCATCGCGCTGCGCGCGGGCCGCCGTCGCCTCGAACCCCGCCTCAACCCCCGGGCGAACCTCGGCCAGATCCGCCGCGCGATCACCGACCGGGCGGTGCTCCTCGTCACGGTCCCGTGGTTCGTGATCTACCTCCTCCTCGGGACCGTCTTCGTCTTCCTGGGCTCGGCGGCGACCGGCGCGGGACTCCCCACGGTCGAGATCGCCGCGCTCATCGGCGGCGGCGGGGCGATCCTCCTCGCGACGCAGCCGTACTTCGGCCGCCTCGCGGACCGGTTCGGCCGGATGCGGCTCATGACCGTCGGGACGATCGGGTTCGTCGGCGTCCTCGCCTGTGCCGTACTGCTCCAGTCGTACGGACCCCGGCCGGAGCTCCTGGGCGCGCTCGGCGTGAGCGCCCTCGCGGCGCTCGCCTACGGGCCGGCGGCGCTCGCGGCGCTCGCGGAGCTTGCCCAGTCGTACAGCCGCGCGACGACGATGGCGGTGTACACCCTCACGATCAGCCTCGGCATGATCGTCGGGCTCGCGCTCTCGACCACGCTCTACGCGCGGTTCGGGGCCGTGGGGCTCGACGCGTTCTTCGGCTCGATCGCTGTCGCCCTCGTCGGCCTCACCGTCGCCCGCGCGGCGACGCTGGGGGCGCGCCCCCCGCCGGTCACGACTCCGGCTCGATGATGAGGTGCCGGAGGGCGGGGAACGCCATCCGGAGCTCGAGGGAGACCTGGTCGATCGCGCTCTCGATCTGGTCCGTCGTGAGCCCGTCCTGGAAGTTCACCTTGAGCGCGACGAGCGCGTCGTCCGGCCCGAGCAGCATCGACTGGAACCCCCGCACCTTGCGCACCCGGGGGTCCCGCTCGACGACCCCGATGACGAGCCGCGCCGACGACCGGGAGATCGCCTTGCCGACCAGGAACTCCCGGGTCTCGGCGGCAACGACGAACCCCGTCGCCACGAGGATCGCGCCGACGGCGCTCGCGGCGACCCCGTCGATCACGTCGTCCCCGGTCACGTAGAGCGCCGCGAGCCCCGCGAGCGCGACCGCGCTCCCGAACACGGAGACGACGTCCTGGTAGAACACCGTCTTGAGCCCCTGGTGCGCCGACTCGAGGAACGACTGGAGCGACTCCTGGCCCGAACGGAGCTCGCGCAGCGTCACCCCGATGCCCACGACGCTCGTCCCGAGGGTCGCCGCGACGCTGGCGAGCGCGGCGGGGAGATGCGTCACCGGCGTCGGCGCGAGGATCTGCTGGATCCCGCTCACCAGCGTGAGCAGCCCGGCCGTCGAGAACGTGATGAGCGAGGCGGTGAACGCCCAGAAGAACCGCTCCTTCCCGTGGCCGAACGGGTGGTCGACGTCGGGGGGCCGCTGGGAGACCGAGTACCCCCACATCAGCACGATCCCGCCGACGAGGTCGGTGATCGTGTAGATCGCCTGCGAGAGGACCGCCCGGCTGCCCGAGATCACCGCGATCGCGAGGTTGACGCCGAACAGGGCGGCGTTGAGCCCGAGGGTCGCCCAGATGATCACCTGGGGACGCATCGATGTCCGGCCGCCTCGCCGCGAGCAGGGGGCCCCGCAAGGTAAGCCTTTGGTGGCGGTCCCGGCGACCCGGCCGCCCTACTCGACCTCGCGCGCCCGCCCGTCGCGGCCCGCGAAGTGGACCCAGCCCTGCTGGGGATCGAGGGCGATCTCCCCGTCGAGACGGGCCTGCCGGGTCCCCTTCGCGATGACGAACTCGACCCGGAGGGGATACCTCGTCGGTCCCCCGTCCTCGCCGAGGAGGGCGGCCGACTTCACCCGCTCCAAGCGCTGCCAGTGTACCTCGGCGAACCGGCCGGTCAGGATCGACGGGGCGTAGTCGACCGCGGTCCCGTCGAGGAAGACGCGGACGTCCCGGACGACCTCCGGACCGCAGTTGTAGAGGAACAGTCGCCACGAGCCCGCCGAGACGACGGGGGATGGCGCGAAGACGGGGTCGACCTCCTTCCGCTGCCGCTCCCCGACCGGCCACAGGTACGGGAACAGGTGGATCGCGCCCCGGCCCGCGTCGCGGCCGCGCGCGCCGCGGCGCCACCGTTGGATCGCCCGGAAGCGGGAGCGGGCGACCGGGGTCTCGGCCTTCCACGCCTCGTAGGCGACCGGGACGACCTCGGCGAGCGAGCGTTCGATCTGCGCGGCGGAGTAGGTGGGGTTCGTCCGCTCGAGCTGCTGCACCCGGTGCTCGAGCTCCTCCCGCTCATGTCGCAGCATAGTCGGAGGTGCGACAGTTGTCGCGCCAGTAGGCGACAGGCAGCAGGTCCTATTTCACGGTAGCGGAGTTGGTCCCCGAGCGACAGGATAGCCGCAAAGTCGCCCCATAGGGTATATCGGGTGCGAGCGATGGTTGCGGGACCGACCCGGTACTCCGACTTCGAAACCACCTGGGGTCTGGGACGCTCGCATCCCCCGCGGCTCCCCATCGCCGCGTGGCCGGGGGCGTCCGGAGCCCGGATCCCCCTCCCGGCTCCGAGCGCGTCCCCGGTGCCCCGCCCGCGGAGACCCCGACCGGCCCCGAACAGTCCACACGAGGGGCCGGCCGGGGGCTCCGATCCCTGCCGGAGGGGCCCGTGGTGAGCGTCGCCTGGCCGTTCTGGTGCGATGCGACGCTGTTCGGAGGCTGCCGCTCCGCGGCGCCCGGACCGCGCCCGACGGCGTCGCCCGGCGCTCGCGCGATCCAGGCCTCCGCGCGTCCGTTCACGATGCTCGCCGGGGATCGACCCGCCGAACCGGTTCTCGCCGAGGGGGGTCCCTAGCGGGACCCCCCGACAAACACGTCCCGATCCCCGGTCCGGGAGCCCGCCGCCGATGGCGGGCCAATCAACCGTTAAATCGGCCGGCCGGCTGGGCCGGCCCGAGGAATGGGAGCGATGGCACCGGCCGCGACGGAGAGCGCCCGCGAGACGAGCCGGACCGCCCCCGCGCCGTCGCCCCGGCCGGGCGCGCTCCTTCGCCCCCGGCTCGACGAGATCGGCCTCTCGCCGGGCAAGAAGACTCGGCTGAAGCGGCTCCTGTACGGTCACGGGCCCGGCGGCGGGACGCTCCTCGTCCTCCCGATCGATCAGGGGCTCGAGCACGGCCCCGTCGACTTCTTCGCGAATCCCGAGGCGCTCGACCCCGGGTACCAGTACCGCCTGGCGCGCGACGGCCGGTTCTCCGCGATCGCCCTCCACATCGGGCTCGCGGAGAAGTACTACCAAGAGTTCGCGGGCGAGGTCCCGCTCATCCTCAAGCTGAACGGGAAGACCTCGATCCCTCCCGACACGCAGGCGTTCAGCGCGCTCACGGGGAGCGTGGAGGACGCGGTCCGGCTCGGCGCGGACGCCGTCGGCTACACCGTGTACGTCGGCTCCCCGGCCCAGGACCGGGACTTCGAGCAGTTTAGGGAGGTCCGGGCGGAAGCGGACCGGTTCGGCATGCCGGTCATCGTCTGGGCGTACCCCCGCGGCGAGTTCGTCCAGAAGCGCGGGGGCCGGGAGAGCCTGTACGCCGTCGACTACGCGGCCCGGGTCGCGCTCGAGCTCGGGGCGGACGTCGTGAAGGTGAACTACCCGGTCCGGTCCGAGAAGGACAAGGAGAGCCCCGCGCCGTACAACGCGCTCGACCTTGACCCCGAGGCGGCGTTCCGGAAGGTCGTCGCGAGCGCCGGGCGAGCCCTCGTCCTCGTCTCCGGCGGCGAGAAGGTCGGCGACCCCGAGCTCCTCGCGAAGGTCCGGGCGTCGATGGACGCCGGGGCGACGGGAATCATCTTCGGCCGGAACCTGTGGCAGCGCCCGAGGGACGCGGCGCTCGCCCTCACCCGGGAGCTCCATGCGATCTTCCGCGAATACGCCCGGCCCCCGGTCTAGCGGCCGCGTCCGGCTGGCGCTCTGGATCGTCGGCGAGGACCATCCGAAGGCGTGCACCGGCCGGCGCCTGGTCGCGCGCGGACGCGTCGCGGGGCTCGCGAGCCGCTCCTCGGCCCCCCGCGGGTCGATCCTTCTCGACCCGCACGCGGACGTCCCGCTCTCGCCCGCGGACCGCGACGCCGCGTTCGCCGGCGGGATCGCCGCCGTCGACTGCTCGTGGCGGCGACTCGGCGCCCGGGGCGGCTACCCGCGCGGCCCGTGGGACGACGTTCCCCGCGGGCGGCGCCGACGGCTCCCGTTGCTGATCGCGGGGAACGCGCACCACTACGGCCGGCTGGGGGAGCTCAACACCGTGGAAGCGCTCGCCGCCGCGCTGTGGGTCGTCGGCGAACCGGCGGCCGCGGAGGCGCTGCTCGCCGGGTTCCCGGGCGGGGGGACGTTCCTCGACGTCAACCAGGACCGGTTCCGGGCGTACGGCGCCGCGGACGGCCCGGAGCGGGTCCGCGATGCCGAGCGCGCGCTGTTCGCCCCGGGTTAGGGAAGTCCGAACGACTGGCCCTCGGTCTCGACGTGCTCGACCGGCACGTCGGCGATCGAGCGGACGGCGCGGGTGAGCGGAAGGGTCGCCCGGAGCACGCCGCCGTACTTCTCGTAGATCCGGGTCGAATGCAGCGTGAGGCACCGATCGTGGTAGACGACGCGCCCGGCGAGGTCCGGATCGTGCCCGCGCAGCATCACGCGCGCGCCGGTCCGGTCGAGGAACGCCTCGAGCGCCGCCTCGTTGAACGGCGGGCCGATCCCCCGGTCGATCCGGGACTCCGCGCAGTCCGTCCACAGGACGTCGAGGAGCGTCTCGTCGGTCGGCTCGTCGAAGGCGCGCCGCCAGTTCGCGGCGGTCCCGGCGCGGGGGAAGCCGCCGTGGGCGAGGTACGCCCCGGTCGTGGAGAGCGCGGCGAGCGGGCCCCGCTCGAGGAGCCCGATCAGCCGGTGGTACCGCTCGGGGTCGGGGCCCCAGAGCTGGTCGACCTCCTCCGGGAGGTCGTGCGGGAGCGCCGGGATCCGCCGGACGGCCTCGTGGTTCCCCTGGATCAGGAAGACGCGGTCGGGGAACTCCGCGGCGAGCTCGAGCAGATAGAGCGCGTTCGCGACGGAGCCCTCGGCGCAGTCGTCGGGGGCCCGGTCGACGTAGTCGCCGAGGCCGACCAGGCACCGGCCGGCGGGGTCGGCGAGGAAGCGGCCCGCGATCGCGAGCGTCGACCACCAGTCGCCGTGGCTATCGCCGAAGACGACCGCCTCCTTGCGGGGCGCGGCCGGCAGATCCGCGACGCCGGTGTGGACCGGCACGCCGGCCTCGAGCCGGTCGAGGAGCTCGTCGACCTCCTCCGCCCCGAGGTGCAGGATCTCCGCCGGCTCGAGGCGACGGCGCGTCGCCGGCAGGACCGGACGTTCCGCGCTCACGCGCGGTCCCTCCGGGACGGGGATGCGGGGGGCCGGAGTTTCCGCGCCGCGGACGGTCCCGCGGCCGCGTTTGAACCGGCGCATGCCCTAGGCAACAGGGTCCTAAGCCCTGTCTCGGTGGCCGCGCCCGCGAGGGCGGGCGCCTTGGCCGAGCTGGAGCACCCCCGCACCGGTCCCGGGGGGACCGATCGGACCGCGGAGTAGCCCCGGCAGGAGTTCCGGCCCACGGGATCGCGGCTCCCCGCGGCGTTCGAACCTGCGTCGCGAGATCCAGAGTCTCGCATGATTGGCCACTACACCACGGGGCTACGCGAAAGCGAGCGACGCGCGGGACATAAGGGTTGCCGCGCCCACGCCGACGGACGGCCCGGAACGGGGCGCGGGCCGAGAGGAAGAAATACCCCGAGACGGTCCGCTGCGAGACCATGCCCGAGGGGGGCACGTGGCCGGAACCGATCGAACGGGCAGGGAGTTGGGCCCGGCGGTCGGCCCCCCGACACGGCCGGGACGGTCGTTCGTTCCGGTCGACCCCGCGTCGTTCTGGAACCGCCGGCTAACGGTCCAGGCGGCGACCGTCGCCCTCACGGGGATCCCGGCGGTCCTCCTCGCGACCGCCGTCGCGCCGCCGACGGCGGGGAGCCTCTTCGCCACCGCCGCGACGGACCTCGCCTACTCGTTCGCCCGGATGCTGGGGGCCTACCTGCTCTCCCTCGCGTTCGCCCTGGGGTACGGGTACCTCGCCGCGACGTCCCGCACCGGCGAACGGGTCCTCATCCCGGTCCTCGACGTCCTCCAGTCGATCCCAATCCTCGGATTCTTTCCCCCCGCGATCATCTTCTTCGTCAACGCCGCGGGCCCCGGCAACCCGCTCGGCCCGAATCTCGCGTCGATGTTCCTCATCTTCACCTCGATGTCGTGGAACATGGCGTTCGGGGTGTACGAGACGCTCAAGTCGCTCCCGACCGAACTACGGGAGGCGAGCGACGTCTTCGGCGCCCGGGGCCTGTTCCGCGCCCGCACGGTGATCGTGCCGGCGACGGTCAACCGGCTCGTCTACAACTCGGTCCTTTCGTGGACGAACGGCTGGTACTTCCTCGTCGCCGCGGAGTTCATCGCCACCGCGTCGTCGACCACCGCGCTCCCGGGCATCGGGACGTTCCTCCTGTCGAACGCGACCGGCGCGGGCTCGACGACCGGGCTCGTGATCGGCCTTGCCCTGCTCGTCGTGCTGATCGCCGGCCTCGACATCGCGCTGTGGCGGCCGCTGGCGCGGTGGGCGCAGCGGTTCCGGTACGACCAGACCCCGAGCGGGGAGTCGGAGGCGGGCGAGGTCGGCGCCCCGCGGGCGGCTCCGCTGCGCCGGGCCGCGGGGGTCGTCGTGGCCGGTATGCGCCAGGGCGTGAGCCGGCTCGGCACGCCGTTCCTCGGCCTCGCCTCGATCCGCATCGGCGGGCGGGCCCGCCCGGAGTCGCCATACCGACGCGCCGCGGTGCGGTACGTCGCGCTCGGCGCCGCGCTCGTCGTCTGCTGGCTCCTCCTGATCGCGCTCGGGGTCGGGGTCTTCGACGTCTTCACCGGTCCGATCGCGCCAGCCGTCCGTTCCCAGATCGCCGGCCTCCCGCTCGCTCTCGGCGCGTCGTTCGGCCGCGTCGTCCTCGCGTACGCGATCTGCCTCGCGATCTCCGTCCCGCTCGCGCTCGCGCTGTACCGCCGGCCGCGGACGGCCCGGTTCGGCCTCCCCGCCGTCGAGATCATCGCGTCGGTCCCCGCGACGGCGCTGTTCCCGGTCTTCCTCGTCGGTCTCCTTGGGGTCATCGGCCCCGAACCGACGTCGATCCTGATGATCGTGACCGGGATGATCTGGTACCTCTTCTTCAACGTCCTCTCGGGGCTCCGGGCGATCCCGCTCGACCTCGTCGAGGCCGCGAACTCCTACGGGCTCCCGTCGCGGCAGTTCTTCCGAAAGCTCGCCCTCCCCGCGATCCTCCCGGCGCTCGTGACCGGCTCGATCACGGCGTTCGGGGGAGGCTGGAACACCCTCGTGATCGCCGAGAACGTGCGGTACGGCTCGACGATCGTCCTCCAGGTGCCGGGGGTGGGCGAGCTCATCGATATGGGGAACTTCGAGGGGGGAGGATACCCTCTCATGGTCGCGGCGCTGTTCGCCCTCGTCCTGGCCGTGGTGGGTCTCAACGAACTGGTCTGGAAGCCGCTGTACCGCCGGGCCGTCGACCGATACCGCCTCGAGTGAGCCGGCACGATGGCGCTGATCGAGGTCCAGGGCGTTGCCAAGAGCTTCCCGTCGCGGCACGGGTCGATCAACATCATGAGCGACATCACCTTCGACGTCGCCGACAACGACTTCCTCGCCATCGTGGGCCCTTCCGGCTCGGGGAAGTCGACCCTCCTGCGGCTCATCCAGGGCCTGGACCGACCGACGGCGGGCGAGGTCCGGTTCCGGGGCGCGCCGGTCGCCCACGCCTCGCAGGAGATGGCGATGGTCTTCCAGAACTTCGCGCTGTTCCCCTGGCTGACGGTGGAGGAGAACGTCGCCTTCGGCCTCCGGGCCCGGGGGTGGGCGGACGATCGGATCCAGACGCAGGTCGAGCGGTACCTCTCCGTCACCGGCCTCGTGGGATTCGAGGAGGCGTACCCCCGGGAGCTCTCGGGAGGGATGCGCCAGCGGGTCGGCCTCGCCCGCGCGCTCGCCGTCGAACCGTCGGTGCTCCTCATGGACGAACCGTTCAGCGCCCTCGACCCGCTGACGGCGGAGAGCCTGCGCGAGGAGGTTCTCCAGCTGTGGCGGGACCCCCAGCTCCCGCCCGAGGCGGTCGTCCTCGTGACGCACAACATCGAGGAGGCCCTCGTGATGGCGGACCGCATGCTCGTGCTCTCCCGACGCCCGGGCCGGATCCTCGCCGGCGTCCTCGTGAACCTGCCGCGCCCCCGGGACCGCAAGTCGGAGGCGTTCTACGCCCTCACGGACTACGTCTACGAGCTCATCACGCAGGGGAGCCCGCGATCCCCCGTCCCGACGGTCCGGTCGACCTCGGAGACGGGCCCCCTCCCATGACCCGACCGACAAGCCTATAGGGGCACCCCCCGCTCGCTTCGGCGCGGAAGGAGCTGTGCCGACTGCCTACCCCAAAGCGGCGCCGTCCGAGGTGATGGGCCTCCTGGTCCTCCTCAACGACCACAAGGGCGAGGACGACGTCGCCCGCCTCGCGGACGACCTCGATCTCGAGATCGACGAGATCCTGCCGTCGCTCGAGTTCGCTCAGGTCCTCCAGCTCGTCTCCGTCGCCGACGGCCGCGTGGGGCTCACCGACGTCGGGCGCCGGCTCCTGAACGGCACCATCCGGGAACGGAAGATCGTCCTCCGCGATCAGCTCCGCCGGACGACGTTGTTCCGGACCCTCCTGTCGGCGCTCGAGTCGTCGCCGCGCCAGCGGCTCACCGACGAGGAGGTGAACCGGCTCATCGAGTTCACGAGCGCGCCCGCGGACCTGGTGGTCCAGAACATCATCAACTGGGGCCGGTACGTGGAGCTGTTCCGGTACGATCCCGAGGGACACGAGCTCCGGCCGATCCGCTCCGGCGAGGCGAGCCGGACGACGGGGGAGGCCCGTTCGCCGCCGGCGTCCCCCGGAACTCCCGCCGGCGGGCGGACCTCGTCGCGGAGCCGTCGGATGCCGCCCTCGCCCCCTCCCGCCGAGAGCCGCTCGACGGCCGTCGCGTCCGGCCTCGCCTGACGACCGGGCCCGACCACCGACAACCCTTAAGCGCGGGCCCGAATCGGCCGGGCGCTGGGCACGTAGATCAGCGGAAGATCGCTGCTTTCGCAAAGCAGAGGCCGGGGGTTCAAATCCCCCCGTGTCCATATCCGAAAGGGTTTAGATAGGCCGCGTGATGGGGTCTCTGATGCCCCGGACGGCAACCTCGCCCGCATCCCTTCTGGCCGATCCAGACGTACGGCGCTGGCACGAGAACCTCGCCCGGGGATCGAATTCGACCGCCGACATCAACGCTCGCCGCCTCGCGGCCTTCTGCGACTCAGTCCGCCTGACGCCGAAGCAACTCCTCAGACTCAGCGAGAAAGAGCTCCACGACCGGTTCCTGGACTTCGTCGCGGCCGAGGAAAGGCGAGGTGTCGCGGGCTCCTACATCGTCAGGAGCGTCAAGGGGGCGAAGTCTTGGCTCCTCCACAACGGAATCAAGCTCTCTCGTCCAATCAAGGTCAAGGCGGCGAAGGAGACCCCGCGGCTCTCCGACGAGCGCGTCCCCACGCAAGAGGAGCTTCGGGCGATACTGCTCGCGGGGACCCCTCGGATTCGTGTCGCCTGCGCCCTCATCGCGTTCTCAGGCGTTCGACCCGAGGTCCTCGGGAACTACCTCGGAACCGACGGGCTAACTCTCGGTGACCTTCCCGAGATGAAGCTCGAGAAGGGTTCAGTGTCGTTCGCCTCAACTCCAACGGTCGTCCGTGTCCGGCCGAGCCTATCGAAGAACGCCAGCGGCTATCTGACCTTCCTCTCAACAGAGGGGTGCGAGTACCTTCGGCAATACCTCGAGGACCGGTTGCGATCTGGAGAGAAGCTCGGTGGCGACTCCGACCTGATACACCCAGATCGAGCCGGCAAGAAGTTCATCAGGACTATCAACATCGGCGACGCGATCCGGACGGCAATCCGAGGTGCTGGATTCCCGTGGCGCCCGTACGTCCTTCGGCACTACTTCGACACTCAACTGCTTACGGCCGAATCAAAGGGGAAGGTCGCCCGCGACTTCCGAGTGTACTGGATGGGGCATGTCGGATCAATCGACGCCCGTTACACCACAAACAAGCGGCAGATTCCGAAGGAGTTGCTCGAGGAGATGCGGACGTCGTACCGCAGGGCCGAACCCTACCTTTCCACGCTCCCCACGAAGGGGGAGGGGAACGAGGGCGTCAACAAGGTCCTGAAGGCGCTCCTCTCGGCTCGCGGTATGCCCCAAGAGGAACTCGATCGACTCGATCTCGGTGAGAAGTCGGAGGAGGAGCTCAAGGCGATCTTCGGGAGGTTCCTCTCCGGCTCCGCTTCCCGACCCTCCCAGCGCGCGGTCCCGGTCTCCGATGTCGGGAGACTTCTCGAGCAGGGGTGGGAGTTTGTGTCTCGACTGGACGAGCACCAGGCTGTGATGCGATCACCCGCGGGGCCGGAGGTACTTCACTAACCCAGCGAGGGGGTTCGCGACTGTAAGCGTCGATCATGCCACGAACGTAATCGAGGTTCCAGAAAGCTCGGCAGGCGTCGCTGCACGGATCGTGCGAGTGTCCCTCTGGGCGGAATCCTCTGACCCGTCGAAGAAGCTCCCTAACCCGCTCGTGAGCCAGCATTTGTTCAGGAGTGTGCGGTAGCAGCCCTCCACAGAGACGGCAGCACTCCCGGCTCGCGTTCTCGACCCCCTGCGCAAACACAGACTCGCCAATATCTTGGGCCCCCGAGCTCACGGTCATGGACCAACCGGGGATAGTGACGAATGCTCTCGGATTCATCGGATTGAGGTCGGCGCGCCGTACCGCGCTGGGCTCCTCGCACGGACGTCCGAGTTGCGCCTCCAGTTCGGGTTCCACCGCGAGCACGGCGGCCGTCATGGAGTGCCGAGCGTAGAGCCAGCCCTTATCGGTCCAACGTCCTCGCCGCTCGGCGGGAATCTCGAGGGTTCGAAGGAAGGTTGTCAAGCGGCGGATCGCTCGTTCGACCGCCAGCCGGGCTGACCCATCAGACTTGAGGCGATAGCCGAGTCGGCCGGGCAGCTTCTCGACCTCCCCGCGAGCAATCAGCGGGCGAAGTCCGTCGAGCACTCGCAGCTTGTAGGCATGGAACTGCTTCTTGTTCCTCGGGTCCGCGCCCCGTCCGTCAACTTCCATCGCACGTCGGACGATCTTGGTAAGGGTCGTTGGGGATCGAGGAGGCGCCTGCGCCAGGACCTCCCGTACGAGGGCGACTCGATGGAATCGGGACGGTCCAAGAACGACCGAGCGGAGTCCAGCGACGCTCGGCGAGTAGAACGGCTGACCTTCGCGCACTTTGGTCAGAATGCACTGACCTATTTATGGGTCACTCGGGTGGACGACACGATGAGCGGACGCACGACGGTCCGGGTCCAGGCGGCGGGAGTTGGTACGGCTCGGCGACTGAACCTCCCGAAGAGCTGGACCGACTCCCTCGGTCTCCAACCGGGTCAACGGGTCGATCTGCTGTTCGATGACGTTCTGGTCGTTGTCGCGCGACCTTCCCGCCAAGCGGAGCGGGTCTCAGCGGCGCTTGAGGAGCCATGACCCGGGTCTTGTTCGCTTCGGTCAAGAGGGCGGCGCTCGAACATCTGGAGGCGGGGAGCGCAGCCCGGGAGGCGCTGCTCTGCCAGCCCGACGAGCTTCCCGAGGCCGTGTTCGACGCCCTCGTCCCGACGTGGATCCGTCTGCTTAAGGTAAAGGGGCGCTCATGACGACGATTCGAGACACCCCCCACTCGACGCCTCCCCAGCTCGAGGAGGTAGCTCGTGCATGGGCTTTCGGGGGGCACGTCGACGACGCCGTCCAGGTCACAGCTGAACTGTCGAAGGAGTACTGGGGCCTTCCGACGAACCAGCGGACCCTCGCGGCCGCCGTTCAGATCGTCGCGCATAGGCGAAAGCTCCCACCCATTCCAGTCGAAACCGAAACCGGACCTTCGCTCTACGCCGAGACCATCGCCACCATCCGGCGCCACTACCACCTCGAGCACGAGTGGCACTACGTCATCGTCGCCTTGTTCATCCTGCAGTCCAGGGTCGTCACGTCGCTGCCGGCGGTGTTCTACCTGTACTTCGGCGGCCGGTACGGCACGGGGAAGACGAACATCCTGCGGCTGATCGCGGACCTCACGGACGGCATGCTGCTGGAGAACGTGAGCGTCACCGCCTTGGCGCGCACCATCGAGAACGGGAAGGTCGTCTGCATCGACGAGTTCGACGTCTCCCGCGGACGCGAGGTCGACGAGATCCGCGACGCGCTGGTCCGCCAAGGGTACAAGGCGTCGGCCGCCCCGTACATGCGGTGGGACATCTCGAAGAAGGCCGTAGAGCCCGTCCCAATCTACGGTCCGAAGGCCCTCGCCTTCCGGGGCGCTATCGACGACGCCCTCCAGTCGCGGGGCATACTCATCCCGACCGCTACACCGAAGGGGGAGGAAGCGTACAACCTCGTGACCCGGAACCTCTACCCGGAGTATGGGGCCATCCCAGCCAAGGCAGACCTCTGGGGCCGCCGGGCGGTCGTTGAATTCCCCCCCGAACGTGTCCAGACGATCGCCGAGTCCGAGGCGTTCCGGCGGAAGGTTAAGGCCGTCGTCGCGGAGCTCGGCGCCAACCGTGACTCCGAATTGATGACGGTGGCGCTCCTCACTGCCGAGATCGCGGGGGTCGATGTCCTGTCCGAGCTGCAATCGGCGACCGAACAGAGAGAAGCGATCCTCGCCGAGTCGTCGGACGAGGCCATCGGAGAGATCGCGGCCGTCGTCTCCGACATGGCCCGAGCCGCTCCCAAACCCTTGGAGGGCGACGGCGGGTTCGTCCGCATTCCCCAGGCGCGAATTCTCGAGGAGGTGAATCGCCGGAGGAAGCAGTTGGGGAAGGGCCCTTTGGGCTCCCGCAGGTTCGCCGCCTGCCGAAGGGAGCTCCGGGTCAAGGACGAGTGGATGGTCTGCATCCACAAGGCCTCGGTCTGGAACCTCCCGTCGTCGTTCGTCGCTGAGGTCGCTCGATCCCTGGACCCCCTACTCTCGGGTCCCCCGGGTCCCCTGACTCCCCCTTTCTATCGTGACGTGAAGGGGAACCCGGGGGAGCTGGGGGACCCACTAAGAGCCTCCCGTGAATCGCCCCCCCTACCGCGGCTGGCTCTGGAGGAGGATCTCTTTGGAGGAAGGCCGACGCGGGGGGACCGGGCTCGTGCCCAACTGGGGGCGGATCTGTGACTGGCCAGGCCTGGCCTCCCCGCCCCACCGACATCGCGACCTACCGCCGGCTCCGAGGGAGCGTCTTCGCCCGCCGTCATTGCCAGTTTCCGGGCTGCCGTCGCGTGATCCCGGACCGCAAACGCGCAGGGTACTGCGACGAGCACCGTGAGGCCTGGGAACGAGAGCGCCGGCGCCTGGCCGAGCGAGACCGACGGATCCGGCGGGCGTTCCGCGAGGGCCGGCCGCCGCGCCCTCGGTCGCCTTCGATCTGGGGCTATCTGTACCAATGAGGCTCGCCTCGACGGGGCAGCCAGATGGAATCCGGGAGCCGCATCCGGGGACCGTTGACCCTCCTTCCGGTAGGCTCCAGGACATCCCCCCTTCCGGGCACGGATGTGGTGCTACGGAGGCCGTACGGCCGGTTCACCGCGGTAATGGGAGCTGGACCCCGGGAGTACGCCCGAGCCCAGTCCCTGAGGAAAGTACCGGCACGGATTTCGGGGATTTTTGATGTCCGGCACAGCCGCCACCGTTCGGGGAGATGCGGCGACCACGGTACTCCCCCCATCGGGCGAGCCCCGCCCCTCGCCGGAACAGGAGGGGTCTAACCAGGTGGCCCTTTACCTCTGGGTCTCGACGGGGCATCCCGCGTGCGAGAGGTTGGGAACGAGCGCGACTGCCGGCTCACCGGGCAGGGGACTCTTCGTAAGCTGGCTGGAGCAAACGGAAGAAGAGCACCATGAGGAGCGCGACGTCCACGATGAGCGCGACCCCCCCGGCGACCACCATGTCGACGCCGATGCCGATAGGCGATGTCAGCGTGTAGGCGTGATGGTAGCAGGAATCGGGACCGGAGGAAGGTCGGCCCGAGCAGAGATTCCAGAGGTAGAACATCCCAGCGAAGAAGAGGCAGGACCCGACCGTGAACAGCCCCACGAGGGCAAGCTTCTCATCTCGGCTGAAGGGGCGCTTGGGTCGATAGGCGCTGATCTTCACCCGACCTTGACTCAACCCTCACTCACCCCCTTGCAACCATCGGGTCGGGAACCCTCGAACGCCCAAGGTGTCGCACTCTACATGAGGGTAAGCACCGAGGACCAGGACCTCGCGGGTCAGGAACGGGATCTCCGGACCGAGGCCGCCCTACGGGGCTGGATCGTGACCGCGGCCTACGCGGAGAAGGTCTCTGGGACGGGGAAGGTGGAGCGGACCGAGTACGGGCGGCTCCTTTCTGACGCCCGCAGCCCCGACCGCCCCTGGACGCACCTCCTCGTCTGGTCCCTGGATCGCTTCTCCCGGGAGGCGACCTTCACGAAGGCGACCCAGGCCGTCCTCGACCTCGAGAGGGCAGGGGTCCGGTTCCATTCCCTCAAAGAGCCGACCCTCGATACCCCGGACGATGGACGGCCGAACCTCGGTCGGGACGTCCTCCTTGCGCTCCTTCCGGTAATCGCGGCTTTCGAGTCGAAGCGCCGCTCGGAGCGGGTTCGGCTCGCGATGCAGGAGCTGAAGGAGGGTCGGAGGAAGAGCCGCTCCGGGCGCCCTCCGGGGCGTCCTGTTCGTGTTACCCCCGAGAAGCGCGCCGCAATCCTACGATGGAAGGCCGAGGGCCTGACGTGGCGGGCCGTGGCGCAGAAGGTAGGGCTCCCAAGGGGTACCTGCGCGAATGTCGCCTCGAAAGCGCGGAGGGGGGCCTTACCAAACTCCGCCGTCCCGAGAGGGTCCCCCAGACCGCCTGAGGGCGCCCCCGTCTCGTAAGGCACTCTTTGAAGGAAGCGGCGATTGCCGCTCCGCCAAGCACCGAAAGGGTTCACGGGGTCCGGGGCGACGACGCCCTTTCGTTTGCCGATCCTTCTCGCGGGGGTTTCCGGAGTTCGAAATAGGTCAACCGCAAGAGCCGACACGAGTCCGGGAGCCTGTTGAGCACGCCGCGACACCCGTGTTCGGCAGCCCCCGGATAATCGTCCGAAACCCGTCGACCTCGGGCCGGAGCGCCAATCGCTCGGGGAAAGACGCCCCCTGGGTAGGGGCGGGCGGGGGTCGCGCGGTGTCGCATCTCGGTCTTGCCAGGTGCCCCAGCGATAGCGCGACTCGGCTCGGAGCCCATCCCGCCGAGTAGCTCGCGGTCCCCGTGGGCCCGCGCCCTCCCGGAACGCCGGAACCGGACCGAGGGTGGGCTCATGGGGAGGGGAGTTCCGACGAGGTCGACGGAGCGAGTCCCCGCGAGAAGGCACGGCCGTGACGGCCCCACGTTCTCGCTCGACGCGTCTGAATAGGGGGGCGGCCGGGACGCCGAGCGGATACCCGGGGACTCGAAGCGTCCGGACCGGCGCGGCGTCAGTAGGGAAGCCGGGTGTTCGTCGTGATCGTGGTGAACGGGTAGCCACCGATGTAGTACCCGCCCGGATTCGCGCCCTCCCAGAAGGCGACCATGTCGCTGGGATCGAGCTGCGAGATGTCGTGACCGGCGTGGAGCTCGTAGACGAAGCGGAACGTCCACTTCGTCGGGCTCCGCATGTGGAGGTGGCCTAAGGGGACCGAGCAGACGTTCGGCTCGCCGTAGGCGATGACCCGGTGGCAGGTGCGATTGATGAGGGTGTCGTTGACGTTGAGCCACGTCGGCCAGTACTTGACGCTGTCCGGTGCGCGGTCGTCGCCTCCCCCGGCGGTGATGTAGATCGGCACGTTCAGGAACGCGTTCACGTCGAACCGGAGCGGACTCATGTTGGTCAGCATCCGGTCGACGGCTCGTTCCGAGGCGTTCGCGGTCCCGGGCCCGACCCCACAGAAGAGGTACTCCTTCGCCTGGATCGAGCTCCACGCCCAGGGATCGGTCGCGTTCGCCGTGCGAACGAGATAGGCCCGGTACGCAATGTCCTCGAACAGGTCTGTGACGGGTGCAACGAGTCCGATACCGGCGAACATCCCAGGATGTAGCGAGGCGGTGTACTGTACTCCCTCGGTGCCCATGCTCATCCCGAACAGGTAGAGCTTCGAGACGTTGCGCAGCGACTCCTCGTGGTGGATCGCGTCCATCACGTCCTGCTGCTGCGGCCCGCCGCAGGGCGAGTCGATGTACCACCCAGAGCCCGAGCGAGAGTTGAGCGCGATCAGAATCATGCCGGCGGCGCTCGTGGCGTTCACGACGGCTCGCGCCGTCACCCCATCGCTCCCCGCAAGGAGGAAGTCCTGGACGAGATCGCTCTCGATGCCTCCCTTCACCCAGACGCCGGAGATGTCCTGTTGTCCGTGGAGGTAGATTACGAGCGGGTGGGCAATGGTCGAATTGAAGCCGGCCGGAAGGAATTCGTAGTAGGATAGAGGGAACGCATCCACGCTTGACGTGTAATTCACCAGCGAGCCCCCATACGCCGAAGCCGCCGACCCTGAGGCGGGGATGGCGCCCGCGCCCCCGATCCCGCCCAGCGGAACCGCGAGGGCGAGGCTCAGTCCGATCGTACTCGCCCATCGGGCAGTGCGTCGGTAGCGGGGTCCGTGGGTTGTGACGTGCGCTGACAACTTCGCGGTTCCGACTCCAGACCCCGGACGATATCAGCAACGAATCTTCGGCCAAGACATGCAATCTGAACTAAGCGAAGACCACCGGTGAGGTTGTCGAGAATCCATTCAAGCTAGCGATCAGTCCAGCGGGTTCGATTCCGGCAGATCGCGCCCCTCCACACGCTTGCCGCTGGATTCACGACCTATATCAGGCAACCGAAATGGAGACGATTCGTCCGCTCGCGCTGAAGGAAACATGACCCGAGCCTCCGCGAAGCTGGGACAAGACCTTGTGGATCCACACAAGACCGAAAGCCCCTATGACCACGTGTAAGGTGAAGGTGTGGGAGGTGTTCAAGCCGGATGCGTTCAGATAGAAGGTGAGCTGGTCGGAGACGACGGACCAAGAGAGCGAAGGCGTAGAATTGCTGAGCGGTGGCGTGGAGCTGCATGGGTGGCCATGCTTTTGGCACCAGGTGGCGTTCCAGAGAGACTGGTCAGGCGGAGCGAGCGTGTTGCTCCCCGAGTACTCTAGGTAGGCGCCGGAGCTTCCCCAGGACTCCACGAGGTACGTCCCCGCGGACATCCCTCCGAGGGCGATTTGCGTGCACTCGGTGTAGTTCGCCTTGTACAGAGTGCAGTTCCCGAGGTTGAGACTCGTATCGAGAGAGGCCGTCAGGGTGACGTGGGCGACGATGTGGACCGAAGACGCGGAAACCGTGATCGGGATCGCCGCGTCGACCCCGACTTCGTTCTGGTACTGTGTGCCGTTCGGAGCACCGCAGTTCGAGCCGGACACGCTACCGCCGAAACCTAGCGTGCCCGAGGTTCCGTTGAAGAACGGCTTTTGCGTCGTCGGGTCCCGCCCGCACCCGTAGTTGGCGGTGCCGTTTTCCGGTCCATAGTGAAGGTACGCATGGGATCCAGAGTATGGGGCACGCAGTGGGACCGAGGTAGCCGAGGCGAAGGCCGCAAGGGCCATCGACGGAACGAGAACCGTTAGCAGAGCCCCTACGGCGACGACCGCCCCAAACAACCCATGTCGCCGCGGCTTGCTTCCCCCCGAGTCGATCGGCCCGCCGCAGGAGAAGGACCGCCGGTACGAGGAACTCCACTGGCGAGTCACACGGATCACGGACCGGCGAGGAAGCCGTATTCACACATAAGCACTTTGCTTCGGATTCTCGCACTGGCCCCCTACCGTGAGCTACGGGGTCTTCGAATCGGGCGCCGGTGGGCCAACCTACGCGGGAGCTTCCACCACGGTCAGTGTTGGAGTAGTGCCAGTGAAGGTGACCGTGAGCCGGTACCCTGGCTCGAGGCGCAACGCGGTCAGGGTCGACAACCCGCTAGCGATCGTGGCCCCATATCGATCGGTCAGCGTGATGGAGGGGGCGGGGGTGCCCCCGCTCAGGGTGATTGCCACGCTCATCGTTTGAACTTCGTACACAATCCCGCTGGTCGGAGTACCAGTCGCTCCCATCACGCTCAACTCGCGGTACCTGAAGAACGGAGACCCGATGGAGGAGCCGTTCTCCGCAATAGCCAACGTTGCCCCCGAGAATGACCCGAACGTGACCGTGGCTCCTCGGAGCAGTCGGATGGCAGGCGATATGTCGGAGGTAACGGGCCCCAGCACGGAGATAGAGGTCGTGCCCGTGAGCAAGCTACCAGTGATAGTCACCGAAGGGGATCCCGAGAAGTTACCCCACGAGATGTACGAACCATCCTCTAAGTCCACGTCACAACTGTCCTTGCCGTTGACCAGGACGTTCCCTTCAGCATCGAAGGCAACGATACTGATGCTCCCACTCCCCCCGGTTGAGGTGACGTTGACGTTGCCCGAGGAACTCTGG
>Ga0335081_10003933_pt1 | contig 23430 bp, 21 predicted proteins | sample Lox_Sample_35_FD_206713 | JGI IMG/M metagenome (GOLD analysis project Ga0335081, IMG submission 206713) | Soil microbial communities from Loxahatchee National Wildlife Refuge, Florida, United States - Lox_Sample_3.5 | ecosystem: Environmental > Terrestrial > Soil > Wetlands | place: USA...
GTTTCGTTCTCGGCACCAGCCATTACCCAATACGGCCGTGCTGCTCGCCGGTTATCATGCTACTGTAGTCGCCCTGCTCTATTTTCATTACCGGGAGTGGCCAGCTGGCGGCCATGGTTGTTTCGTTCCTCCATTCTTCTGCCGAACCGTGGCCGTCGCCGCATTCCGATCGCTCAGGCGCCCGTCTGGGCCTCCGCCAGCTACGGTCCTTAGACCGCGACTACCGTGGCAATACGCCGGCCCTCGGCGCACAGCAGCGCAACGGGTAAACAGCGCAGCGGTTCAAGATAAGTTCCATCTCCGAATGGGATAGAATCGTTCGATAGCTGAACCGCGTTTACACGCAAAACCAAGGGAGGGGCCATGAGCAAGATCCGAAGTAAGGGCCGAACGTCCCGCCGCGAATTCCTGGAAGGCACCGGTAAGGCGCTGGTAGCGGCTACCGCCGTCCCCGCAATTACGGCACAAACCCTCGAAGCCGCACCGGCAAAGAGCGATGCGCCCGTTAGTGATGCTCCCCGCACGGCCATTCGTGTCACGGTCAACGGCGCCGCGCACAAGATCGAGGTGGAAGACCGCTGGACGCTGGTCGAGATGCTTCGCGATCACCTGATGCTGACCGGCACCAAGATCGGCTGCGACCGCGGCGAGTGCGGCGCTTGCACGGTCTTAATAGATGGCAAGCCCGTCTACTCCTGCAGCCAACTGGCTGTCTGGGCAGATGGCCGGTCCATCCAGACGGTTGAAGGCCTCGCGAAGGGAGAGCGTCTCGATCCCGTGCAAACGGCGTTCATCGAGCACGATGCGCCGCAGTGCGGCTATTGTACGTCGGGCCAGTTGATGAGCGCCAAAGCGTTGCTGACGCGCAACCCGCACGCCACCGAAGATGAGGTGCGCGCGGGTTTGACCGGTAACATCTGCCGCTGCTCGGCCTACAACCGCTACGTGGAAGCCACCATGGCCGCGGGCTCTGCCGCGATCCCGATCGGGGGCACGGCGAAATTCACGCAAGCGGGTGGCGCGCCGGTCGAGAGATTGAGAACGGTCGGCTACGCTACACCGCGCATCGACGCGATGGAGCGCTGCACCGGCAAGGCCACGTACACCGGCGATTTCCACCTGCCCAACATGCTCTACGCGCGCGTGCTGCGCAGTCCGCATCCGCACGCTCGGATTCGCAGCATCGATATTTCGAAAGCTGCCGCCATGCCGGGAGTCAAGGCGATTCTCACGCACGAAAACTGCACCGTGGTATTCGGCGCGGGCGGCGTGGCCGGCGGCGTGCAATACAACGATCAGATCAAGAAGATCACCAAGCAGCGGCGCTATGCCTTCAACAATCCGGTGCGCTTTGTGGGCGAACCGGTTGTGGCCGTGGCAGCCACCGACCGGCACCTGGCGGAAGAGGCGCTGCGCCACATCACCGTTGACTACGAAGAACTCGGGTTTGTCCTCGATCCCGAAGAAGCGCTCAAGCCCGGCGCGCCGCAACTGTGGCCCGAAGGCAACCTCTCGCTCAACAATCAGAACGAGTCGAAACCGCTCTTGCAGAAGCGCGGGAATATCGACGAGGGTTTGCGCGCTTCCGACCACGTCTTCGAAAACCGCTTTACCACCACCTTCGTGCACAACGCCCAGATGGAGCCGCGCGCCTCGATCGCTATGTGGGAAGGCGACAAGCTGACCGTGTACACGCCCACCGGCGGCATCGCCAACTGCCGCACCGATATGGCGCGCGACCTGGGGATACCGCTCGAAAAAGTGCGCGTCATCTGCCAGTACATGGGCGGCAACTTCGGCAACAAGAACCAGAATCAGGATGCCGATCTGATCGCGGCGATGCTGGCCAAGCAGGCGGGCGCGCCGGTGAAACTCGAAATGTCGCGGCGCGAAGACTTCATCGGCATGCACGGCCGCTGGCCGACTATCCAATACTTCAAGGTCGGCGTCGATCGCGACGGGCTGCTCCAGGCGATTCAACTGCGCGGCTACAGCGGCATGGGCGGCTACCGCAAGAATTCGGGCGCCATCGGCGGTCTGGATGCGTTTCAGTGCCCCCACGTCGAGTCCACGGTGTACCCGGTGTACACGAACCGAACGGTCTCGGGGAATTTTCGCGGGCCGGAATTTCCGCAGGGCTACTTCGGCTTCCAGTCGATGATGGACGACGTGGCTTACAAGGTAGGCATGGATCCGGTCGACTTCGCGTTGAAGAACATGACGCGCAAGGCCAACGGCCAGATCGAGTACACCAACTACACCCTGGACGAATGCATCCGCCGCGGCGCTGAAGCTTTCGAATGGACGAAGCGCTGGCGTCCGCAGCCCGGGTCCGATACAGGCCCGATCAAGCGCGGTGCGGGCATGGCGTTCATGGCATTCCGCTCGGGTGTGGGCCGCAGCAACGCGGTGCTGCGCGTGGACGCCAAGGGACAGTACTACGTGCATGTGGGAGTCACCGACGTCGGTGCGGGCGCGAAGACCACCATGGGCCTGATCGCGGCCGAAGCTCTGGGCGTTCCGCTTTCGCAGGTGAAGGTGATTTGGGGCGACACCGATCGCTGTCCGTATTCGGTGGGTGAATCCGGCAGCCGCACCACCATCCAAACGGGATGGGCCGTGGTGGAAGCGGCGCGCGACCTGAAGAAACAGATCGCCGACAAAGGGCTGCCGTCCGGAAACGACTTCCTCACTGCTTCCTCGAATCCCAGCCCCACCATCGCCGGCGGCAAAGTGCGTAACACTTTCGGCGCTCATTTTGTGGAAGTCGAAGTCGATACCGAGCTGGGCCATGTCAAGGTGCTGAAATACCTGGCCGTGCAGGACTGCGGGCGCATCATCAACCGGCTGACGGGCGAGGGGCAGATCAAAGGCGGCGCGATCATGGGCATCGGCATGGCGCTGCACGAAGACCTGCTGTACGACGGTCAGAGCGGCCAGCCGCTCACGCCCGGCTATTACGGCGCGCGCATTCTGACGCATCGCGATGCGCCCAACATTGAAGTGCTGTTTATCGAAAGCGACGATGGCTACGGGCCGTATGGCGCCAAGAGCATCGGCGAGTCGGGCAAGGTCCCGGCCGTGGGCGCGGTGGCCAACGCGATCTTCAACGCGCTCGGACACCGCATGAAAGACTTACCCATAACCCGAGACAAGATCCTGGGGGTGCTGGTATGAAGGCCTTCACGAACGCCAATCCGCGGAACCTCCCGCAAGCCGTAACGCTTCTGGACCAGGCTCACTCTGCCGGGCGCGAAGCCTCGATTGCCGGCGGCGGCAGCGATCTGCTCGGCATGGTCAAAGAGCGGCTGGTCACACCGGATGTGATCGTCCATCTGAAATCGATCAAGGGGCTCGACCAGGTGGCCCAGCAATCGGGCGATGTGCGCATCGGAGGTTTGATTACGCTCGATTCGCTCGCGAGCCACCCGCTGATTCGTCAGCGCTATGCCGTGCTGGCCGAAGCTGCGGAGACGGTGGCCACGCCGCAGATCCGAAACGTGGGTACGCTGGCCGGGAACGTCTGTCAGCGCCCATGGTGCTGGTATTTCCGCAACGGCTTCCCGTGCTTCAAAGCCGGCGGCAACAAATGCTTCTCGATCACCGGCGAGAATCAGTTCCATGCCATCTTCGGCGGCGGGCCGAGTTTCATCGTGCATCCGTCGGACACCGCGCCGGCGCTGGTGGCGCTCGATGGCAGGTTCCACATCACGGGACCCTCGGGCGGGCGCACCGTCTCCGCCACCGATTTCTTCGTGCTGCCGAAACAGAACGCCGCGCGGGAGAACTCTCTGGCCAATGATGAAGTGCTGTCGGCGATTGAGGTGCCGGCGACCCGGCCCGGCACAAGAAGCACCTACCACAAGATTATGGATCGCGAGGCGTGGACGCACGCGGTTGTCAGCGCCGCCGTGGTGCTCGAAATGGACAACGGCGTTTGCCGTTCGGCGCGCATCGTGCTGGGAGGAGTGGCTCCCATCCCGTGGAGAGTAGAGGGCGCGGAACGGGTGTTGGCGGGGCAACGCATCACTCCGGAACTGGCAGCCAAGGCGGGAGAAGCTGCTGTAGCGGGAGCCGCGCCGCTCGCGAAGAATGCCTACAAGGTGCCGCTTACAAGGGCCACGATAACGCGCACGGTGCTCGCATTGGCCGGGTAGGACAGACCGTCGTTTTTTGCGGTCTGTCTCCACGACCGTCGAGGCAGACGACGCACATACGGACAGAGATGACAAAGAAACGTTACTTACTCGCTCTTCTCGGCGCAGCCGCCCTGATCGCTCAATCCCAGAAGGGTCCGGACCTACCGCCCATTCCAAACGGCCCCGGCGGCGGAGTCTCGCCCTTCGCGACGCTGCCCGCTCCGCCCAGCCAGGCTAGCCCGCTGGACAAGCTGACACCCGTCACCGACGCCCAGTTGATCCATCCTCCCGCTTCCGACTGGCTCACCTGGCGGCGAACCTACGACGACGTCGGATTCAGCCCGCTGAAGCAGATCGATCGCGCCAATGCAGGCAGTCTTCGGCTGGCGTGGAGTTGGTCGCTGGCGAGCGGCGCCAATGAGACCACGCCGCTGGTCCATGACGGCGTCTTGTTCGCCTTCGGATACGGCGATAAAGCTCAGGCCATCGACGCCGCCACAGGCGATCTGCTCTGGCAGTACTCCCGCCAGCTTCCCAAAGACTTTCAGGCCGGGACCAAGCGCAATCTGGCCATCTATGGTGACAAGCTGCTCGTACCCACGTCGGACGTGCACATGGTGGCGCTCGACATCAAGACCGGGCGCGTCATCTGGGACCATGCACTGGCCGATTCTAAGGGCGGCTATAACCTCACTGGCGGGCCGCTCGTGGCCAAGGGAAAAGTGATGCAGGGCGTTGGCGGACGGGCGGCGGGCGGCAACTTCATCATCGCGCTCGATGCCAACACCGGCGAAGAGGCCTGGCGCTTTGCCACCATCGCGCGACCGGGCGAGCCCAACGGCAATAGCTGGAACGGGCTGCCGCTCGAGAAGCGCAACGGCGGCTCGGTTTGGACCGCCGGAAGTTACGACCCGGACTTGAACCTGGCCTATTTCGGCGTCGGCCAGACCTACGACACCGGCCCGCTGGTGCACCCTTCGAACCAGCCCGGCGTCACCCGCGATGCGCTCTACACCGATTGCACTCTGGCGTTCAATCCCGATACCGGCAAGCTGGTGTGGTACTACCAACACGTGCCCAACGATCAGTGGGATCTGGACTGGGCCTTCGAGCGTCAGTTGATTCCCCTGCCCGTGAATGGCCGGACCCAGAAGGTCGCTTTGACCTCCGGCAAGATGGCGATCTATGACGCCCTGGACGCGGCCTCCGGGAAGTATGCCTTCTCGATGGACCTGGGTTTGACCAACGTAGTGACGGCGATCGATCCCCAGACTGGCGCGAAAACCATCAACCCCAAGACGCTGCCTGGCGATGGAGAAACCAAACTGGTATGCCCGCATGCCGGCGGCGCCAAGAACTGGAACCCGGCTTCGTACAACCCCGATACCAAAATGCTGTACGTGCCGCTGGTGGAATCGTGCATGGACCTGATTCCAACTCCCGCGGGCGGGCGCGGCAGCCTGACTTCCGGCGTGCAGTGGAAAGTACGGCCCCGTCTCGATTCCGACGGACAATACGGCCGTATGACGGCCATCAATATGGCCACGCGGAAAGTGGTATGGACCGAGCGGCAACGCGCCCCCATCACCACCGGCGCGCTGGATACGGCCGGCGGCGTGGTGTTTGAGGGCTCGATGGACCGCTGGTTCCGGGCACGCGACGATTCCAACGGAAAAGTACTATGGAGCATCCGCCTGAACGACGTGCCGAACACCGCGCCTATCAGCTACAGCGTCAACGGCAAGCAATACATCGCACTTGTGGTCGGAAATGGCGGAGCGATTCCGATGACCTGGGCTCCGCTGATTCCGGAGATGCGGACTCCTCCGGACCGCGGAGGCGCGGCCATCTGGGTTTTTGAAGTACCCGGGCGCTGATTGCGCGCACTTTTGAAACCTTAGGACGCAAACGTACATCTACCACACCGGGAGCGCGCGTTATGCTGCATGCCATCTGGGTCTTCGTTGCGCGGTTTTTCGGCGTGGATCCCGTTTTCGGTGCACATGGCCGCTGCGCCATCTGACACCGAACCCTCAGTTGCGCTTGGGTGTTTTCGGCGCCGATGGCTCGACGACGTCGACGTTGCCCTTGATGTAAGCGCCGTCCTTGATTACCAGGCGCGGCGTCTTGACGTCGCCTACCATGCGGGACTGGCTGCAAAGCTCCACTCTCTCGTTGGCCTCGATCGTCCCCTCGGCATTGCCCACCAGGCTGACGTTTTGCGCCTTGATTGAGGCCTTTACGCTGGCGTCGGGCCCGATCGTCAAGCGGCTGGTAGGAAGCTCGATGGTACCGTTCACCTGACCATCCACGTGCAGGTCCTGGTTGCTGACAATCTTTCCCTCGACGCGCACGGTGCGTCCCAGAGTCGAGGGCCTTTCGACGGCTAGGGGTGTCTGGGTATTGATGTCGGACGGAACGGTGGACATGCGGGGGCCTCCGAAACCATAGTCGCGCGGACCCTGGAAAATCTCGAAAGCTTGTACGGCCGTTACGGGGCGGTATCCACGCCGGCGAGTTTGGCGCGCTCGAGCGAAGCTTTCACGAAACCGGACGAGCGTACGTCGTTCAGAAACCGGTTGAGCTCGTCGATCCGTGCCGGGTTTCCTTTCACGACCACGATGGCCTGTCCGGCGACCAGGAAGTCATCCGGAAGCACCCGCAGTTTAGGAGCGCGGGCGGCAGCATCCACCATGCGCTGCCGGTTCGCGCCGAAGGCATCGATCTCGCCGCTCAAAAGGAGCTTCTCCAGTTCCTCTTGCGGAGGCGTGGTGTCAAAAACTCGCACCGTTGCGTTTTTCAAATTGCTGCTGACGAAGATCTGCTGGCTCTGCCCTTTCACCGCGCCAACTTTCACACCTGAGCGGTCGGCGTCGGCGGAAGCCCTGATGTTAGAATCGGCACGAACCAGGTAACTGCTGTGCATTAGCGCGTAGGGGCGCGAGAAATCGACCTCCGCCGCGCGCTCGGCATCGTAAGCCAGAAAACCGATATCGGCCTTGTGGGACTTCAGATTGTCCATCACCGCGCGGGCATTCGGCACAGGCAGGATGGTGTATGGCACGTTCAACCGCTGCGCCAATTCTTTCACCAGATCGGCGACGGGGCCGGTGATCGCACCGGTGGACGGGTCGACTTTCCCCTGGACGGGGTTGTCTTGAAGGAATGTGGCACGCAGGGTACCGGTGGGCGCCAGATCCGCCGCCATCACGGGCAGCGCAACGGCAAGCGAAAGAAAGAGGCCGGCTCGTGGGAACATGCGTCTCATTATATGGCCAGAGCGCTAGCGTGTCGCCGCCAGCAGATCGAGCAGCGCAGCCGAAACCGCCTCCGGCTTCTCTCGCGGCATAAAGTGCCCCGCGCCCGCAACCAGGCGACGCGCCTTCAGAGCGGGGAACAACGCGCGCTCCGCGGGTGAATCGGCCGGTGGACGGGCAATGCCGTCATCGGTGCCGTGCAGCGTAATGGTCGGGACTTGGATCTTGGGCCGCTCGGCCAGTTGTCGTTCCACGGACTCGAAGCGCGGTTCGCCGGGAGCATTGAGGTGCCGATGCCGATAGGAGTGAATCACCACGTCTACAAAATCAGGGTTGTCGAACGAGGGCGCGGTGCGATTGTAGGTCTCGTCGCTGAAGTGCCACATGGGCGACCATTCTTGCCACAGCTGCCGGCAGAGCGCGTGCCGATTGGCTTTTAGCCCGGCGCGTCCGCGCTCGGTATTGAAGTACCACTGATACCAGATCGCTCGCTCAGCCGCGGGCGGTCCCGGCGGTGCAGGTGCCACGGTGTTCTGAATGCTATAGCCACCGATGGAAACGAACGCGCGCACGCGGTCCGGATGCAGCGCGGCGGCAATGCAGGCTGCGCGCCCGCCCCAGTCATATCCGGCCACTGCGAACCGTGGTAGCCCCAGGGCGTCGGCGAAATCGATAGCGTCCTGTCCGATGGCCGCCTGTTCGGCCATACGCGCGGCGGCCGGATCGCGGAACCGTGTCGGCCCATAGCCTCGCAGGTACGGCACCAGCACGCGGTGTCCCGCTTTGGCCAGCGGCGGCGCCACGTCGTCATAGGCGCGAACATCATCGGGAAAGCCGTGCAGCAGAACGATGGGGAATCCGCGCGGGTCGCCGCTCTCTTCATACCCAATCGTGAGCGCTGGTGTATCGATCGAGCGGGCGGACACAGTCCCTCCATTCTGAGCAGGCGCACGACGGCTCGCGGCTAGGAACCCGGTTGTCGCGGCTTTCAGGAATGTGCGGCGGGTCGAGGCCATAGTCGCAGCGTATCACGGTAAACTCTCGTCATGATGTTCACCAAGCGCCTGCGCGACGGGGTTCGACGGGGCGAGATCACTTGTAGCGTGCGCATCTGGACGCGCCCTCACGTCAAAGTGGGCAACCGCTACCAGATGGAAGAAGGCGAGATTGAGATCGACTCCATCCAGCCGATCGGTTTTCCCGATATCACGCCGCAGTTGGCGCGCGAGTCCGGATTCCTGGGTGTGATCGATCTGCTGAAGGTGGCCAAGCACGGCCGGGGCGAGAAGATCTACTTGATTCGGTTTCACTACATCCGCCCGCGCAGGAAGCGCCCGGCTGCGAAGACCTGAAGTATGGTCTACTTGGCGGCCCAATAGCCCGGCAGATTGGGCTTGGTGTCGCGGACGATTTCCAGAATCGCGCGGCGATCGTCACTCGTGAGGCGCGCGTATGCCGGGCTTTGGTCTTTGCCCGTCAGGATTTCGTACAGGCGCTGGTAGACGCGTTCGCGCACCATCTCGGGCATGTTGTCGAACGCCGCGCTGTAGATCATGTACGACAACGGATAGCGAAACATCCGCTTTTGCAAGTCGAAATCGCGCAACGAGCGCCCCTGGTGATCGCGCGGGCCGCGTTCCGGAAACGTCTTGGTGAACGCAGAAACGCCCTGAATGGGCTCCGTCAGCAGCCGCTCATTCGCAAACAACATGTACGTGAGCATGTCCTCGATCTCGCCGTTGATTCGGTCGCGGGCCGAATCGTCGAGCTTGCCATCGTGCAGCGCGATGCGCGTATCCCAGCCAATGCGTGTCATGAGATTGCTCATCCTCGTCTGGTGTTCGAGCGTCATCAGCGCGACGATGTCGCTGGTCGGCGCGAGGTATTTGGAGGTATCGAATCGTTTCTCCAGGCTGGTGAGATTCTGCGAGCCTCGGATATCCAAGAGTTGCGGCTGCGAGGAATCGTGGGCCACCGCGTTTCCCATGTGCGACTGCGAGCCATGAGTGCCCGTCACATACCATCCGCCCCAGCGCTGGTCGAGCGCCGTACGGTGATCGGTGATCATCGCGTTCCCGCGAAAGGCCGGCATGCCGTCGGGCCCTGGGTAGACGGAGCTCACCAGGATGCCGGGGACTGCGAGCGTGCTCAACCCCTGGTGGCATTGCAGGCATGTATCGCGCCGCACAAACTCGGGCTTGTCGGCTTTGGCTATATCGAGCGTGTAAAAGTTGAAGCCCTGCTTCGGATCGAGCGCGGCGAATTCGAGCACATCACCCGTCTGCACATAACCCATCGCGACATCGTCGGTGAAGTACAGAGCTCGCGGCGCGCGGGGAGAGATTTTGGTGGCCTGGAAACTGGTCTTGGAAAACACCAGCACTTGCGAGTCGATGTTCAGGCCGAATTGTTTGAGCAGGGCGGGAAGGTAGCCGAACTCGGGGGAATAATCGAGCTTTACCTCGCCGGCTTCGATGCGCTTGCCTAATCGTGCTACCGCATCATCCGGAGGCTGCTGGGCGTATTGAATGGCGGGGTGATCGTTGGGGAGATAGGTTACCTCATCGATATGAGCAGCTGCGGCCAACCCTGCGCCCAGCAGAGTAGCCAGGGCAAACCATCGGGCGCGTTTCATAGACGAACAAGGTCCTTTATACTTTTAACACTTTTCCGCCCCAACGCCTATGGCCCCTGTGAGCTAACAGCATTCACTGCCCGACACAGGCCAGGAGGCCACCGCTACCGCATATAAAACAGGCTGAGCCTCGGCAGCCCGGACTGCTCCAGCAGATTGCGCTCCAGGTATTGCTTTTCCAGCATGGAGAGCTGTTCGGCGGTCATCTTGCCGCGGTACGGGCGAAGCTGCCGATCGAGCTCCTGCCGTGCAGCCAGCAGCATTTCTTCGCTTTGGCGTGCGCGCGCCGCCGCGATCATCTTCTCTTCCAACACCGTGAGCCGCTGCTCCAACGATTCCAGATCTTCGTGGTACCGCTCCACGTCATTGGCCAGGCGGTCGAGCGCGGCGGCAATCTCCTCGTTGCCCGCGGGCAGCGCGGCCGCGTTGCTCTTCAGGTACGCTCGCAGCTCTGCCACGCTGAACGGTGGAGCAGCCTGTTTGCGCGGCGTGTTCGCCGATGCCGCGCCGGCCATCACCTGCGCTTCCGTCAGCACCGCCTGGGCGCAGAAGGCCAGCGAGTTCACCATCTGCGTCTTCACTTTGCGGCTGCGCCACTTCTCGAACGCAGTGTCGATCCCGCGCAGCACGGCTTCGAGCGGCACGCCTCCGTTCTTCCAGCTTTCAATCAGCGCCCAATCGAGCGGCGACAGCAGAAACAGGCCGGTGCCGCGCGCTCGTTGGAAGTGCTCCTCGATTTCGGTGAAGTAGTTGAAGTAGTTGTAGACCCAGTCCTGACTCTCTGTCACTGCGGGTGGTTCCGTTCCCAGATCATTTGCAGGCCTTCGAGTGTGAGGTGCTCGTCGACGATTTTCAAATAGCGAGAGCCCGACGCGATCAGATGCGCCTGCCCGCCCGTGGCGATCACCTTCGTCTCTGGTCCAAGCTTTTGGATAATGCGCTCCAGAATGCCGTCGATCATGCCGACCGCGCCGAAGTACAAGCCCGATTGCATGCTGGCCACCGTGTTGGTGCCCACCACATCTTTCGGCGGACGAAAATCCACCAGCGGCAGGCGCGCGGTTTTGGTGAAGAGCGCGTCGATGGCGATTTTGATTCCCACGGCGATCGCGCCGCCCAAATATTCGCCTGCTTCGGAGACCACATCGAAGTTGATAGTAGTGCCGAAATCGACCACCACGCACGGGCCGCCGTATTTGTTGAACGCAGCCACGCCGTTCACCAGGCGATCCGCGCCCACCTCGTTGGGGTTGTCGTAACACACCTGGATCCCCAGGTTGGTTCGCGGCGTTACGAACATGGCCTCCGTTCGGAAATAACGCTGGGCCATGGCGGCGAGCGTGCTGTCGATGGTTGGCACTACGCTGGAGATGATGATGCCGTGAACGCCGCCAATCGCCAGGCCGGCGGGCACGAAAAGATTGCTCAGCAGAATGCCCCATTCGTCCGCGGTCTGTTCGTGGACCGTGCGCAGCCGCCAATGCGCCATCAGGTTGCGGCCCTCGAAAGCGCCGATGGTGATATTGCTGTTGCCCGCATCAAGTGCCAGCAGCACGTACGCCTCCTGCAAGGATCAGGGTATCGGTTCCGTCGTCCCGGCGCACCACCAGGTAGCCGGAGGCGTCCAGGCCCGCCGTAGTGCCCTCGATGGTGCTGCCATCGGATTGATCGATCATGACGCGTTTTCCCGAAACGTAGCTGGAGGCCCGCTCGAACGCGCGCAGGATAGTATCCGTATCGCGCTCCGCCCAGCGCTCCACCGCGGGAATCAGCGCCAGCAGAATTTCCATACGATCGAAGTCGCGGCCGGCGAGGATTCGCAACGATGTCGCCAGCCCAGCGATGTCATCGGGAAACGCGGCGTGGTTCACGTTGATGCCGATACCGGCGATGGCGACTCCCTCCACCAGCTTCACCAGAATCCCGCCGACCTTACGGCCGCCGGCCAAAACATCATTCGGCCAGCGTAGATCGCAGGCTATGCCAGTGGCACTAGCGATGGCTTCCCTAGTCGCCAGCCCCAGCGCCAGCGTCAGCAATGGCGCCGGTTTGAGGACGATCGAGAAATAGATACCGCTACCCGCTTCCGAGTGCCAGGAATGGCCATGCCGGCCCTGGCCCGCAGTCTGTTCTTCGGCGATGATCACGGTGCCCAATGCGCGGCCCACGGCGGCATCCATCGTAGAGCCAATGGTGGTGTAGTAGTCGATGGCACGGCCGGGCCACGGCCCGCGAAGGCGGCCCATGTCGAGCAACGTCATGCCAACTCCAACTGAAAGCTGATATCCACGGCGCGCGCCGAATGCGTGATGGCGCCGGAGGAAACGAAATCGGCGCCGGTTTCGGCGTAGGCGCGCACGTTCTCGAGTGTGATGCCGCCGGAGAGTTCGACTTTCGCGCGTCCATCAATCTCGCGAATCCACCAGGCCGCCTCCTGGGGCCGCAAGTTATCCAGCAGCAGATGCGTCGCGCCGCAGTCCAGGGCTTCCTGTAACTCGGCCCATGTACGGACTTCGATTTCGATCGGCAAGCCGCTCGCTCGGGCGTTTTCGAGCGCCTGCCGCACGCCCCCGGCCGCGGCGATGTGGTTGTTCTTGATCAGCACCGCGTCGAAGAGGCCCATTCGGTGATTGACCACGCCTCCCGCGGCCACCGCCTGCTTTTCGAGTGTTCGCATTCCTGGCGTCGTCTTGCGGGTATCGAGCACATGGCACTTGGTCCCCGCGACCGCATCGGCGAAACGCCGCGCCAGCGTGGCCACCCCGCTCAAATGCTGCAAGAAGTTCAGCGACACCCGCTCGCATTCGAGCAGCGTGCGGGCGTTGCCGCTGACAGCCGCGATCTCCTCACCGTCGCCTAAGCGGGCGCCGTCGCGGCGCAGAAGCGTGAGGTCATCCACGCCCCCGCGGCAATTGTAGATCTCGTACAGCACATCCAGGCCCGCCACCACCAGCGGCTCCCGCGCCAGATAACGGCCCCGCGCCTTCTGCGATGCGGGCACGCAAGCCTGGCTGGTCACATCGCCCGCGCCGATGTCTTCTTCGAGCGCCAGGCGGACGAGCGGGTTCATAGCGGCCCCGTGGGGCTACGAAAGGTGATGCTGGTCGCTCCGCAGCGGACGCCGCGCGGAAGCGCGGCGGCAGCCCGGTAGGGCTGGCCCCACTTGGTGCAACACTCGATCAATTCGCGCATCCGATCTTACGATACTGTTCCTCGTAGTCCACCAGCTTCTTACGCATGGTCTCGATTACCTGTGGCGGGGCTTTACTCAGGAACGTCTCGTCGCCTAACTTGCTCCTGGAATTCTCGATATTCTTCCTCAGTTGTTCGCATTCCTTCTCAATCCGCTTGCGCTGCGCCTCTTCCTGCGCCTTGGGCAGTTGCAGCACCAGATCGAACTGGGGTGTGGAGCGGACCGAGGCCGCCTTCGGCGGGGCATCCGAATGGAAGTCGAGTTTCACCTTCGCCAACTCGCGGATGGCGCCGGCGTGCTTTTTGGCGACTTCAAGAATGCCATTGCGCGAGTAGAGCGCGCCGTCGATCTGCAGCTTCGGATCGATCTTGCTTTCGGCGCGAAGCGTGCGCGCCAGGGTCACCACTTCCTGCAGAATCTCGATCTCGCGCTCTGCATGGTAGTTGGTTGCCTGCTGCCGGTACTGCGGGTAAGCCGCCAGGGCGATCGACACCGGCCGGTCCTTGCGCCCCCCTGCCAGGCGCTGCCAAAGCTCCTCGGTCAGAAACGGCATGGCCGGGTGCAGCAGCCGCAGAGCGGTCTCAAACGCAGCCAGAGTGTTGCGCCAGTCCGCATTCAGCCCCGTGTTTTCCCGGAACCGCATCTTTTTCAGCTCGATGTACCAATCGCAAAACTCATGCCAGAAGAAATGCCACAGAACCTGCGCGGCTTCGTGATAGCGGTATTGCTCGATGGCGCGATTGGCCTGCTCGACAGCGCTGTTCAGGCGGCTGAAAATCCAGCGATCTTCCACCGGCACTTCGAGCGTTTCGGTGTCCGGCTCCGGCTGAAAGGCTTCGAGCGATTCGGGCACCCACGGTTCGACGCCCGAGAGTTCCATCTTCATAAACAGAAACCGCGCCGCGTTCCAGATCTTGTTGGCAAAAGCGCGCGAGCTGTCCATGCGCTCGTCGCTGAGCACGATGTCGGTGCCGGGCGCCGCGCCTTGCAGCAGTGCCATGCGCACGGCGTCGGTGCCATACTTCTCGGTCACCTCCAGAGGGTCCACCACATTGCCGCGCGTCTTCGACATCTTCTGCCGCTCGGCATCGCGCACCAGGCCGTGGATGTAGACCTGGCGGAACGGCACGTCGCCCATGAATTCCATGCCCATCATGATCATGCGCGCCACCCAGAAGAACAGGATGTCGAATCCGGTGATGAGCAGCGACGTGGGGTAGAAAGCGGCCAGATCCTCGGTGGCTTCGGGCCAGCCCATTGTCGAGAATGGCCATAACCCGGAACTGAACCACGTGTCGAGCACATCAGGATCTTGCACCAGATGCGTCGCGCCGCAGCGGGGGCAGGTGGTGGGAGCCTCTCGCGCCACAATGATCTCGCGGCATTCCTGGCAGTGCCATGCGGGAATGCGGTGACCCCACCAGAGCTGGCGCGAGATGCACCAGTCGCGGATGTTGTACATCCACTCGAAATAAGTCTTCGTCCAGTTCGCGGGCACGAACTGGATGCGGCCTGACTCCACTACCGCGATGGCCTTCTCGGCCAACGGCTTGGTGCGCACGAACCACTGCGTCGAAATCAGCGGCTCGACAATCGTGCCGCAGCGCGCGCATTTGCCCACGTTGAGTGGGTAGTCTTCCGTCTTAGCCAGCAGCCCCGCGGCTTGGAGATCCGCCACCACATGATTGCGGGCGTCGAACCGGTCGAGCCCGGCGTAGCGCCCGGCATTGGGCGTCATGCGGCCATGATCGTCGATCACCTGGATCTTGGGCAGGTTGTGGCGGCGGCCGGCCTCGAAATCGTTGGGATCGTGAGCGGGCGTCACCTTCACCGCGCCGCTGCCGAACTCCGGGTCGGCGAGGTCGTCGAGAATGATCGGGATCTCGCGATCGGCCAGCGGCAATTGCACGGTGCGGTTGTGCAGGTCGAGATAGCGCGCATCCTTGGCGTTGACCGCCACCGCCGTATCGCCTAGCATCGTCTCGGGACGCGTGGTCGCCACCACCAGGAAGCGGTCCTTCATGCCGTTCACCGGATAGCGGATGTGCCAGAGGTGGCCGGCCACATCGGCATGCGTGGTTTCGAGATCGGAAATGGCCGTGAGGCAGTGCGGGCACCAGTTGACCATGTACTCGCCGCGGTAGATGAGGCCTTTCTCATATAACCGCACAAACACTTCGCGGACCGCCGCGGAAAGACCGGGGTCTAGCGTGAAACGGTAGCGGCTCCAATCGCAGCTCGCGCCCAGCCGCACCATCTGCTTCTGAATGGTGTCCCCGTACTGCGCTTTCCATTCCCAAACGCGCGCCTCGAACTTCTCGCGTCCCAGGCTTCGATAATTAATGCCTTCCTCGGCAAGCTTGCGCGCCACCACCATCTGTGTGGCGATGCCCGCATGATCGGTTCCCGGCAGCCACAGCGTGTTCTCGCCCAGCATGCGATGCCACCGGATCGAGACATCGATCTCCGTGTGTTCGAGCATGTGGCCGATGTGCAGCGACCCGGTGACGTTCGGCGGAGGAATTACAAGAGAGAATACGCGCCCCGTCGAACGATTCGACGCCTGAAAAATGCCAGAGTCGATCCACCACTGTGCCCAGTGTGGCTCGAAGCGCTGCGGCTCGTACACTTTCTCAATTTGCATGGGGAGAACTTCATTTTAGCAAGCGAAAAACGCAGGCACCGGATCGCGTCAAAAAGGGCGCAGAAAAGCGCTGCGGCACCGGCCGGACACGGAGAGCTATCGGGGCCTTTTGATCGCCAGTCAAGTTTCTAGCGGCTGTCCATCCGGTTATGTCCGGAGTAGTCACTTCATTCGTGATAATTTTCTTATTTCAAAGTGCGTCCCCGGTCATCTCCCGTCTTGTTTCTTACAAGAACCTGCGACATTCTCCAAATGGCCATTTGAAGGGAGTCCTTGCCTTATGCAATACGTCGCCTTAGAGTTCGACCATCTGATCGGGCAACATGCCATCCGATGGGTGGTCCTGGAATGCGCGGGCGTGGGCAGAGTATGTGGCGGACCGATCGCGCTGCCGCCGCGACGCGATGTTGCGTATTTCCTGGATCCGCAAAGCGCCGAGATCGATGCCATGGAATTTACCGATTTCAAGAATCGAAATGGCGCTTCCGATGACGCAGTTCTAAGGAAGGTCCGCGAGGGCGGTGAGCCTTCGAGACACCACGCCTATCCCTGGGACCACCACATTTTCAGCGGCCATATCTCATGGGCGTGCCTCGAATGGTCAGGCTCCGAACAGATCAGCGCGCCACGCCTGGATGTCGCCTATTTCGTCCATCCGGAATCGGCTGAATCGGACGCGAAGGCATTTAGTTGGCTGCGTGACCAACGTCTTCGAGGCAAAGAGTCTGGGCAGGTTATGGGCGTTTCTGCGTAAGAAGTGGCATGCCCCGCGGACGGCTGCTGTCGTAAGCGCTGGAAGAGAACCGCCGCTTTCAGTGGACACTCCGGCTGAAGGAATGAATAGAAGCGTAGCGGGGCGGCCGGGCTTCGGAGTATGCTCCGCGGACTTATCGCCGTGCGTCTTCGGCCGCCCGATGGTTTAAGCCGGTTCTACGGGGACATTGGAATCGCTGGATGGCGTTACGTATCTCCGCTCGTTTCGAACACTGGCTCTCTGATATCCCGCGGGGCGGCGATCGGAGCTATCCGCTCACCGCGGGGTGTTATGAGATCGATCCCAAGGTCTTCCGTCGGCGTCCTGCCTAATAGGGGATCGCCGCGGGGCGTTAACGGCCTCCGGAAGTACAGCACCACTCAAATGCTACGCCTCGTGCGCACGAGGAGACATCTGCTGACAGGGTAGCAGGGGCCTCCACGCGATTGCCGTTAACTGCTTCGAGCGGTTGGGAAAAGCGGTTGTGACTGCATCTTGACCAGCGAAATCGAATCCCCGGCACGGAGGGTTCCAGGCTCGATGACTGAGGCGTAGAAACCACTCAACCCCCAGCGCGGCGATGCCGGATCGTTCGCTTGAACCTGCGCGTCATACACGGCTGCCTGGATGCCCGCGCCGTAAACGCTCAACGTGTCGCACGGGAAGCGAATCTGGGCAAGCTCGATGACCACCTCGCCGAGCCGGTAGCGTTGTCCGATTCGCAACCAGCGGCGATCGATTCCTCGCGTGGTAATGTTCTCGCCGAGCGCGCCGGGAAAGACCGCGAAGCCTTGCTTCGCAAGGTGGTCGATCCCCCCCGCGGTGATGAGCAGGATCGCCTTGCGCGGACCGCCATGAAACGGATAACGCCACGCGTCGCCGGCAATTCCCCCGCGCGTGACCTCCGCTTCGGCGATGGCGCGCTTGGGTACGCCGCCGCGGGAGATGCTGAGTTGGAGGATGGTTCCGCCGAAAGTCACGTGAGGCAGCCCTTCGGGGCTGCCGCCGCGCTTCCGCGCGGCACGCCGGGCAGAAGCCCGGCGGCGGGCCGGAAGGCCCGACCCCACACAGATTTCACCCTCATTGGCGGCTCTACTGCGGCTCGTATTGCATCGCGCCCGCCACGTTTCCTTCCGTATCGAAGAAATAAACGCCGGTCCCTACGGTCGGAATCTGAAATTTCGGCATCGCGATTTTGCCGCCGTGCGCTTCAATGGCGCGAATGGTCTGATCGATGTTATCGACCGCGATCGTGCACTCGAAGCCCACCATCTTCGCGCCCGGCACCAACTCGCGGCGTTCCTGCAACAGCCCGCCCACCGCACGGACGCGCTCTTCGCCGGTCTCGATCAGGTAAAAATTCGGCGGACCCCACGGCTCGAAACTCCATCCGAAGACCGCCTCGTAAAACCGACGGGCGCGGGGGACATCGTCTGCGTTGATTGCAAAGCGGCCAAGGTTGTTAGGCATAGCGGGATTATACGGGCGGCAGGCCGCAGCCGTCTTGCGCTACATTGACAAAAAATGTCGCAAAGCCGCCAACGCCGGAAACTCACCCCCGAACAGGAGCCGTTTCTTATGGCCCGGTCGTTGGCTACGACATATGGCAGCGGCTATGTAATCGACACACACTGCCACCCCTGGCATCAGCTCCTGTACGCGACCACGGGCGCCATGACGGTTTCCGCCGGCCGCATGACTTGGATGGTCCCGCCTTTGCGCGCCGTGCTGATTCCGTCGGGCATTTGCCATTCGATACGCATGTGGGGCGAAGTGGCCATGCGGTCCCTCTACTTTCCGGCCAGCTTTCCGGCGCCGGCCTTGAGTGTTCCAGAGTGCCGCGTCATTTCGGTCACTCCTCTCTTGCGCGAGCTGATTCTGCGGACGGTCGAGTTAACGGCCCTCGATTCGCGCGTTGAGAGCGAGACCCGGCTAATGAATGTGTTGATGGATGAACTCCACGCGGCGTCGATTACGCCGCTGGTTTTGCCAATGCCCGTTGACTCCCGCGCACTCGCCGCGGCCGAGCGTGTCTTGAAAGACCCGGCGGCCGAAATGTCCCTCGATGTGCTGGCACGCCAATGCGGAGTAGGGTCTCGCACGCTCGAGCGCCTGTTTCGAGTCGAGACCGGCTTGCGTTTCGGACTGTGGAGACAAAAGGCGCGATTGCTGGAGTCTCTGCGCGTGCTGGTCCAGGGGGAATCGGTGACCGACGCTGCGCTCGAAGCGGGATACTCCAGCGTCAGCGCCTACATCGCGGCTTTCAAACGCACCTTCGGCTGCACGCCGGGAGCGTTGGTGACCAATCCCACCGCGGATCTGTCGGTGTGAGTGGGGCCGGGCCTTCTGGCCCGCCGCCGCGCGGAAGCGCTGCCCCCACCCGGAAGGGCTGCCCCCACAGTGATTACCGGGTTCCCGCGGGAGTGACATTCCGATACTTCGGCCAGTTTTCCAGCAGGGTCTCCACCACCGTGTTGCCGACCTTCCACGCCGCTTCGAGCGCGGGAAGATAGGCCGTGTATCCCAAGCCCAGCTTCAGACGCGCCAGGTTTTGGGCGGCGCTGACACCATCCGGCGGCTGATCGAAGTTGCTGGCGGTCCGCAGGACGAGCACGCGGTTCAGGTCGGCGCGGTGCGCTTTGGCCAATAGAGTCAAGGATTGCAAGGTGCCCGTGTCTTCCATGCCGGTAGTAACAAAATCGCCCCTGCCGCCGGTGTGGTATTGGACCCAATTGGCGGCCCACTCATTCAGCAGCCGGCCGTGCCAGAAGGTTCCGGAAGACAGCGTGTCGCCCTTCATCACGAACGGCGGCCGGCGCGCGCTGGCATCGCGGTATGATTCCCGCGCGGCGCGCATTTCCTCCGAATCGGCCAGTGGGACGTGCTCGGTCACGTGGAAGGCCCAATCCACCAGACCCGCATCCAGATGATAGACCTCGCCCTCACTCGAATCACGGGGCTGTTCGTATGGAACCGATCCGCGCAGCGGCAAATAGCCGGTGTTCCAATCCGCCGGGATCTCACGCGCATCGATTTCACGGGCCAGATCGCCATCCACCACCCACTCCGCCCAAGCCGCTGTGCCGAGGCTGCCGCGAGCCGGATTGATGCCGGCAATGCCGGCCACCAGCCAGTAAGCTTTAGTCAGATCGAAACGCGGGTCCATCCCCAGCGCCATGATGGCCGCCGCAGATTTGGCCGTGCCGACGCCGGTGAGAACCGCCAGCACACCGTCGCGATTGATGCGGAGATCGTGAAAGCCCTGTGGGAAGGGAATCACGCGATCGAGGTGATTGCGCTCCACCCAATACTGGAGTTCGCCCGGCATGTCGCCGGTATCCGCGCCGCGCTCGAACATGGTGACCACGACCACCTTTACTGGAATGGGTTTATCGGCAGAGAGGGCGAAGGCGGATTGGAATAATCCTAGGATGGCGGCGAACGAAACCGTGCGCATGCCGTATCCTACCGCGAGTTTCAACGCTAGTGCTCTTTTGTACAGCGTCCTAGTCCATTTCCGTCCGTAAACCAACGGCAGTCGATCCGCATCCAATGAATTAGGAATAGGAAAAGGATGGCTCGTTATGCTTCGCAGAATTGGGTTGCCGGTATTTTTGATGAGTCTGCTGCTGGCAGTCTCGCCCGGTACGATTTGGGCCCGGGGCGGTCATGGCGGCGGGGGTGGACACGGATTTAGTGGTGGCGGCGGCCATAGCTTCAGTGGGGGACACGCCTTCGGCGGCGGCGGACGGGGGTTCGTTGGCGGCGGACGCTTCTACAGTGGCGGCGGTGGATACTACCGCGGCGGACGCGGTTATTACGCTCCAGGCTACGGCTATCGCGGCTACTATGGCGGCGGTATCGGGCTGGGCTTGGGCTTTGGATATTACGGCGCGCCCAGTTATTACTATGGTGCCCCCGGCTACTACTATGGTCCCGACTATTACTACGGCCCGGGTTATGTAGACCCTGGATACGCGGCTCCGGCGCCGCCAGCTTACGGCGCGCCGTATCAGGGCTATGGTCCGCCGGCCCAAGGCTCTGTAGCTCCGAACTCCTGCAATCCTCCGGGGTATTACGACAACAACGGAAACTATCAATACTACCCGGGCTGCGTCTCAAGCCCGCAGTAATTCGTAGACGGTGATTTCCGGCGGCGCGCCGACGCGCATCGGAGCGGCAATGGTGCCGATGCCGCGGTTCACATACAACTGGCCGCCCGGGCGCTCGAACCGGCCGGCCACGTAGGGCGTGACGAGGCGCGTGGGAGCGATCTCGGGGCTGATGAACTCGAGCGCCAGTTGTCCACCGTGGGTGTGACCCGCAAGGCTCAAATCGATTCCCAGTTCGGCCGCCCGTGGGAATGTTTCGGGATTGTGGCTCAGCAGAATGTTCGCCATGCCGGGAGCCATCAGTTTCTCGATTCCCTCCAGGTGCAGGCTCGACATGTGTCCGTCCCCGGCGGACATTCCCCTCGAGTTGGCGAAATCGATACCTAACAGATTGAACGACTCGCCGCCGGATTGAATCGGGACGTTAGCGCCACGCAGGATATGGATTCCGCACTCGCGGAACAGCGCGCTGATGGAATCCTCCGCGTCAGCCCAGGCGTCGTGATTGCCGAGACAGCCGTACACTCCATAGGAAGCTCTTAGACCCGAGAGTGCCCGGACGACGGCTTGTTCGGTCGCTGCGTCCCACGTGACAAAGTCGCCCGTGAGCGCGACCATATCCACCTTGAGGCTGTTGGCGATATTGGCGTACTTGCGGATTTCGTCTTCCGTCATGAACGGACCGACGTGGATGTCGCTGAGCTGGGCGATGCGGAAGCCGTGGAATGCGCGCGGCAGCTTTGCGAGGTGGATGGGTTGGCGCGTAATCTCCAGGTTCAGGCGGCCCCACAGAAGTCCATAAGCGCCGCCGAGGAACGGCATCGCGGCGACCGCAGTGGTCGCAGTATCGAGAAACTGACGGCGCGCCGGTGAAGGTAAGTCGCGGTCTGCTGGAGCACGCTTAGCGAGGCGCACTGCCGCGATCACGCCCGTTACCGGCAGACGCAACAGCCAGATCACCACCACAACCGCGAACGATAGCGTCGAGCTGAAGATCCACCAACGGAAGGGCGCGACCACAACCGCATCGCGCAACGTCATTCGAGTCGCTTCATGAATATCACGCGCCGAGAGGATGTTCGCCGCAAACAGCAGTAGATACAGCGCGAGCGCGGCGATGCCAGAACCCCAGCGGGCGGCGCGGCCCTGAATCCAACGGCCGCTCCAAGCCCTTACCTTCAGAATCCAATAGACCTGCCCACCGATGAAGAGAAGAAACACCGGTAGAATGCGAAAGACAAACGGCATCCGTTCCCAGCCCTTTAACATATTCCCGCAAATACGGGCGGAAAACCAATGGGTCTAGAATCTGTCTTGAGCTCCACATGTCAGCAATTGGCGTTTTCACCGCCAAGTGAACTTGGGATGCCGTCGCCGGATGCTGGCCGACTTTGGGGGAACCTAGCACCGAAGACGCCTTGCGGCCTTCAATCGTGCAGGACACCGGTGGGCGGAACCAACTCCACCCCAGCGAACCGTAAGCCATCTTGCGTATGTTCTACACTCGTGCGTATGGGAACGACTCCCGAACAGGGTGCGCCCGGGCCAGAGGGAGAGCAACAGGGGTTTTCCGTCCACTTGACGTGAGACGGACTTAACCGGCCAATCTCTGCCTATTTTTCTGACGGGTCGAGGCCGCCGGTTCTCCTTGCCAGGTGTAGTCCGATAGCCGGCCTTCACCCTCCCAGTGCATTCAATGTCAGACGAAAAAAGAATACTGCTTTCTGTGGAGTAGCGGGCACGGCTCTACGGATTGGCCGGTATAAACGGACTCCACAGGACTTAGCCTCTCGACCGCTTCGTGGAGGTCCTGTACGAGATGGCCGACAGTCCCGACGGAGGCGCGCTAAGCCGCGTCGAGCACGCAGAATGGCGCATGACGCTACCGTGCGCGATCGTGTAGCGCGTCCGGTTGCGTCCACCGCAGAAACTCCGTGAGAGTCACGACGTCGGAAACCTGAGCCTCGAACCTCAGCTTGCCTTCGGCGCCGGTTGATTCGGCGAAGTATACCGACAGCCGGACGTCGACCGGGTTGGCTCCCGAGCCGGTGCAAACCAATCTGCGAATACGTGGTACTGGAACTGGCGGCGCGCCTTCGAGAGTCAGGAAATCCTTTGCCAAGACCAGCCGCAACTCCCTCTCGATACTGGTTGCCGGCTGCCCGGGCCGAACCAAGACCGTTTGTGGCCCGGATTCGTGAACCGCCTGGGGAGCCCGCGAGAGCCAGTCGTTGATTGCCGCGAGGAGGGCTTTGTCGCCAAAGGTCTGGTAGCGCATGACGTGTCCGGAGTTGTCGAACTCGACCAGCAGGTTCTGCCCTCTCCAGAGAATCCGCTGCTCGCCAACCGACCGATTGAGGTCGAGGAACGACGAGGATTGCCAGCGCCCCCAAAACACCGAAGGCCGGTTGAGCCCGGTATCGGCCCACGCGAGTTCGCGCTGCACATCTTCCCTCGTGGTGGTTCCGGGTTGGAGGAAGCGCAGGTCCAGCTTGCGCCTCTCGCCCCGATAGTCGATGGTCTTGTTCGGCGCGGGGATCACTGGCATGGGAGGCGCGCATCCGGCGCCCGCAAGCACGCCGGCAAGGACACTCGTCAGGAGCACGAGCCTTGCTCTAGGTATCATCTCCCTAGCCCCATTGCGGCGGCGAGGCTCTCGCTGAGTGCGGCCCACGACGTGCCGCCATCCCTGCTTT
>Ga0335081_10003934_pt1 | contig 23429 bp, 19 predicted proteins | sample Lox_Sample_35_FD_206713 | JGI IMG/M metagenome (GOLD analysis project Ga0335081, IMG submission 206713) | Soil microbial communities from Loxahatchee National Wildlife Refuge, Florida, United States - Lox_Sample_3.5 | ecosystem: Environmental > Terrestrial > Soil > Wetlands | place: USA...
CCCGTCGCCGCCACGCCGGTGAAGCGCACCTCGCGCGCCGTCAGGTTGACGGTCGCGAGCCCCACGACGTCCGCGCCCAGCGCCGCGAGATAGGCGAGCAGCTGCGGGTAAGTCGGCCGCTCGCCGTACCAGTCCGGGGCTTCACGGCGTCCGCTCTTGTAATCGAGCACCACCCGGCCATCGCTGATCGCATCAACGCGATCGAGCCGCATGCGCACGCGCGCGCCCGCGAGGGCGAGCTCGGTCGTGTACTCGGTCGCCTGCACGGTAAAGGGGGTGCGGGTGCGCTCGAGGTCGCACAGCCGCCGGATGAGCCGTTGCGCGCGCGCGCACTCGCGCGTCAGCGCGGGCGAGAGCACGCTGAAGAGATCGAACTGCCCGTCCGGCACGCGGCGCGGACGCCGTCCGCGGCCGCGTACCTCGACCTGCAGCGCCTGGGCGCCGCGCGCCACACAGTCCGCGATGAGCGCATCGAGCGCGCCGTCCTCGAGGGAGCCGAGCGTCGCCGAGTCCCGCAGCCGCTCCCACAGCAGCTGCAGCGCCGCGTGCAGCAGGAGTCCCCGCTGATCCATCGGAACGCCGGGCTCGGGGTGCTCGGGCGCCACTGCGCCGAGTCGCAGCTCGGCGTAGGCGCGAAACGCGCAGTCGTTCTGCAGTGTGATGGCACGGGTGCCCGAAGGCAGGGGTGCGGGCGTGGTGAACGCGGCGCCGCGCGCATCGTCGCGCCCTTCGGTGCAGCCCTCGCGATGCAGCGTAAGTGGCAGCCAGAGCGCCTTCGGCCCCTCCTCGGCGAGCGCGAGCCCGGCGAGGCAGGGGCTCGGCAGGAGCTCGAGGTCCTGGTCGCGCGCCGGCAGGGAGAGAACGAGCTCGCCGGCCGAGCGCTGCCACGCGTCGAGAAGCGACTGGGCCTGCGCATGGCGGCCGGCCGCGCTCGCCTCCGGCATACCGGCGGTGAGCTGCGCCTGGAGCGGCAGGAACGGATCGGGCGCCGCCGGCATGGGAAACGCATCGGCGGTGAGTCCCGCAGCCCAGATGCCGTCGTACCTCACCACCGGATCGGCCAGCATCGGGGAGATCGTTACGGCCAGGTCCTCGTCGGCCGGTCGGTACGCCGTGTGAGCGGCCAGCGAGCGCAGCTCGCCGAGCGCCGCCTCGCGCCCGAGACTGCCGGCACAGGCGGCGAGCTCGCCGAATTCCTCGAGCAGCTCGCGCCAGCGCAGCCGCGTCTGCTGTACGGCGCTGTCGGGCGGCAGCCCACCCGGCCAGCTGAGAGCTGCGAGCGCGGCATCGAAACGCTCGGACCAGCGCCTTGGGGAGGCACTGCCCTCGCCCAGCAGTCCCGCCGCGCGTCGCGTGAGCGACTCGAGCTCGCGCGCCGCCACCTTGAGCTCGCGCGGCGCGAGCTGCAGAGCGCCGAGGAGCTCGCGCAGACTCGAGCTCGCCCCGCCGCGCTGGCGCAGGAACAGTGCGAGGGCGGCGCGCGACCCGCCCCCGATGCCGCCCCACCAGGGTGAGGTCAGCCAATGGCCGATCGACTCGACCTCGAGCTCCCCTCCCGCGAGGATCGTGAGAGAGAGCAGCGCCTGAGCCGGGAGCGGTTGGGAGCCGAGAGGCTCGCCTCCTTCGATTCCGGCCAGGCTGCGCTCCTCACCTCGGCCGGCGAGCACCGCGCCCGGATCGAGACAGCCACGAATGAGATCCGCCAGGCGCTCACGGGCAGAGGCGGGTCCCGCAAGCATCACGAGCAGCCGTGCCTCGGGTGAGGCTCGCAGGCGCTCACGACACCAGGACGCGATCGCCTCGAGCTGAGCTTCCCCGTCGGTGGTGCGCACGCCGCGCGGGCTCACCCCGGTAGCCGATTCGCGCGCGGCAGCCGCAGTCCCGCCGTGGTGTGCGAGGCGCGCGAGAGCGCGCGGGACCGCATCGAACCCCGAGAGCCGCGGCGCGCGCTCCGCGCCCACAGGCTCGAGGCGCGCGATCGATGCGCTGACGCTCGCAGCGCCGAGCGCGCGGCAGCGCGCCGTGAAAATCCGCTGCGCCCCGAAGAGCAGGCCCGGCTCGCTCTCGAGCGGCGCGCGTTGGAGCGCGATGTCCCATTCGGCCGCCCGCTCACTCGCGCGCCGCAGCGCCTGCGCGAGCGGCTCCAGGGAGAGGAACGGATCGCGGCCGGCGGCCTCGCGGGCCGCTTCCTGGGCCGCCTCGCGCCACAGCCACCATTCCTCGGTGGGCCCGAGCAGGCGCGGCCACTCGGCGGGGGCTCGCTCCGCACGGCGCTCACACTCGCGCCGCAACCACGCCGAGGGCACGAGCACCGCGGGGCTCGCCCAGACACGGGCGTCACTGTCCAGAAGCGCCGCGGCGTAGGCGAGGCGCACTGCGTGCGAGCGCTGGCGCGTGGGGACGATCAGCGTCCCGCCGCGCTCGAGATGCCCGCTTACGTCACTATTTAGCCTAAACAAAACAGGCTATTAGAATATCTTCAGAGAGTTTACTTGAAGTATGATTTCGCGCTCACCACATTGTCCCGCCCCTCCGCGCGCTGCTCGCCGTTCGCGTAGGAAGCGAGCAGCTCCTCGATGCGGCTGAACACTTCCCGAAGCGTCGCCGCGTCAGGGAGATTCGTGATGCGGAAGTGGTTGCGGTACGGCACGTTGAAGCTCACGCCGGGCGCGACCAGAACGTGCTTCTGCTCGAGCAGATCGAGCGCGAACTGCTGGTCGTCGAAGCCCGGCAGACCCGACTCATCGACCCCCACGAATGCATACATCGCGCCCCGCGGTGCAGCGAGCGTGAGATGGCGGCTGCTCGCCGCAGCGTCGAGGATCACGGCACGCGACTCGTACAGCCGCCCGCCGGGAGCAACGAGATCGCGGACGCTCTGATATCCGCCGAGTGCCGTCTGCACCGCCCACTGCGCCATGACGTTCGAGCAGAGGCGGAGCGACGCGAGGAGCTCGAGCGCGTTGAGATAATCGGCGGCGGCATGCACCCGGCCGGAGAACACCGCCCAGCCGGCGCGGTAGCCGCAGGCGCGGTACACCTTGGAGAGCCCCGACAGCGTGGCGCACAGCGTGTCGTGCACCAGGGTCGCCATGGGGACGAACTCGGCGCCGTCATAGGTCATCTGGTCGTAGATCTCGTCGCTGAAGACAACGAGGCCGTGGCGCTCGGCGAGCCGGGCGAGCGCTTCGAGCACGGCGCGCGGGTAGACCGCACCGGTCGGATTGTTGGGATTGATGATGACGAGCGCGCGCGTGCGCGGCGTGATGAGCCGCGCGATCTCGGCCGGGTCCGGCACGAAGCCCTGCGCCGGCCGGCAGGGATAGTGCACCGCGCGCCCGCGGTTCAGGGTGACCGCCGCCGTCCACAACGGATAGTCGGGGCTCGGCACCAGCACCTCGTCGCCGTCGGAGAGCAGCGCGCGCAGCGTCAGGTCGATGAGCTCGCTCACCCCGTTGCCGATGAAGACCTCCTCGGCCGTGACTCCGGGGACGCCGCGCTCCTGCTGCTGCATCACCACGGCCTCGCGCGCCGGGAAGATGCCCTTCTGGTGGCAATAGCCTTCGGCCTGTCCCAGGTTCTCGATCATCGCGAGACGCATGGTCTCCGGGGTTCGAAAGCCGAAGGCGCGCGGGTTGCCGATGTTGAGCGAGATGATCTCGTACCCCTGGCGCTCGAGCTCGAGGGCCCTGCGGGCGAGGCGTCCGCGGATCTCATAGCGGACGTGCTGCAGGGCGGCGCTGGGGCGAATGCCGGATTCAGTTTTCATACGGGGGAGAATGGTAACTCGCCCGGAGCGCTTAAATCTCCTTCCACCGATGACAAGCGACGCGGTCGCCCCCGCCGGTGTCCTGCCACTCCGGTACTTGCTCGGCACACAGCTCGAGTGCGTGTGGGCAGCGGGTGCGGTACACGCACCCGCTGGGCGGCGCGAGCGGTGACGGCGGCTCGCCAGGCCGGGCGCGCCCGAGACGCGCCGGCTGGAGGTCGGGGTCGGCGACCGGCACGGCGGCGAGGAGCTCGCGTGCATAGGGATGGCGGGGCCGCGTGTAGAGGCTCTCCGAGCGCGCGAGCTCCATCATGGTGCCCAGGTACAGCACCAGGACCCGCCCGCACAGCCGCCGTACCAGCGTCAGATCGTGACTGACGAACAGCAGGCTCATCCTGGACTCGCGCCGTAGCCCCTCGAGGAGCGCCAGGATCTCGCGCTGAGTCGGCGCATCGAGCGCGCTCAGGGGCTCGTCGCACACCAGCAGGCGCGGCTTCAGGATCATGGCGCGCGCGATGCCGACGCGCTGGCATTGACCGCCCGAGAGCTCGTGCGGGTAGCGGTCCCAGAGCTGCGGCCCGAGCTCCACCCGGCGCAGCATGGCCGCGATGGCTTGCGCGCGGGCCGCGGAATCGAGCTCCGGACGATGCACGAGGAGCGGCTCGCCGACGATCTCGCTCACCGTCATGCGCGGGTCGAGCGCGCCTACGGGGTCCTGAAAGACGATCTGCAGCTCGCCGCGCAACGCGCGCAGCTCGCCGGCGCCGAGCGCGAGCAGCTCCCGGCCCATCCAGACGACTTCTCCCGCCGAGGGGCGCAGCAGCGCGAGCACGGCCCGGGCCAGCGTCGATTTCCCGCCGCCCGACTCGCCGACGACCCCGAGCGCTTCGCCGGCGGCGAGCTCGAAGCCGACGCCGCGTAGCGCCGTGAGGCGCGCCGGGGATCGGAGCCAGCCGCGGCTGACCTGAAACTCGACGCTGAGGCCCGAGACCGCGAGGGCCGTGCCATCCGGCGCGGCGGCCGACGCGGGCCCGGCAACGGCCGGCAGCGCCGCCGCGCGCACCAGCTCGCGCGTATACGCGTCGCCCGGCGACTTGAGGATCGCGGCCACCCCGCCCGCCTCGATCACGCGTCCCGCGCGCATGACGGCCACCCGGTCGGCGACCCCGGCCACGGCCCCCATGTCATGCGTGATGAGCACCATCGCCATCGAGCGCTCACGCTTCAGCTGCGCGAGCAGCGCGAGAATCTGCGCCTGCACCGTCACGTCGAGAGCCGTGGTCGGCTCGTCCGCGATGAGCAGCTGCGGTCCGCAGGCGAGCGCGATCGCGATTCCGGCGCGCTGGCGCATGCCGCCCGAGAGCTCGTGCGGATATTGGCGCATGCGCTGCGCCGGATCGCTGAGCTCAACCCGCTCGAGGAGCTCGGTCGCGCGGCGGCGCGCGGCCGCGCGACCGAGACCCAGGTGCCGTGTCATGACTTCGGTGACCTGATCGCCGACCGTGAGATGCGGGGTGAGCGAGGTCATCGGATCCTGGAACACCATGCCGATGCGCGCGCCACGCACCCGGTCGAGCGCCGCAGAGGTGAGCCCGAGGAGCTCCGCGCCGGCGAAGCGCGCGCTGCCCGAGACCCGGCCGTTGGCCGCCAGCAGGCCCATGACGGCGAGGAACGCCTGGCTCTTGCCGGCGCCCGACTCGCCCACTACGCCCAGGCATTCCCCGGCTGCGACCGAGAGCGACACATCCTCGACGGCGTTGACGGTCCCGGCCGCCGTTGCGAACGTCACCGTGAGCCGCTCGAGCGCGAGCAGCGCCGGCGGTGCGCCCGCCGCCGTGGCCTCAGTGCTCGCGCGGGTCGAGGGCATCGCGCAGGCCGTCGCCGAGCAGGTTGAGGCAGGCGAGCAACAGCACCAGGAACGCCGCGGGAACCAGCAGCATCCACGGCGCGGACTCCATTTCCTGTGCCCCCGCGTTGATCAGATTGCCGAGGCTCGCGTACGGCTCCTGCACGCCGAGGCCTAGGAAGGACAGGAAACTCTCGAACAGGATCATCTGCGGCACGGTGAGCATCGCGTAGACCACCACCGTGCCGGCGAGGTTCGGCAGGATGTGGCGCACCAGGATCCCGGCCGTCGGAACGCCGGTGGCGCGCGCCGCCTCGATGAACTCGCGGCGCTTCAGCTGCAGCGTCTGGCCGTGGACGATGCGTGCGGTCGTCAGCCAGCCGACCGCAGCGATCGCGAGCAGCAGTACCGCAATGCTGCCGCGGCCGATCACCGTGCTCAGGATGATCACGATGAAGAGGTACGGGAGCGAATAGAGCACGTCGACGAAGCGCATCATCGCGCCCTCGGTCCGCCCGCCGGCAAAGCCCGCAATCGCGCCCCACGCGAGCCCAATGCCGACACTGATGGCGCTCGCGAGCAGGCTGATCAGGAGCGAGAGCCGCACCCCGTGCAGCGTGCGCACGAACAGGTCGCGCCCCAAGCGGTCGGTGCCGAACCAGTGTGCCCCCGCGAGCCCGGGCGGCTGCGCGAGGTGGCGCCAGTCGAGACTGTCGAACGCCCAGGGACTGATGAGCGGCGCGAGCAGCGCCACGAGGGCCACCACGCCGAGCAGCACGAGCGCGGCGCGCGCGCCGCGATTCGCGCGCAGGCGCCGGCCGGCATCCCGCCACAGGCCGCGGCCGGCTGCGGACTCAGCCACGCCGTGCTCCCGGATCGAGCCAGCCGTAGACGAGGTCGGCGGCGAGATTGCAGGCCAGCGTCAGGGCGGCGTAGACGATGACCATCCCTAAGACGAGCGGGTAGTCGCGGTCGATGGCGCCCTGCACGAGGTAGCGGCCGCTGCCGGGCAGCCCGAATACCGTCTCGATCACGAGCGATCCCGTGACCACGAAGGCCACGGCGGGACCCAGGTAGCTCACCGCCGGCAGCAGCGCGGGGCGCAAGGCGTGGTGCCACAGCACGCGTGACGCCCCTAAGCCGCGCGCGCGCGCGCTGCGGACGTAGTTGGTGCGCAGCACCTCGAGCAGGCTCGCACGGGTCAGACGTGCGAGATAGGCCGCGACCGGCAGCGCCAGTGTCACGACCGGCAGCACGAGATAACGGGGTGCGCCCCGCTCCCAGCCCGCCACCGGCAGCCAGTGCAGATGCAGCCCGAAGACGAGCGCCAGGGCGGGGCCCGTGACGAAAGTCGGCAGGGCGATTCCGAGCGCCGCCAGTGCCGTGAGCGCGTAATCGCTCCCGCCGCCGCGCGCGAGGGCCGCGGCGATCCCGGCCGGTATGCCGACGAGGATCGCCAGCAGCACCGCCGCGAGGCCCAGCGTCGCACTCAGCGGCAGCCCCTGGCCGATGAGCTCACTCACGGTGAAATCACGCTGGCTCAGCGAGGGCCCGAAGTCGCCGCGCGCGAGCGCGCCGAGGTAATGCGCGTACTGCACGGCGAGCGGCTGGTCGAGCCCGTAGACGCGGTCGAGATTGGCGCGTACCGCGGGGGTCAGCGTCTGCTCCTGATCGAACGGGCCCCCGGGAGCCAGGCGCTGCAGCAGGAATGAAAGGCTGATGACGACGAGGAGGGTCGGGACGGCAACGGCGGTGCGACGCAGCGCGTAGCTCAGCATGGCCGCCGACTTTAGGGAGAGGGCGCGCAATCCGTCAACGCCGTGGCGTCTCCCGGCAACACCACCCGATGCCGCCCGCTATACTGCAGGGCTTATGAAACGCATCCTGGTCGGTATCAAGCGTGTCGTCGACTTCAACGTCCGCATCCGTGTCAAGCCCGATGGCAGCGGCGTGGTCACCGACGGCGTCAAGATGAGCGTCAACCCCTTCGACGAGATCGCGCTCGAGGAGGCGCTGCGCATCAAGGAGCGCGGCGGCGCGGAGGAAGTGGTGGTCGCGACCGTCGGTCCCGCCGACACCCAACAGCAGCTGCGCAGCGCGCTCGCGATGGGCGCCGACCGCGCGCTGCACGTACAGGCCGACGGCGTCATCGAGCCCCTGGTGGCCGCGCGCGCGCTGCTGAGGCTCATCGAGCGCGAACAGCCCTTCCTCGTGATCCTCGGCAAGCAGGCGATCGACGACGACAACGGTCAGACCGGCCAGGTGCTCGCGGCGCTGTGGAATCGCCCGCAGGCCACCTACGCCTCGAAGCTCGAGCTGCTCTCCGACACCACCGCGCGGGTCACGCGCGAGGTGGATGCCGGGCTCGAGACGCTCGAGGTCGACCTGCCGGCGGTCATCACGACCGACCTGCGCCTCAATGAGCCGCGCTACGTGAAGCTCCCGGACATCATGAAAGCCAAGAAAAAGCCGCTCGAGACGCTCAGCCTCGCGGCGCTCGGCGTCGAGCCGCGCCAGCAGCTGAAGCTGGTGCGCTTCGAGCCGCCGCCGCAGCGGCAGAAAGGTGTCCGGGTCAAAGACGCGGCGGAGCTGGTCGAGCAGCTGAAGAAGAAGGGGATCCTGTGACGGCCAAGATTCTCATCGTCGCCGAGCACGACGGCGCCCGCCTCAACGTCAGCACCGCCAAGTGCGTGAGCTGCGCACGCACCCTGACCGGCGCGGAAATCACCATTGCCGTCTGCGCCGCCGATCCCGGCGCGGTCGCCGCGCAGGCCGCCGGGCTCGCCGGCGTGGCACGCGTGCTGACGGTGGCGAACGCGGCCAACACGCACGCGCTCGCCGCAGTACTCGCCCCGCAGATCGCCGCGCTCGCCGGCCCCTTCACTCACGTCCTCGGACCCTCGACCACCTACGGCAAGGACCTGATGGCACGCATCGCGGGGCTCCTCGGCGCGCCGCAGGTGAGCGACATCATGGGGCTGGAGAGCCCTACCCGCTTCCGCCGCCCCGTGTACGCCGGCAACGCGATCCTCACCGTCGAGGCCGAGGCGGGCGCAAAGATCGTCGGCACGGTGCGCATGGCCTCCTTCGAGGCGGCCGCCGCCGGCGGCTCCGCTGCCATCGAGAAGGCGGCGGTGTCGGTGGAGCTTCCCACCCACACACGCTTCATCTCGGTGTCGGCGGCCAGGAACGACCGGCCGGATCTGCAGACCGCCGCGCGGGTGATCTCCGGCGGCCGGGCGCTCGGCAGCGCGGAAGGATTCAGGATTCTCTACAGCCTCGCCGACAAGCTGGGGGCGGCGGTCGGGGCCTCACGTGCCGCGGTCGATGCCGGCTACGCGCCGAACGAGATGCAGGTGGGCCAGACCGGCAAGATCATCGCGCCCGAGCTCTACGTGGCGGTCGGCATCTCCGGAGCGATCCAGCACCTGACCGGCATCAAGGACGCGCGCACCATCGTCGCCATCAACAAGGACGGCGAGGCGCCGATTTTCGAGGTGGCGGATTTCGGGCTGGTCGGGGATCTCTTCCAGATCATCCCCGAGATCGAGAAGCTGGTGTCCTGATTGGGCCCTGACCATTCCTGACCACGAGATGGTTCATTCGGCAATAGTTAGGCAAGCGCCTAACTATTGCGGAAAGGACCTATCAACGCTGCGCCGGGCGGGCGCTCCGCCGCACGGCCCCTGACCGGCCTCGCGGGCGCTACAGCTGCCCCAGCACGTACTCGGCGGCCGACACCTTGAACTGGCCCGGCTCTTCCACGTCCACGTGGCTTGCGACGCCGTCCTTCACGATGATCGCAAAGCGCTGGCCGCGCCTGCCCATGCCGAACTTGCTGGCGTCGAGCTCGAGCCCCAGGGCGCGTGCGTAGTCGCCGTTGCCGTCGGCGAGCATCGTCACCTTGTCGCCGACGCCCGAGGCCTTGCCCCAGGCGTTCATCACGAACACATCGTTCACCGCCATGCAGGCGATGGTGTTGACGCCCTTGGCGAGAATCTGGTCGGCGAGCTGCACGAATCCCGGCAGGTGCTTCGCATCGCAGGTGGGCGTGAAGGCGCCGGGCACCGAGAACAGCACCACGCGCTTAGCTCTGAAGAGCTCGTCGGTGGTCAGGTCCTTCGGCCCTTCCCTGGTCATGCGCTTGAACGTGCCCGCAGGCATGCGGTCGCCGACCTTGATTGCCACGGTGGAGCTCCTTTCCGCGTCCGAAACTTAAGCCTGGCGCGCGTGCAGCGCCCACAGATTCGCCAGGCGCTCGAGGACCGGATCACCCTTGACCGCCTTGAAGGCCTTGACGGCATCGTCCTTGTGACCGGCCTTGAGGTCGGCGATGCCGAGCATCAGCTGGGTCTCCGGCGGGTTCTTCAGGCTGCCCTTGGTGATGGCCTTGGTGTACTCGTCGACCGCCTTGTCATACTGGCCGTAGCCGAGGTAGGCGAGCCCCATGCCGGCATTCTGGCTCCCGGTGGGAGCGGTGTCGGCCTGCTTGGCGATCTTATCGAGCGTCGGCTGATCGGCGGCCGCCTTCTGCTTCGCCTTGTCGAGCAGGCGCTGGGCCTTTTCCTTGTTGCGCTGGTCGGCGAAGACGTTCTTGTCGAAGCCTCGCTGCAGCGCCCGCTGCGCCTCGCCGGGGGAGCCGGCGTCCATCGCCAGCTGCGCCATCTCGATGTAGTCGTCGGCGTTCTTCAGCACGTCGACCTCGAACATCAGCCGGTAGGCCTGCAGCGTATTGGCGTCGCTGTTCGCGGTCTCTTTCAGCAGGCCGAAGAGGAGATTCTGCCAGTACTCGGGCTTCGGGTAGTAGGTGACCAGCTTCTCGAGCGCCTTGGTCGTGCAGACGTTGTCGTCCATCTTCACGCACGCGCTCAGTACCAGCTGCAGCGACTCGCTGCTCGGATTCGCACCGGCCTTGATCGACGCATCGACGAGTCCCTCCTCGAATTTCAGCGTGTCCTTCCAGTCGCCCTTGAGGTAGTACGCCTGGCCGACGATCTTCTTGGTCTCCTCCTCGCCGAAGCCGCCCTTGAGGGCGCGCTGCCCGAACTCGACGGCCTTGTCGTAGTTCTTCAGCTGGTAGTTGAGCGCCGCCAGAGCCCGGATCTTCTGCTGCTGCTCGTTCGCCGGCGTGAAGCCATCATCGAGCTCGGCCTCCATCGCCTTGGCTGCGTCCGGGTAGTTGCTGGTACGGATGTAGGCGAACGCCAGCATGTCGTTGATCAGGTGCTGATCGTAAGGCGTCTTGCCGGCGGTGCCGTCGGCTTCCTTGAGCTTGGCGATCGCTTCCGGGTACTTCTTCGCGTTCAGATCGTCGTGCGCTTCCTTGAGGGGCTTGGCGAGCTTGGCGCTGTTCTGCGGCTTGTCCGCCCCCATGGCCGTGGCGCCCAGGAACAGCAGGCTGGTCGCCAGGGCAGCGACGGCGGGGATGGACGTTGCGGAGGTCTTCATGCTGATGTGTGCCATTACCTGACCGTTACTCGGCGAATTCTGCGGTGTTGACGAAGCCGATCTTTTTCATGCGGTTGCGCTGCGCCGCCGCGAGCACCCTGGCCACCACGTCGTATTTGGCGCGGCGATCGGGGCGCAGGTGAATCTCGGGCTGCGGATCCTTGTCGGCGTAGGTGTGGAAGTAGCCCTCGAGCGTGTCCATGTTGGGGACGGGCGTGCCGTTCCAGACCACGGTGCCGTCGAAGTCGATCTCCAGGTCGATGACCTCGGGCTTGATCTGATCGGGCGGCGGCGGCTGATTCAGCTGCGGCATGTCGAGCTTGACCGCGTGGGTCATGACCGGAAGGGTGATGATGAGGGTGACGAGCAGCACCAGCATGACGTCGATGAGCGGCGTCGTGTTGATGTCGCACATCTCCTCGCCGCCGCCGCCTACCTGCATTGACATTGTGTTTGCTCCTGAGACTTCAGCGGTAGCCGCGCACGCCGCGATCGGGCTCGGTGAGGAAGCCGACCTTGACGATGCCACCGCGCTGGATGGCGTACATCACCCGCCCGACGAACTCATAGCGCGCGTCCTTATCAGCGCGGATGTGGATCTCGGGTTGCGGAACCCGCACCGCCGCTTCCTTGATGTAGCCCAGCAGCACCTCGCGGTTGGCCATCTTCTTCTCGTTCCAGTAGATGTTGCCCTCCTTGTCTACCGCGATGGTGATGTTCTCGGGCTTGGTCTGCGTCGGAATGTTGACGGCCTTGGGCAGGTCGACCTTCACCGTCTTGGTGATCACGGGGATCGTGATCAGGAAGATGATGAGCAGCACCAGCATCACGTCGACGAGCGGCGTGGTGTTGATGGTCGCCATCATGCCGCCGCTGCTCGACTCGCCCACGTTCATCGACATGGTCAGCTACTCCTTGATAAGAGCGCGCCGGGCCGGCCCGCCATGGGGCCGGCCCGCACAGCCTTCTTCAGCGAACGGGCGGGGCAGCCTTGGCCGCCGCCGGACGGGCGCCACCGCCGCCGGTGCCACTCTCGACCTTCACGCCGCCAACCAGATAGGCATGCAGGTCGCTGGCGAAGTTCCGCAGGGCGTCCTGGAGCACCTTATTGCGGCCGAGGAGCCAGTTGTAGCCCCACACCGCGGGCACCGCCACGAACAGGCCGAGTGCCGTCATGATGAGCGCCTCGCCCACCGGGCCGGCCACCTTGTCGATGCTCGCCTGGCCGGCGATGCCGATGCCGACCAGCGCGTTCAGGATGCCCCACACCGTGCCGAACAGTCCGACGAAGGGCGCGGTCGATCCGACCGTCGCGAGCAGGCCCAGTCCGCCGTTCAGCTTGCTGTTGACGCCGTCCACCGCGCGCTGCAGCGACATGGTGATCCACTCGTGCAGGTCGATGCGGTCGGTGAGCCGGCCGTCGTGATGGGAAGCGGCGCGCAGCCCGTCCTCGGCGATGCCACGGAAGTCGTCACCTTTCTTCAGGCGATCGACGCCGTCCTTGATGGAGGGCGCGTTCCAGAACTGCTTGTCAACCGACTTGGCCGACTTACGCAGCGCCCGCTGGTCCCACAGTTTCGTCAGAATCACATACCACGAAGCGAGCGACATGAGGAGCAGAAGAATCAGCACGGAACGGGAGACCAGGTCTCCGGATACCCACAGTGCGCTCAGGCCGTAGGGATTGTTAACGGTTACGCTCGGTTGGTTTTCCATAGTTTCCTCGAAACAAAAAAGAAGCCGCACTCCTGGGAGGTGCGGCCGGTGTTCATCTCAGCTGGAATTTGACGTTGTAGTTGATGCACTTGGTGATCGGGTGGCCTTCCTCGGTGGCGGCGATATATTTGCCCGAGCCGGCCTTGGCGAGCTTCGTCGCGCCCCCATCGAGCCGCGCGCTGCCGGAGCTCCTGACGACCGTCGGCTCCTCCGTGAGCCTGCCGTCCGGACCGACGCAGACGTGCACGGTCGCGACCCCCTGCTCCTCGAGGCGCCGCGAGGCGTCCGGGTAGAACTCGTCGCTGTTGGGAAAGCTCCTGCCGAAGCCGACCGGGGTCCCCGGCTTGGACACCGCCACCGGCGGCGCCTTGACGACCGGCGTGTTGGTGACGCGGATCGCCGTAGTCTCCGTCTCCACCGGCATGTTGATCGTCACGTCCGGAGGCGGCAGCTCGACCGGCGGCCGCTCGAACTGCGGCGGCGGCGGCGGCGGCGGCGCCTCCTCTTTCTTCGTTTCCTCGACGATCGTCGTCTGGATCGGCGGCGCCAGCACCTCGATCGCCCGGCGCGCGAGGCCCGTGGCCAGCGCCCAGCCGATGAAGACATGCAGCGCGATGATCGCGACCAGCACGGCGCCGCGCCGTGTCATGAATGTTGAGTCGTGTACTAGGGCTGCCATGTGTTGTTGATGCGCTTTTGCTTCAGCCAGAACCCCGTTGCCGGCGGGCGGACCCGTCGGTTCCCCGGAATCATACTTGCGAACTCACATCGTCAGGCAAGCGCACGGCGGGCGTGAAATTCTCAAATCCCCCCGGACGATGCCCCGCAGTGTGCGCTGCGACGAATTGCTTTCGCGAACTGTACCGGGTGCCTCCGGGGCTGACAACTCCGCCGGCCACTCAGGAATTGCGGCGACGCGCCTCGAGAGCCTCGGTGACTGCGCCCTCCGAGGCGCTGCCGACGAGCCGCGCGTACTTGGCGAGCACGCCGGCCCGCGCCGCAGGCCGCGGGGGCTGCCACGCCCGCCGCCGTTTGCGCAGCTCCGCCGCCGGCAGCTCGACGCGAAGCTCGCGCTTGGCCGCATCGATCGTGATGCGATCGCCGTTGCGCAGCAAACCGATCGGGCCACCCACCGCCGCCTCCGGAGACACGTGTCCGACGACGAATCCGTGGCTGCCCCCGGAGAAGCGACCGTCGGTAATCAGCGCCACTTTGCCGTCCAGGCCCCGCCCGCTGATGGCGCCCGTGGGACTCAACATCTCGCGCATGCCCGGACCTCCCTTCGGCCCCTCGTGGCGGATCACCACGACGTCGCCCGGCCGCAGCTTGTCGGCGAGAATCGCCTGCGTGGCGCGCTCTTCACCCTCGAACACGCGCGCCCGCCCCTCGAAACGCTCCCCTTCCTTGCCGGTGATCTTGGCCACGGCCCCCTCGGGGGCAAGGTTGCCGTAGAGAATCACGAGGTGACTCTCCTTCTTCAGCGGGTCCGACAGCGACCGGACAATCTCCTGCCCTTTCATGTACATGGGAATCTTTTCCAGATTCTGCTGCATTGTCTGCCCAGTGACCGTGAGGCAGTCCCCGTGCAGGAGGCCCCCATCGAGCAGCATTTTCATGAGCGGTTGGATGCCGCCGATCGCGACCAGCTCGGACATGAGGAAACGGCCGCTCGGCCGGAGGTCAGCGAGCACCGGGGAACGGCGTCCGACGCGGGTGAAATCGTCGAGGGTGAGGCGCACGCCCGCGTCGCGCGCGATGGCGAGCAGGTGCAGCACGGCGTTGGTCGAGCCGCCGAGGGCGGTGACGACGGTGATCGCGTTCTCGAACGCCTTGCGTGTCAGGATGTCGCGAGGCTTCAAGCCGTCACGCACCAGGCGCACCACCGCCGCTCCGGCCCGCGCGCTGTCGGAATGCTTAGCCTCGCCGACCGCGTCCTGTGCGGAGCTTCCCGGCAAGGATAAGCCCAAGGCCTCGATTGCCGAAGCCATGGTATTGGCCGTGTACATGCCGCCGCAGCTCCCGGGGCCCGGGATGGCCGTGCGCTCGATCTCCAGCAGGCCGCTCTCCGAGAGCGTGCCGGCCGAGCGCGCCCCGACTGCCTCGAATACGGTCACGATGTCGCGCCGCTGCGCACCGGGGCGGATCGTGCCCCCGTAGACGAATACGGCCGGGCGGTTGAGCCGCGCCATGGCCATGGCGCAGCCAGGCATGTTCTTGTCGCAGCCGCCGATCGCAACGAAGCCGTCGAAGCCCTCCGCACCGACCACTGCCTCGATGGAGTCCGCGATGATCTCGCGGGACACGAGCGAGTAGCGCATCCCCGGGGTGCCCATCGAGATCCCGTCGGACACCGTGATCGTATTGAAAAGAACGCTCTTGCCACCCGCGCCGTCGACTCCTGCGGCGGCCGCATCGGCCAGCGCTCCGATGTGCATGTTGCACGGGGTCAGGTTGGCCCAGGTCGAGGCCACTCCGATCTGGGGCTTGGCGAAGTCCTCCTCGCGAAACCCCACCGCGCGCAGCATCGCGCGGGCCGGTGCCTGCTTCACTCCGTCGACGACGATGCGCGAAAACGCGCGCGGATCCACGGCTTTTTTCATGACGGTGAGATTAACACCGTGCCGGGCACGCGCGCGGCTCAAGGACCGCGCTTAACTCGTTGACAAGTCCGCGGTTCCTGTGATCCCATCGGGCCAACAGGTTTGGTTCCCGTGACACCCGACACGACAGCGCCTCTGACCCGCGCCGCGGCACCCGCCGCGACGCTCGCGCTGCTTATCGGACTGCCCGCGCTGCTGCTCCTTAGGGAGCGAACCGGTGCGGGGCACGCGAACGCCTGATCCAGCAGGCACGAGCGAGAGCCAGGAGGACTCAGGACCCCGCACCGGCTGAAAGCCGCTGCGGGGTTTTTTACGTTTGCAGTGCGGCCAGCGCCGCAGGAGTGATGCGATGAGGCTTTATTCGAGTAAGGACGTCGACCGCAAGGCCCTGAAGGGCGCGCGCATCGCCATCCTCGGTTACGGCAGCCAGGGCCGCGCGCACGCGCTCAACCTCAAGGACAGCGGTTTCGACGTCGTGGTCGGAGTGAGAAAGGGTGGCGCGAGCTGGAAGAAGGCGCGCCGCGACGGCCTCGAGGTGGCGGAGCCCGCCGCTGCCGCCGCGAGCGCCGATCTCGTCGCCATGCTGGTGCCGGACCTCGCGCAGAAGGCGCTCTACCAGGACATAAAGAAGGTCCTGAGGAAGGGCGCGACGCTCCTGTTCGCCCACGGATTCAACATTCACTTCAAACAGGTGAAGCCGCGTCCCGACCTCGACGTGGTGCTGATCGCGCCCAAGGGGCCGGGCGACCTGGTGCGCCGGCAGTACCAGCAGGGGCGCGGAGTCCCGTGCCTGCTGGCAGTGGCGCAGGACGCCACCGGCAAGGCGCATGCGCGCGCCCTCGCCTACGCCCACGGCATCGGCGGCACGCGCGGCGGAGTGCTCGAGACCACCTTCGCCGAGGAGACCGAGACCGACCTGTTCGGCGAGCAGGCGGTGCTGTGCGGCGGCACGACCGAGCTCGTCGTCAAGGGCTTCGAGACCCTCGTCGAGGCGGGCTATCAGCCCGAGGTCGCCTACTACGAGTGCCTGCACGAGCTGAAGCTGATCGTCGACCTGCTGCACGAGGGCGGAATCTCCAAGATGCATCAGTTCATCTCGGAGACCGCCAAGTACGGCGATCTCACCCGCGGCCCGCGCATCGTGGACGAGCGCGTCAAGCAGCAGATGCGCAAGGTGCTCAAAGAGGTGCAGAGCGGCAAGTTCGCGCGCCAGTGGATCAAGGAGAACGAGAGCGGCAAGGCGAATTACCACAAGCTGCTCGCGGCCGATGTTGACCGGCAGATCGAGAAAGTCGGCGCCAGCCTCCGGGCCCGAATGCCGTGGCTCAACGAGCGGCGGGCATGAGGAACTACACATGACCATCAATCCCGACCGGGTACTGATCTTCGACACCACGCTGCGCGACGGCGAGCAGTCGCCCGGCTGCAGCATGACGCAGCCGGAGAAGCTGCGCGTCGCCCGCGCGCTCGCCGAGCTCGGTGTCGACGTAATCGAGGCAGGCTTCCCGGCCGCCTCGCGCGGCGACTTCGAGAGCGTGCAGGCCGTGGCGCGCGAGGTGCAGGGGCCGATCATCTGCGGGCTCGCGCGCTGCAACTCCGAGGACATCGAGCTCGCGGCGAAAGCGCTCAAGGACGCGCCACGCCGGCGCATCCACGTGTTCCTGGCCACCAGCGCCATCCACCGCCAGTACAAGCTCAACATGGCGCAGGACGAGATCCTCAAGGCCGCCGCGGACGGCGTCGCCCGCGCGCGCCAGCTCGCCGACGATATCGAGTTCTCGCCCGAGGACGCCTCGCGCACCGAGCTCGAGTTCCTCGCCCAGGTGGTCGAGACCGCGATCGCCGCCGGCGCGACCACGGTCAACATTCCCGACACGGTCGGTTATACGGTGCCGGATGAGTTCGCCGAACTGTTCCGCTACCTGCGCAAGAACGTGCGCGGCATCGAGGGCGTGCGCCTCTCGGTGCACTGCCACGACGATCTCGGCATGGCCGTCGCCAACAGCCTGACCGCGGTGGTCGCCGGAGCGCGCCAGATCGAGTGCACCATCAACGGCATCGGCGAGCGCGCCGGCAACTGCTCGCTCGAGGAGGTGGTGATGGCCTTGAAGACCCGCGCCGCGTTCTTCAACGTGGCGACGGGCATTCACACCCAGCGCCTCTACCCCACCTCGCGCCTCGTCTCGAGCATCACCGGCATGCCGGTGCCGCGCAACAAGGCGGTGGTCGGCGAGAATGCCTTCGCGCACGAGGCCGGCATTCACCAGCACGGCATGCTCAAGCACTACTCGACCTACGAGATCCTGCGGCCCGAGGACGTCGGCCTGTCGCGCAGCCATCTGGTGCTCGGCAAGCACAGCGGCCGGCATGCGCTGCGCGAGCGGGTGCAGGCGCTCGGCTTCGAGCTCGAGGAGGCCGAGTTCAACCAGCTGTTCGAGGAGTTCAAGGCCCTCGCCGACCGCAAGAAGGAGCTCTACGACGGCGACATCGAGGCGCTGGTGCTGCGCGCGGAAGGCTCGGCGCAGGGCCCCTGGACGCTGACCGAGCTCACCACCGAGGCGCGCACCACGGGTGCGGCGCGTGCGCTGGTGGTGCTCACTCACGCCGATGGGCGCAGCGTCGAGCACGCCGCGAGCGGCGACGGGCCGGTCGATGCCGCCTTCAAGGCCATCGAGGCCGCGACCGGGATCCGCGTGGTGCTGCGCAAGTTCGAGGTCAAGGCGGTCTCCGAGGGCGAGGACGCGCAGGGCGAGGCGCGGGTGTACGTGGAGTACAATCACAAGACTTACCGCGGCGCCAGCGTGAGCACGAACATCGTCGAGTCCGCCACTCGCGCGTTCCTCGAGGTGATCAACCGTATCGAGCTGGCGCAGGCCGGGACGCGGGCGCGCGCGGCCACGCCGGCGGTACCCGCGGCGGTCTGACCTGAAGGAGCTTCCATGCCCATTCCCGCCACGCAGTTCATCTGGTTCAACGGCAAGCTGGTGCCGTGGGAGAAGGCGACGGTGCACGTGCTGTCGCACGCGCTGCATTACGGCTCCTCGGTCTTCGAGGGCGAGCGCGCCTACGAGACGCCGCGTGGCGTGGCGATCTTCCGCCTGCGCGATCACACCCGTCGGCTGTTCGACTCCGCCAAGATCTATCGCATCGCGATGCCCTGGTCGCCCGAGCAGATCAACGACGCCTGCCGCCAGGTGATCTCGGCCAACAATCTCAAGCGCGGCGCCTACATCCGCCCGATCGTGTTCCGCGGCTATGGCGAGATCGGGGTGACGCCGAAAAACGACCCGCCCACCGAGGTCGCGATCGCGGCCTGGGAATGGGGCAAGTACCTCGGCACCGAGGGCGAGGACGCGGGCGTCGACGCCTGCGTGTCTTCCTGGAACCGGGTGGCGCCCAACACGCTCCCGGCGCTCGCCAAGGCCGGCGGCAACTATCTCTCGAGCCAGCTGATCGGCTCGGAGGCACGGCGCCTCGGCTTCGCAGAAGGCATCGGGCTCTCTCCCGACGGGACTTTGAGCGAGGGCTCGGGCGAGAACCTCTTCCTGGTGAAGGACGGAGTGCTGCTCACCCCGGCGCTGGCCCATTCGGTGCTCGGCGGCCTCACCCGTGACTCGGTGATCCGCCTCGCGCGCGAGCGCGGCATCGAGGTGCGCGAGATGGCGATTCCGCGCGAGCTCCTCTACCTCGCGGACGAGGCGTTCTTCACCGGCACCGCGGTCGAGATCACTCCCATCCGCTCGGTCGACCGGCTGCCCATCGGCAACGGCAAGCGGGGACCTGTCACCGAGACGCTGCAGAATGCGTTCTTCGGCCTGTTCTCGGGGAAGACCCCGGACCGCTGGGGGTGGCTGGACTACGTCGACATGTCGGCGCCGCGCGCCGCGGCCGCCGCGGGCTGAAGGCTTGGAATCGCGCACCCTCTTTGAAAAGGTCTGGGAACGCCACCTGGTGGCGGCCGAGACGGCCGCCACTCCGGCGGTGCTCTACATCGACCTGCACCTGATCCACGAGGTCACCTCGCCCCAGGCGTTCGCGCTCTTGCGCGAGCGGGGCCTCGCGGTGCGGCGCCCCGATCTCACGCTCGCCACCATGGATCACTCGACGCCGACCCGCACCGCCCAGGTGTTCGGCGGCGCGCCGATCGCGATCGAGTCCGCCGCGCGGCAGATCCGCGAGCTCGAGGTGAACTGCGCGCAGTTCGGCGTCGAGCTGCTCGGCATGACGAGCGAGCAGCGCGGCATCGTGCACATCATCGGGCCCGATCTCGGGCTCACCCAGCCCGGCAGGACCATCGTCTGCGGCGACAGCCACACCAGCACCCACGGCGCACTCGGCGCGCTCGCCTTCGGCATCGGCACGACCGAGGTGGCGCACGTGCTCGCCACCCAGTGCCTGCTGCAGAGAAAGCCGCGCACGCTCGCCGTCGAGGTCGACGGCACGCTGCGCGCCGGCGTCACCGCCAAGGATCTGATCCTGGCAATCATCGGCAGGCTCGGCGTCGCCGGCGGCACCGGGCACGTGATCGAGTATCGCGGCGCGACCATTGGCGCGCTCGACATGGACGAGCGCATGACCGTCTGCAACATGTCGATCGAGGCGGGAGCGCGCGCCGGGATGATCGCGCCGGATGAGACGACCTATGCCTATCTCGCGACGCGCCCGCGCGCCCCCAAGGGCGAGGCGTGGGAGCGGGCCCTGAGCGGCTGGCGCACGCTGCCGACCGATCCGGGCGCGCGCTTCGACCGCGAGCTGCGCCTCGATGCTTCCCGAGTCGAGCCGATGATCACCTGGGGCACCAATCCCGGCATGGTCGTGCCGGTCACCGGGACGATCCCGCAGCAGGGCTCGGATGCGGTGTTCGCCCGCGCGCTCAAGTACATGGGCCTCGAGGCCGGCCAACCGATCAAGGATCAGCCGGTGAATGTCGTCTTCCTCGGCAGCTGTACCAACGCACGGCTGTCGGATCTGCGCAGTGCCGCGCGCGTACTGCGCGGCCGGCACATCGCGCGCGGTCTCACGATGCTGGTCGTGCCCGGCTCGCAACAGGTGAAGCGTCAGGCCGAAGCCGAAGGGCTCGACCGCATCTTTCTCGAGGCTGGCGCCGAGTGGCGCGAGTCCGGCTGCTCGATGTGTCTCGGCATGAACGGCGACACGGTAGCGCGCGGGGAGTACGCCGTGAGCACCAGCAACCGTAACTTCGAAGGCCGCCAGGGCGCGGGCGCCCGTACCCTGCTCGCGAGTCCGCTCACCGCGGCCGCCTCCGCCGTGCGCGGCCGCGTGACCGACCCGCGCGAGCTGCTCTGACGATCATGGAACCCTTCACGTCACTCCGGTCGCGCACCGTGGTTCTGCTGGCCACGAACATCGACACCGATCAGATCATCCCGGCGCGCTTCCTTACCACCACCACGCGCTTGGGCCTCGGCGCGCACCTCTTCGAGGACTGGCGTTACGACGAGAGCGGCGCGCCGCGCGCCGACTTCGTCCTCAACCGCCCGGAAAGCGCCGGCTGCCGGATCCTCATCGCCGGGCGCAACTTCGGCTGCGGCTCCTCGCGCGAGCACGCGCCATGGGCGCTGCTCGATCACGGGTTCCGCGCGGTGGTGAGCACCGAGGTCGCCGACATCTTCCGCAACAACTCGCTGAAGAACGGGCTCCTGCCCGTGATCGTCGACGAGCCGACCCACGCCTGGCTGCTCGCGCATCCCGGCGCCGAGCTCACCGTCGATCTCGCCAGCGCGACGCTCGCTCTTCCCGACGGGAAACGGGTGAGCTTTCCCATCGAGGCCTTCGCGCAGCACTGCCTGCTCAACGGCGTCGACGAGCTCGGCTATCTCCTCTCCCGCGGCCGCGAGATCGAGGCGTTCGAGCGTCGCGCATGAGAGCCCGCATCGCGGTATTGCCCGGCGATGGCATCGGGCCCGAGGTCATCGCCAGCGCCCTGCTCTGCCTGCGCGCGGTCGCCGCGCGCTTCGGCCACGAGCTCGAGCTCGAGGAGCTCGCCTTCGGCGGCGCCGCCATCGACAGCCACGGCGACCCGCTGCCCCCTGCGACGCTCGCCGCCTGCCGCGCGGCGGACGCGGTGCTGCTCGGGGCCATCGGCGGGCCGAAGTGGTCCGCGCCCGAGCAGCAGGTGCGGCCTGAGGCCGGGCTCCTGCGCTTGCGCAAGGAGCTCGGCGTCTACGCCAACCTGCGCCCGGTCAAGGTACACCCCGCCCTGGCGGGCGCCTCGACCCTCAAGCCCGAGGTGGTCGAGGGCGTCGACCTGGTGTTCGTGCGCGAGCTCACCGGCGGGATCTATTTCGGCGAGAAGTCGCGCGACGCCGTGCGCGCCACCGACCTGTGCGTGTACACCGCGGCCGAGATCGAGCGCATCGTGCGCGCCGCCGCGCGCCTCGCACGCGCGCGCCGCCGCCGCCTCACCTCCATCGACAAGGCGAACGTGCTCGAGACCTCGCGCCTGTGGCGCGCGGTGTGCCAGCGCGTCATGGAGCGGGAGTTTCCCGACGTGACTCTCGAGCACAGCCTCGTGGATGCGGCGGCCATGCACCTCATTCACCGCCCGCGCGACTTCGACGTGCTGGTGACCGAGAACATGTTCGGCGACATCCTCACCGACGAGGCTGCGATGCTCGCGGGGTCGCTCGGGCTCCTGCCCTCGGCCTCACTCGGCGAGGGACGGCGCGGCGTGTACGAGCCGATCCACGGCTCGGCCCCCGACATCGCGGGCCGCGGGATTGCCAACCCCTACGGCGCGATCTACAGCGTGGCGCTGCTGCTGAGGCATTCGCTCGGGCTCGCCGAGGAGGCCGCCGCGCTCGAGCGAGCCGCGGACACCGCGCTCGGCGCTGGTGCGCGCACCGTGGACCTCGTCCCCGCCGGCGCGCGCGCGCTGAGCACGCGCGAGGCCGCAGAGGCGGTGGTCAGGAGCCTCGCGCCGCGAGCCTGAGCGGCCGCGCCGGGAGCAGGCGCGCGGCGCGCGCGAGCGCCCGCGCGAGATCCGCACGCAGATCCTCCAGCGCCTCGATGCCGACCGAGAGCCGGATGAGACCGTCGGTGAGCCCGGCCCTGACGCGGGCATCCCGGTCCATGGCCGCATGGGTCATGGTCGCCGGATGCGCCACCAGGCTCTCGACGCCGCCGAGCGACTCCGCCAGCGAGAAATAGCTGAGATCGGAGACGAACTCGCGCACCGCCGCCTCTCCACCCTCGAGCTCGAGAGTGATCACGGCGCCGAAGCCGCGCTGCTGGCGCGCCGCCAGCGCGTGCCCCGGATGGCTCGCGAGGCCCGGGTACCACACGCGCCGGACGCTCTCCTGGCGGTCGAGCCAGTGGGCGAGCTCGTGCGCGTTGCGCGCGTGATGCTCGAGCCGCGCGTGCAGCGTGCGCAGGCCGCGCAGCGTCAGGTAGCTGTCGAACGGCGCGCCGGTCAGACCTAAGCAATTCGCCCACCAGAGGAGCTCCTCGTGCAGGGTCTGGTCGCGCGCCACCACCGCGCCGCCGACCACGTCGCTATGGCCATTCAGGTACTTGGTGGTCGAGTGCACGACGAGGTCGGCGCCAAGGGTGAGCGGCTGCTGCCACGCCGGCGAGAGGAAGGTGTTGTCGACGACGATCAAGGCACCGCTCGCCTTGCCAAGGGCCGCGAACGCCGCGATGTCCGTGATGCGCAGCAGCGGGTTGCTCGGCGTCTCGATCCACAGCAGCGCCGTCGGCCGCGCCAGTGCGGCGCGCACCGCCGCCTCGTCGCCGAAATCGACGAACTCGACCTCGCGCTCGCCGCGGCGCCGCCAGGCTTCGAAGAGCCGGTAGGTGCCGCCGTAGCAGTCGTGCGGCGCCACGATGCGCGCGCCGGCCGGCACCAGATATCCGCTGAGGGTCACCGCGGCCATGCCGCTCGCCGTGACGACCGCGCCCACGCCCTGCTCGAGCTCGGCCAGCGCCTCGGCGAGCAGGTCACGCGTGGGGTTGCCCGAGCGCGTGTAGTCATGGGCGCGCTTCTCGCCGAAGGCGCGGAAGGCAAAAGTAGACGACAGGTGCAGCGGCG
>Ga0335081_10003935_pt1 | contig 23429 bp, 25 predicted proteins | sample Lox_Sample_35_FD_206713 | JGI IMG/M metagenome (GOLD analysis project Ga0335081, IMG submission 206713) | Soil microbial communities from Loxahatchee National Wildlife Refuge, Florida, United States - Lox_Sample_3.5 | ecosystem: Environmental > Terrestrial > Soil > Wetlands | place: USA...
ACCCAATAATCGTCCCAACCACTCGGGGAGCTGGTATTACCGCGGCGGCTGACACCAGACTTGCCCTCCCCTTATTCACCTGGCTAGTTAAACCGGGCAAAAGCCATCCTCAGCGGACGGCACTCGGAGTGACCTCGTCACGCTTTCGCGCATTGCGAAGTTTTCGCGCCTGCTGCGCCCCGTAGGGCCTGGGCCCTTATCTCAGTGCCCATCTCCGGGCTACCGCTCTCACGGCCCGTACCGGTTATAGGCCTGGTGAGCCGTTACCTCACCAGCGACCTGATCGGACGCGGCCCTATCCTCAAGCGAAACTAGCAAGCATGCCACTAGTTCCTTTTGGGTGAGGGACCATTCCAGGCCTCCCCACCTATCTGATATTAGCCTCAGTTTCCCGAGGTTGTCTCCGTCTCAAGGGTAAGTTAGCCACGTGTTACTGAGCCGTGCGCTGCGCCTCCACCGTGGCTAGGAGACGCACAACTCGCATGGCTTAGTCCCACCCCGATAGCAGTTGGGTCCGCCAGGATCAAGCGGAGTTAAGCAAGCTGAACCGCATAGTTAGGACGATTTTTCTAATTACGACCGTCTTATACGGAAATTGAACGGACTGGAATTTGGCAGAGTGACTGCAAGCCTACATTGGACCCAAATTTTCATGGGTGCCGTGAGGACGACCCCAAGTTTGTTCAGGCCTTCATCATTGTTCCCGCAATTGGAGGTCAACACTTCATCCAAGGGCATAAGCCCTCCAAGTCTAGTTGACGCCGCCGCCGGGTTAATCGCGGGATGTCAACGCGTCGGAAGGACGCGCTAACAAATTATCGATAGGGCTTCGGCCACAATTTAAGCATATCGAAGTTAAAGAATCGAGAATACGTTCGAACAAATTCAATCGAACCGCATATTATACATGAAAACGCAACCAAGAACATGAACGACGAAACCTGGTGACATCTTGCCTAAGAAGGACGTCGATCTCATCATTCATCACGCTAAACAACTGATCACCGCGAAAGGGTACAATGACAACCCAGCAATAGGTTCTCAGATGGAGGACCTTGGAATCATTAACGACGGAGCAGTTGCGCTCACAGCCGGCAGAATCGTCGCCGTAGGACAAACTAGTAACATTCTAGACCACTTCAATGCGCCAGAGACATTTGATGCAACAGGAAAAACCGTTTGCCCAGGCTTCATTGACGCCCACACACATTTCGTCTTCGCAGGCTCACGTGAAAAAGAACTTGAAATGAAAATCAAAGGCGCAAGCTACTTAGAAATCCTACAAAGTGGAGGTGGAATCCTCTCAACAGTCCGCGACACACGCGCTGCATCCAAAGACGAACTAATACGCATCTGCAAAAACAGAGCAAAGAACCTCCTAATCCACGGGACCACAACCATCGAAGCAAAGAGCGGTTACGGTCTAGATCTGGAAACTGAAGTGAAGCTACTCGAAGTCATAAAGGAAATGAACCGACTTGGTCCCCTAACCCTGGTACCTACTTTCCTCGGCGCACACGCAATCCCGTCCGAGTTTCAAGGACGGACCCGCGAATACGTTGACCTACTTTGCAGCGCGTGGCTTCCAATCATCGCGGAACAACACCTTGCGGTTTTCTGCGATGTCTTTTGCGAAAAAGGTGTGTTCGAGATTGACGATTCTAGGAAAATCCTCCTCACCGGAAAACGCTTTGGTCTACTTCCAAGAATTCACGCGGACGAGCTCTACTCGCTTGGTGGAGCAGAGTTAGCAGCTGAAGTTGGAGCCGTCTCGGCAGATCACCTCCTCTACATATCGCCTTCGGGTCTGCAGCAAATGAAACGCGCCGGCGTTCTAGCGACTTTGCTCCCAGCTGCACCTCTGACTTTAATGGTTGACAAGTATGCTGATGCGAGGAGTTTCATTTCGCACCAAATCCCAGTCGCACTAGGGAGCGATCTCTGTCCGAGTTGTTGGCTGGAGAATGAACAACTACTGATAGCGCTAGCGTGCTACAAACTGAAAATGACACCAGCCGAGGCACTTATGGCCGCCACCATCAACGCCGCCCATTCAATTAAGATGCAGCATGAAATCGGAAGCCTTGAAGAAGGTAAACGAGCAGATATTGCGATTCTGAACATACCTGATTACAGAATCCTAGGATACCGACTGGGAGCAAACATGGTCGATACAGTTGTGAAGAGCGGAAGAATTGTTGTGAGAGATGGCGCCCTCGCGTGAAGCCTAAGCTGAAGGTTAAAATCCGATAACAGTTTTCTATTCGACGATTGGGTTTGTTAAAGTTCAAGCCCTCTGCCGCAGCGGTTTCTGGCAAAAAGCTACATTGTAAGAACTGGCAGATCGAAGGTCCATACAGAATGCTTCACAGCATTCTCGATCCAGAGGTTGCGAAGGATCCTGAGCATTTGATTATTTACGGAGGCACTGGGAAAGCCGCGCGTTCATGGGAATGCTTCGAAAGAATCACAGAAACTCTTCAGAACCTAGAACCAAACGAGACACTTCTGATTCAAAGCGGGAAACCTGTCGCCGTTTTTGAAACTCATGAATGGGCTCCGCGCGTTCTTATCTCAAACGCTATGCTTGTCCCCAAATGGGCTACGTGGGATTACTTCTACGAACTTGAGCAAAAGGGCCTCATAATGTACGGACAGATGACGGCGGGATCATGGGCATACATAGGAACGCAAGGAATACTGCAGGGTACCTACGAGACTCTGTCGTCAGTTGCGAAGAAGCATTACAACGGTTCGCTGAAAGGAAAACTTGTCCTCACCGCTGGCTTGGGTGAAATGGGCGGTGCCCAACCGCTAGCGGTAACGATGAATGACGGCGTCGCGTTAGTTGTTGAGGTGCAGAAGAACGCGATAGATCGGCGTCTAAAGCATCAATACCTTGAGAAGTGGACTGACGACATTGAAGAAGCAATACAGATGGCAAAAAGTGCCAAGGAGTCTGGGATTAGCCTCAGCATCGGATTATTAGCAAATGCAGCTGAAGTCCACCCGGAACTAGTCAAACGCGGCGTAATACCAGACATTGTAACAGACCAGACATCGGCGCACGATCCACTTCGCGGCTACTATCCCGCAGGCATAAGCGTTGAGGAGGCCGATGAATTACGCAAATCCGACCCAGAAGAATACATGCGCCGTGCAAGGCAGAGCATGCTTACGCATGTCAAGGCCATGGTTCAAATGATGAAGCACGGAGCTATCGCTTTCGAGTACGGAAACAACATAAGACAACAGGCTTACGACGCTGGCTTGAAGGAAGCTTTCGCTTTCGCTGGATTCGTTCCGGAATACATTAGACCCATGTTCTGCGAAGGGCGGGGTCCGTTCCGCTGGACGTCGCTCGTTGGTGAGCCTGAGGACATTTTCAAGATAGATGAAATGATCCTCAAAGAGTTCGGTTACAACAGAGAACTAGCACGTTGGATTGACAAAGCTCGGGCGCAAGTGAAGTTCCAGGGTCTGCCGGCGAGAGTTTGCTGGTTAGGTTATGGGGAGCGAGCAAGGTTCGGCAGAATCGTAAACGACATGGTGGCCTCTGGAAAGGTATCTGGCCCGATATGGGTTGGTCGAGATCACTTAGACACGGGGAGCGTAGCTTCGCCGCGGAGAGAGACTGAGAACATGAAAGATGGCTCTGACGCTATAGCGGACTGGCCCATACTCAACGCTCTACTGAATGCCGTAGCCGGAGCGACATGGGTTTCAGTACACCATGGAGGCGGAGTAGGAATCGGATATAGCATCCACGCCGGAATGTGTTTAGTGCTTGATGGAAGTAAGGAGATCGAAAAGCGAGCAGAACGCGTTCTCACAACCGACCCAGGAATAGGCGTTGTGAGGCATGCTGATGCTGGCTATGAATCATCAATCAAAGTCGCACGAGAAAAGAGAATCAAGATGCCTATGTTGAAGTGAGCGAGTCAAGTGGTGTAAGTGAAACTCGTGGAGTAACCAATAGGTTTCCGCCGCGAAAGAAACAACATGCCGAGACCAATGCCTGCAACTAAACCGAACAAGTGAGCATATACATCAACGCCCGGCGTTATACTACTCATAACCAAAACTACCAAGGCATATGCCAGAGCCGCGCCCAAGTTGCGTGCTCGCCTCGCCATAGCAACATATGAGCCGACTAGACCGAAGATCGCGCCAGAGGCACCACCCGACATCGTGTCCAATGGAAGGAGGAAGAGCGACATTACACTCCCGAGCAGGCCTGAACCGAAGTAGATCATGTAAAACTGTGAGTCAGTGAAGTAGTTTTCATTTAAGCGCCCGAAGTAATACAAAGCGAACATGTTGAGAAGGATGTGTGGAAAGCCGAAGTGAACAAAGAGCGACGTGAATAGTTGCCAATAGAAGTGATCTTGAAAGAATAGTGTCCCCGTCTCGCCAAGTAGATTGTATGCAGCATCGCCGCCGACGAGGAGGAAGATGAAGACGATTATGTTCGCAACCATCAATACAATAGTTGGGGTGGACCAAAAACTCCGCCTCCTATCCCATTGATAGAATCCCATTTGTGATACCGCACCCGGCCTCAGCCAATTGCATCAGAGTATCTTATATGATCAACCTTATTCGGACCCACTCGTCCGACAAAACTTCGATACGACCGACACTGGGCTCAAGCTTCCCGCCGCTGTTTCGGAGAGATCATTCGATGATACGAAACCTCATCCTTAATCTCACTGTTCCAAGAATTCCTTTAATCCGAGAAGCCGATCAGATCCTAGAAGAAACGGGCGACATGCAGTGAAACGCCGCGCAGCCTTTTGGTATCAAAGATTTCGAATGGCCGCCTGCGCGAACATAGTCGGCATGCTCGTATGGACCGTTACAATAGTGATTCCCATTACTCCATTTTCATACATTCAACCGATAATGGTAGGCGGGGGTCCGGGAAATTGGTTTCTTGTTGGATATCTATTGTATGCAGCTGTCGGGGTAGGAGGTTTTGGGGTGTTCTCGTCCTTTCTCTTCGCAGTCGAGATTCATGAACGACGCGCACCCAGCGATAAGATCATGTTAGCAGGATTGATTCTGTCATTCATCGGAGTGCTTTCCAGTTGTCTACTACTCGGCATAGCCGGATTCAGTGGAGGCTACGCTATAGTTTTGGAACATTCCACAACCGACATTGCCCAAAACATCCTTTCGCCCTATGTCAATCCCATTACGGCAGCATCACTGGTCTCAGTCATCGGGACTGGAACCTGTCTATATGGAATGGCTGCCGCGAAGGCCACTGAAACTTGACTGAAGGCAAACGCGAATCGTCAACTGAAGAACCTAGGCGCTCATTCAAGATTGCATGCGTATTCGTTCTCTTCCTTCTGATTTTCGTTCTCATGTCCGCCTACATCGCGTCGGGAATTTCGGAACCTGCTCAGGTCGAGCAACCATACCCTTCAGGATCATGGGCGCTGGGCGTAGTAGTTCCCGAGAATACACAATTCGCCGACGGAAGTCACCTTTCATGGCAGAATGTAGACTCGGTAACAGCGGTCGTACAATTGCCGAACATAACCTCCACGGATGCTCCAATTCTAGCCGTGGAAAGTCTAATGACTTCGGATGGCTCTGTCCTTCAGGTGGCCGCGGGAATTTACCCAAACTCTACGAAATGGTATGCTTACGGATGGTATATTGGAAATGTGCAAACGTACCCGCAGACCTATGCGTGGATTCTCAATTCCAGTAGACCGGAAATGGTAGCGGGTGCCTCAGTCTCCCTCTCGATCTATTATTCATCTGGACATTGGCACTACGCGATTGAGGAAATGCGCACGAAAGAGACTGCGACCGGTGAATACGCGTTCAATGTGACTTCGCAAATGAAATCAGGCGACCAAGAAATCTTCGCTTTGGAATCTTACTCGACCAGCAATGGCGTGTTTGCTCATATGGGGAATATGACTCTTGACACGTTGACTATTAACGAAAAGAGAATTGCAGGCGGATGGTACCCTTATGGTAGTTGGGATACAACGCATAAGCCCCTTTTTGTTGTCGGCGGCCTAACTCCTCCGACGTATATCTCGCTGCAACAGGCAGAAGGTGGCAGTCTGGACTGGAGTTATCAAGCATGGGTAAACCAAGGCCCTTCGTCATACCAAATTCCGTTTCCTCAAGTCTTCACTCCAAGTCTAGTAGCGATCGCGATTGTATTGGCTATAGTTGCTTATCTGGCGACGAGGCGCGAGACGCCTTCATCGGATCTTGATCCCAAGGGCACGCATAATCCGGACCGCACCGTTGAAGCTATAGTTTACTGAAAGCATATACGTCGGTGTTAAATTGAATTCATAGTACATACCAACGCAGCGTAATTTAGGTGAATGAAAATGGAAGTTAAAGGAAAGATGAGTAGAATGGCGGGGCTGTTTCTTTACGCGGCAATAATTCAGGGCGCTATCGCGGCAGTGGTGACTTTTCTCGGAGGCTTCGGCGATCAGATCGGTCTCTACCCCGTAGCCATCTCCCGAGTCATCGCTGGAGGCGAGGCGGGTACATGGTTCATTATGGGCTACGTGATGTACATAATCGTCGGCGTCGTCGCCATGGCTGTCACGTCACTATTCTACTTCTACATTGAAACCGTACAGGGCAAGAAATACGCCGGAGCCGCGAAGGGACTGGCTTGGGCGCATCTCGTTCTAGGGAACGTCGGCGTGGCCGGCACAGCTATTCTCGCTATGGTGGGCGGTTACTTGGGCGGCGCAGCAATGCAACCCGCAAAGTATGGCGGAATGGGCTGGGATACGGGGCAGGTGCATGTGAACATACTACAATTCTACACGGAACCTATAGCCGCATTCCTACTCCTGGCCCTGCTAGGATTCACTCTCGGCGGAATCGGGTATATTCTCGCTTTACGATCTAAGTGAGAACTCCCGGTCCCTTTCTCTTCTTTTTCACACCATTAAGATACAAGACTGCCTGCCATAATGCTTGATTATCGCGCTCGATTGATAGACTACGGGTCGGCGAGTTGGCGAGCGACTCCGGGCCCGGTAAGTGATGGGTCTGAGGAAACTCCATCCACGTGGCGGAAGCGTGGCATCGTGAGATGTCGGCTGAGAGGCCGAGCAGGGGCGCAGAAAGAAACCTCCATCAATCGTTGACGATGATGCGCTTGCGTTGAGAAGATTGATGGTAAGGGTGAAATGCCCACTCACGCCGTGAAAGGGATAATAGGCGCCCGTGAGCTCCGCCTGAGGCGCGGGTATCCCGACTAGATGAATGTCGCCTAAAACAGAAGGTGGGTTACGGCCAAGACGCTGACCCAATCAAATGAGTTTTGAACTCTCTAAGCAACACAGAACAGCCGACGTATGTAATGTAAATTGTAAACTGTTTTATCGAAACAGCTCCAACGCCCTTCCGGGGACCAATCACGCGAGTAATCGTTACGTCGGATCATCACCTGGGCTATTCAAATTCTGACAAGGAGGCTTTCAATGCCTTTCTCGACGAAATTGCTCAAGAAAACGGCATCACGCACTTTGTTCTCCTCGGAGACTTTGTGGATATGTGGAGAAGGGACGCGTCGGGTGTCTTCCTCGAGGGGCACGACACGATGACCAAGATTCTCGCACTAAAGGCGAAAGGGATTCAGGTGGATTACGTTGCGGGAAATCATGATTACCATGTCTTAGATCTCGTAAATCCCGGATATCCGATTAAGTTCAGCAAGGAATTGACTCTGAACGACGGCCCGGTCACTTACCGACTAGTTCACGGCTACGAATTCGATCCTGAACAGAAAATCCCATTCATGGCATTCCTTTGCAGAGTCATGTCCGATACAGGCGGTTCTTTAGAAAACCACGTCTGGACAGATTTCAACAGTCTGAATAACATCTTCTCGAAAATAGAGCCCTCCTTTGTCAAGACAGATCTTGCGGCCGCCGCAGAAAGGCTCCACAAACGTCCTGAAGATAGGCTAAAGGATTCAATTGGCCACGTTAATTCCACTGCATGCAAACAGGCCAAACCGGGAGAGGTACTGGTTTTCGGCCATACACACGTTCCCTTCATCAACAAGGCAGAAAACGTTGTAAACACCGGCTCATGGGTCAAAGATTCTAATCCATCCGACACTTACGTTGAACTTTCAAACGGTAAGCCTCGTCTCTTCGTCTGCGGTCCACAGAAGCGAGAGATTACAGAGAGAGTAGACTGGTAGAAATTCCTGCGAGCCACTCTGGTAAAGCGCACGAAAACCGCTTACATGATTCCATAGACTTTCAGAAAAATTGGGACTCAGCTTCGGCTAGAGCGGTCTCATCCGTAGCGCTCTCGTACGCTTCAAGTGGTTGTGCATTCAGGGTAAGGAAGTTTGGTCCCCATTTGTACAATGAGAGTAATTCGGATGCTTTCTCTCTGAAGCCCATGATGCGAAGACCTGCTGCAAGGGCCTCGAGTGAGGAGAACTTGTGAGGTTTAGCGTAGTTAGTTGGGTTCGACGCGAGGAGAGTTGGCAGCCTTCTCCCAACGCCTGGAACTCGAGAACCAAACGCGAGCCTTACCTGTTCCCACGAACAGTCGATGGCGACAATACCGTAATTCAAAGCCTCCTCTCTATCCCTCTTTAAGATGAGTCGCTCAGCGAAGGGATTGAGAACCAGGGCTTTCCGCGGAATCTGCCTGATCTTGTATATTGGTTTGGCAAGTCTGAACTTGGCCAGTTTTGCCGCAGTACACTTCGCCGGATCGTCCTGCTTAAGGAGCAAGACATAAATTCTTGGAACCTGATCGACTGACAAAAACCGCACTGCTTGGTTACGTTAGTCGTTTTTGACGGATGGTTTTGTGGCACATCGGATCATTCATTGCGGTGGGAATTTGGTCCAAGAGATCGGTTGAAGTGAGGTGGTATCCGAGTTGCTCCTGTGCAAGGTCGCCAGCACACCCGTTCACGAAAGCTCCAGCGACAGCAGCCCTGTAGCACTCCACCCCCTGCGCCATCAGTCCCCCAACCAACCCTGACAGGATATCTCCCGTCCCTCCCACGGTCATGCCAGGATTCCCCGTCGCATTGAATTTAACGCGGTCACCGTCGGATATTACGTCTGTGTGCCCTTTCAGGAGCACGATGGAACCGACCTTTTCCGCGAACGATCTCACCTCGTTCGAACAGCTCGTCAGATCTCTTGATGGCGATTTGCCTGAGATCACTTGAAATTCGCCAGCGTGCGGAGTAAGTACGGCGGATCCTTCGAAGAAGCGTTTCTTGACCAATCCGAGAGCTCTCAAACCATCCGCATCTAACAAGACGGGTTTGTTGTACGATTTGATTGTTAGCAGGATTTTGTGAACGGCGGAGACGGATGCCTTACTCGTCCCGAGTCCCGGTCCGATTACAATCGCGTTTGCGTTTGCGATCTGGTCGCTAAGAATGCGTATGTGGCTTGGTGCCAGATTTTCGCCGGGGAGCTTAATAGTGATCAGGTTTGGTGAGAAAGCAGCTACAGCTTGAGCGGTTTCTTCAGGTGCAGCTACGAAGACCAAGTCGGTTCCTGCTCGGTAGGCTGCGAGGGCAACTAGTGCTGGAGCGCCACTGTAGGTTTCGCTACCACCAATAACCAATAGTCGCCCAAATTGGCCCTTATGGGCTTCAGGAGACCGGTGAACTCTTACAGCTTCAACGTCACCTGGCCCAGAAAAGATCGATGCCTCCGGGGGAATACCGATTGGTGCAACTTTCAGTTCACCACAATAATCCTTGGCCTTAACCAATCCCTCTTTCATTGCGTGAAAGGTGATTGTGAGGTTAGCATGCACGACATCTCCAAGCACTTCTCCTGTATCAGAATTTACTCCCGTGGGTACGTCGACAGCGACCTTGAAGCCACGACTGCGATTAATCGCTTGGACGACTCTAAGGATCGGTTGACGTAGTTTTCCTTTAACTCCCGTACCGAGAACAGCATCAACTACTACATCTGAAGATGATTCAGAAATGTAAGAAGAATCCCGATATTCTTCTACGTTCACGCTGATGGGCATAGCCTTGAGCGCAAGCCAATTCTGAATCACAATCGGATCAGTGATCATCTTGGAATTCCCAATTAGTTTCAAGTTGACATTGAAGCCCTGTCCGGCAAGGTGCCGAGCAACAACCATTCCATCGCCACCGTTCCTTCCCATGCCGCAATAAACGACCGCCGAACTTCCCACCCCAAATCGAGAAGAAATCTCGCTTGAAACGGCATGGCCGGCGTTCTCCATCAGTTGAAGAGTTGAGACTCCTAAGTATTCCGAATTTCTATCCAGGATTCCAGATTCGATTGAGGTAAAAGGAGAATGGTCAAGCCTCAAGGCGTAATCCTTCGGTTTTGTCTGTGACGATCTCGTAAAGATTGTGGGGTGGTAGACTTTGCCTGTAGTTGCGAGGGTATGTAGGCTACCGCAATTAAGCTGGCAAGATAAACTCGAAAACCTAGGCTAGGAATGACATATGGATTAACCAAGCGAGGCAAAGGTGTATATCAAAAAAACGAGGAATAATGGTAGGTGGCGAAGTCGGGCAAGATCGCTCTAGTCACGCTCACACATTCTCCCCACTCAGACCCACTCGAATCGACGGACCTCGAAGAAGAGATTCGACGCAACCTTGCCTCGTCTAAGCTCTCTGAACATTGGACGATAGAGAAGATAACAGTCCTTGATGAAGTCCCGCCCAGAGCTGGGCCTGTGCGGGATCATAGAGAAAGCCTGCTAGTACCGTGAGTGTTTCGGACTGAGATTTGAGCAAACCCTTTTTAGCCGTACTTCGGAGAACACCTTCTCAGTCGTGGTGTGACAATGCCACTTGCCTTCGTATTGATTAACGCCGAAATCGGATCCGAGGACGAAGTGCTCGGAGAATTACGGAAGCTAGGGAACGTAAAGGAATCCTACGTGGTCTATGGCGTCTACGACATTGTGGCGAAAGTTGAAGCGGACTCTATGGATAAGTTGAAAGAAATAGTAACCTGGAAGATAAGACGACTCGACAAAGTTCGCTCGACCCTAACGATGATAGTTGTCGAAGGAACCTAGCCCTCAATCCCAGGATTAGCTCTCTTGTAGGAGACCCATTGGTCCTACATTGTGCGGCTACACATAGGCATCGATGATACAGATTCAAAGAAGGGCGGCTGCACAACCTACATCGCAGCCCTCCTAGTTCAAGAACTATTACGACTCGACGCGAAGTTTACTGACTACCCGAACATAATTCGACTCAATCCAAACATACCTTACAAAACTCGGGGGAACGCGGCGGTAGCACTTCGCCTCAAGATCCACAGAATCATGCGTGATTCTGTACAAGAAACCGTTCTCCGATGCGTTGAAAAAAATAGTAGACTAGGTGACAGAGGGACCGACCCAGCCGTTGTTCTATTGACGGGTAATCCCAATTCGCATGTCAAGCGTACGGCACACAAAGCATTGTCAGATGTAGTTCCAGTGAAACAGGCGATTAGAACACTTCGTGGTTCCAAGGCCACAGCGGTTTGCTATGGGACTGGGCTCGGACTGGTAGGTGCACTTGCTGCGGTGGGGCAGGACATCAGTGGGGATCATACCTACGAATTCATAGCTTACAGAGAAAAGCGGAACTGGGGCACGACCAGAAAAATCGATTTTGAGTCAGTAAAGCGAATGGATGAGCTGACCGCACCTTCAACTTTCAACAATTACGATCCTGCACATAACAGAATCCTAATCGCTCCGCATGGGCCAGACCCAGTGATGATTGGGATCAGGGGTGAAAGCGCACGAGACGTCTTGAGGGCCTTTCGATTATTGCGACTCCGCGAGGCGGTTGAGAGGTGGGTGATATTTCGAACAAACCATGCGACCGACGCTCACTTCTCATACGCTGATGGGGAGTCGATTAGAATTAATCGACCTGTGAAGCTCAATGGAACCGTGATTGAAAGGCCCCAAAGGATTGCTGGTGGACATGTCTTCTTTACGCTTGGCTATGGTAGCCGAATGGTGAGATGTGCAGCTTTCGAGCCTACCGGGAAATTCAAGGAAATCGTTGCCATGTTAATCCCAGGCGACATGGTAACTGTATTCGGGGGAGTCCGGAAAACCCGAGAGGACTTACCTCCGACGGTTAACCTTGAGAAGATGTTCATTCGTCGTCTAGCAGTGGAAACTGTTCTCGAGAACCCCCTCTGTCCCAATTGCGGGAAACACATGAAATCGGCGGGCAAACTCCAAGGCTTCAGATGCAATAGATGCCGTCTAATCTCGAGAGGTGCCGGCAAGCATGAGATTACGAAGAATAGAGCTCTCTTGACTGGAGTGTACCTTCCCGACAAGAGGGCACACAGACACCTTACGAAACCACTTTCACGTTACAGAATCGAAAATAGGAAATGGAGTGGGGCTCCACCCTCCGGTGAATGGCACAGCCCCTAAGGCTATTGGACCGCTACAGACGGCTTGTCCGAATCTACTGTACTCGGTAGGCAGGCGGTTGATAGTAGTACACTTGTGGTGGAGTCGCAACGTTGTAAGCGACTGGTGGCGGTTGGTAGTAGTAGGTCATTGGTGGGGATGGGACTGCTACGGCTTGGGCTGGGGGTTGATAGTATACTTCTGGGGGTTGTGGGATAGCGCACGCGGCTGGTACGTAGCAAGTAGCCGGCACGGGCGGTCTCGGAACGGTAATATATGACATTGGTTATCGAGCAAACCCACTCGAATCGACCTGAATAAGTCTTCTCCACAAAGTGTCCGGCATACCAATGTTCGAAGCAATATGCCTACGAATGCTTCCCCAAGTATGCAAATCACTGTAAAAATAGCCCATGACCGTCGGGTGCCGGATAGAAAAGCGCCTTCATCTGCTTAATATATGTTCAGAAATTTCACACAATTTGCTACTTTTCAATTCCAAAAGTGACAATCTCAGTCTTTGAGTACCTCTGATGATACCAGCCCGCACAGTGAACCTTCAAACGGCGTCTCAATAGTACATTCAAATTCGCTAGGTGAGAATCCGTCTTTGAGACGCCAAGTTGCCCTCGCCTTAGTGCGCGGAAGGTCGAGTAGGGACTTGAAGAATCAGATGGCTCCGAATAGTCGGATGGTAAGAGCGGTATATGGAGGGCGGGTGGGTGGAAATCGACCAGTGGAGAAGCCGAGCACGATGCTGGTTTACGAAAGGCTCAGTTGCCAGAACATCCAACAAAGAAAAGCCGCGTTGATACAGCCTGCCAGTCAAAAAATCGCGGCAGATTGCAAACTCCCTATGGACGTACTCGTTCCCGATCTAATGGTCGATAATCTAGCTCTGTTGGGTCACGGCTTCAAGAAGAACATCAGCTATCGGTTCCTCTTGTTCTTCTGCGGCAATCAAACAGAACAAGCAACCGCAATCCACAAAAAGCTCCGTCCAATCTTTCAGGTTCTCAGTAGCGGGGTGGGGTAGCCAGGTTTAACCCGCAGAGCTTTCGTGCGGAGGGCTCATATCCTGGCGAGAAACCCTGAGATTGAGCATCCGGCTCCTCAAGCGGTGGTTCGAAAGGCCACGTTCGGCCCGAGTATCCACCCCCCGCTACCAACAAATCATGAAAACAAACGCTTCGACCTCAGCACAGCTCCTATGCCCAGGTTAGCATTTTTCCAGAACCGCGTAACTTCTTACATACTTCTTTCGGGGAAGCGCGAAATTTGATATCAACCTGAAACCAGACTTTGCCGCTATCTTCCTTATTTCAGAGATGGAGAAGAACCGAACGCATGAAACGTCACGATACACCTTGACATCTTGCGGGCACTTCGATAAGTTATATCTGGTTTTCTCGTTCGGAGTCTCCCAATTTGACGAGGCTGGAAAGAATAGGTAGACATCTCTTGAGAACAGGACGGACGATTTCAGTTGACCCACAGATACCCGTACGGCTACTTCACCCTTGAGCCGCCACGACTCCACGATCGCCTGTCCAACATCACTTCGCACAATCTGCGATGTTCGTTCATAATCGAAAATGAGTATGCCGCCAGGTCTGAGCAGAACGTATGTGTTGCTGAGGAACCGAAGGATTTCATCGTCTCGGATCGGCACTGACCAATTTAGACAGATCGCGGCGTCAAATTGTTTTCGCGGTCGATAGTTGTAGTAGCTTGCGACAACAAACGTTGATGAGGGAATCCGATTCTGTCGCGCTATCTTCCTAGCGTAAGCGATATTCTCTTCCGAGATATCGATACCTGTCGCTCTTATCCCTCGTTTTCTTAGCGCCCGAACATGAAAGCCCGTCCCGCACCCCAAATCTACTACAGATTGACATTTGTGTCCTTGCAAGATGAACTCTACCAGATCAACTTCGGTTTTCCAATCTCGACCTTCGAGCACTTCGTAGTACTTGACCAATTGGTCATACAGTGGACGGTTCATCGGAGTTCACTCGCGGAAGATGCATAATATAGGTATCCATTCCGCTATCGGTTACCGGTCTGACGAAGATGTCGATGAGACAAGCTAAAGTCTGTTTCAAGAAAGCGAGTTACGTCGTTTATCAGCCGTACCCCGGTTTGCACTTGGCATACCATGCGAGGCGTTTCTTGGTCTCTGCGCGCTCGAATTATCAAAGAATAGACATAATCGATAACGAGGCGTACGGTAGAATGCTATTCCTAGACGGCAACGTTCAGCACACTCAGTACGACGCTAAAGTCTTCAGAGATGCTTTGTGCGGAGAGGCCAAGAGGCGGAAGATAGCCCGAATCTTCGTGCTTGGAGGAGGGAGTGGGCAGACAGTCATCTCTCTCCTCGAATCAACTTCAGTGAATCAAGTCACTGTCGTTGAGATCGACCCAGCTGTCATCAAGTATTGCACGCAGTACGTTGAAGGAGCGAAGCACGCTTTCTCCGATCCCAGGGTTACCGTAGTAATAGACGATGCATTTAGTTTCCTTCACTCGACCAACGAGGAATTCGATTCAGCCATAATAGATCTCACCGAAGAACCATTTCACATCGGAAAGGAAAGCAAGACACTGAACCAATTGTATGCAGATATCCGAAAGAAGTGCAACGGTAGGTGTAGCCAGTACGTTGGCTCTGAAGTGAATCTTTCCTATAATCCCCGTTTTAGGCGTTTGTTGGAGAGCGCGGCTAGAAAGCACCTCTCAAAGATACAGTACGAATCTACATTCATCCCATCTTTTGGAGCTCCACATGTAATCATGCATGCCGGATACTCGTAACTATATGAAACAAGTCTAGCAAATAGTCCGTCTGGCCAAGAAACGGTCCAATCGCGGTTAGACTTTGGAAGCGTAGAAGTACGAGCGGTAGTCAAGTGCCACCGGCGGCTTGGATTGCACCAACCAATGTGTCTGTTGTCTGTTCTCCAACTAGTGGAGGACTGGTTATCGATCCATCCTTTCCTATAATGAAGAAGGTGGGAGTTGAACTGACTCCGTAGCTGCTCATAATGGTGCCTGATCCGTCGTATAGATACGTCCAAGTTGATCCGTATTGCGTGATGAAGTTCGCCGCGTCGTTCTGAGTCGCTCCGTCCCACGGTCCTGCCACTGAGATGAAGACGACGTTTGAATTGTTTCCACCATACCTAGCCCATAATGGGTCTAGGATCTGAGTCATTCTCTGGCAGTGGGGACACCAAGGTTCCATGAACTCAAGTAGGATTACTTTTCCGCGTAAGGACGAAAGTGTCAACGTCTGTCCATTTCCGTTCACGACGGGGAGAGTGAAGTCCGGCGCGAGTCCTGATTGTGTTACAGATACGGAGGCGCTGGTCACGGGTAGAGAAGAAGATCCTCCAGGCGTTGGAGGTTGCTGAGACGAATAATATGCCCAGCCCGCGAAGACGACGATTATTATGATTATAATAGGAAATGCTATCTTCTCGGTCTTACTGAATCCATGTTTCTTCGGAACACCATTCTTCCGATTCTTTGACGACATTAGCTAGATACCTTTCCCTACGGCGACTGAAAACCATCGCATAAGCTTTCCCTCCAAGGTCGCTTTACCTCCGACACACCGGAAGAGGATTCGAAATAACCGTACAACCAATACGGTATAATCCCAACGTCCATGAACAACATAATAACAACCAAAACCAAACCAGTCTGACTTCTCTGATAGAGAGAATAGACGGTGTGGAGAGGGGTATTCCAGCTTAGAAAAGCCCGTTGAGTAACCTGAACCCGGAATCCCAAACCATTAGGTCGTTCCTCTTGGTTCTTCTAAATCTCGGTCCCATGCTTTCTGTCTGATCGATAGATTATAATGAATAATAGAAACACGATCAGGCCGAGACCATGTGCGATCTCGCAGTCTGAACAGATCGCGTGAATTACAGCGAGTTGGATATAGTCAAGGTAGATTACGGCTGGAACGGCCAGCGCGCCCACAATCAGGCCAATCAATGAAACACGTTCGACACCGAATGCTCTTACACCAGCCACTATTGTCAATAGGCTGAACCAGCCCACAGCGAGGAGATGAATGGGCACTCCGTAAAAGTATGAAAAACCAGTCTGGAAGACTAGAGGACATTGAGTCCCAAGAACGCAAGCGGTCAACTGGTTGGCAGAAATGTACCATTGAAGCAAGTACCAACTCCAAGACGCTCCAATACCAGATACGAGCATCGCTATGAGAGCGGTCAACCTCATGGTTTTCCCTCACCCAAACGCTCGCGTCACCGGGTTTGTCACTAATAAATCGACCTTTTGAAACGGGCGTGATCTGCAGGATTTCGCTTAAGCGTTCTCACTCTATGAGATCTCGAACTCGTTACCATCAGGGTCTTTGAAGACAGCCATCTTACCCCAGGCAGTCGTTGTGATCTCCTGAGAGAACTCGACTCCATTCCGTTTCAGTTCGTCGTAGGTCTCAACAACATTCTCTGGCATGCTTGAGGGTATTACTCGTCCTGTTTTATCACTGCGCAGGATAATTTCTCCGCATCTAAGCCAAACCCCCGTTCGCGCGCCGGGGCGATCCGCTCTCCAATCATCGCATCGTTCACACAAGTGCATCAACGAAGATGACCCCTTTGGCTTTACAAATACGACATGTCCCTCTACTCCAACAATCTCGAACCCCAACTTATCACGGTGTCATGCCGCAGATTTTCTAGCATCGTTGGCTAGAATCGCAACTGAACCAATATGAGTGATCATAGCTCATCGGCCGAGGCTAATGGACTTTTAAGAGTTGGTCTAAAACTATAGAATTTGTTGAACGACCTTGGAAAGCGCGAAACGGACCTACCGTTGGCGTTTCGATTTCCTTTCGAGATTCTTCCCTGCTCGATCGAATAACAGGGTTCGGAAAATGGTCTAACGAGTTGTGTGATTTGTTTGAGGGTGGTGGGGCGGGAGGGATTATCATGACCTTATGGGTCATTTTGAACCCTCGCTCACCGGTGTTCTCGCTATTGGTTCGTGGTCCCGAGACCGGTGTCAAGGCGACTGTTAGTCGCTATCTTAGACCATGTTGTCCCCACGAGGGGATACTCGCGGCCTGGACCACCGCCCCTGAACCCTAGGTCAGGGTTCTCGCTTAAATGCTTCACAGGCGAATTTTCGGTTTGACCACTGAATCATCATCTGTCCGTTTTCGTTCCAAGTAAGACAAGTACTCGAAAGCGATTAGGGCAGAGTTACGAACATCCTCATCGCTGTCACTAATTGCTTGCTTTAATTGTGGAATTATAGAAGGGTCTCCTATAGAGCTCAAGGCGACGGCCGACTCGTGTCGAACAATCGGGCTTTGATCGTGAAGCATAGACTCGACGAGAGCAGGGACGGCCGTACGGAAACCTAGCTGACCCAGCGTGAACGCCGCTTCGTGCCGAGTTAACGGACTCGAATCATGTTTCAAGACATGGCATAACGGTTCGACAACCTGCTCATCTCCGATGTGTTCAAGCATACAGACTGAATGAACTCGCAGGAGGAGCGGTAGGGATCGCGAGTTTTCGAGAAATGATTTGAAGTATGAAAGATCCTTCGTTTCGAAAGCATTCTCGAGCTTCTTTAGAGTCTCGTAATCGTTTTCACTCATCTCTAAGTTACCCATACACCTTCATCTCTTTGAAGATCGAGGCATTGAAAATAAGGATTCTTCACTTCGTGAACCACGCGTTGGCGACCAATAAGCTCGGTAACTACAGTTTTTTAAACTAAGACCGCCACTTAGGGAATCTGGTTGCGTTCTAGGCGGGTAGCAGATTGCTTCGATCATCGGAGAGAGTCGGCGCAGGTATCTTTGATGCCGCGTCAGCTCCTGTCCGACTACAGATTTTGCGACTATTGTCCACCAAAGGCCCGTTACAGTACACGGAAGTAATGTTCCAACTAAAACTAGACCCAGTCAGGGATGCTGGAAAATTCGTTTACCATCTAAAGAGCCTAACCGACACTGGACTAGTCACCTTAGACAAGAAGACGAAACGATATGGGGTCACTGAACTCGGTCTGATGATCGTCTCTTTCGCAAGAGACCTGGATGAGTACGTGAACGTCAAGAGGGGAAAGCTGTACGTTAGAACCTCAAGGCTTGCAATTGAGGAGTTCCACCGCAATAAGATAGCTCGATCGCTAGTCGTGGAGGCTGGCGTCCCCCAAGAGATTGCTGACGAGATAGCTGCGGAGGCAGAGGATCGTCTTGTTCGCTTGAAAACCGTATACCTAACCGCCCCTCTTATACGAGAGTTCGTCAACGCAATCCTCATCGAGAAGAAACTCGAGGAGTACCGACATAAGCTTGCAAGGCTTGGCATGCCGGTATACGATGTTGCGAAACTTATCAAAACAGCCGGCGAGAAGCAACTCAGCGCCGATTACGTTTACCGATCCTCAGCGAAATCTGTGCTCTCGGAATATGTAATCCTAAACTGTCTTCCACACAAGATCTCGGATGCTCATCTCTCAGGATCAATTCACATTGCCAACCTGGAAAGCTGGATTCTAATGCCCAATGAGGTTGTGCACGATCTACGCTACTTCATACGAAACGGATTGGTGGGTACTCCTATACCTGATTCCTTAGAGTCCGCGCTTGGACTAGTCAATCAAGTCTTGACGGTTGGAGCGACTGAAGTCTCGGGAGAGCAAACAATAGATTTCTTCAACGTATTCCTATCTCCGTTCGCCCGCGGAAGAAAAGCTGAAGACATAACCAAAGCGATATACTACTTTCTGAGCTCTCTTCGGAGGGAGACACCGCCAAGCAATCCTAGTTCTGGAGTATCGATCGGAATCGAAATGTCTACGCCCAACTTTCTCGCAGAAGAGGAAGCCGTAGGTTCAATTCCTGCCGGGACAAACCATTATGGCGATTTCGCTGAGGAAGCGCTTCAAGTTGCCGAGTCAACAATCGAAGCGTTCCGACTGATATCGACCTCAACTCCACCCGTCCTTCCGCACTTGTTGGTTAAACTGAGACCTAGAAGTCTGAGAGACGAGAGGGTTAGGGGAATTGTTGAAAGGACGCATCAATTAGCGAAGGAAAGAAGCGTCCCGTTCTTTGAGCTTCTTGCTGAGGATGAAAAGAGCAGCTACTCGGCCACGGGTTTGCGCCTAGGAAATGAATGGACCGAGCGGTGGGATGCTGATTGTCTTAGAACGGGGAGCATGGACACTATATTCGTCAATCTTCCACGCATAGCCTACGAAACCAAGAAGAACGATGAGAAATTCTTCTCACTGCTCAAGGAATCCGTTACTCAATCTGTGGAAGGATTCAAAGTTAAGAAGAAGTTCATGGGTGAAAGGTTACATCAACCTCTACTGCCAATTCTGGCCGGAGAGAAAGGCAAAGGCCCGTACTTCTACGAAAAGAATGCTTCGTACAATCTCTCCTTGCTAGGGATAAGTGAGGCGGTTGAGGCCCATACCGGCGTAAGACTCGACCGTGAGAAGGTGGCAATGGATTTCGCGCTGAAGACTTTGCAAGAGACTTCGAAGCAGCTCAAGGCTGCGTCGGAGGAGGAGGAGATGCGCATAACGCTCTCGCAACGTCCGGGAGACGAAGCGGTGGATAGACTTGCTGAGCTAGATATTGAGGAATACGGTCGGGCGGTCATGGCGCCGGATGGATCGAGAGTCCCACTTTTCTATACGGACGTACCGATCATCCCATTATCGATCAAGGTGCCCGTCGAGAGTAGGTTCAGCATTGAGTCCAAGTTCCAAGCATTAACGCCTGGGGGACATCTGAACGTCATATGCATCTCTCCTGACTCTACCCCAAACGGGCTCATGGCCTTAACTGAGAGAGCGTTAGTGGCCGGATGTAAGTTCCTCACGTATTCCTCGAACTACTCATCGTGCAACGTCTGCAGTCACACTGATCCCGGAATCACTCCGAAGTGTAGTAAGTGTGGGTCTGATAGGCTGACGTATCTTGGCAGGTCCTCGTATGGGCTTCTCCCATTCGGTCTCTGGCCTGAAGCAAAGAGACGTGGGGTTGATAGAAGGATAGCCTACTCTGTTGCGACTTAGCTGATGTACCGTTGACTGCTTCGCTCTAGGTCAGGGATTACTTCAACTTCCGGCGACTGATCGTATGCGGAGCCCACGACATCCGCCGGGAACATGGCTGCTGGACCTTCTGAAGCAATCTTGGTTGCGGGATGGTCTGGTCCGAAGGTCGCTAGTGAAACGTCATACACCAATCTTCTAACGTCTTCTTCCCCGGTGTAACCCAAGGCGTGTAGGTATTCGTGCAAGAGGATCGAGAAAACGTAGGAATTTATTTCTCTTAGAGACCTTGCGCCGTGCGTCACCATGTCCAGCGTTGTGCGATTCATCACGATCCCGTTCGTTCCCATTGTGTGGAATGCTCCAATGTGTTTCGGCAGTTTGGCCAAGTAGAGCATTAATCCTGCTCGTCGCATGCCTAGTGAGTGTTCCGCGGATTTCTTCACTAGTTCGAAGACGTCGCCGAAATCTTGACACTGATCAAGTCTTTCTGAATTTGTACTCATCTGCAATTCCGTCCTTTAGTTCTCCTCTTTCTCTTCCTTCTCGATTAGGTCGCGGACCTTCTCAACGAATGCCAAGTATTCCCCGAGAATTGTCTTGCCCATTGGGGTCAGGCCGTAGAGGTCGTCAGCGAGTTCGCTGATGAGTTTATGTGTTCTCAGTAACGGTACATTCTCGTAGATGAGCTTCGGGTTAATGTCCTCCCTGAAGTGTTTCTTCCCTTGTGGGTGCTCCAAGAGTGGAAGCAACATCTTTACTCGTGTCTCGTTGCAGAGGACGTCCATTAGTTCCAGGGTTTGACGGAACGCCTTTTCTAGCCCACGGTCTCTCCAATTCAAGTGTTCTATGATTAATTTTCCGCGTTCCACAGCGTCCGGGAATTTTCGATCTATCGATTGAGAATCTACTTTGAAGGGGTATACGATAACGGATTTCGAGTTCTCAGCTTCGTCAACAACCTCGAGGTCCTTCAGTAATGATTCATTCGGCTGTATGGTCTCACAGAATACAGCCGTCAACATTCCTTCCTCAACACTAGCCAAGTCAGCTGTAAGTCGGTTGGAGTGTTTCTCAGGGTCCCATAGAACTGGGTCGACGAAGGTTGCTGCATCTCCACTCTGAGAGAGCAGTCTAGCCGCGTGAAACTTCTCTAGTAAGTGGAGCTCGCTTTCATCGTCTTGACTACGAAAGTCTTCACGAAAGGCAGTGTAGTTGACGACGTGCATGGGCAGTACGCGTCGTTTCTTTGAGGAGGACAGGACCTCTAATCGCATATTTTCTCCTGATACCCCATCTTCCATACAGACGATATAAGCGTTACCTTTGGTAACAGAGTTCTAGTTTAACGCACCCAACACTAACCCAATCAGGCTCATTCTCACTAGAAGCCCATACCAGACCTGTTTGAAGTACTTCGCGTGTGGAGTTGCATCAACCGTATACTCGATCTCGTCTACTCTCGGAAGTGGATGCATTACAATCATCTTAGCTCGAGCATGGTTCAAATCGCTCGCAGTAAGCCGATACGACCCGCGAACCCTCTCATAATCCTCCAGAGAACCAAATCGTTCTTTCTGGATTCGAGTCATATAGATTACATCTACCTCGGGAAGCACACTTGAAAGGTCCTCACTCTCTCGTACCTTAATTCGGCCGCTAACCTCCTCAAGGACTTCTTTCCGCATCCTTAGACTGCTGGGTGAGACTAAGTAGAGGTTGATGTTGTAAAGCGATAGAGCATACGCCAGCGAGTGTACGGTTCTACCGTAGCGAAGATCTCCGGCCAAGGCCACGTTCAATCCCTCAATTTTTCCGAGCTCTCTTCTTATTGTGTAGAGGTCTAGCATCGCTTGAGTGGGATGCTCCTCTGCCCCTGTTCCCGCATTGATCACGGGCACAGTAGCAAACTCCGCGGCCAAACGTGCCGCGCCCTCAAGTGGATGTCGTATCACGAGTAAGTCTGCGTAGCTTTCCACGACTCGAACAGTGTCTGCTAAGTTCTCGCCCTTCTGAACTGACGCAACTTTTGGTTCCGCAAATCCCAGACAACTTCCACCCAAACGGAACATCGCTGATTCAAAGCTCAGTCTCGTCCGCGTACTCGGCTCAAAGAACAGCGTCGCCATGATTTTTCCTTCAAGGAGATGAGAACTCTTTCTTGTCAGAGCTTCAACATCATCTGTAACGTCAAGGACGTGATCAATTTCTGTCTTCGAGAAATCCTTGATCGAGACTACGTCTCTTCCAACAAAATCCATTCAGTGCGCCCGTGAGCTTTACGATCTCACGGTTAAATAACTGTTGGACGGATAGAAGTTCGATTAAGATTGCAGACGCAACAGGAACTCTACGTCAAGAAGATTGAAGACGGAACAGTCATCGACCACATCACACCCGGATTCGCCCTAGATGTTCTGAAGATTCTGAAAATTGACGGTAAGGGCGGTGAGGTAGTAAGCGCTGCAATCAACGTGGACAGCAAGCAGCTACAGCACAAGGACATTGTCAAGATTCAGAAGAGAGAGCTAGAGCCGAGCGAAGTAGACAAGATTGCCCTGATAGCGCCGAACGCTACGATCAATATTGTGAGGAATTTCGCGGTAATTTCAAAGAAGGTTGTTGAGTTGCCATCTACGATTCGTGGCATAATCAAATGCGACAATCCCTCATGCATCTCCAACTCAAACGAACCAGTAGAGTCTCAGTTCGATGTGGATCGGAGTGAACCGATTCGATTACACTGTTACTATTGCGGCCACATTATGGAACGTGAAGACATCCTAGAACAATTCTGAGATTACATGAGTTACACAAGGGAAGCTGAGTTCGTTGGGAAAGATTGCCCTTATCGCTGACAAGGCTACATCAACTTACTTCAAGATCAGCGGGATAAAGAACAGCTACGCGGTCAAGGGTAGAGATGAGGC
>Ga0335081_10003936_pt1 | contig 23423 bp, 28 predicted proteins | sample Lox_Sample_35_FD_206713 | JGI IMG/M metagenome (GOLD analysis project Ga0335081, IMG submission 206713) | Soil microbial communities from Loxahatchee National Wildlife Refuge, Florida, United States - Lox_Sample_3.5 | ecosystem: Environmental > Terrestrial > Soil > Wetlands | place: USA...
GAGCACCACCTGAACGGCGGCCCGCTGCCGCCGGGGCCGCCGGTCCGGGTCTTCCTGCAGCAGGCCGGGACGTGGCTGGAGTTCGGCCAGTGGCCGCCGCCGGGCACCGTATCCACCGCCTATTACCTGCGCGGCTCGGGCGGCCTGACCGTGGACGTCGAGCCCGGCGAGGCCCGGCCCGGCACGTTTGTCTACGACCCGGCGGACCCGACGCCGTCGGCGGGAGGACCGCTCCTGCAGCCGCCCGGCAAGCAGGTCGACAACCGGGCGATCGAAGCCCGGCCCGACGTCCTGACCTATACCACCGACCCCTTGCCCGCTAGCCAGGACCTGGTGGGGCCGGTCAGCGCGCGCATCTTCGTGCGCACCGGCCGGCGGCACGCCGACCTGTTCGTCCGGGTCTGCGACGTCGACGAGAAAGGCGTCTCCCGCAACATCGTGGACGGCATCCGGCGGCTGAGCCCGCAGACCGTGCCCGCCAGCGACGTCCAGCCCGGCGACGACCGGGTCCTAGCGGTAGAGGTGGAGCTCTACCCGACCGCCTACCGGATCCAGGCCGGGCACCGGATCCGCGTGCAGGTTAGCGGGGGCGCGTTCCCGCGCTTCGCTCGCAACTTCGGCACCGGGCAGCCCTTTGCCTCCGCCACAAGCGCCGTGCGATGCCGGTTCGAGATCCACCATGACTCCCGGCACCCCTCCTGCGTCCTGCTCCCCGTCCGGCCGGCCGCGGCCGGCTTACCGGCCCGGCCAGAACGGGTCCCGGCCGATGAAACCCAGCATCCTGGTCTGGGTATCCGCGTCGCTGGGTACCTCGACCCGCGGGCCGTACTGGCCGGAGGCGCGCATGACTTGCTCCATCTGCTCCATCCCGCCGAGGAGCTGCGCACAGAAGCCGGGGTCGAGCCGGTCGTCCTGGCCCGTGGCCCGGGCCAGGTCCCAGGTGTGCATGAACACGTCGGCGGTGTAGAACTGGTCGATCGCCGTATCCAGGGGCAGGCGGCCGATGTGCGGGTTGGCGAGCTCCCGGTCCGCCGTGGCCGGATCGTCCAGCACCGTCTGCACGCCGTCGCAGTGAACCTGCCACGCGGCGACCGGGTTCTCATCCACCGACGGTCCGCGGGGCAGGTCGATGCCGGCGCCCGACGCGAGGAACGCGGGGAACCATTCGGTCAGGTGACGAACCACGTCACGGGCGGCCCAGCCGGGGACCGGCGATGGCGCGTCCCAGGAGCGGGTACCGCTGACCCGTTCGGTAAATAGCCCGGCGACCTGCCGGTGCCGCTCGGCCGGGCGGTCAGATAGTGCCATTTCAGACCGTGCCATCGGTGAGCATCTTGTCCAGCTTGGCGTACCCCTCGTCGACGCCGGTCTCCATGCCGCTGCGCAGCCAGGCGTCGCGGCCTTCGAAGCTGTCGACCAGCGACTGCGTCCGCAGCCGGCTGCGGCCGTCGCCCAGGTCCTCGATCCACAGCGTCTCCAGCGCGACTCCGTCGGGATCGCCCTCGAACGTGAACGTCTGCACGATGCGGTCCGGCCGTACCTCGTGGAAGCAGCCGCGGAACCGGTACTCGGTGCCGTCGTGCACCGACACGTACTGCCAGCTGCCGCCGGTTTGCACGTCCCAGTGCTCGATCCGGGTGGTCAGGGCGTCGGGCCCAACCCACCGGGCGAACAGCGCGGGATCGGTGTGGGCGCGGAACAGCTGCGCGGGTGTGGCCGCGAAGTCACGAGTCATCCGGATGACCGGCAGCTTCGGGTCGGCTTCGATGGTCGTCTGGGTGGTCTTGTTCATCTTCGTCTCCGTTCATCTGCGCCAGGACGGCGTCGAGGCGGCGGTAGCGCTGCTCGACGCGGGCCCGGTGGCGCTCGATCCAGGTATCCATCAAGTCGAAGATGCGGACCTCCAGGCGGACCGGGCGGGGCTGCGGCCCTGGCGGCCGGCTGACGAGCCCGGCGTCCTCGAGCACCCGCAGGTGCTTGTAGACGGCCTGCAACGACATCTGGTACGGCTCGGCCAGCTGGCTCACAGTCGCGTCGCCCTCGGCGAGCCGGTCCACCATGCCGCGCCGGGTCGGGTCCGCGATGGCGGCGAAGGCCCGGGACAGCGTGTCCGCGGTCATCGGCCCCCCAGTTTCAACTCGATGGTTTAAAGAACCGTAGGCCATCGATCGCCCATCCGTCAACCTCGCGGTTGAAAGCGCTGCTTGATGCGGTGCACCCGCCGGCAGTTGCTGAACCTGAAGCGACTCGCCGAGCGCCACTACCGCCAGGCCGCGGCTAAACCGGGGCGCGGTCGGTGAGTGCGCCTCTCAGTTCGGCCATCAGCTCGCGGAAAATGCCCGGGAGGTCCGGCTGGCCCGGCTCGCTGACCCAGCGCGCGAACGCGACCTTGAAGACGGCGACCCCGGTCTCGGCGGCCACGCTCGCGGCCGGCTCGGGGATGCCGCGGTCGCGGAGCGCGCCGGCCACCGCGGAGGCGAACGCCGCGAGCTTGATCAGTTCACGCTCCCGTAGTTCCGCGTTGGCTGACACGATGCCGTCGCGCAGCCTGACTCGCTCCGGGTTCTCCTGCAGCATGGCGCCCGCGGCTTCGAAAGCCGCGCCCACCGCGTCTATCGCAGTCGCGGAGTCCGGCGCGTCGGCGACGGCGCGCACCAGGAGGTCACGCATCATCTCCATGCCGTAGAACAGGACCTCGCGCTTATCCGCGAAATGCCGGAAGAACGTCCGCTCGGTCAATCCGGCCCGCGCCGCGATCTCGGCCACCGTGGTCTGCTCGAACCCCTGCTCGGCATACAGCGTCATGGCCGCCTTCGCCAGCCGGCCGCGCGCGTCCGGCTCCCATCGGCCCATAGGCCCATGCTACGTGATGACAGCGGCTGACATCGGCATGCTAGGCTGATGACAGCGACTGACATCAGGAGGTTTCTCATGCGGGTTTTCGTCACCGGCGCATCCGGCTGGATCGGCTCGGCCGTCGTTCCCGAACTCATCGGCGCCGGTCATCAGGTCCTCGGGCTCGCCCGGTCGGACTCCTCGGCCGCCGCCATCGCCGCCGCCGGAGCCGAAGTCCTCCGCGGTGACCTGGACGACCTGGATGCCCTGCGCGCCGGGGCCGCCAGCTCCGACGGGGTCATCCACCTCGCGTTCATCCACGACTTCACCGACTTCGAGGCGTCGGTCGGCGCCGACCGGCGCGCCATCGAGACGATGGGCGCCGCGCTCGAGGGCTTCGGCAAGTCCCTGGTCATCGCCTCAGGGACGCCCGCACTGCCCGGGCGCGTGGCGACCGAGCGCGACGACCCCGCGCCCGGCTCACCGGTGGCGGGCCGGTTCGCGACCGCCCAGGCGGCTCTCGGCATGGCGGCACACGGCGTCCGGTCGTCCGTCGTCGGACTGCCCCGAACGGTGCACGGTGACGGCGACCGTCACGGCTTCATCGCCCGCCTGGTCGGGATCGCCCGCGACACGGGCGTCTCCGGCTATGTCGGCGACGGGTCCAGCCGCTGGCCCGCGGTGCACGTGCTGGACGCCGCGCACCTGTTCCGCCTAGCCGTGGAGCAGGCCCCGGCGGGATCCAGGCTGCACGCGGTCGGCGACGAGGGCGTGCCGATCCGCGACATCGCCGAGGTGATCGGCCGCCACCTGAACCTGCCGACGGCCTCGGCCCCGGCCGAGGACTTCGGCTGGCTGGGGCAGATCCTCGCGATCGACCAGCCGGCCTCCAGCGCGCTGACCCGCGAGCTGCTCGGGTGGCGGCCGGTCCAGCCCGGGCTCATCGAGGACCTGGACAAGGGCCACTACTTCGGCTGATGCTTCGGCTGAGCACGCTGCGCCCGTCGCCCTACGGCCGACCTTAGCGGAGGGTGAATGCAGTAATTACTGCTTTACTGCAAACTGAAGCCCGAGCCCGGCTTGTTGTGCCATGCCGAAGGTCAGTACGGAGACGGCTGGTTGAAGATCACCGTCAGGCTGGTGATCTTGCCGTCCCGGATGGCGAAGTAGCTGGTCATGACCAGCTCGTCGGGCAGGTTGGTCTTGTCGTAGGTGCCGTCGAACTTCGCCCGGACGATGACGTCGCCGTAGTGGTCGATGACCTCGCGGACCTCCATGGTGACGTGGTCGCCGACGAACTCCTTGCTCATGAACGTCCGGATCGCCTCGGTACCCCAGATCTCCCGCCGGTTGTCGTTCACGTAGGCGTCGGGGGCGAGCGTGTTCACGATCCGGTCGGTGTCAAAGGCGTTGACCGCGTCGATGTGCTCGGCCACGATCGGCGGAAGCTCCGCGCCGGTGCGAGAATTGCTGGTCATCAGGGTGACTCCCGTGTCTGTCGGTTCTAGGCGGCCGGCGTTTCCGGCCGCTGGCCCCAGGCTCGGTCCTCCCGCTGACGGAGAGTCAAGCGGTCCAGCGCGCCTGGACTCTCCCACCATGGGAGGGTTCAGACTGGGACCGTGGAACCGACGCTGACGATCGGGGATTTCTCCCGCGCGACGCACCTGAGCGTGAAGATGCTGCGCCACTACCACGACATCGGCCTGCTGGAGCCGGCCGTCGTGGACCCGGATACGGGCTACCGGCGCTACGGCACGCGGCAGATCGCCACCGCGCAGGTGATCCGCCGTTTCCGGGACCTCGACATGCCGCTGGAACAGATCCACGCCGTCCTTTCCGCCCCCGATTCCCGCACCCGCAGCCAGCTGATCTCCGCCCACCTGGCCCGCCTGGAGTCCAGCCTGGCGCGCACCCAGGACGCCGTGGCCACGCTGCGCGACCTGCTGGAGCACCGCCCGTCCGCCGCGCCAGTCCGGCACCGCCATGCCCGCGCCGTCTCGGCGGCGGCCATCAGCGAAGCCGTCGGCCGTGACGACGCCCTCACCTGGTACCAGGGGGCGCTCGGGGAACTGCACGCCACCCTGGCCGCCCAGGGCATCGCGGCCGCCGGCCCGGGCGGCGGAATCTTCCAGACCGAGCTATTCACCGAGGAACACGGCCAGGCCACGATCTTCCTGCCCTGCCGGATACTCCCGCGCCCGATGGGGCGGGTCGCCGTGCTCGACGTCCCAGCGGCCGAACTGGCCACCATCGTCCACGACGGCCCGCTGGCCGGCATCGACCTGGCCTACGGGACACTCGCCGACTACGTCACCCGGCACGCCTTCGCCGTCGACGGCCCGATCCGGGAGTACTACCTCACCGGCCCCGCCGACACTCCCGACCAGGCCGCCTGGCGCACCGAGATCGGGTGGCCCATCTTCGACACCAGCACGCCCGCCAGCGAGGCTCACGGCTGATCCCAGCTTGGTTAAAGGCCGTGGAGGACGGGATGGCTGTCGTGCCAGATGACCAGGATCGCCTTGCCGATAATGCTGGAGCCTCGGATGGGCCCCCAGTAGCGGCTGTCGCAGGAGTCGGCGCGGTTGTCGCCCAGGACGTAGAACTCGCCGGGCGGGACGCGGTAGGGATGCTGGCGGCTGGCGATCGGCGGGCCTAGCGGGTCGTAGCCCGGCAGGTACGGCTCGGCCAGCCGGCGCCCGTTGATGTAGATGCTGTTGCCAGCGGAGTAGATCGTCTGGCCGGGCAGCGCGATGACGCGCTTGACGAGGTCCCCGGCCGGTACTCCAGGGCAGTGGTCCAGGGGCGGGTGGGTGAACACCACGATGTCGCCCTCGCGAACGTCATGCCAGGTGAAGAACGCCTTCTGCACCAGGATCCGGTCGTACACAGCGAGCGTCGGGACCATCGACGCCGACGGGACGTAGAAGCTCTGGTATGCGTACGTCCGCAGCAGGACGGCCACCAGCGCCGCCGCGAGGAGGGTGATGACCGTCTCGGTCAGTGACCGCCATCGCCTCCGCCGCCGCAGGCCGGTCCGGGCCGGATCGGTGCCGGCCGGATCGGTGCTCGCGGGACCGGGGTCAGCAGGACCGGGCATGCGGGACGGGACGACACGGGGTGAGCTGATGCGGGGAACTGGAGGCGGCGCCCGGGGACGTGGGCTCCGCCTTCGGGGGGACCCGGCCGGACGGCGACTGGGCCGTGCCTGCCGCCCGGGCCGGCGCGGACTCGGCTATCAGTGCCGCCGACAAGCCCAGCAGGCACGTCGCGGCCAGCAGCGCCGCCGCCAGTGCGGTCAGCGGCCGGCCGGAACGCGGGGCCAGCCACTCGCGGGCCGCGCCGGCGAGGTAACTCCAGGCGATCGACGCCGCCGGGGTGCCGTCCGCGATGAGCAGCGCCGCCAGTTCGGCGGCCTCGGCGCCGTGGCGCCGCCGCCAGCGGGCCGGGTAGCAGCGGAGCGCGGCATCGACCAGCCTGCCGTCCGGGGCTTCGCGGGCGCTCATCATGTGCCGCCCGGCTGCAGCCGCAGCCGTCCGGCCGCGCTGACGCGCTCCAGCGAATCGAGGTGCACCCGCAGTGCCGCCGCACCCGGTGCGGTGATGCGGTAGGGATGCCGCCGCTCGTCGGCGGGCAGCGGCTCGATGAGCCCGAGCCTCTCCAGCCGGTCCAGCGCGCCGTAGAGCGTGCCGGGCCCGAGCTCGACGCCCGCGAACTGCCTGATGTCCTGGATCAGCGCGTAGCCGTGCTTCGGCCCGCCGGCCAGGCTGATCAGGACCAGCACCGACGCCTCCCCGACCCGGCGCAGCACGTCCTGCTCCCGTGTGCTCATCCGCCCTCCTATTACGTTGGCGAATATATCAGTCAACGTAATAGTCAGGCCAGCCGTTGCCCCTAGCGGAACCGCGCCCTCTCTTCCTGCATCCCATGGGCGGGCCTTGCCGGTTTCCCGGACGGGCTGGTTGTCTTGACGTATCGGCAAGGGGAGGCTGAGCATGGCTGAGGCCGCGCAGGACCGGTTGCGGATCGTGGATCCGGCCGCCAATCCGTACTTGTCGGGCCGGTTCGCCCCGGTCGACCGGGAGACTGACGCCGACGACCTGCAGGTCGAAGGCACTCTGCCGACGGATATCGACGGCGTGTTCATGCGCAACGGCCCCAATCCGAAGTTCCCTCCTCTGGGCAGCTACACCTACCCGCTGGAGGGGACGGCATGATCCATGCCGTGTGGATCAGCGGGGGCCGGGCCCGGTACCGCAACCGGTGGATCTGGACGAACGGGCTGCGGGCCGAGGAGCGGGCGGGCCGCGCCCTGTACGGGGGCATCATGACCCCGGCGTTCGTCGACCAGGGGCTGCTCGGTCCCGACCCGGATCCTGGCTGGCCGATCGACCTGGGCTTGTCGTCGGCCCGGACGGGTCGGTGGCCCGGCCGCCCGCCACGGTGCCGGGCATCGACAAGGCCTTCATGATCCACGATTTCACGATCACCGAGCACTACGCGCTGTTCGTGATCGGCCCGGGCGTCCTGGACGTGAACGCGATGCTGACCGGCGGCAGCATGCTGAGCTGGCAGCCGGACCTGGGCATCAGGATCGCGCTGGTGCCCCGCTCCGGGGACGGCCCGGTCACGTTCGCCGAGCTCGACCCGTTCTGGGTCTGGCACTTCGCCAACGCCTACGAGGACGGCGGCCGGGTAGTAGCCGACTTCCCCTCCTGGAGCGAGCTGTCGATGGCCGCCGGAGACCGGCGGGCGGCGAGCGGCCAGCGGGCCCCGGTCCGGGGCCAGTTCTCCCGGGTCTCGATCGACCCGGCCCGCGGCGCCGCGACCATAACCCAGGTCGGCGAGCAGGCCAGCGAGTTCCCGCGCATCGACGACCGGCTGACCGGCCGGCGTCACCGGTACCTGACCGTGGGCGCGGCCTCCGGCCAGCACGACCTGGCCCGGGGCGAGCACGACCGCCTGATGCGCTGGGACATGTCCACCGGCCAGAGCCAGGCGTGGGACACCGACGCGTCGATTGGCGAGGTGATCTTCGTGCCTCGCGACGGCGCGGCCGCGGAACTGGACGGCTACTACATGACCCTGGCCAGGTCGGTGCCGGACGACCGCTCGTGGCTGTACATCTGGGACGCCGCCGACTTCCCCTGCCCGCCCGTGGCCAAGGTCGCGATCTCGGCCACCGTCCCCAACGGCCTGCACGCCAGCACCGGACCGGGATCACCCGCGGCGCGGCCGCCAGCCATACGGCGTGGGCGGCGCGGGCCGGGACGCATCCGCGGGTGGTGGCGGCGCTGGCCGCCGGGGACCTGTCGGAGTCTTACGGGCGGGCGATCTGCCGGTGGACCGGCCGGCTGCCGGAGAAGTACCGGGAGGAGTCCGGCGAGCTGCTGCTCGCCGCCGCGATGGCCGGGCTGGGGCTGCGGGACCTGGCCGCGCTGTTCGCCGAGATGTACGAGCGGGCCCGGTCCGGGCTGCCCGATGAGGACCCGGACCGGGACTTTAACGACCGCGGGGTCCGGCTGGAGACCACCTTCCAGGGCGCCGGGGTCATGACCGGGGACCTGACCCCGGAGTGCGCGGCGCTGGTGGCCGCGGTGCTGGACGCGCTGGCCGCCCCGGCCGGGGCGGAGGATGACCGGACCCGGGAGCAGCGGTACCACGATGGGCTGGCCGAGGCGATGCGCCGGCTGGCGGCCTCGGATCTGCTGCCGGAGCGGGCCGGGCAGCCGGTCAGGGCGTGGGTGCACCTGTCGCTGGCCGGCCTGCTCCGGCTGGAGGGCAGCTCGGCGCTGCAGCAGGAGTGGACCGCGCAGGTCCGCGCGGCGTGGGCGGCGCACCGGGCGGCCGCGTCCGGGGCCGGCGGCGATGGCGGGGCGTGGCTGGACGGCGACGCCGCCGAGGCGATCGCGTGCGACGCGGCGATGGCCCCGGTCGTGACCGGCGATGTCAACGTGGCCGCGCTGGAGGACCTGGTCCGGCTGTGCACCGAGCTGGGCAGGCTCCGCCACGGCGGGGACGGCGCGGAAGCGGCACCGGCGGCGACCCGGGCGCCTCGGCCCCGGACAGCGGCCCGGCCTGGGCAGCGCTCGAGCAGGCGATCATCGGCACGGCCGTGGACCTGCTGTCCGGCCCGGGCGGGCTGGCGTCGTTCCTGCGCCGCCGGCAGCTCGGTGTCCGCCTCGGCGGGCCGAGCCTGCCGCTGGACATCGGGTACTCCGAGTCGGTCCCGGCCGGGATCCGCAACGCGGTGATCCTGCGGGACCAGCACTGCCGGTGGGCCGGCGGCTGCGACCAGCCCGCCGCGGCCTGCCAGGTGCACCACACCAGGCACAAGGCCAACGGCGGAAAGACCAGCACCAAAGACTGCGTGTTGCTCTGCAGCTTCCACCACCAAGTGGTCATTCACCGCTGGGGCTGGACCCTGGTCCTGAACCCCGACGGCACCACCACCGCCTGGAACAAGGACAAGACCAAGATCCTGCACAGCCACGGACCACCCGCCCGGCCGGGGTAACCCGGTGTGGCCAAATGACCCCGAACCTGGCCAATTCAGCTAACTTCCGGGCGATCCGCTATCCGGCCAGGGACGTGAGCGGCTAAATAGCGGCGATGATGCAAAACGGGTGCCCAGCGGGGTCGGCGTAGACTCGCAGCGGCTCCTCCGGATCATCCGAACGGTCCTCCAGCAGCCGGGCGCCGAGCGCGACCGCCCGCTCATGCGCGACGTCCAGGTCAGCCATGGTGGGCACCGTGGCGTCCAGGTGCAACTGCTGCGGCACCGGGCCGTCCGGCCATGTTGCCTCGGGCAGCTCTCCGACCTTCTGGAACGCCAGTGCCGCGCTGCCGACCGGACTCGTCAGGATCAGCCACTCCTGCCCGGCCGGGTCCGGCTGGCCCGGTTCGGGCGGCTCATCGCCCGGGCAATACCGCAGGCCGAACAACTGCCGGTAGAACTCGGCCAGGCGCCGCGGGTCGGTGGTGTCCAGGACCGTCTGCCGGATGACCGGAAACGCCTGCTCATTGTCCATACCGCCACCCTAGGCGCGGGTCAGCGCACGCCCTGACCTGGCTACCGTCATCCAATGCAGGATTTACTGCTTTACTGCATATGTCGGAATGGGGGAGGTAGCCACGATGTCCACCTGGTCCGCCGGCCGATCCGGCACCCCCGCGGCGGCGGCCGCCGAGAGCAGCCCGGCTGCAGGGACAGCGACCCGCCCGTACATCGAGGGCACAATCGAGGCTCTGGGCCACGCCGGGGATCAGCCCCGTGCTGCGCTGGGACGGCGCCGGTACCAACGGCAGCGAGTTGCTCGCCGCGATCTACCGGTATGCCCGCACCCTGGAGTCGCTGGGCGTGGCACGCGGCGACCTGGTGGCGATGTACGCACCGAACCGGCCCGAGGCACTCGCGCTGCGTTACGCCACGCACCTGCTCGGCGCCGCCTCGGTCTACCTATCAGCCCCGCCCGCCCCCGGCAAGCGCGCGCAGATGCTCGTTGATTTCCGCCCGCGCCTGGTCGTAGTGTTCCCCGAGACCAGGCACCTGCTCCCGCCCACCACCGCCCCCTGCGCAGCGATCGGGTCCGCCGGGGACGTTCCGCTCCGCCTCGACGAGCTGGCCAGCGGGCAGGACCCGGCCCCGATGGCGAGCCGGGCCCGCCCGGGCGACCTCGCCGAGGTGATCTCCTCCGGGGGCACGACCGGCGTGCCAAAGGGGAGCGTGCGCGACTTCGCCTCCTATACCAGCATGGTCACCGGGCCCAGCCCGCGAACGCGCCGCCAGCTGGCCAACGGCAAGCTCGCCTACCTGCCCCAGGTCCTGGTCGACATCACCCTGCTCGGCGGCGGCGCGGTCATCCTGCAGAGCGGCTTCGAGCCTGCCGCCTCCCTCGCCGCGATCGAGAGCGAGCGGATCACCCACATGTTCCTGGTCGAGCCGCAGCTGTTCGAGCTCATGGATCATCCCGACGTCACCCGCCGCGACCTGAGCTCGCTGAGCGTCCTGACCCATGTCGGCGCGGCCGCGGCCCCGGTCCTGCGGATGCGCGCCCGCGAGCGGCTCGGCCCGGTGATCGCGCATACGTACGGCGCCAGCGAGATGGGCATCGTCAGCGCGCTGCCCCCGGCCGAGCACGACCCCGCCCGTCCCGGGCGGTTCGCGTGCGCCGGGCGCATCGTGCCCGGCGTCCAGGTGCGGTTCCGCTCCCCCGACGGCACCCTCGGCGAACGCGCCGGGGCGATCGAGGTCCGCTCGCCGGACATGGCATCCGGATACCTCCGCCGGCCGGCCGAGCAGGCCATGAACTTCATCCACGGCTGGTACCGCCCCAGCGACCTCGGCGAGCTTGACGAGGAAGGCTACCTGCACATCCACGGCCGCGTCGTGGACTGCGCCGAGATCGACGGGCGGCTGGTCACCCCGGTCGCCCTGCAGGACCTGCTGTGCCGCCGGCCCGACGTCCGCTACGCGGTGATCGTGCTCGACCCCGACGCCGGTACCCGGGTCGTCGCCGTCGTGCCGTGGCCCGACCGGACCGTCGACACCGCCGGGTGCCGCGACGCGATCGGCGGCGCCTTCGGCCCGTCGGTGGCGTCAACCGTAGTGGTCCTGCCCGTGGACCGGATCCCGCTCACCGAGCAGGGCAAGCCGAACCGCCCGCAGATCCGCCGACTCGCCCGTGAACGGGCCGCCCGTGCCCGGTGACCGAGATCGATGGCACCGAACGGACCGGGGGAAGACTCGTTTCAGCTCACAGCTCGAAGCGGCTGCCGACCGAGTTCGGCCGGAAGGCGCCGGGGAGTCCGGCGGCGAGAGCATGCTGGGCTTTCCAGCCGGTGCAGTGGGCCGGGACCAGAACGCCCGGATTCTCGGCGGCCAGGGCGGCGACGGTCTGCGGGATGATCTTCTCGAAGATTCCGCCGGTGAGGTGGAACCCGCCCAGGACGGCGTAGACCTGATCGATGCCGGTCAGCATCTTGGCGTGCCGGACGATGTTGACGATGCCGGAGTGCCCGCACCCGGTCAGCACCACCAGGCCCTTGTCCCGCACGTGAAGAACCACGGCCTGGTCATCGTGGATCAGCGGGTCGGGCACCCAGTCCCCCTCGCGCCAGGCCTGGTGGATCGGCATCCCGGTCTCGAAGTCAGTGGTCCGGTCGACCTCACCGGTGACCAGCAGCACCCCGTCGAGCAGGAACGACGGCTGACGGTCCTCGATGATCGCGAACCCGGCACCCTCGATCCCGGACCGGCTCGGCACCGGCAGCTCCCACGCGCCCCCGCCTGGCGTGACGATCCGGCGGCGGGTCCAGAATTCCGGGTGCAGGAGCAGCGGCAGGTTCCGCGGCCCGAGCCGGCGGGCCAGGCCGTCCAGTCCCATCACGTGGTCGAAGTGACCGTGGCTGAGGACCACGGCCTCGAACGTGTCCGGCGAGATCGCCAGCCGGTCCAGGTTGCCGATCAGCCCGTCCGGCGTGATCCCCGCGTCGAACAGCACCCGCCGACGGCCCCCGCCGGCCCGTACCTCGACCAGCGCGGAGAACCCGTGCTCGGCCCGCAGGAAGTCCGCCGTCTTGCCGCCCTCGGCCAGTTCGGTCGGGATCACCGGGATCTCCCCCGCCGTCCCGACCAGCCCCCACCGGCGGACCAGCCCCTCGTCCGGCATCAGCATGTCCGAGGAGTTGTCCACCACGGTAGTCACGTCGACGCCGTCCACCGGTTCCAGCGTGATCCGCTCCATACCCGAAACGCTACCTCGGTACCGGCGTGAGCCCTCCCCGGTGGACGGCGGGTTTCCGTTACCCGGAGTGGATAAGATGCCGTGCTCGTCGCCAGTGAGGCCGTCGACCTTGTCGTCCTTGGTCCAAGACCGGACCGAGAACGGCTCGTAGGCGAACGTGCTGGCGCTGATGTTGACAGTGACCGAGCGGCGGGTACCCGTCGTTGAGGAAGCGGTGACGTTCAAGTCGCCGCCCCCGATCGTGGCAGCGAAGGTCGCCTTTCCGCTACGGGTGCTTTCGAACAGGTCCGCGCCTTCCCGGTCGATGGCGTACCAGGTCTCCAGCACCACCCGGCCGTCGTTGCCTTCATCACGCAGGTGCCGGCGGATGAGGTCGGCGTCGTTGTTGAGGATCGCCTGCATGCGTGCGGGCTCGATTCTGAACTTGATCAGCTTGAGGTTCAGGCTCTTAGCCTCGGCATAGCCAGCCTTCGCCCCGCCGGCAACGGACGCCGAGTAGTAGGTGAACTTGCCGTTCGCCTCGACCTCGGAGGCCTTTTGGTCCTTCCACTCGACTGCGACCTGCACGTCAAATCTGACAGAGTCGGTGAGGTACTTGCTTGGGATGCGGTTCCACTCCTCGACGTAGGTCTGATTGAGCGTGCCACGCTTGCGGCCCACGCTGCCGGGGCGAAGCTCGTCGGACTTCACCCGGAAGTAGCTGAAGTGCTCGTACACCAGGGCGCTGTTCTTGATCTCGATGTCGGACATTACTGCTGTCTTCCCCGTGTCGGCCTGGGGCTACGGCACTAGGACGGTGCGCTCGCCGGGCACCTCGGTCCGGGACCAGATCTGCTCCACATCGGCCAGCGGCATCATGGGCGCCTTGACCGCGATCGTGCCCGCGGTGATCTTGACGACCAGCGACGGCAACTCGGCCAGGTAGGCGTGCCGGGGCGGTATCGGTAGCCGCACGTCGGTTGCCGATGGTGCCGAACGGCGGGGTCGGGCCGGGTGCCCGGCCGGAGCGGCGATGGGATATGGCGCTGTCGTTCGCTGGCGCGCAGCGGGACTTGTCGAGCAGGTAACCAGGGAACTGAAGGCGCGAGAGGTGCGCTGTTTCTACGATACCGATGAGGAAATCGAGCTGTGGCGGGTTCCGCGCCCGGTCGCGCGGAAATGCGGTGCGGGCTAAGTCGTAAGGCCCGGCCTGGGCAACCGAAGAGGCGCCGGTCGCGGCGCTGGTTTGCCGACGTCAGATCGTGCCTGGCGCCGGCCTCACGCCACGAGATGCCCGGCCTGCCCGGGTGGGAATATGCCGTTGGCGCTGCCGCGGCTTGTGAGCCCGCAGGTCGGCCTGGGCCTGGTCGGTGCGGCCGGGGGGCACCGGGCCACGGCCGGTGCCGCCGCGCCGCTCGGCTCCGGGGGCGTGGCCGCCCGGCCCGGGCGGCAGCTGCCTGCGGAAGCGCCGCTGCTCCAGCGAGGTGACCGCTGCGCTGCCCACGATGCCGATTGCCGCGCATACGGCGGCAGCGGCCAGGAGGAGCGCCAGGGGAGCCCAGGACTCATAAGAGGGATTGGCGCCCGGGATGCCGTGGTAGTGGCCGTCGTCCGCAACGAGGAGAAAAAAGGCCCACGTGGCGGCGGCCGCGATGATCAGGCAGGCGCCCGACTTGGCGGCCGCCCTGGCCAGCGGCCGACGGCGGACCAGGGCGGCCGGGCGCGCCGACCTGGCTGCGGGCGGGCGGGGCGGGATGTCGGCGGTGAGCGCGGCCAGGTCGGCGTGGGTCCGCGCGGCGAGCGCCTGGCCCGCTCGCGCATCGAGTTCGTCCTTGGTCAGCTGGCCGTGCACGAACGCGGCTTTCAGCGTCTCGATTGCCTGTTCGCGGTCGGCGTGGCCCGCCCTGAGCCGGCCGCGGCCCGCCGCTGCCGGGTCTTGCGGTCCTGTCATTACCGGCACCTCCCCGCGCGCACAATGCAGGGTCAAGCGTAGCGCGGCTGCTTCCGGCGGCCATGCGCAGCCAGAGTTCCTTGCCCGCACGACCTGTTGACGGGGTGCTCTGAGGCCTGTCATTATTCAGTACTGCTTAGTAAGTGGCGCTGACTGATTCGTGCGGGGAGGCCGGGTGCACGGCAAGTTCGATGACCTGGGACGGTTCGCTGACCCGTCGGTGCTCATCTTGACCAGCCTGTCCGACGGGCCTAAGCACGGTTACGCGATCATGACCGACGTCGCCGCATTCAGCGATGTGCGAATGGAGCCGGGCACCTTGTACGGGGCGTTGTCGCGGCTGGAGAAGCGGGGCTGGATCCGGCCGCTGGACACCGATGAGCGGCGCCGCCCGTACCAGATCACCGCGGCCGGGCAGTCCGTCCTGGCCGAGCAGCTCAAGACCATGCGGCAGGTCGTCCGCACCGCGGCCCGGCGCATCGCGACCGCGTAGGGAGGACCGATGCGCCCGCTCCTGGCCGCCCGGCTATCCCGTGCCCTGGTCGCCTGCTACCCGCCCCGCTGGAAGCAGCGCTACCGCGAGGAGGTGCTCCACGTCCTGGACCAGCATCAGGCCAGTTCCCGCACGGTCCTGTCGCCGGCCGGCGGGGCGCTGACCGCCCATCTTGACCCGGGCTACCGGATGGGCAGGCCAGTAATCAAGAACAAAGCCGTCCGGGCACTGCTGATCGCCGCAGCCGGCTGCATGGCCGTGATCGCGCTGGTGTACGGCGTGTTTACCTACACCGATGTGAACCAGCTCATCGGCGACCTGGTCTGGCATCCCGGCCACGCCGAAGGCGACGTCGCCCTGGTCCTCACCCCGGATCAGCGCCTCCTGGCCACCTTGGAGGGCGGTGAGCCCGATACCGCGGTCGTCACCCTGATGTCGGTCGGCCCCGCTGGGCTGCGGCAGCTGTCCTCGTTCGAGGGCGGCATCACCGTGGCCATTGCCCCGGACGGCGACCTGGTGGCCACGTCCGGGTACGGCGGGGAAGCCGCGCTGTGGAATGTGGCCCGGCCGCGCCATCCGGCCTTGCTGGCGATACTGAGGCCCGGCTCCTCCAATGCCCTGTGGGGCGAGGCCTTCTCTCCCGACAGCAAGCTGCTGGCCGCCGCCTACGGCGGCACGACGGCCCTGTGGGATGTTGCCCGCCCGGCCCGGCCGCGGTTGCTGACCGTGCTGGCCGCCCACGTCGGCCCGGTGACCCACGCCGACATCGCGTTCTCCCCGGACGGGCACCTGCTGGCCCAGGCCAACGGCAACGGCCAGGTCACCATCTGGGACGTGACCCGCCCGGCCCGCGCCGCCCCGGTCGCGACCATCACGGTCCGCGACGACTACTTCCAGGCCCTGGCGTTCTCGCCGCACGGCGACCTGCTGGCGGGGGTGACCACCGCAGGCACGGTGCTGGTGTACCGGCTGGACGACCCTGGCCGCCCGGCCCTGACGGCCAGCCGCTCCGGACTCGCGGCGCAGGCCCTGTACCCCGGCGGGGTGCGAGCCCCGGCCGGGCTGGCGGCGAACTGCCCCGGCTGCACGACCCCCTCGTACGCGCTGGGCTTCGCTCACGGCGGGCGTGCCCTGACCGTCGTGCTCGACATGGGCTTTCCCGACAACTCCTCCAGGGACACGGCGTTCACCTGGCAGGTGACCGCGTCAGGCAGCCTGGCCGGCGGCACCTCGGCCGCCCGCGACACCTGGGACGGGCAGCCCGCGCTGGCCCCGGACGGCCGCACCATCGTCGACGGCTCGCCGTTCGGCCGCACTGCAGTAGGCCTGTGGGAGCTGCCAGCCGCCGGGTAGCCGCAGTGCACGCGGCGCGACCGCCTGCACAACACGTTCTGGAGGCGGGAACACCGCGATCGAGCAGGCTTTGCTAGGCCGTCACCACGTCGTGCGCCGCCGGAAACGGGTGCGCGGGAGCCAGGCTGTAGTCGACTGCCGTCGACAGACGGTGGGCCATGACCTGTTCAAACTCTGGCCTGCAGGTTTGCTGTTGTGAGGCCTGGATTCTGCGCACTAGCCGAGGTGTTTCCGGGGCGTAGTATGGCCGTCTCTGCCCGAGTCCCGAGCTAGGTAGCATAGGCGGCATGCTCCTCGCCGAGGACCTGCTGCTCCTGGTCACCGACGATGCCACCGGGCGGTTGTCGGTGTCCCGCGAGCCGGTCGACGCCGGGCTGGGCGGCGCGAACCTGGCCGAGCTGACCTTGCGGGGCCAGGTGGATGTCTCCGGCGACCAGGACCAGGGCAGGCGCGGGCGCATCATCGTCCGGGATCCCTCGCCGCCCGGGGACGAGGTTCTCGACGCCGCCCTGCAGACCCTGGTCAAGCGGCAGGGCCGCAAGCCGTCCGCCGTGATCAGGCCGCTCGGCAAGAAGCTGCGGCGCGTGCTCTACCAGCGGCTGGCGGCCCGCGGGGTGCTGCGCGCCGAGCGGAGACGGGTGCTGGGCATCTTCCCCACGCGCACCTGGCCGGCCGCCGATCCCAGCCGCAAGGGCGAGGTGCGCCAGCAGGTGACCCAGGCGCTGGTCGGTGCGGCCGCGCCGGACGAGCGGACCGCCGCGCTGATCGCCCTGCTGCACGCGCTCAAGTGCGAGCACAAGGTCGTGGACCCGCGGTCCTGCCAGCTGTCCCGGCGGCAGCTCAGAAAGCGGGCCGCGGAGATCGCCCAGGGCAACTGGGCGTCCAAGGCCGTGCGCAAGGCGATCGACGACGAGATCGCCGCCGGGGCCGCGGTCGTGATGGGCGTCGCCGCCGGCGGGGCCGCAGTGGGCTTCTCGGGCTAGCCGACCCGGGCGCCGGACGGCTTAGGACGGCCCACCTTACCTGCATCCGAGGTCCGTCGTCCGGATCGCGCTTGAGCGCAACTGCCTGGCCCACGCCGCGAGCCAGACCTGGTATCTGGATCCGGCGGTGCCTACCCGCATCGTCTCCGACATCGGCGGCCGGTGCCTCGAGGTCGCCGGCGGCTCTCTCGTCCAGGGCGCCTATCTGCAGACCTACCACTGCACCTCGAACAACCCCGCACAGATTTCGTGCTCGGGTAACACGACGGGCGGGTCATACACACCGCTGACAGCGGAGCCGTCCTCCGGGCACTGCGCATCCGGAGGACGGCGCCCCATGTATCAGGACCGGCCGCGGCGTGGACAGCGCCGAGGCGATCGCGCCGAACTGGCGGCTGCAGCTCGGCTCGCTCGGCTCCGGCAACCACTTCATCGAGGTCAGCTCAGACGAACGGAACCGGGTCTGGCTCCCCGACCCGGACCTGGCGCTAGTTCGGCGGAGCGGGATCGCCTGGCGTTGGCGTCTCGCTGATGGACGTTCCCCGGATCTGAGCGGCATCTTCAGGCGAGGCCTCCCGGAGGGTGGGCCAGCCCATCCCGCTGGTGCCGCAGAGGAACTGCCGCTCCTCGCCCTCCTTGAGGGACATTCGCAGCTCCTCGGACCTGCGCAGCCCGACAAACCGCATATGCAGGCGGTGTTCCCCTGGCTCCACCGCGAAGACCCTCATCTGCTCGTTCCCGATCTTGCCCGCGGGGTGGCCGTCGAGAACCACTGTGTAGTTCGATTGCGGCTTAAACAGGCGAAACAGCAGGCCGGTGGGGAGCACGGTCCTGGGCGAAACCGACCAGTGCTGCTTCGGCCTGAAGATTCTGATTGCTGACATTGGCATCCCTTCCCGGCACGATGGAAAAAGGCAGTTCGTGTGCCGTGCGGGCGCCGGGTCATCCAGGCCTGCCAGCTACGAGCCGTTCGCGGTCGAACATCGCGGCCAGGACGCGCCAGGCGAGCAGGTCGAACGCCAGCAGTGCTGCGGCGAGGCCGATCGCGAGAGCGGCCGACTCTGTGATCACATTCAGCGACATCAAGGCGACGATGATCAGTGGCGGGATGCTGCCCAGCACGCTCAGCTGCTGCGCGGCACGCACGTCCGTGGACCGGGTAGAGACCGCGATCCCGACCCAGATCGCCCAGCCCGCCAGCAGCGGCGTGAACAGCAACTGGACCAGCACGTGCGTTCCCGCGTGAATCGCCGAGACGATCACCGGATGGGCGAACAGGGCCGCGACGGCGAGAAAGATGCCGAAGACCGCATACGCGATCACGAGCGTCGGGACGAAGGCGGCCAGCGCCTTGGCGATGAGGAACTCCTCGCGGCGGATCGGGGTGGCCAGGACCGGCTCCAGCGTGCCCTGCTCGCGCTCGCCGACGACCGAGTAGGCGCAGACGACGGACGGCAGGGTCACCGGGATCACGAGCATGTACAGGATTCCTCTCCCCCGGCTTCTCGCGGGACGTCTTGCCGATCAGGAACCACCTCGCTAAGTTTTATTAGCATATGCCAAGAGAAACTCTGCAAACCGGGGACCTGGCCGGAGACGCCCTGCTGCAGGTGCTGGCCACGCTTGCCAACCCGCACCGGATGCGGATCGTGGCCGCGCTGGCCGAAGAACGCAACTACGTCAGCCGGCTGGCCCGCGACCTGGGCATCAGCCGGGCCCTGCTGCAGGTCCACTTGCGCAAGCTCGAGGCGGCCGGGCTGGTGTCCGCCTCGATCGAGATCTCCCCGGACGGCCAGGCGATGAAGTTCTACGAGGTCGCGTCCTTCGCGCTGCAGCTGACCCCCAGCACGATCATGACCGCGGCACGGACACTGAGCACGAAAAGCGATCTGGAGGCTGAGCTGCGATGAAGCCACGGACGGCACAGGAAACGACCATCATCTGCGCGGCCGCAGTGCTGGTGGCCGCGCTGCTGACCATCCCGTTCGAACTGACCTCCCCAGGACCGGACGGGACCGTCATAAGCAACACCAAGTACCTGGTCTGGATCGCCGTCGCCGGGGTGGTCGCGCTCGGGATCGTGCTGGGTTTCCGGTACCTCACCACCACGAAGCGGGTGCAGATCGAGCTGACCGGCACTGAGCAGTACCGCCAGCTGACCGATGAGTACCGCCGGCTGGCCGACCTGGCCATCACCGCCCACGAGCACACCGACCTCAAACTCGGGGATCTCAGCGCCCAGCTCGACTACCTGCGGGAGCAGAACGAGTCACTGCAGAAGATACTCAAGGAAGTCGAGTAAAGCCGACAGGCCAGGCAGGTGACTGCGGACAGGTGCGGCCAGGTAGGGCGCCGGGCACACGGCGATCCGCGTCATCAGCCGCGAGCTAGGGCACCAGCACGGTGCGCTCGCCGGGCACCTCGGCCCGGGACCAGACCTGCTCCACGTCGGCCAGCGGCATCGTGGTGGCCTTGACCGCGATCGTGCCCGCGGTGATCTCGGCGACCAGCGACGGCAGCTCGGCCAGGTAGGCCTGTCCCGAGACGGAGCCCTGCCCGCTGCCCTGAACGCGGAAGTTAGCCGAACGCAGGGCCACTGACGGCAGTTCCATCGCCGGGCCCGCCACCGAGCCGATCTGGATCCAGTTCATCTCGCGGCTGCGGTCGGACCGCGCGGTTAGCAGGGCCATGATGGCGTGCTGCGCGGGCTGGCCCCACAGGTAGTCCAGGACGATGTCGGACTCGGCGGCCGCCGCGGCTAGCACCCTGGCCGTCGCATCGCCATCGTCGGCCAGCTGGACGACGTCGTCCGCACCAGCCGAGGTCAGCGCGTCCAGCCGACCCGGATCGCGCCCGGCGCCGACCACCCGCCCGGCGCCGAGCCGCCGGGCCACCTGCACGGCCATCGCCCCGGCGTTGCCGGTCGCGCCGAGCACCAGGACGCTCTGCCCGGGCTTGATCGGAACGCGGCGGCGCAGGGCGACCCACGACGACATCGCGGGGTTCGTCGCGGCGGCGACCTTTGCGATATCGGCGTCACCGGGCAGCACGATCGACCGGCGCGCGCTGGCGAGCGCCTTGTCCGCCATCGTGCCGATCACGTCGTCCGCGGCCACGAAGTAGATCCGCGTGCCGTCGGGCCGCTGGCCGACCGCGTCGATCCCGGGGATCATCGGGAGCGTGCCGCTGCTCGTGTAGTGGGCTCCGGCGGCGCCGCTCCGGACGCGCGGGTGCAGGCCGACGGCGAGAACGTCGACGATGAACTCGTCCGCCCCGTTCGGCTGCGGGACCTCGAACGGCTGGTAGTGCGGCGGCTCCCTGAACGATGTCACGACAGCCGCGTTCATCCTGGCCACGATGGCGCTCCTCCTGTGCCTCTCATTTAGTTTGTGTCACGTACCAATTTAGTTGGTGGCACGTACTAAATCAAGTAGACTGAGAGCATGACGACCCGAACGGGCGGCGCGCCAGCCGCACGTGACCAGCTGAGCCCCGTCGACGGACTGGCTCAGCTCTCCTTCGTGATCCAGGGCATGCTCGAGCGCCGGGCCGCCGAACACGACCTGTCGGTCATCCAGACCCGCCTGCTGGGCATACTCCGGGACCGCAGGCCGACCATGAACGAGCTGGCCCGGTTCCTGGGACTCGACAAGTCCAGCGTCACCGGCCTGGTCGACCGCGCCGAGCGCCGCGGGCTGGTCGCACGCGTTCCCTCGACGACCGACCGGCGGGCGGTCCTGGCCGTCCTCACCGACGACGGCCGGTCACTGGTCTCCCAGGCCGCAGCCCGCTTCGAGGCGGACGTCTCGGCCCTGCTCTCCCGCCTGCCCCCACGGGAACGCGAAACCCTCTCCAGGATCATCAGCCGCCTACTCGTCGCCCACGCAGCCGACCACGGCATAGACCTGTTCGCAACCACCACCGCGGAGTCCCCCAAGGGCGACTGACTTCTCCGCGGTCGTCCCCGGCCCCATGAAACGACATTCTGACGCGCAGCGGCCATCGTCGGCCAGCGGTCCGGCCCCGGACCGCACCGACCGCGGCGCGCTGGGACCGCATCATGAGCAGGTAGACGGCGGCTGAGACCATGGGGCCGGCCGGGAGGGACAGGTCCATGCCGTCGATGCTCTGTCCGGCCGGCTACGGTGAGGGCGTGGCTGGGCCGGCGGTGGCGGTGCGCGGCGTGCGGGTCGGCTACGGCAGCTTGATGGTGCTCCAGGACGTGGACCTGACCGTGGCTGACGGCGATATCGTCGCCGTGACCGGGGTCAACGGCGCCGGCAAGTCGACGCTGCTGTCCTGTCTGGCCGGGCTGCACCGGCAGGCGGCCGGGACGGTGACCGTCCTTGGCGGCCCGCCGCGCGACGACGCGGCGTTCTGGCGGGCGGTTGCCCTAGTCGCCGACCAGCCGACCTGGTATCCAGGGCTGACCGTGCGGGAGCACCTGGAACTGGTCCGGCTGACCCACGAGCCGGTCCGGGGCTGGTGCCTGCCGGCCGACGAGCTCATCGAGGTGTTCGGGCTGCCGGGGCGGGCGGACGCGGTTCCGGCCGACCTGTCCTCCGGCCAGCGGCAGCGGCTGTCCCTGGCGGCCGCGCTGGCCCGGCCCAGCCGGCTGCTGCTGCTGGATGAGCCGGAGCAGAGCCTGGACCCCGGGTTCCGGAAGGAACTGGCCGGCCTGCTGCGTGAGTACGCCGGGCACGGCGGGACCGTAGTGATGGCCACCCACGACCTCGACTTCGCCGGGGCCGCCGGGGCGCGCCTCATGCTGATCGCCGACGGGCGGATGGCCGCGCCCGGGCCAAGGCCGTGATCGCGTCGGCGGCCGCGGCCGGACCGGCGCGGGTGGCGGCGATCAGGTCGTTCATCCGCAGGCGGCGGCGCCGGCCCTGGTACGACTGGTATTCCACGGGCTTCGCCGTGGTACTGGCCGTGATCTTGCTATGGGACCTGCTCGCGCAGCCGTTCGGCCGGCTGACCGGACCGGGCGCGGCCGGCGGGCCGGCCCAGGCGGTGGCGGGGGCCGCGCTCGTGATCGGGGCGGCGGCCGGGCTGCTCGTGCTGGCGCAGGCGCTCGGCCCGCTGGCGCTGTCCCCCGCCGATGCCACCTGGCTGCTGCTGGCGCCACTGGACCGCCGGGACGTGCTGCGGCGGCCCGCGGCGGTGACCGCCGCGATCGCGGTCGCCGCGGGTGGGGTACTCGGCGTGCTGGCGCTGGCCATGGCCGGACCGTTCCTCCGGCTGCCGGCCGGGGCGCACCGGGTGCCGTGGGCCTGGCTGGTGCTTTCTGCCGTCGGCGGCGCCGGGTTCTTCGCGGCGGCCATGCTGACCGGGGTGCTGGCCCAGCCCTGGCCGCGGTGGCGGGCCGGGCTGCGCGCGACCGGCGCGGCCGTCGGCGTCGGGGCCACGGTGGGTGCGGTGGCCGGGGAACGCTGGACTGTCGTCTCGCGGGCGGTCACGGACAGGTTCGCGGGGCCGACCACCGGGTCGTTCGGCCTTATCGCGGTGGTGGCGGTGGCCGCCGCGTGCACCGCCGCGCTGCTGGTGCGGCGGATGCTGCCGCGCTTCCCGGCCGGGGTGGTGCGGGCCGGCTCGGCGCGTGCCGGGACCGTGCTGCTGGCCGCGGCGTTCCTCAACGTGCCGCTGCTGACCTGGATAGCAGAGGACAGCCACTGGCGCGGCCGGCGGCTGCACTCGCGGCCCTGGCCGCGGCTGGCCCCGGTGGCGCCGCGGCTGCGGCCAGCCTTCGTGCTGGCCTGGGCCGACTGGCGGCGGCTGGGCCGCCGTCCCGCGGTGCTGGCCGCGCTGGCGGTCAGCGCCGTGGCGCCCGCGCTGGCCGGGGCGGCCTTCACCGGGCGCGCGCACGGCTGGGTCACCGCGGCGACGCTGCTGGCCGGGGCCATGGCGGCGGGTACCCAGGGCACGGCCGCCATCCGGCGTGACATCAACGACCCGGCGCTGCGGCGGCTGCTCGGCGTGGACGCCGGGACCGCCCTGGCCGCCCGCGCCGTGCTGCCCGCCCTGCTCAGCGCCGCGTGGCTGACCATCGCGCTGGCGCTGCTGGCCTCGACCGGGGAACTGCC
>Ga0335081_10003937_pt1 | contig 23421 bp, 21 predicted proteins | sample Lox_Sample_35_FD_206713 | JGI IMG/M metagenome (GOLD analysis project Ga0335081, IMG submission 206713) | Soil microbial communities from Loxahatchee National Wildlife Refuge, Florida, United States - Lox_Sample_3.5 | ecosystem: Environmental > Terrestrial > Soil > Wetlands | place: USA...
AAGCCATCGGTAGACTCGTTATCGTCGCAGCTCGCTGTGACATGGGGGGTGCTCCGTTGTGTGCTTGGCAGCCACAGTTGGAGTACCCCCCTTCCTCGCCTGACACAGAACCCCTTACGTCACCCGAGACGCAGCCCTCCTTGACGCAAATTTAAATTGTCCGTATTCTTACAAGCAAGAACGTTATTCGCATTTTCCATCAAAAGCTGAGCGTGCCTTTTCCCTGAATTTCCATCGCGGGAGGCAAGTCCGATGCTCAAGACAATTGCTCCGATAATCGTCTTGGTTTCGTTGCTGGTCGACACATCCGCGGCTCTGAGCAACCCGCGCATACCGTAATGGTACCACTGTCAGCGGTCGAAAAGCCGATGCCAGTTAACTTGCGTCGACACGAGGACAGGAAAAATCATATACGTTCGAGTTTGTTAGGAACGAGGGCGTTTTTCTCAGCTGCGACGCGAGGAGCGCATAGCGCGGCGCGGCGGAGCGACCATGACGCTTTGATGCGCAGGAGACTCTGACCGGGGACACACCAGCAATCCAGGCCGGCGCGAGGGGCGACAAGGCCTGCAGAGATGGAGACCTCAATGGCTGCGTTCTATATCCAGAATCCCTGGACCGGACTCGTCATCGACATCGGAGAAAATGCCCAGAAGCCGTCGCCCGGCACGCTGCTTCGCGCCAATACCAAGATGACGAGCGCTCCTGGAAATTGGTACCAGCTGTGGACGTTCAGCAGCCCATTCTTCCCGACGCCGGGTAGCATTCCCTATTACTGGCTCCAGAACGCGAACGGAAACCTCACGAAATCGCCACTCGTTATCGACATCGAGGAATCGGGCAATTTGATATCGGTGCCTGGCCGCCCAGACACGCTAAAACAAGGATCGCCGCTAGATGCCTGGACCCAGAAGAACCCTCAGGGGCACGACCTGAATGCCGGGAAAACGGGGGCCTCGAACCAGTTATGGTCTTTCGCGCAAGACAAGGCGTCAGGCTATTACTACATTTCGAATCACCTGACCGGCTTCGTTATCGATATCGCGGAAGGGCCAAGCGGAAAACAACCCACGGCCGGCGTCTATCTCGACGCGTGGACGTTGAAAGGGAGTTCCCCAGAAAATAACAATCAGCTCTGGCAGTTCGTCGATGTGAACGGCGCAACGGTGCCCGCCCCTTCTGAGACTCCGGTCGATTCAGGCACCGTGAAGCCGGGCGGCGTGCAGCTATAGGACGCCCAGAGGTAGGTAGGGCAAAGCGAAACCTGCGCTAAGCTTGCGGATTACACGCTGGTCTGCGCCATGCCCGCCCGGAACTTGAGCGCCTCCTTGGCGCCGTCCTTGAACGCGACGTCGGGCGGTAGCACCACCGAGCAGGAGCGGATTTTCTGGTGCTCGGGATCGATGCCGGGCGGCGCCACGCCCTTGTCGGCCAACGCTTTGGCGGCGCGCATCAGACGATGGCGCGCCATGATGATGCCGTTGTCGGTCGAGACCAGGTTTTCTTTGGTGCGGTCGCAGATCGGGCCCATGCTCTCCTGCAGCGACGCGTCCTGCATGGCGAAGCCGGCGACGCCGCTAAAGGTCTTGCCGGCCCGCTGCGCGGCGCGGTCGATCAGATAGTCGTTGTCCTTGTTGGCGAGCGGCCGGAACGTGCCGGGCACGTATTTGCAGTGGATGCCCTGGCCGTCCTTCATGGCGTCGACCTCGGTCCTGGTCAGCGCCCGCACCGGATGGAAGTCGTAAGACCAGGCCCAGCAATTCTCATCGTCGATCGGCACCCAGAAGTGACCGTGCACCGGATGGTCGCCGCGCGGCGGGATCATAGTGAAGCACGGCATCACCCACGGCGTGATGCGCCAATAGTACTTGCCGTTCTCGGCATTGCGGCGCGCGCCGATGAACAGGCCGCCCGGCATCTCGACCACTTCGAAATGCGGCTGCATGTCGGAGAGATTGTATTGGTTGCCCTTGGCGCCCTTGAACAGCGGATCGGTTCCCAAATCGCCGCGATGCAAGAACGAGACGTGGCTCGAATCGATGCCGCCTTCCATGGCTTGGAGCCAGTTGCACTCCTGGATCCGCTTGGAGGCAAAGGTTTGCTCCGCCGGCACCATGGCGAATTCCCATTCGGGCAGCGGCGGCTTCTTGTCGGGCGGGCCCATATAGGCCCACAGCACCGGGCCGACCTTCACCAGGGGATAGGACGTGAGCTTGACCTTCTTGCAGAAGCCGCTCTCGGCCGGCTCGGACGGAACCTCGATGCACTGGCCGGTATGGTCGTATTTCCAGCCGTGATAGGGGCAGCGTAGTCCGCCCTCCTCGTTGCGCCCGAACCACAGCGACACGCCGCGATGGGCGCAGAACTCGTCGATCAGACCGTAGCGCCCCTCCGAATCGCGGAACGCCAGCAGGCGCTCGGACAGAAGTTTCACCCGAACCGGCGGGCAATCGTTGTCCGGCAGTTCGTCGGCCAGCAGCGCCGGCAACCAATAAGAGCGGAACAGCGCCCCCATCTGCGTGCCGGGGCCGGTTTGGGTCAACAGCTCGTTTTGTTCTTTTCTGAGCATCGCGCGGGTCCGTAAGGTATTGCGCTGTCTTGCGCTATCTTGCCTAAACAGTAGGGATTCGCCGCGCTCGCGGCAAGCCGCGCCGGCGCAGTCCAGGCGCGAGAAAACCGCACGTTATCGCCGCCGCAGCGGTTGCTCCGCCGCCGCGATTACGCTAAGTCCGCGCCAACTTTCGGCAAGGATTTCGGAGGATTGCGATGGCCGACCACAGCGAGCTGCAGTACGCCACTGCGACCGGCAACGATTACCCGGCGCACGAACAGACGTATCGGTCGTTCGTGAAGCTGGTGAAGGTCGGCATCGCCGTCGTCGCGATTATCGTCATCTTGATGGCGTACTTCCTGGTCTAGGGCGGGCAGCGTCGGCCGAATTCCGTTTCGGCCGCTCGCCGGGCATTCGGGCGCCCGGGCGACTTATTTTTTGCAGCCGGCAGCGCAGGCGCCGGTCCGCGGAGGAGATATGAAGGTTGCGGTTGTTGCCGAGACGGGCGCCGAGCCGCGGGCCGCTGCGACGCCCGACACCGTCAAGCGAATGATCGCCCTCGGCGCCGAAGTCGCGGTCGAGCCCGGCGCCGGCCAAAAATCCGGCATTCGCGATTCCGACTTCGCAGCAGCCGGCGCCACGGTGTCGCCTGACGCGCTCAATGGCGCCGACATCGTGCTCATGGTGCGGCGGCCGGAGCGCGCGACGCTTGCGCGCTGCAAGAAGGGCGCACTCGTCATCGCCATGATGGATCCGTATGGCAACGATGATGCGTTGCGCGCCATGGCGGAAGCCGGCGTCACCGCCTTCGCCATGGAATTGCTGCCGCGCATCACCCGCGCCCAGGGCATGGACGTGCTGTCGAGCCAGGCCAATCTCGCCGGCTACCGCGCCGTGATCGATGCCGCCGCGGAATTCGGCCGCGCGCTGCCGATGATGATGACGGCAGCCGGCACCGTGCCGGCCGCCAAGGTTTTTGTCATGGGCGCCGGCGTCGCCGGCCTGCAGGCGATCGCCACCGCGCGCCGGCTCGGCGCCATCGTCACCGCGACCGACGTGCGGCCGGCAGCGAAAGAGCAGGTCGAAAGCCTCGGCGCCAAGTTCGTCGCGGTCGAGGACGAGGAGTTCAAGGCCGCGGAGACCGCCGCCGGCTACGCCAAGGAAATGTCTAAGGAGTATCAGGCCAAGCAGGCGGCGCTCGTTGCCGAGCACATCAAGAAGCAGGACATCGTCATCACCACCGCGCTCATTCCCGGCCGGCCGGCGCCGCGCCTGATCTCGAGCGACATGGTGGCGTCGATGCGGCCCGGCTCGGTGCTGGTCGATCTCGCGGTCGAGCGCGGCGGCAATATCGAAGGCGTCAAGGCCGACGAGGTGACCGAGACCGGCGGTGTGAAAATCATCGGCTATCGCAACGTGCCGGGCCGGCTCGCCGCCACGGCTTCGAGCCTCTACGCCAAAAATCTTTATGCCTTTGTCGAGCTCTTGATCGACAAGAAAACCAAGGCGCTCGCGGTGAACTGGGACGACGACATCATCAAGGCGACGGCGCTGACGCGCGACGGCGCCATCGTCCATCCGAGCTTCCGGCCGAAGGACGCGGCGTAATTTAGGAGACCTCTCATGGTCGTTCTCTCCATCCTCGCCCAGGCAGCGGCGCTGCCCGACGTGACACAAGCAGTCACCGAGACGGTCAATCCGTTCGTATTCCGGCTGTCGATCTTCGTGCTCGCGGTGTTCGTCGGCTACTACGTCGTGTGGTCGGTGACGCCGGCGCTGCATACGCCGCTGATGTCGGTAACCAACGCCATCTCCTCGGTGATCGTGGTCGGCGCACTGCTTGCGGTCGGCGTGGCGCTGGTGTCGAACGACACCGGCCCGATCTATGCGCGCGCGTTCGGCCTCGTCGCGCTCACCTTCGCCTCGGTCAACATTTTCGGCGGCTTCCTGGTGACGCGGCGCATGCTCGGCATGTTCCACAGGAAAGACAAGCAATGAACGCTGACGTCACCGCGCTCTGCTATCTCGCCGCCGGCGTCCTGTTCATCCTGGCGCTGCGCGGGCTGTCGAACCCGGAAACCAGCCGGCGCGGCAATCTCCTCGGCATGATCGGCATGGCGATTGCCATTGCCACCACGCTCGCGTCACATCCGCCGGTCGGCTTCGGCGCTTGGGTCCTGGTCGTGGTCGGCATGTCGCTCGGCGGCGGCGCCGGCGCGGTGATCGCGCGGCGGGTGCCGATGACCTCGATGCCGGAATTGGTCGCCGCCTTTCACTCGCTGGTCGGCATGGCGGCTGTGCTGGTCGCCGCCGGCGCGCTGTACGCGCCCGCCGCGTTCGGCATCGGCACCGAGGGCGCCATCCACCGCCAGAGCCTGATCGAAATGTCGCTCGGCGCCGCCATCGGCGCCGTCACCTTCACCGGCTCGATCATCGCGTTTCTGAAGCTGTCCGGTCGCATGAGCGGCAAGCCGATCGTTCTGCCGGGCCGCCACGTCATCAACATCGCGCTCGCGCTCGGCCTCATCGCGCTCATCGTCTGGTTCTTCGAGACGCAGAACCATATCGGGTTCTGGGCGATCGCCGGCGTGTCGTTCCTGCTCGGCATCCTGATCATCATTCCGATCGGCGGCGCCGACATGCCGGTCGTGATCTCGATGCTCAACTCCTATTCGGGCTGGGCCGCCGCCGGCATCGGCTTCACCTTGGAAAATACCGCGCTGATCATCACCGGCGCGCTGGTCGGCTCATCGGGCGCGATCCTGTCCTACATCATGTGCAAGGGCATGAACCGCTCGTTCATTTCGGTGATCCTCGGCGGTTTTGGCGGCGAGGTGGCGGGCCCCGCCGGCGGCGCCGAGCAGAAGCCGGTGAAACTCGGCTCGGCCGAGGACGCCGCCTACATCCTGAAAAACTCCTCCAAGGTCATCATCGTGCCGGGCTACGGCATGGCGGTGGCGCAGGCGCAACACGCGTTGCGCGAGATGGCCGACAAGCTCAAGCAAGAAGGCGTCGAGGTCAAATACGCCATTCATCCGGTGGCCGGACGCATGCCGGGTCACATGAACGTGCTGCTGGCCGAGGCCAACGTGCCCTACGACGAGGTGTTCGAGCTGGAAGACATCAATTCCGAGTTCGCCCAGGCCGACGTCGCCTACGTGATCGGCGCCAACGACGTGACCAATCCGGCCGCCGAAGAGGACAAGACTTCGCCGATCTACGGCATGCCGGTGCTGCAAGTATGGAAGGCCGGCACCGTGATGTTCAACAAGCGCTCGCTCGCTTCGGGCTATGCCGGCATCGACAATCCGCTGTTCTACCGCGACAACACCATGATGCTGCTCGGCGACGCCAAGAAGATGACGGAACAGATCGCCAAGGACGTTTAAGGACGGTGGCGGATGAGCGAGAACAATAGTCCGCCAAATGCTCCGTCCCCGCGCCGCGTCTCGCGTTGGACTGCTCCGCAAGGTTCGCCGAACAACCCATATCGCTTCGTCTTTCGGCTGGTCGGCATTCCGATCATCGCCGTCGCCGCAGTGTTGCTCTATCGTGGAGTCCACGCGCGTTTCTTTCTGCCGGAATGCGATTCCGACACCGCAAAGCAGACGCTGGCGCAGGTCCTCAAGGAGCTCAAGCTCGAGCCGGTGCGTTACGCGCCGATCAAGACGGTGTCGACAAGCAAGACCGAGGTGGTGTGCAATGCGGTGATGCCGCTGCCGGGCGGCGGCAACGTCGTGGCTGATTACAGTTTTTATTGGCAAGGCAGCAAAGCCAACATGCGCTATTCTATTCACCGCGAGCCGGCGCAGAGTTCATAAGCGACCGTCATTTACCTGAGAGGGCGTTTTGATGTCCGCGGCTGAAGAACTTGAGAAAACCATCGATGCGGCATTCGAGCAGCGCGAGACCGTCGGGCCGTCCACCAAGGGCGCGGTGCGCGAGGCGGTCGAGGCGGCGCTCGACCTGCTCGACCGCGGCGCGGCGCGGGTCGCCGAGCGCGGCGCCGACGGCGCCTGGCGGGTCAATCAGTGGCTCAAGAAGGCCGTGCTGCTGTCGTTTCGTTTGAACGACATGAGCGTCATTCCGGGCGGGCCCGGCACGGCGGTGTGGTGGGACAAGGTCGCATCGAAATTCGACGGCTGGGGCGACAATAAGTTTCGCAGCGCCGGCTTTCGCGCCGTGCCGGGCTGCGTGGTGCGCCGCTCCGCCTATGTCGCGCCGGGCGTGGTGCTGATGCCCTCGTTCGTCAATCTCGGCGCCTATGTGGATACCGGTACGATGATCGACACCTGGTCGACCGTCGGCTCGTGCGCGCAGATCGGCAAGAACTGCCATATCTCCGGCGGCGTCGGCATCGGCGGCGTGCTCGAGCCGCTGCAGGCCGGGCCGGTGATCGTCGAGGACAATTGCTTCATCGGCGCCCGCTCCGAAGTGGCCGAGGGCGTCATCGTGCGCGAAGGCGCGGTGCTGTCGATGGGCGTGTTCGTCGGCGCCTCGACGCGGATCGTCGACCGCGAAACCGGCACAGTAATGCAGGGCGAGGTGCCGCCCTATTCGGTGGTGGTACCCGGCACGCTGCCGGGCGAGCCGCGCGGCGGTAAGCCGGCGCCCAATCTTTACTGCGCCGTCATCGTCAAGCGCGTCGACGAAAAAACCCGCGCCAAGACCAGCATCAACGAATTGCTGCGCGACTGATTGATCCTTTCGGTACGGCGATGGATTGGCGATATCTGCTCGATGCTTTTCACGGCCGCATTGGCCGCAAGACGTTTTGGATCGCGCTCGGCGTGGTGCTCGCCGCCAACGTGGCAGCGTGCTACGTCGCGCAGCAGATCGGCGGCGACAAGCTCAACGCGGTCGTCGATCTCGTCTTCACTTATCCGGAATTCGCCATCGCGGTGAAGCGCGGCAATGACCGCAATATGCCGCTGTGGCCGATCGCGATTTTCTTCGGCGGCAGCGTGCTGCTCGATTTTCTGGCGGTGCTGGGGCTGACGGGCACCGACGAGCAGCCAAGCACGCTGTCGTTTGCCATTGCAGTGCCGTTTACGATCCTCGGCCTCGGCCTCCTTGTCGAGCTTGGCTTCCGCAAAGGCACGCCGGGACCGAACCGCCATGGGCCTGACCCGGTGGCGACAAGTTGATCAGCGCCTCGGTCCGCTCGCCAAACGTGAGCCTGTCGAGATACATTCCTAAGCATGACCGCTGATCCCGTTGCCATCGCCCGCGATCTTTTACGCTGCCCTTCGGTGACGCCCGAAGAGGGCGGCGCGCTCGCTTACTTGCAAGGTGTATTGGGCAAAGCCGGCTTCACTGTGCATCGCACGACGTTCGCGGAGCCGGGCACGGCGCCAATCGAGAACCTTTACGCGCGCATCGGCACGCAAAAGCCCAATCTCGTCTTCGCCGGCCACACCGACGTGGTGCCGCCGGGCGACGACAAGGCGTGGCGGCATCCGCCGTTCGCCGGCGCGGTCGAGGACGGCATGCTGTACGGCCGCGGCGCCGTCGACATGAAGGGCGACATCGCCTGCTTCGTCGCCGCGGCGCTCGATCATCTGGCGGCGAACGGCGGTGCACCGAAACGCGGCTCCATCTCGCTCCTGATAACAGGCGATGAGGAAAGCGTCGCGGTCAACGGCACGATAAAACTTCTACATTGGGCGGCCGCGCGCGGCGAAACGTTCGACCACTGCATCCTCGGCGAGCCGAGCAGCCAGCAGGTGCTCGGCGACACCATCAAGGCCGGCCGCCGCGGCTCGCTCAACGGCACGCTGATCGTGCGCGGCCGCCAGGGCCACGTCGCCTATCCGGACCGCGCCGACAACCCGATCCGCGGCCTCCTGATGCTGATGACCGCGCTGCAGGCGCCGCTCGACCAGGGCAGCGAACATTTCGATCCGTCGAATCTCGAATTCACCACGGTCGACGTCGGCAACCCGACCGTCAACCTCATTCCCGCCGAGGCGCGCGCGCGCTTCAACATCCGCTACAACGACCGCCACAGTCAGACCTCGGTGAAAGCGCTGATCGAGCATCGCGCGCAAACCGCCGCCGCCGGCCGCGTCCGCTATGCGCTCGAATGGCCGCCATCGAACGCCGACGTGTTTTTCACCAAGCCCGGGCCGTTCACCGACCTCGCCATGGCGGCGATCGCCGAAGTGACCGGCCGGCAGCCGCAAATTTCCACCGTCGGCGGCACCTCCGATGCGCGCTTCATCAAGGACTATTGCCCGGTGCTCGAATTCGGCCTGGTCGGCCAGACCATGCACGCCGTCGACGAATGCGCGCCAATCGCCGACCTCATCGCGCTCACGGCGATCTACCGCCGCATCATCGAGAAATATTTTGCTCAGTAGCGTGGGCAAAATCGCTTCGGGTCATGCCGCGCAGGCTCGGCTTTGATGCGGTTTTGCCCACGCGGACGCTCTGAGCAAGCGCGGTGCCCTACGATGGTCAATACTCCACCCGCACCAGATAAAGCCCGTGCGGCGGGGCGACTTGGCCGCAGGCGGCGCGATCGCGCGCGGCGAGCGCGTTGGCGAGATCGCCGGCGTGCCATTTGCCGTCGCCGACGTGGACCAGCGAGCCGACCATCGAGCGCACCTGATGATGCAGGAACGAGCGCGCCGATGCGGCGATGCGCAGTTCGTCGCCGTCGCGCGTGACGTCGAGGCGGTCGAGCGTCTTGACCGGCGATCTGGCCTGGCACTCGGCGGCGCGGAAGGTGGTGAAGTCGTGCCGGCCGACCAGAAGCTGCGCCGCCTCGTGCATGGCGGCAGCATCGAGCGAACGCGGCACGCGCCAAGCGCGGTTATGGTCGAGCGCCAGATCGGCGCGGCGGTTGACGATGCGGTAGAGATAATGGCGCTTGCGTGCGGAAAATCGCGCATCGAAATCCGCTGCGACCTGCTCGGCCGAAAGCACCGCCACCGGCTGCGGCCGCACATGAAAGTTGATGGCGTCCCGCACGGTATCGTTGTCCCAGTCCTTGCCGAGATCGACGTGCGCGACTTGGCCGAGCGCATGCACCCCCGCATCGGTGCGGCCGGCGCCCGAGACGGTGACGCGCTCGCCGGCGAACGCGGCGATCGCATCCGCGAGCACGCTCTGCACCGACGCGCCGTTGTCCTGCGCCTGCCAGCCGACGAACGGCGTGCCGTCATATTCGATAATGAGCTTGTAGCGCGGCATGGCCCGCCTTTCAGGCCAGCATGGTCTGCAGTGCGACCGGCGTGCCGCGCAAAAATTCGTCCGCCAGCATCGGCTGGCGGCCGGCGCGCTGCAGCTGCACGAGGCGTATCGCGCCGCTGCCGCAGGCGATCGTCAGCTTGTCGTCGAGCACGCGTCCGGGCGGTCCGGCACCGGCGCCCTTCGTGGTGCGCAAAATCTTGATGCGACCGGCGCCGGCGAGTTCGCACCAGGCGCCCGGAAACGGCGACAGCCCGCGGCAATGGTTGTGCACATCCTGCCAGGGCTTGGTCCAATCGACGCGCGTTTCGCTCTTATCGATCTTGGCGGCGTAAGTCACTCCGGCTTCGTCCTGCGGCGTCACCTGCAGCGAGCCACGCTCCAGCGCGCCGAGCACGATCAGCATGACATCGGCGCCGAGCCGCGCCAATTCGTCGTGCAGATCGCCGGTGGTCGCATCCGGCGCGATGGCGACGCGGTGCTGCGCCACGATCGGCCCGGTATCGAGGCCCACTTCCATCTTCATGATAGTGACGCCGGTCTCGAGATCGCCGGCCATGACGGCGCGGTGGATCGGTGCCGCGCCGCGCCAGCGCGGCAACAGCGAGGCGTGCACATTGAACGCGCCGAACGGAAAAGTTTCGAGGATCGGCTTCGGCAGAATGAGCCCGTAGGCGACGACCACCGCGGCGTCGGCGCCGTGTGCGCGCATGGCGGCCGGCGCGTCGTCGCCGCGCAGCGTGGTCGGCGTCAGGATTGGCAAGCCCAAGCGCTCGGCCTGACGCGCGACCGCGCTCGGCTGCGGCGCCAATCCGCGGCCGGCAGGCTGCGGCGGCCGGCTATAGACCGCGACGATCTGGTGGCCGGCGCCGGCAAGCTCGACCAACGTGGGCACGGCGAAGTCGGGCGTGCCCATGAACACGAGGCGGAGCGGCAATCACGCCTCCACCTTCTTCGCTGCCTTGGCGAACTTTTTGACGATGCGGTCGCGTTTGAGCTTGGAGATGTGGTCGATGAACAGCACGCCGTTGGTGTGGTCGATCTCGTGCTGCAGGCAGGTGGCAAGCAGGCCCGTGGCCTCGATCTCGTGCTCCTTGCCGTCGAGGTCGAGATACTTGACCTTGACCTTGGCGGGCCGCTCGACCTCCTCGTAAAACTCCGGGATCGACAGGCAGCCTTCCTCGTAGTTCGCGGTCTCGTCCGAGGTCCAGGTAATCTCCGGATTGATGAAGACTTGCGGCTCGTGCGCTTCGTCCTTCTTCGACAAATCCATGGTCACCACGCGCTTGGCGACGCCGATCTGGATCGCCGCAAGGCCGATACCGGGCGCGTCGTACATGGTCTCGAACAGATCATCGACCAGCTTGCGGATGCCGGCGTCGACGCGCTTGACCGGCTCGGACTTGAGTCGCAACCGCTTGTCGGGAAGTTTTATGATTTCACGCACCGCCATGTCGGCGATGTAAGCGGTGCGTAAACGGCGGTCAATCCGGCGGTCCCGGTTGCGCCGCGCGGCCCAAGCGGATATGACCGTTCGCTCTTCGTTCTGGCCGCGGCGAATCGCATAGACTGGCCCTCGAACGACTGGCCTCGAAGACGTGCTTCGCAGACTTGCCTAATGACCAACATGCTGCCAACCATCACGCTCTTCGCCTTGATCGCCGCCTGCATCGTGTTCGCGGCGATCGTGCTGGTGCTGTGGCGCGGCCGCGACGGCGCCGAGCCGCATGCGGCGGTCGTCGCCGAACTCGCCCGCGTGCAGACCGACAATGCAGCGCGGCTCGAGGCGCTGATGGGCCATTTCACCAACACCCAGTCGCAGCTGCAGCGCTCGGTCAACGAGCGGCTCGACGCGGTGACGCACCGGCTCGGCGAATCGATGCAGCACGCCACGCAAAAGACCACCGAGAATTTGCAGAAGCTCAACGAGCGTCTCGCCGTGATCGACAGCGCGCAGCAGAACATCACCCAGCTCGCGAGCCAGGTCACCTCGCTGCAAGGCATCCTGGCCAACAAGCAGTCGCGCGGCGCTTTCGGCCAGGGCCGCATGGAGATCATCATCCGCGACGGCCTGCCGAAGGACTGCTACGCGTTCCAGTACACGCTCGCCAACAAGCTGCGGCCGGACTGCGTGATCTTTCTGCCCGACGAGCGGCCGCTGGTGATCGATGCCAAGTTCCCGCTGGAGGCAGTCACCGCCTATCGCGACGCCAAGTCCGACGACGAGCGCAAGCTCGCGGCGGCCCGCGTGCGCCAGGACGTCATCAGGCACATCAACGACATCGCCGAAAAATATCTCATCCCGGGCGAGACCCAGGAGCTGGCGTTCATGTTCGTGCCCTCGGAATCGGTCTACGCCGAGCTGCACGAGGATTTCGACGATCTGGTGCAGAAGGCATACCGTGCCCACGTCGCCATCATGTCGCCGTCGCTGTTGATGCTGGCGATTCAGCTCGTGCGGCAGAACCAGCGTGACGCCCGCATGCGCGAGGCGGCCGATCAGATTCGCGATGAAGTCGGGCGCTTGATGAAGGACGTCGGCCTGTTGGGTGAGCGTATCCGCAAGCTGCAGGCCCATTTCAACCAGTCGAGCGAAGACATCAGGCAGTCCATTATCTCGATCGAGAAGATCGAAGGCCGCGGCGAGCGCATCGCGCAGGTGGAGTTCAACGGCGAGGCGGCGGACGATCCGCAGGCGCTGTCCGCGCCGGTGCGCAAGCTGCAGGCCGGGGAGTAACCACGCGTGACGCTGCCGCCGGAGGCCGGCCCTGCCGCGCCCGTCCGCCGCTCGTGGACGCAGACGCTATCGGTTTATCTCAAGCGCCGCGTCCTGATTATTCTGTTTCTCGGCTTCTCCTCCGGCCTGCCGCTGGCGCTTTCCGGATCGACGCTGTTGGTGTGGATGACCGAGGCCAAGGTCAACCTCGGCACCATCGGCCTGTTCGCCCTGGTCGGCACGCCCTACACGCTCAAATTCCTGTGGGCGCCGATCGTCGATGCGCTCGACGTGCCGATATTGTCGCGGCGCTTCGGCCGGCGACGCGGCTGGCTGTTGGCATCGCAGCTGTTGTTGATCGCCGCGATTCTGTTTCTCGGTGCTTGCGATCCGGCGCGGTCCGCATTCGTCGTGGCGTTAGGCGCGCTCCTGGTCGCCGCCGCGTCGGCGACCCAGGATATCGTCATCGACGCCTTTCGCGTCGAAAGCCTCGACGAGGACGAGCAGGCCGCCGGCATGGCTTCCTATGTCGCCGCCTACCGCATCGGCATGCTCGCCTCGACCGCCGGCGCGTTGTTCCTGGTCAGCGGCTTAGAACATGCCGGCCTCGCCCAGCACGCCGCCTGGAGCGCCGGCTACGCGATCATGGCGGCGCTGGTCGTGATCGGCATCGCGACCACGCTTGCGGCAACCGAGCCCGCGCAATCGCGACAGGCCGACGCGGTCCATGCTCGCGAGCACAGGCTTGCCCGCGTCATCGAAGCCGCGTGGGGCGCGTTCGCCGAATTTGCCTCGCGCGACATGGCGTTCGTGGCACTCGCTTTCGTGGTGCTCTACAAATTCACCGACGCGCTGTCGGGCGCGCTGACGGCGCCGTTCGTCATCGATCTCGGCTTTTCGCGCAACGAATACGCCGCGATCATCAAGGGGCTCGGGCTCGCGGCGACGCTGATCGGCGGCTTTGCCGGCGGCTTTTTGGCGCGCGCGTGCTCGCTGCCGCTAAGCCTGCTGATCGGCGGCGTTCTGCAATCGCTCGCCAACCTGGCCTTTTCCTGGCAGGCGATCGTCGGTCTGAGCACCGCATGGCTAAGCTTTGCCATCACCGTCGAAAACTTTACCAGCGCCATCGGCACCGTCATTTTTGTCGCCTACCTGTCGGCGCTCTGCCGCAATCCGCTGCACACCGCGACCCAGTACGCGCTGTTGACTGCGCTCGCGGCCTTCGGCCGCACTTACATGTCCTCGGGTGCCGGTTTTCTCGCCGCTGCGACCGGTTGGGCGTGGTTTTTCGCAATCTGCGCGCTGGCCGGCCTGCCGGCGCTCATCCTGCTCGCTTGGCTGCAGCAATCCCGGCATTTCGATGCGCTTGGTGCGGCGAAGCCGTGATGCGCGACGTTGAGCCGATGCGGGCACGACCGCGCCGTGCGTCGGCGTCATGCGAAATTCGCGGATTTTAACGATGTTCCGGGCTTCCCGGCTTTCGGGCGGTGCCGCGCTTGGAGGCAAAACGAAGTCGTCGCATCACCCTAAAAAAAGTCCTTTTGTAAGGATCGGATCGCTATATTCCCCGTTCACCATAGGCCGCCGCCCCCTCCAGCCTGCCCGACCGCCCGATGGACCCGATCCTCGTCAAGATTTTTGCGACCGCGCTGGCGCTCAGCGAGGTCATGACGCAGCCGCAGGCGGTCAAGACGCACTTCGATCCAATCGCCGATCAGGCCGCGGTGGTGCAAATTCTACGCGACGGCTGCGCCCACATGCGCCGTGCCTTCGACATCGAATCCATCAACCTCGACGAGCTGATCACCACCGCGCTCGACGATCCCAAGGCGGCCGGCGCCAACGCGCAGGCCTTTCATGGCATCAATTTTGCCGATCTGAACACCGCCTATCATCAGTTCTGCAAGAACGAAACGATCGACAAGCCGGTCGTCGATCTCGGCAAGGTCATCGACTTCTTCAACGATGCCGCGGCCGACATGCCGGACCCGACGCAGCTCAAGGGCAAGAAGCTGCCGGCCATGAGCGTGGTACTCGACGGCGCCGGCCACCACTTCGCCGATGTCTTCCAGCCCGGCAATCGGCGCATCTGGGCGACGCTGTCCGAGGTGCCCGCATTGGTGCAGAAGGCGTTCATCGCCGCCGAAGATCAGCACTTCTATCAGCATCACGGCATCGACGAGCACGGCATCATCCGCGCCTTCATCGGCAATCTCGCCAATCCGGGACGGCCGCAGGGCGGCTCGACCATCACCCAGCAGGTGGTGAAGAACCTTTTGGTCGGCGAGGACGTGACCTACCAGCGCAAGATCCGCGAGATGATCGTGGCGTCGCGGCTGGAAAACACCATGAGCAAGGATGACATCCTGCAGCTCTATCTCAACACTGCTTATCTCGGCCGCGGCTCGTGGGGCATCGAGATGGCGGCGCGCAGCTATTTCGGCAAATCGGCAAAGGACCTGACGCTCACCCAGGGCGCGATGCTGGCGGGCCTGCTCAAGGGACCGAGCTATTATAACCCCGATCGCCATCCCGACCGCGCCAAGGAGCGGCTTACCTACGTGCTCGACCGCATGAAGGATGATGGCTACATCACCGCCGAGCAAAAGGATCAGGCGCTCGCCTCCCCGCCCAAGCCCATCGCGTTCGAGCCGCTGCAGCGCGACAGCGGTTTCCAGTTCGTCGACTTTTTGGGCCGCGAGGCCAAGACCGACGGCGTCGACAGTTTGACCGCCGATTCCTACACCGTGCATTCGACCATCAACACTGAGCTGCAGCGGCAGACCGAAGCCGCGCTGCAGGAAGGCCTGGCCCGATACGAAATCTCGATGGGCCGCATGCAATTCCGCGGACCGGAAGCCAACATCGCGGACACGGTGCAGAAGCTCAACGGCAAGGACAACAAGGACACCAAGGGCAATGGCAAACCGGCCTGGCAGCAGGCGCTGCTTGCGGTGCATCTGCCGCTCTACGACGTGCATTGGACGCCGGCGGTGGTGTTGAGCAAAGGCGGCCGGCGCGGCGGCTTCGAGGTCGGCCTGCCCGACGGCCGCACCGCGCCATTGACCACCTACACGGGGCAAATCAGCCGCGCGCTGAGCCTCTACGACGTGATTTACGTCAACGTGATCGAGCCCAGAGCGCGCGCGGTCCGGACCAGGAAGGGCGACACCGAGATCACGGGATCGCTGCCGCCCGCCCGCGCGGAAATCCGCGTGCGTCCGACCGTACAGGGCGCGGCGCTGGTTCTACAAAACAAGACCGGCCGCATTCTGGCGATGACCGGAAGCTTTTCGTATCCGTTGAGCCAGCTCAATCGCACCTGGCAGACCGCGCGCCAGCCCGGCTCGGCGATCAAGCCGGTCACCTATCTCACCGCGCTGCAGAGGGGCCTGCAGCCCAACACGCTCATACCCAACGATCCGATCACATTGCCGCCGATTGGCGAGAACCCCGGCATCATCGCCTACGGCGCGGAGCGCGAGGAGGATTATTGGTCGCCGCGCAACGCCGGCTACAGTTCGGGCGGCGTCTACACGATGCGGCGTGGGCTGGAAAACTCGGTGAACATGGTCACCGCGCATTTGCTCGACGGCGGCATCGACGCCGACCCGGAGAAGAGCCTGGACGACATCTGCGCCACTGCGGTCGCGGCGAAAATCTACCCGGATTGCATCCGTTATTACCCGTTCATCCTCGGGGCACAACCGGTGCACATGATCGACCTCGCCGCGTTCTACGCGGCGGTCGCCAATGAAGGCATGCGGCCGCAGCCGCACGCCATCGATTCGATCGAGCAGAATGGCCACGACGTGTACGAATATCCAAAGGTGCCGCTGTTTGCGATGATTGGCGCCGCCGACCGCGCCAGCTTCTACCAGCTCAAGACCATGCTGCAGGGCGTGGTCGCGCGCGGCACCGCCCGCGCGATCGCCTCGCTGTCGCCCTATGTTGCCGGCAAGACCGGGACCACCGAGGATTCGGTCGACGGCTGGTTCGTCGGCTTCACCAACGACGTGACGATCGCGGTGTGGGTCGGTTACGACAACGGCAACGGCAAAAAGCGCTCGCTCGGCGGGGTGGACGGCGCCCGGGTTTCGCTGCCGATCTTCCAACCGATCATCGACGACGTGTGGGCCGACGACATTGCCCCCAAAGCGCCGCTCGCCGGTCCCTCGCCGGAGGCGCAGCGGCAACTGGTCGATCTGCCGATCGACTATTACAGCGGCACGCCGGAGCGCGGCGGCGGGCGCGGCACATTCGTCGAGCATTTCCGGATCGGCCCCGACGGCCGCATCGCCGACACGCAATACCATATGCTGTCGCGCGAAGAAGCCGACATGCGGAGCCAGGATACCGGCGAAGGGCCGAACGGCGAGTACGGTTATTCGTACGGCTATGGCGGCCAGGGACGGTCCTATTATCCGAACGGCCGCTGGCAGGTCGCCCCGCCATCGCCATTCGGGCGCGGCATATTTGGCAATTGGGGTAATCCGTTCTATCAAGCCCAGCCGCAGCAGCAGCAACAACAGCCACAGCAGGCTGCACCGCCCTCGGCGCGCGGCTTCTATGCGCCGTGGAGCGGCAACCCCGCCTACCAATGATGATCAGGCACGTTGTCGTCCTATGTGCGCTGCTCGGCGCCAGCTCTGCCGCCGGCGCCACTCCGTTCCGCATCGAGGACGTCGCCTCGGCGCGCAGCGTCGCCGTGGCGCAGCTCAAGCCATCGACCATCGCGTTTAGCGACAAGCCGGACGTTGCCGCAGCCGCCGATCTCGACCTGGTGCCGTTTGCCGACTGGGCGGTCAAACATCCCACCGAGAAGAAATTTCTGGCGCTGTTTCCGTCCTATGCCGAACCGACCGTCATCAAGGCGGAGGGCGGCACGAGCGACGCCGGCAGCACCGAATCAAACAAGACTGAATCAAACAAAACCGACAGCGGCGCGCCGAAGCCCGTGCTGCAGAAGCTCTACATGTACGTGGCGCAGGCCCGCTTCGCGCTCGACCGCGCCCCCGCAAGCCTCGATCTGCCCCATGAGGTGACGATCGGGTTTTTGGAGCGCATCGATCCGGCAATCAAGCACAAAGCGATCAAGCCGGACGACGTCGTGCCGTTCACCGACGAGGCCGGCACCGGCAATCAGAATCCGGACCGCAAATGGTGCACCGGACGGACCGCATCGATCTGCATCCAGTCGACCTACAAGCTCGAGGGCAAAATCCCGCTCGGCGTCATGCTGGTCAACAAGCTGCGCGAGAGCGCCAAGAAGATTTCCGACCACATCGATTTTCAGAGCGAATTCTCCGCGCTTGCTCCCGGCGAGATCGACGATTCCGGCTTAAGGCAATTGACCGGCCTCGACACGCCGGTCGCCGGCGTGCTGGAGCAGAATATCTTCTACGTCAACCAGATCATGAAATTCGGCAAATTCCTCGCCGTGTTTCAGAACGATCCGACCGATCCCGGCAAGACGATCGTCACCGCATTCATGACGCTGGCGATCGACGCCAGCGTGTTCGACAAGAAGAAGGACTACGAAAAGGTACCGGTGCTGCGCAACCTGGTGCCGGCCGAGGTGCTGATGGGCCGCTCATCGTTCAATTCCGGCACCTCGATCAGCGCCGGCCTGCCGCAATACGCGCGCAACGAGATCAAGACCGTCGCCGGCATGCTGGCCGACGGCATTGCGGCGAAGTAGCGTCCGCGCCGCTCAAGCCGGCGGCCATCGCGCTTCGCCCGCAGCCGGGCCGTAGGTTTCGCGAAAGATGTCATCCTGGAGGATGCCGAATGAGCCGTCGGCGTAGCGGAGCAACCAATCGCCCGGCCTGCCGTGGAGCGTCTCGCGCTGCCAGTTCGCCGGTATGTCGAAGGAATCGCTAAGCCGCAGGGCGTGCGCCAGCGCCGGCAGCTTGCGATAGCGGCCGTTTTCTCCGGCACGCGTCGGAGGGATGGGCGCGTAGCTCGATCGAAACAAGTCGCGCCTGACCGGCCAATGGTCGCCATGACTCCCGGTGAGCAGCGCGTCGCCGGCACTGTACCGCACCTCGCCTTCCAAGGTTTTGCAGACGCCATCCGTGGCGGCGAACTCGACTTCGACGGCGACCGGTTTCTTGCAGACCCGCAATGCATCCGGATTTTTGTCCAGGTCGAAAAGATCGCCGGTCAAGGCAGCTCGTCCTTGTAGCGCCGCACCAGATGATGCCAGGACGAATTTTCCGCACCCATCGCTTCTGCCGCCTCATAGGCAAGCTCGCGAGCCTCTTGCAACGCGCGTGGCGATGACGCCGCACCCTTGACGAGCTGTTCGAGAGCATCCGCTGTCTTCTTGAGTTGCTTTTGCATCTCCCGGCTCAATGCGGCGCGGTGCACGATGCCGAGCCGCATTCCGGCGCCGTGCAGTGCCGCCGCAAAGGCCGGCCCCGCCGTTGCTACCATGAGTGCCGCCACGAGCAAGCGCGGGTGATGGTCATGCAGGCCCAGAAAATGCAGTGCCAGAACGGCCACGGCCGCAAACATGGAACATACAAAAATGATCGCGGTGACGCCGCTCAAGCTTTTTTCCGCCCTTTCGAGCGTTTGATGATTGGCCTGATGGTAGTGCATCTGATCGTCGACGATCAGATGCAGCCAGCGGGCGGCTTCGGCGGCTGTGAGACTATCGTAGTCGACACGCGGCAGTCCCTGCTGACGCACCGCACGCTTCACCTCGTCGAGCGCCGCAAACTCAAAATGGCCGGCTTCATCCTCTCGGTCATCCCAGTCTTCGGCATCTGCCGTCGCCAATGCCGGAGGCAACACCAGCAACGGCAGCGACATTCGGGCGATGCGCAATTGTTCGGCGCCGAGGCGACGCGCGGTCCAGCGGTCCTGCAGGTTCGTCTGCCGCGCCCGCCAGATGCAGGAGCCGACCCACAGCAAAAGCAGAAACTCGAGCCCGCTGAACACCGGTCCCAGCGCGCCGGCGATGTAACCGGCTACGGCGAAGGCGACTGCCCCAGCCACGCCAAAATGGGCAACCCACGCGAGGTCGCGATGCTTATAAGAGCCATACGAAGCGCTGCGGTCCATGGCGTCGAAACACCGCACAATCGCCGAGGATTCATCGACGGCAGCCTTATCCGGACAAAGACTTTGCCAACCTTGCGGAAAATATGGGCTCGGGCCCCATTTCAGGCGAAACGAGCGCCACAATCGGCTTTTTCTCCTCTTGCCGTCAGGCCGTCCGAACCTTGCGAAGCACTCCAGAATGCCTTGTTCGAGGCGCCCGAACACGCGACGTCCCCACGGATGCATGCCGGGATCAAGGTCTTCGGCAGCGTCCGCGACGGCGGGCGATGTGGGATAAAGCGTGGAGCCGATCGCTACCAGCGGCTTGCCGAGCTTCTGGCTGGCGTGCCGGGCCGATTTTTTGTTCTCATAGCCTTTGCTGACCAACACCACGTCGCAAAGCGCAAAGGCGAAGTCGAGCAAATCGCTTTGCGACATCCCGGCAGGCGCCCGCACGACGAACGCGTCGATTTGCGGTTTGCCGGCTTCATGGCCAAGCAGGATTTGCATGTCGGCCTTCAGGCCGGCCAGCATGCTCAGCAACGGCTCGGCCGGGCCTTCCGGAATGCAGACGAGGAGCCTGACTGCGCCGGGCGCCGCGGCCAAAGTCTTGCGCAAGCCCTCGTCATGCGCCGCGGCGTCGATCAGGCTCGGCAGCAGCAACGCGACGACCATGCCACTATCAGACTGGCCTGGAGGACTCGGACTCGATTCAGGCATCGGGCCGCTCTCGGATTGTTCTGCAAACGATACCATGAATTTCCGGCGAAGTAGGAAGAGCAGAGCGCGTCACCCGCAAGCTTCCCCGGATTGTGGTTGGCGATGCGGTTGCGCGGGACTGCGGTCCGAAATCACTTCCTGGGATGAAACGGCTCGAATTGTGTTTGTTTATTCCGTCAGCATGTGAGCCAAAATCTAGATTTGGCCGCATTCTGAATGCTAGCATGGTCTGGGGACTTGTAAGCCGCTTGAGAGCCTGGGAAAGCGATGCCAACCCCATTGTGGAGCAGGTGCAGACTGCTCGCGGTCAGTCTGCTCGGCATAGCCGTGGTTGTTTGCACCAGCGCCACCGCAGAACCGAAAGACAAGACGCCGGCCAAACGCGCGGTGCAGCAGCATCAACGCGCCCCGCGTGCGCCCGGCATGCTCGCGCGTTTCGGGCCGCAACAAAATTTCGGGCGCCGCCTGGGGCCGGGAAACAATCAGCCGGCCGGCAGCGGCGTGGCGAACGGCCGGCTGCCGCTTGGGCCGCAGATGCGCAACCCGGCGGCTGCCCTGTCGCGCGGTCCGAACGGCGGCGCATTTGGCCAGCGACCCAATCAAGCCGCGATGCCGCGGGGGCTGCGAAGCGGAATGGCGCGCACGCCAAACACGGGGCATCCTTTCTCTGCGTTCTCGGCCGGCCAAGGGCGGTTTGGCCGGTTTGCCGGGAACGGCAATGCCCGCTTCGGCAGCCTCGCCAACCGCGGCAGAGGCGGCAACGGCGCGCCGCCGGGCACGCGTCTGATCGACATGCGCGTCATGCCGCTACCGCCCGGCTCGGGCCTGCCGCCGCTCGGCGAAACACGCTTCCGGTCGAACGAACTCGTATTGCAATTCGCCGACGGCCGAACACTGCAAGACATCGCCGCCATCGCCCGGCGCTTTAATCTCACCATCGCGGGGCAGCAAACGATCGGCGCGCTGCGCCGCACCGTCTATACGTTCCGCATCAATAACGGACAGCCGGTCGCCGACGTGATCCGCCAGATCGACGGCGCCGGGCTCAACGCCTCGGCGCAGCCGAACTACACTTACGGGCTGACCCAGCTTGCGAGCGAAGTCCGCGGCAGAGATCAGGACGCCGCCCTGGATGCCGGCGATTCGACGCAATACGTCGTCGCCAAGCTGCACCTCAACGCCGCGCACCGCATCACCAAAGGCGACGACGTCGTCGTCGCCTTGATCGACTCGCGCGTCGACACCAAACAACCCGACTTCGCCGGCCGCATCGTCGACACTTACGACGCCGGCTGCGGCGCCAGCGCACCGCCCGACCCCCATGGCACCGGCATGGCCGGCGCCATCGCCTCTCACGCCGGGCTCGTGGGCGTCGCGCCCGGCGCCAAGATCATGGCGATTTGCGCCTTCGGCGGTAGCGGCAGCGCAACGCCGCAGGCGACCTCGGCCAACATCATCCGCGGCCTCGATTACGCGATCGAGCACGGCGCCAAGATCATCAACATGAGCTTTGCCGGACCGCAGGACCCGGCGCTGGCGCAGGAACTGCAGGTCGCCCGCGAGAAAGGCGTCCTGGTCGTGGCGGCGGCCGGCAATGCCGGCGCCCAATCGCCGCCGCTTTATCCGGGCGCCGATCCGAACGTCATCGCCGTCACCGCGACCGACGAGCACGACCGTTTGTTCAGCGGCGCCAACCAGGGCTCCTATGTGGCGCTCGCGGCACCGGGCGTAAACGTTCTCGTGCCGGCGCCCGAGGGCGGCGTCCAGCTCACCACCGGCACATCAGTGGCGACCGCCCATGTCAGCGGCGTCGCCGCCTTGTTGGTGGCGGAGGAGCCATCGCGCACGCCGGAGGACATTCGCGCCATTCTGGTGGACACCGCCAAGCACCTCGGCGCTGAAGGCATCAACCCGCAGTTCGGCGCCGGGCTGGTCAATCCGCTCAAGGCGCTGCGCGCGCCGCCCGAGATCGTCAGCCAAACGTCTGCACCCGCGGCGCCGGCGCCCGTCTCGCATTGATCGATCGCAACCGCAGCGCTCCGCCGACAATGCCGCGCCAGCCATCTATTCCTGCTTTGACGCGGCGCCAGGCGTTGGCCGCGTTGTCGCTGCTCGCGGCGCGAGGCGCTCGCGCGCAAGGCGCAACAAATTATCCGACGCGTCCGGTCAGCGTCGTCGTTCCTTATGCGGCGGGCGGCGGCCTCGATCTGGTGGCGCGGCTGCTGGCACGGAAGCTGTCGGAGCATACCGGGCAATCCTTCTTCGTCGAAAATCGACTCGGCGCCGGCGGCGTCATTGCCGCCAACTCCGTCGCCAAGGCGCCGGCGGACGGTTACACGCTGCTGGTCGGCAGCAGCACGCAGCTCGCCATTCAGGTGACGCTGCACAAGAAGCTGCCCTACGATCCGGCGGCCGATTTCGTGCCGATCGCGCTGGTGGCGAGCGTGCCGTTCGTCCTCATCGTCAATCCGTCGCTGCAAGCGCGCACGGCCGGCGATCTGGTCACGCTCGCCAGGAAAGAGCCGGGACATTTGTTGTTCGGCTCGAGCGGCGTCGGCGGTCCACCGCATCTCTACATGGAATTGTTGCAGACGATGACCGGCACCAAGATGACCCACATCCCCTACAAGGGCACGGCCGAGGCCATCGTCGACGTCGTCTCCGGCAGGGTGCCGGTGCTGATGTCCGACGTGGCGCCGGCGGCGCCGCTGATCGCCGCCGGCAAGGTGCGCCCGCTCGGCGTCTCATCGACGACGCGCGTCGCCATCCTGCCGGATGTGCCGCCGATCGCCGAGAACGGCGTGCCCGGATTCGACGCGGTGGCATGGCTCATGGTGGTCGCGCCAGCGGCAACGTCGGCGGCGGCCGTGGACACCCTGCACGCCGCCCTGAAGGCCGTCGTCGCAGCGCCGGACACGCAGCAGACACTTGTGAAGCTCGGCGTCATCCCGATCGACACGCCGCCGGTGCCGGCGCTGCGCGCCTTCGTAAAATCGGAAATCGCGCGCTGGGCCAAAGTGGTGGAGCACGCCGGCCTCGCCGGATCGCAGTGAACCGCCAAGCGTCCAGGGTAACGTCAATTGTTCTGTGTCAGCAGGAAGGGGGTACTGACGCCCTGTGACTTATTCTCGTGAGTGAACACGGCGAACAGGATGCGATCCATTGATGTTCTGTCCTGGAAGGTGCCCAT
>Ga0335081_10003938_pt1 | contig 23420 bp, 20 predicted proteins | sample Lox_Sample_35_FD_206713 | JGI IMG/M metagenome (GOLD analysis project Ga0335081, IMG submission 206713) | Soil microbial communities from Loxahatchee National Wildlife Refuge, Florida, United States - Lox_Sample_3.5 | ecosystem: Environmental > Terrestrial > Soil > Wetlands | place: USA...
GTCGAAAACAGTCTGTACTTCGAGCGGGTGTGTCAGGAGATCCTCCGCCTGATCGAGGCCCGCCAGGAAGGAATCTTCCATATCGACCTTCGCCTCCGGCCGGACGGAAGCAAGGGTCCGCTGGCCGTCGCGCTGGAACGGTTCCGAACCTACTATCACGCCGCCGGCGAGGCCGCGCCGTTTGAACGCCAGGCCCTCATCAAACTGCGGCGGGTCGCCGGAGAGCCCTCTCTCGGACGACAACTCGAGGCCCATCGGGACGGCTTTGTGTACGGCGGCGCGCCGTGGGACCGGGACGCGGCCATCCGCCTCCGCCGCCGTCAAATCCGGGAGCTCGTCGCGCCGGGCACGGTCAACGTCAAATACAGCCCGGGCGGAATCATCGATATCGAGTACGCGGCTCAATACCTCCAGATCGAGCACGGCCGGGACCATCCCGAGCTGCGAACGCCGAACACCCTGGAGGCGCTGGATCAACTGCGCCGCTTAAGGATCCTCGCCGGGGACGAACACGACCGCCTTCGGGAGGCCTACCTGTTCCTGAGGAATTTGATCGACGGGCTTCGCATGGTCCGGGGAAACGCGCGGGATCTCATCCTGCCCGACGTCGCCTCGGAGGAATTCAAGTTCCTCGCGCGGCGGCTGGGCTATCATGAGACCGGCTGGGAAAAGAGCGCGGGGGCCTTGGACCGGGACGTACGGCGGCATATGAAAGCCGTCGACCGGTTTTTTTCAGGCCGCTTCAACCCGTCCTGAAACGCGGACGCCCAAACCCGATCAAAGCGCTTTAACGGAAGCGGGAGGATCCCGAAGCGTCAAAGACCGCTTCAAAGGTTCGATGGACCCGTCCGGCGTGATCCCGATAGTCCTTGAGAAAGCGATCGACGGCCGCGTCCGGACCCGGACCGGCGTCCCGATAACCCATCCGCAGGGCGCAGGCCCGGACGTCTTCCGACTCGACGGGAATGGCGTGGGTCTGGACGTCCGAAACCATCTGGAGTTTGTTCTCCACATCCCGCAGAAACCGATAGGCCGCCGAAAGGTCGCGATGCTCCTCCCTTGAGAGAAGCCCGTGATCCCGCAAGCGCCGCAGGGCCTTCAACGTGTTCCGTTCCCGGATCTTCGGAAATCGTTTCCCGAACGAGGCCTGCAGCGATTGAACGATGAATTCGATTTCCCGGATGCCGCCGAACCCCAATTTGACGTCCCGGCGGCTCTGTCCTCGCACGGACATTTTCTGATCGATGCGCTCCTTGATTCGTTTGACCTCGCTCCGAGCTTTCCGGTCGAAGGGCCGGCCGTGGATAAAGGAGGCCACCCGTTTCAGAAAGTTCATCCCCAGGGAACGGGCGCCCGCCACGGGCCAGGCCTTGGTCAAGGCCAGCCGTTCCCAGGTTTCTCCGCGCGCGGCGTAATAGCGTTCGAAGGCCCTCAGGGAATGGGCAAGGCTTCCCATCTTTCCCTCGGGACGGAGCCGCAGGTCGACGCGATAGACATAGCCTTCCGGAGTGACGTCGCCCAGCGCCGACGTGATTTTTTGCGAAAGCCGTTTGAAGTACTCTTCCTTGGTAAGGGCCCCGGCCCGGGCCGAAGTCCTCCCGCGGGATATTCCCTCCCGATCCGACGCGTAGAGATACACCAGGTCGACGTCCGAACTGAAATTCAGCTCGCCGCCGCCCAGCTTCCCCATCGCCAGGACCGTGAAGGCCGTCCGGACCCGCTTCCCGGACGGACCCGCGTGCACGGGGACCCCGTGCTCGCGTCGCATCACCCGCTCCGAAATCTCGTACGCCTTCTGGATCAGGACTTCGGCCAAAACCGAGAGGGCCGCGCCGGTCTCCTCGACGGAGGTCCGTTTGAGCAGATCCCGGACGCCGATCCGAAGGATCTCCTTCCGTTTAAAGATCCGAAGGACGTCGAGCCGCTTGGGCTCGGTCTTCAGATGTTTCAGGGCGTCCGCGAGGTCCCGGGTCAACTCCCTTTTTTTCCGTTCGTGATCCAGGATGCGGGGGTCCGAAACCCAGTACAGAAAAACCGGATCCCGGATCAGGATCTCGGCCATGAACGGGCTTCCGCCGAACACCACGGCCAGCAACTCCAGGACCCTCGGGGATTCTTTCAGATATGAGAACAGATGGATCCTGTTGATCGACGCCTTGGCGAAGCGTTCAAAATAATTGAGGGCCTGATCCGGATCGACGGAACGGGCGAGGCAGGCCAGGAGTTCTTCGAGGATCTCGGCCAGGAGGTGGCGCGCCCGGGGATCGTCCCCCATCGCCTGCAGATTGGCGTCGGCCTTCGCCGTTTCCTTCAAACCGTACGGGCGCAGCAGCGAAGCCGCCTGCCCGGCGTCCAACCGAGGGGCCAAGAGAAGATCTTTTGGGTTCAATGAAGCCATCTCACTCCGAAATAAGGACCGGCCTTATTATACCGATTCTTTTGACACAGAGGAAGGCGAATGGTGATCGGCCCGGTCCGCACGTCGACGCGAGCCCCTATAATCAAGCAGCGCTTGATTCCGAGGCACCGCATTGGGTACAATATTATTATTAACAGATGTCTCCCCCCCAGGAGTGTCATCCCATGAAACAGATTCTAAGCACGTTCGCGGTTTTCCTTCCTTTGGTCGTTTGGACGTCCCAAGCCCTTGCAGCCGCATCGGACGGCCGGGCCCTCGAGCCCTACTTCCAGATCGGGGTGGGCGCCTTTTCTCGAGATATCGTAGAGCAGGACTCCGCGATCTCGGGTTTTAAATTCAAGGGCACCGCCGACTCCACCCGGCTGATCGCCAAGCTCGGCTTAAACATCGCAGACGTCTTAAATCTCTACGTCCAGGGAGGGGGGTCCGATCTTTCGATCGACGAGTTCAACAACTACGATTCCGCCACGAAAGGCGCTTACGGAGGCGGGCTGAGGATCAATCTCTACCAGTCGCCGGATCGGGACGCACTCAAACTGTTCGTCGAAGGCAACTATCTCCGGTCGACCACGGACGACCGCGTTCAGATCGATGTAAACTGCTCGGCCGCCACGGCCTGTGCCAGCGCTCCAAACGGATTCGTTTCGAGGTTGTCGAAGGAAACCATCGAGTGGAACGAGTACACCGTTCTGATGGGGGCGAGCGGCCGCTACTTCAACCTCGCGCCCAACGGCGGCATCCGGCTCTCAGCCGTGAACGGAAAAGACCGGCTCCGCGCGGCCCCCGATTCCAATTTCGCGGCGTCGTTCCAGGCCAGTCCGGACGTGAGGGAACAGGATAATTTCGGGATCTTTTTCGGGACGGACGTTTTCCTGGACCGGTCGGAGAAAACGGCCCTGAATTTCGAGGTTTCGTTGATCGACCAGAACTCTTTTGAGGCCGCCATCCGAAGATCATTCTGATTGGGAGACCCAGATGCGATACCCGTTCATCATGACATGGCTCGCGACTTCCCTGCTGATCGGGGGTTGCGTGAATTACTACGCGATCCCGGAGTCGTTCGATAAACAGATCGACCGATCCGTCACGTTCGCCGACCTCAAGCGGGATCCCGAAGCGTACAAAGGAAAGGTCCTGGCTCTGGGGGGCGTGGTGCTTCGCGCCAAAAATTTGAAGGACGGCACGCAGATCGAGGTTCTCCAACTTCCGCTGGACAGTTCGGATCGGCCGGACTATCCCCTGGAGGCCTCGCAGGGACGTTTTATGATTTTAGATCCGGAACACCATGATCCCGCCGTTTTGAAGGATCGTCGGATCACCGTCGTGGCCGAAATCGTCGGGAAAAAAGTCGACCTGATCGATGAGTTTGAATACACTTTCCCGTATGCGTCGGCCCGCTTTGTCTACATCTGGTCGGAGCGAAGAGGGTATGGTTATTCTTCTCCCTACGATTATTACTCCTACCCGTATTACTATTATTATCCGGATCCCTTCCTCTATGGCTATTCCTATGGATACCCCCCTTGGTACTTTGGCGCCCCCTTCATCGGTCCGCCGTCCGCTCCGCAACCCGGTCGCCGGTTTGACGGGCCATCGGGACAGGAGTCACCACCCCCCGAAAGTCCGGGCGGTGGATCGAGGAGGAGTTTCGGCGACAAGAAAAACTGAATGCGTGTCGTTCGTCGCGCCCCCCGCCGTTTGGATTCAGAAGCGGATTGCGGTGTCGTCGCGTTTATTTCCCATCGGGCCTTGACGAGGAAGCTCCATGCGGACGGCCGGTCAACAACGTAAAACTTCATCCGCCGGGAAGGAAGATCGCTTTTCGGCCTCCCTGGGCCCCCACGAAAACCCGATCCGGGAAGCTCTGCGGTCGCTTGATGAACAACGGTTCGTGGAACGGTTCTTCGCCAAGGACGACGCGCTTTGGAAACCGGAGCCGGACGCGCGGAAGACAATCGCCCATCGCCTGGGATGGCTGACCGTCGCCGACACGATGGCCGAACAAAGCGACGACTTGACGGCGTTTGCACGGTCCGTCCGCGCATCGGGCTTCTCCCACGCCGTGCTTCTCGGAATGGGCGGAAGCAGCCTCGGACCCGCTGTGCTTCGAAACACCTTCGGCGTACGGCCCGGTTATCCGGACCTGCAGGTCCTCGACAGCACGGACCCGGCCACGATCCTCCGCGTCGAGAAGGCCGTCGACCTTCCAAAAACCCTTTTTATCGCGGCGAGCAAGTCGGGAACGACGATCGAGGTCGACGCCCTCTACCGTTATTTCCACACGAAAATAAAAACGGTCAACCCCGATCAACCCGGAAACCAATTCATCGCCATCACCGATCCCGGAACGCCGCTGGAGGTCCTCGCCCGGACCGAGCGGTTTCGAAGGACCTTTCTGAACCCGTCCGACATCGGGGGCCGTTACTCGGTGCTGTCGTACTTCGGACTGGTGCCGGGAGTTCTGACCGGTATGGATCCGGCGGCCTTTCTCGATCGGGCCGGGCGGATGATTCAACGGTGCGGGCCGGAAATTCCCGCGGAGAAAAATCCGGGATTGAGTCTGGGAGTCATTCTGGGCGAGATGGCCAAGGCCGGACGGGACAAGGTGACCTTGATCACCCCGCCCCCCATTCAAAACTTCGGCATCTGGGTCGAGCAACTGCTCGCCGAGAGCACCGGAAAGGAGGGGAAGGGGTTGATCCCGGTCGAAGGAGAAGCGATCGGCCGGCCGGAGGTCTACGGAAACGATCGTCTGTTCGTCTACCTGGCCGTCTCCTCTTCACCCGATCGAAAACTCCGTCAATCGCTTCAGGCTTTGGAGCGGGCGGGCCATCCGGTGGTGAGGATTCTTATCCATGACCCCTTGGATCTGGCGGGTGAATTTTTCCGGTGGGAGTTTGCGACCGCGGTCGCCGGCGCGCTCCTTAAGGTCAATCCCTTCGACGAGCCGAACGTGGCCGAAAGCAAGGAAAACACCCGTAAGGTTCTCGATGCCTTTCAGAAGACCCGAACGTTTCCAAAGGAAGAGCCGTTCCTTGAAGAAGGAGGGATGCTCCTTTACGGAAACTCGGAGAGCATCGCGAACGGCTCGTTGAAGGAGGCCGTCTGGAACTTGCTGGACCGCGCGGGGCCGGGCGATTACGTCGCGCTGATGGCGTATCTCGAGGCCTCCGGCGCGAACGATTCGCGGCTGCAGACGATCCGATCGGCCATTCGGGATCGGCGCCGGGTCGCCACCACGTTGGGTTACGGGCCCCGTTTCCTGCATTCGACGGGCCAGCTCCACAAAGGGGGCCCCGGCCGCGGCCTGTTCATCCAAATCACGGCGGAAGACGATCCGGATTTGCCGATCCCCGGCGAGCCCTACACCTTCGGCATCCTGAAAAAGGCCCAGGCGCTGGGCGATTTTCATTCGCTGTCGAACCGCAGCCGGCCCGTCCTGCGGATCCATCTCGGTTCCGACGTTGAACCGGGCCTGAAAAGGCTGGCACGCGCTCTGGGAAGCACTCGTAAACGGTAGCTACCCAGCGAGCAAAGCAAGCGAGAGGGGGAGGCTCCGTCCGGCTCCGCCGGTGGAGGGGGCGACGCGAGCCCCTAAAAATAGGGAGGGGGCAAACGATGCAATTGGGATTCATCGGGCTCGGCAAGATGGGCGCCAACATGACCCAACGCCTGTTGAAGGGCGGACATCAACTGACGGTGAACGACATCGACCCGGAATCGATTCGGCGTCTGGCCGCGTCGGGCGCGCACGGGGCCGCCACGATCGAGGAACTCGCCGGCTCTCTTTCGCCGCCCCGGGCGGTCTGGATCATGGTCCCTTCCGGCGAGCCGACCGAAAAAACGATCGCGGCCCTCGTCCCCGCACTCTCGCGCGGCGACGTGGTGATCGACGGCGGGAACTCCTACTATCGGGACTCCGTGCGGCGGGCCGCCCGGCTCAAAGAAGAAGGACTGGCGTTCGTGGACGTCGGCACCAGCGGCGGCGTCTGGGGATTGACGGAGGGCTACAGCCTCATGATCGGGGGAGAGCCGTCGACGGTCCGTCGGCTGCGGCCGGTTTTCGAAACGCTCGCGCCGGCCCCGAACAAGGGCTGGGGGCATGTCGGACCTCATGGCGCCGGACATTTTGTAAAAATGGTGCATAACGGAATCGAGTACGGACTGATGCAGGCCTACGCCGAGGGATTCGCGATCATGGCGGCCAAAAAGGACTTCGGGCTGGACCTCCACGCCGTCGCCGAGACCTGGCGCCACGGAAGCGTCGTGCGCTCCTGGCTTCTCGACCTGACGGCCGACGCGCTTTCAAAGGACCCGACCCTCGAAACGATCAAACCCTGGGTCGCGGATTCCGGGGAAGGACGCTGGACGCTCCTGGAGGCGCTCGACCTTGATGTTTCGGCCCCCGTCATCACCGAGTCCGTCCTTCGCCGGCTGCGTTCACGGGAAGACGCGCCCTTCGCCGACAAGTTGCTCGCGGCCCTGCGCCAAGCCTTCGGCGGGCACGACCTCAGGAAGGAGTAACGCCATGAGACAGGCCAAAGTCCTGAGGATTCCACCGCCGGAAAGCGCCGCCCAGGAGCCCCAAGCGAACCCCTTCGGCCTGGTGATCTTCGGGGCCTCGGGCGACCTGACCCGGCGAAAGCTGATCCCGGCGCTGTTCCGGCTGCTGCGATCCGACCTGCTGCCGAAGCACTGGTACGTCATCGGATCGGCCCGGACCCGAATGGACGACGATGTCTTCCGAAAACATGTCCGTGAATCCATCCGCGTTGTTGAAGAAATCGAGTCGGTTCGTGCCGCGGAGGTGGACCATTTCCTCGGCCGTTTCCACTATCTGGCCGGCGATTCCCAGGCATCGGCCTACTACGTCCGCCTCGCGAAGCGGCTGAACGAACTGGACAAGGATCATCAGACCGGCGGCAACCGGCTCTTCTATCTGGCCACGCCGCCGGACAGTTATCCGGGCATCATCCGGGAGCTGGGCGAGGCCGGGTTGAACCGGCCCGTCAAGACGGCCCGGTGGAACCGGATCGTGATCGAGAAACCCTTCGGTTCGGACCTGGCCTCGGCCCAGGCCTTGAACCGCAAGGTGGCGCAGGTCTTCAAGGAGGATCAGGTCTACCGGATCGATCACTATCTGGGAAAAGAGACGGTCCAAAACATTCTTTTCTTCCGATTCGCCAACGCGATCTTCGAACCGATCTGGGACCGCCGCTACGTCGATCACATCCAGATCACGGTGGCGGAAAGCATCGGCATCGAGCACCGGGCCGGATATTACGAACGGGCCGGGGCGCTGCGCGACATGTTCCAGAACCACCTGCTGCAGCTCCTCTGCCTCATCGCGATGGAACCCCCCGCGAATTTCGATCCCGAAACGGTCCGCGACGAGCGGACCAAAGTCCTCAAATCGATTCGTCCGATCCCGATGGATCAGATCGACCGGTTCGCCGTCCGCGGCCAGTACGGACCGGGCCTCGTGAACGGCCGGGAGGCCGTCGGCTACCGCGCGGAGACGGGGGTCGCGCCGGATTCGACCACCGAGACTTTTGCGGCCCTCAAGCTTTATATCGACAACTGGCGGTGGCAGGGCGTCCGTTTTTATCTCCGCTCCGGCAAGCGGCTCGCCACGCGCAAGGCCGAGGTCGCGATCGAGTTCAAATGGGTGCCCCATCTGCTTTTCAAACCGCTCACCCCGAAAGACATCCAGCCCAATACGCTGGTCTTCCGCATCCAGCCGGAGGAAGGAATCCAATTGACGTTCCAGTCCAAGCATCCGGGGTCCAAGCTTTGCCTGGACAATGTCATGATGGAATTCGATTATCGGGGCAGTTTCAAAGGCCCTTCCCCCGACGCGTACGAGCACCTTTTACTCGACTGCCTGGTCGGAGACCAGATGCTCTTCGCCCGGCGGGACTGGGTGGAGCTGTCCTGGGCCCTCATCACGCCCATCCTGGACACGTGGTCGAAGACGCCCCGGGTGCCGATCTATGACGCCGGAAGCATGGGACCCCGCGAATCGGAGTCGCTCACCGAGCAGGACAAGCGCTATTGGAGACCGCTTTAGGCCATGGACGGGAGCCGGCGTGAGATCGTGATCGCTCATGACCCGGCCGACCTGCACCGGCGAGCGTCCGAGTTTGTCGCCCAAGACATCGTTGAACGGGCCGACGTCCGCGGCCGGGTCGCGGTCGCCCTCTCGGGCGGGAAGACCCCGCTCGGATTGTACGAACGGCTCGCGGCGGGAGGTTTCCGGAAAGAAATTCCCTGGCCGCGTGTGCATCTGTTCTGGGGCGACGAGCGCTGCGTGCCCCCCGATCATCCGGCGAGCAACTATCGCGCCGTCTTGGAAACGTTGATCTCCCGGATCGCCATCCCGTCCGAAAATGTCCACCGCATGCCGGCGGAGCAGGCCGATCCCGAAAAAGCGGCCGACGAGTACGAGCGGCGGCTGCGGGCGTTTTTCCTGCCGAAGGGAGGGGCGTGGCCGGCCTTCGATCTGGTTCTTTTGGGAATCGGATCGGACGGGCACACGGCGTCCCTCTTTCCGGGTTCGCCCGCGCTGGACGAGACCCGGCGGTGGGTGGCCGCCCCGTACATCGAAAAGCTCAAGGAGCACCGACTGACCCTGACGCTGCCGGTCTTGAACGAGGCGCGGCGGGTGGTCTTTCTCGCGGCCGGTGAAGACAAGGCCGAAATTCTCCGGGATCTGCTCGGCCCGGATCGCGCCGGGACGCGCCTCCCGGTTCAACGGATCAAACCCCGTCACGGCCGATTGATTTTCTTCTTGGACCGGTCGGCCGCCCGTTTCCTCGCTCCGGAAAAGAGTGCTCCGCCATGATCCTGGCGGGAGACATCGGGGGAACGAAAACACACCTGGCCCTCTTCCGCAGAAAGAACCGGGGGCTGGCCCAGGTCCGTGGAGAAATTTTTCAAAGCCGCGATTATGCCGGCCTGGAAGAGGCGATCCGGAAATTTCTCCCGAAGAAGAAAACCGCCATCGACGGCGCCTGCTTCGGCGTAGCCGGGCCGGTCCTGGACGGACGCTGCGAGACCACCAACCTGCCCTGGACGATCGAGGCCGAGTCGATCGCAAAATCCTTCGGGATCCCGACCGTCCATCTGCTCAACGATCTGGAGGCGACCGCGTACGGCAGCCTCTTCCTCGCCGATGAGGATTTCCACACCCTGAACCCGGGTCGGCCTCAAGCGCGCGGCAACCGGGCCGTGATCTCGGCCGGAACCGGGCTGGGGGAGGCGGTGCTGTTCCGGGATGGGGACGGGTACCGCGCCTCGGCCTCGGAAGGCGGGCATACCGATTTCGGGCCGCGCAATCCGACCGAGATCGCGTTGCTCGAGTATTTATTGAAGCGCCATCCTCACGTGAGCTACGAACGGATCGTCTCGGGACCCGGGCTTCTGAACATCCATCAATTCATGAAAGACACGGGCCGGGCCGAAGAACCGGAGCGGCTCCGGAAAAGAATGGCCGTCGAGGACCCGGCCGCCGTGATCACCGAGGCCGCGTCGACCGGCCGGCCGGAGGTCTGCGTCAAAACCGTCGAGCTGTTCGTCTCGATCTACGGGGCCGAGGCCGGAAACCTGGCGCTGAAGGCCCTCGCGATCGGCGGAATCTTTCTCGGCGGAGGCATCGCGCCCCGCATCCTGCCGAAACTGTCGGACGGCGCCTTCATGGAGGCCTTCGTCGACAAAGGACGATATGCGTCGCTGCTCCGGTCGATCCCCGTCCGGATCATTTTAAACGAGACGGTCGGACTCCTGGGCGCGGCGCGTTATGCCCTCAGCAACCTTTTGACCAGATGAAACGCCCGCAGAAAAAACAGGCCAAGAGTTTTCTGATCGACATGGACGGTGTTCTGGTTCGCGGACGCCGGCTCGTTCCGGAAGCGGATCTCTTCATCGAACGGCTGAAAGCGACCGGCCGGAAGTTTTTGATCCTGACCAACAACTCGGAGCGTACGCCGCGCGATTTGGAGCACCGGCTTCGCGAAATCGGGCTGAAGGTCACGACGGAGCATATTTACACCTCGGCCCAGGCCACGGCCCTCTTTCTCGACGATCAAAATCGAAAGGGCACGGCCTTCGTGATCGGGGAGGCGGGACTGATCGAGGCGCTGCACGACGTGGGCTACGTGATCACGGAACGGGATCCCATGTACGTGGTCGTGGGCGACACGCAGAATTACGACCACCGGCGGATCACCCAGGCGATTCAATTGATCCAGAGCGGCGCGCGCTTCCTTGCGACCAATCCGGACGTGACCGGTCCCGCCGAGACGGGGATCGTTCCGGCCACCGGCGCGCTGGTCGCCTTGATCGAAAAGGCGACCGACCGGCGGGCCTTCTTCGTCGGAAAACCGAACCCCCTCATGATCCGCACGGCGCTCCGCCGGCTCTCGGAGCATTCGGAAACCACGGTGATGGTCGGGGACCGGATGGACACCGACATCGTCTCCGGCATCGAGAGCGGGCTGGAAACGATTCTCGTCCTCACCGGCGTGACCCGCCGCGAGGACGTCGGCCGCTTCCCCTACCGCCCGACGCGCATCGTCGAGTCCGTGAACCGGATCGAGTTGTGAGCGCTCGACAAGGATCCTTTCTGAACCTGTCGCGGGCCGGGGCATCCAAACCGATTTTTCCTTGACTTCAAACGCCAAACTCGTTAAGCTCTCCACCGTCGTTTGGACGGATAAGTCTCCCCGGCCGGTTGGGGCCGGCGCCGTGTGTGTTCGATCATCCCATCCTCTTCCTGCGAGGTGAGAACAATGGCCGTCTTGACCAAAACACCCTGGTTGTTGATCTTTTTTATCCTGCTCGGCGGGTTGCTGGGCGGGCTGCTGGGTGAAATTTTAAGGGCCATCGCGCCCCAGGGACCGCTTCAGGACATCTTCGCCAAGATCCAGAACATCGGTCTCAATCCGCCGTTTACGATCGACCTGAAGCTGTTCACGATCACGTTCGGCTTCATGCTCCGGATCAACCTGTTCAGCATCCTGGGAATCCTGCTCGGGATCTATATCTACAAACAGGCGTAATTCATTTCACCCCCAGCTCCGTCTCCTTCAGTTTTCGAATCCGGTCGCGGAGCTCGGCCGCTTTTTCGAATTTCAAGTCTTTGGCGGCCGCCCGCATTTCCTTCTCCAGGCTTCGGATGATGCCGGGAATCTCGTTCAACGGAACGGTTTCCTCCGTCTCCTCCGCCGCCAGCGGGACGGTGACGTAGTCGGCCTCGGAGATCTCGTACAAGGTCATGGGAATGCCCTTCTTGACCGTCTCCGGCGTGATGCCGTGAGCCCGGTTGTACTCGAACTGAATTTTCCGACGGCGGTCGGTCTCCTGGATGGCCTGCCGCATCGACTCGGTCACGGTATCCCCGTACAGGATCACTTCGCCCGCCACGTTGCGGGCCGCCCGTCCGGCGGTCTGGATGAGGGACCGGTACGAACGCAGGTAGCCTTCCTTGTCGGCGTCCAGGATGGCCACCAGCGACACCTCGGGCAGATCCAGACCCTCCCGGAGAAGGTTGATCCCGACCAGGACGTCGAATTGGCCCAAGCGGAGATCCCGGATGATCTCGGTCCGCTCCATCGTCTCGACCTCGGAATGGAGATAGCGAACTTTGAGACCCAGGTCATGATAATACTCGGTGAGATCCTCCGCCATCCGCTTGGTCAGGGTCGTCACCAGGACCCGCTCCCGCCGGGCCACCCGGGTTTTAATCTCGCCCAGAAGATGATCCACCTGTCCCTTGGCCGGCCGGACTGTGATGGACGGATCCATCAAGCCGGTCGGACGGATGATCTGTTCCACGACCCGGACCCGGCCCTGGCGGTCCCGGCTCCGATCGAGTTCGTACGGGCCGGGCGTGGCCGAGACGTAGACGACCTGATTCATGTGTCCCTCAAACTCCTGGAACGTGAGCGGACGGTTGTCGAAGGCGGACGGCAGACGGAACCCGTATTCCACCAGGTTTTTCTTCCGAGACCGGTCGCCCTCGTGCATCCCTCCGATCTGCGGAACGGTCGCGTGGCTCTCGTCGATGATCAGGAGGTAGTTCGAGGGGAAATAGTCGAGAAGGGTCGGCGGCGGTTCGCCCGGACGGCGGCCGGAGAGATGCCGGGAATAGTTCTCGATCCCGTGACAGTATCCCACTTCCCGGATCATCTCCAGATCGAAGCGCGTCCGCTGATCGATGCGTTGGGCCTCCAAGAGCCGCCCCTCGTTCCGGAAAAACCGAATCCGCTCCTCCAGTTCCGACGCGATCCCCTCCAGGGCCTGCTGGAAGCGGTCGGGAGGAATCACGTAATGGCTGTTGGGGTGGATCGCGATCTTCGGGAGACGGCGCAAGACCTCCCCGCGCAGCGGGTCGATTTCGGAGAGCGCCTCCACGGTGTCGCCGAACTGTTCGATACGGACGGCGCGGCTCTCGGACGAGGCCGGGAACACTTCAAGAACATCGCCGCGCACCCGGAAGGTCCCCCGTCGCAGATCATAGTCGTTCCGTTCGTACTGGATCTCGACCAATTTCCGGAGGATGGCGTCCCGTTCGATCGACATCCCCGTTTCCAGATACAGCAACATCCCGTGGTAGGCTTCCGGCGACCCGAGACCGTAGATGCACGACACCGAGGCCACGATGATCACGTCGTTCCGGTCGAACAACGCGCTGGTCGCGGCGTGCCGCATCCGGTCGATGGCGTCGTTGATCGAAGAGTCCTTTTCGATGTAGGTGTCCGTCTGGGGAAGATAGGCCTCCGGCTGGTAATAGTCGTAGTAGCTGACGAAGTAGGCGACGGCGTTGTCGGGGAAAAACATCCGGAATTCGTGGTAGAGTTGCGCGGCCAAGGTCTTGTTGTGGACGATCACCAGGGTCGGCCTTTGGACCCGCTCGATCACATTGGCCATCGTGAAGGTCTTGCCCGACCCCGTCACGCCCAGGAGCACCTGATGTTTTTCTTCCCGCAGGATCCCCTCGGTCAAGGCCGCAATCGCCCTCCCCTGATCCCCTTGAGGAGTAAAGTCCGCTCGGAGTCTGAATCGTTCCATCGTGGCCACCGCGATCATCATACCATACCTTTTTTCGGACTGCGACAGATTTTGAACTCTTAAACCCACTTTCGAGTAGTTGCTTTCTGCGACGATGTTTTGTAGGATTTAGAAAGCTTTGAGGTGTTTCGTGATGCTCGTCCATTTGATGCTGGCCGGCGGGAATTTGGCTGCGTGTCTCATCCTGGTCGGATGGGTCAAGGCCGTTTTTCCAGACGACCTCCTTCCCCTTTTCGAGGTCTTGGGGATTTATCTGGCCTTGGGGCCCTTCCTCTTCCTGATCCCGTTCAAGCGCCTCCATCCGAACCCTCGGACGGGCGAGGTGCTGCCGGTCTACCTGCTGGCCCTGATCCTGCTGTCCATTACGGCCGCGTTCAGCTTGGAGTTCCACCGGCAAGTCGTCGAATTCGGGATTCCCTTGGTCATCATCGACCCGGTCTGGATCGCCTTCGTTTTCTTTGTCGGTTACCTGCCCGCCGCCCTCCTGCTCTGTTACGGTCTGACCCGCGCGGCGCTTCGGCCGAGACCATTAAAACCGATCCTTCTCAGTCCGGGCTACGGCATTCCGATCCCCGCGAAGCCGGCGCAAACGATCGCCATTCCGGTCGGCGTTGCGGCCGGGGCGCCGATGTCGAAAAAGGAGCCCGAAAATCCGTTGACATTGAACGCCTCGCAGGATATAACCGACTCGAAACCCGCAAAAGAGCGAGGGCCTTCCGTCCCGATGGAAACATCCGATCGCGCGAAACTCAAACAGATCCAGGACCACTTCTCCGAGCTGACGAACCTTTCGCTGGCGACCTATGACGCCCAGGGCCGGCTGCTGTTCGACCCCGCCCAGGAGAATCCGATTTGTGAGGTCGTGCAGAAAACCACCCCGGGTCAGCGTCATTGCAAGTCGTACTGCGGAAAAAGCATCGGGGTCGCGCTTCAAGGGAACGAAAGCGTCTTTTTAAAGTGCGAAATGAACCTTCATGTCTTCTCCGTCCCGATCGTCTTGAACGACAAAACCAAGCTGGTCCTGCAGGGGGGAAAAAGTTTTTTCAGCCCGCAGGAATTCACCGACAGTCATCCCAAAGCCGCAACCCTGGATGTTCCGATGGACGATCTGACGCGGCTGCGCGACCGGATTCGCCTGCAGGACAATCCCCATCTGGTCAACGCCGCGCGGTTTCTCCAAGCCGCCTTCCCGTACCTACTTTCAACGATCCATGATAAAAACGCCTTGAGCACCAAATTCTCGCGGTTGATGACGCTGTTCACGCTGGCGGCCGATCTTCATAATAATCTCCCGGAACTGCCTTCCACCCTGCTGAACACGCTGGGAATCCTTTTCAACCTGAACACCGCCTCCATTCTCCTCTGGGACCGGAACCTGCAGGTTTTCAAAACCGAGGCGATGTTCGGCCAAGGAACGGAGCCGCTCCGGAATTATCAAACCGATGCGGCGTTCGGCCCGCTTCGGATATTGATCCAACAACAACGTCCGGTCTTGATTCATGAAACGCTCGAAATTCTGAGAGCCGGTTTCCCGGCCGGGATCACCTCGGTCCATCTCTTTCCCCTGTTCACATCGAACCGGCGCGTCATGAGCCTGTTCTGCGTGTTCGACACGCCGATCGACGAGGAAGACGTCCGGATCATCTCGGCCTTCTGTCAGCACGTTTCCCTGGTTCAGGAAAATGTTCGACTGCAACGGGAGAGGCAGGATCTGGCCAAAGACGTCTCCGTTTTTCTGGAGATCGCCAAAACCGTCAGTTCCGCCATGGACTCCGAAGAAATCTTCTCGGTCATCCTGGACAAGTCCACGCAGTTCGTGCACGCGGAGCAGGGATCGATCATGCTTTTAGACGAAGACCGCCGGGAACTGTCGATCAAGGCGATGAAGGGGTTGAACAAGAAGATCGTGGAGCTGCTGAAGATCCGTCCGGGCGAGGGCATTTCGGGCCAGGTGCTCTCGAGCGGCCACCCGCTGGTGGTGGCGGATATCGATTCGGACGATCGCGTCACGCAGGAAAGACGCCCTCGTTATAAAACCAGGTCGTTCATCAGCATCCCCCTGAAACTGAACGGCCGGACGATCGGGGTTCTCAACGTCGCCGACAAAGTCAGCGGGGAGATCTTTTCGGAGGAAGACCTTCAACTCTTGGTTTCGATCGGGGCCTACGCCTCGGTGGCGATCGAACGGTCCCGGTTCTACCAGAAAACCGAGGAATTGAAAAAAATTTCGATCACCGATTCTTTGACGGGGCTTTTGAACCGCCGTTATTTCCAGGAACGTATGTCCGAGGAAATCGAACGATCCCGCCGGCATCATTTGCCCTTGTCGTTGATCATGATCGACGTGGACGACTTCAAACGGGTGAACGACAGCCTGGGACACCTGGTGGGGGATGAGGTCTTAAAAGTAACGGCCCGATGCCTTCGAAACAGCATCCGGACGATTGATGTGGCCGCCCGGTACGGCGGCGAGGAGTTTACCGTCATCCTGCCCCAAACCACCAAAGCCGACGCCCAGACGATCGCCGAGCGGATCTGCGCCGAGGTTTACCGGTTGGAACTTCCGTTCATCAAATCCGATCAAAAAGTGGTTCTGAGCGTCAGCCTCGGATTGGCCACGTATCCGGAAGACGCCGAGACGCTGGAAGATCTGATCCGCAACGCCGACATCGCCCTCTACGCCGCAAAGTCCCAGGGGAAGAACCGGGTCATCGTGTACGGAAAATAGGTTCAATTCCCGAAGAACCCGTCCACAAAATCGTCCACCGAAAAAGCTTCCAAATCCTCGATCCCCTCGCCGACCCCCACCAGCTTCACCGGGATTCCGAGCTCTTCGGTGATGGCGACAATCACCCCGCCTTTGGCCGTCCCGTCCAGTTTCGTGAGTACCACGCCCGTCACCCCGACGGCTTCATGAAACTGCTTGGCCTGGGACAGGGCGTTCTGTCCCGTCGTCGCGTCCAAAACCAGGAGCGTCTCGTGGGGACTTCCCTGCAGGGCCTTGTTCATGACCCGCTTCATCTTTTTGAGCTCCTCCATGAGATTGAATTTCGTATGCATCCGGCCGGCGGTGTCCACCATCACCACGTCCGTCCCCCGCGCCTTGGCCGCCGAAAGCCCGTCGAAGATCACGGCGGACGGATCCGATCCGCTCTGATGTTTAATCACGGGACAGCCCGCCCGCCGGCCCCAGATTTCGAGCTGCTCGATGGCCGCCGCGCGAAACGTGTCGCCCGCGACCAAGAGGACGGACCGCCCCTCTTTGCCGAACCGCAGGGCCAGCTTTCCAATCGTTGTCGTCTTCCCGACGCCGTTCACCCCGACCATCATCACCACGAACGGAACGGGACCGCTCGGATCCAGCCGGCCCTGTCTGTTTTTCAAGAGCGCCGACAACTCGGTCTTCAGCAACGCATGGATCCGGGACGGATCGGCGAGCTCATGGCGACCCCGTTGCTCCCGAAGCCCGGCCAGCAGCCGCTGAGACGTGTGGACTCCCAGATCGGCCGACAATAAAATTCCTTCCATCTGCTCAAGCAGCTCGGAATCGATCGTTTTCTTACCGTGCAGCAGACTTTCGAAGCCTTGTCGCAACCGTTTGCGGGTCTTGGACAGGGCGCCTTCTAAACGCCGCAACATGCCGTTCCCTTTTTCGAAGCGGATTAGAACAGATGCCGGATCAACGCGCGCTCCTTGCGCGTCATCCGGCGGGCCTCTTCCGGCCTTTCATGGTCATAACCCAGCAGATGCAGTATACCATGAATCATCAGTGAGGCCATCTCGCGACCGAAGCTGTGACCCTCGTCGCGGGCCTGGCGACGGGCGGTCGGAACCGAAATGACAACGTCGCCCAGAAACGGAGGCGGTCCGCGGTGCGCCGCGCCCTTCGATCGCACGGATTTCGGAAGCGACAACGGGAAGGCCAGCACATCGGTCGGTCGGTCCTTGCCGCGATAGATTTTATTGAGGGATCGGATCCGGCGGTCGTCCAAGAACAACAGGCTGATTTCCGCTTCAGGCCGGCCCAGATTGCGAAGAACCTTTTCGGCCCACGTTCTGTAAGTTCCGGTCCGCAGGGGAATGCGGCGCTGCCGGTTCGCGATCCGGATCCTCATACTCCGATTCTCCATAATTCGGCAGCCCCATACCGGGGTATTCAATCCGCTGGTGGAACTGTCCGCTCAGAACCTTGACGAAACTCTGCTGAATCGTCCGAAGGTCCCGGAGGGTCAGGTCGCTCTCGCTGAGTTGACCGTCCAGATAGATCGTCGTGACCATTTTCTCAACCAGCGCCGTGATCCGCGCCGGGATGGGATTGTCCAGCACCCGCGAGGCCGCCTCCACCCCGTCGGCCAGCATGATGATCGCCGCGATCTTGGTCTGCGGCCGCGGCCCCGGGTAACGGAAATCGTTCTCGTTGATCGGCGGTTGGTCCGGGGCGCGGTTCTTCTGGGCGCGGGTATAAAAATAGGTCATCAACCGTGTTCCGTGATGTTGCGGAATGATGTCGATGATCGCCGGGGGGAGTTTGTACTCCCGCGCCAGATCCAGCCCTTCCTTGACATGCGAAGCCACGACCAGGCTGCTGAGTTGAGGAGACAATTTATCGTGGCGATTGCCGTGACCCATCTGGTTCTCAATATAATAGTCCGGTTTCAACAGCTTCCCGATATCGTGATAGTAGCAGCAGACCCGGGCCAGCAGGGGATTCTCGCCCACCGCTTCCGTTGCGGCTTCGGCCAGGTTGCTCACCATCATGCTGTGATAATAGGTCCCGGGAGCCTGGACCGACAACCGCCGGAGCAGGGGATGATTCAGATCCAGGAGCTCCAGAAGCCGGATATCCGTGGTCACGGTGAAAAGGGATTCCAAGCCGGGGAGGAAGCCGGACACGATCAACCCGGACAGCAAACCTCCGCCCGCGCCGAACAGAAGATCGAAGACGGTCTTGAGATTCAGTTGGGCCGCCTCGTAAAAATTAATCGCGATCACGACGATCACATTCACGACGCTGACCGCCAGACCGGCCCTCAGGAGCTGGGTCCGTCGGTGGCAGGTGATCACGCTGAACACGGCCACCACGCTTCCCACGAACGAATACAGGGCGAACAACGGTTCCTCCGGCGCCACGATTCCCATCATCAGACTCATTACAAACGAAAAAATCAGGCCCATGTGGGTATCGAACAGCAAGGTCGTGAGCATGGCTCCGGCCGCCACCGGAATCGCATAAACTATCGAGGCGGGATTGACCGTTGGAAACTTGTCGGCGAAAGCCGTCAGGAGAAAATAGGAAAACTTGGAAACCGCGATTGTTCCGGCCAGGAGCACCCCCAGGAGAAGCAATTTGGAAAGATCGCGAATCATGGGCGCGCGGTAACGGCGGATGTCCAGATATAAAATCGACAGGACCGCCGTGACCATGATGAGCAGTCCGACCAGGACGCGTAGGACCAACCCTTTTTTCTGATACTTCGAAAGCTCCTCTAAAATGGGGCGATCCTCGTAGGCCACACGTTCGCCGGCCCGAAAAAGCAACTCTCCTTTCATCACCTTGTAATAGAGCGGTTTGACCGCCGCGCCCGCCGACTGCGCGCGTAATTCGGTCGCGCTCTTGTTCAACGTCACATTGGGGATCAATAATCGGGAGACCAGTTCACCGATGACGCTCGCCTTCAGTGGATCATCCGGAAAGGTTTGCGCCACCCCTTTCCGCGCGAGGGATTGCGCTTCTTTAAGATCCGGAATCGACAGGACATTCTTGACAAATTGTTCCTGGCGCTCACCGACCGTTCGAATCACGATTCCCCGCTCTTTCTCGCCGTTCGCAAACGTCCGGTCGGATATAATTCCACGATCCATCACCGAACGCACCGATTGGCGCACCTGACTCTCCAGATTCGCTGCGTATCCGCCGCTTCTCAGAAAGGAGAGGGTTTCGGGGCTCAGCCGAAGACCTAATTTCTGCTGGAACTCCTGATCCATCTCCGTGGCCATCCGTTTGAGCCGGGCGGGATCGGTCCGGGCCCACAGATCCCGAGCCGCCGAGAAAGCCTTGGCCGCCTTTTGGTCCAGGACCTCGATGGCTCCGAGATCCGAATCATAGACGACGGGAACGGCCGCTTCCGCTTGACGTTGAGCGAGTTGGGTGGCATCGACATTCAACAACTCCAGATTGGTCGGGGCTTTGATATCTTGGGAAACGATTTCTCCGAGGGTCAGTTCGGGCGAGAAAAACAAAAGATACGGCGCCAGGAGATAGACAACGACCAGCACAATGACGGCTCCCAGCGCGTACCCCTGATAAACCGGGTCTTTGTAGCGAGGGATCGTCCTATTTTCGCTGTCCTTTTCCAATTTTTCCCTCGTATCGGTCGTAGGCCTTGATGATATCCTGGACCAAACGATGCCGGACGACATCGTGTTCATTGAAATAGACAAATTGAATTCCCGGAACATCTCCCAAGATCTCCTGAATCTCGATCAGTCCGGACGTCCGTTCGGTCGGGAGGTCCACCTGGGTAATGTCGCCGGTTACCACGGCTTTTGAATTAAATCCCAAGCGTGTCACAAACATTTTCATCTGCTCGGACGTCGCATTCTGCGCCTCATCCAGAATGACAAAGGAATCGTTCAGGGTCCTTCCCCGCATATAGGCCAGCGGCGCGATCTCGATCTCCCCCCGTTCCACATATCGGTTGGCCCGTTCGACCTCCATCATATCGTAGAGCGCGTCATACAAAGGGCGAAGATACGGATTGATCTTGGCATACATGTCCCCCGGCAGAAATCCCAATTTTTCTCCCGCTTCAACCGCAGGCCGAGCCAGGATGATCCGGCTTACCTGGCGTTTGGTCAAGGCCGAAACAGCCATGGCCATGGCGAGATAGGTCTTGCCCGTACCCGCCGGACCGATCGCAATCACGAGATCATATTTTCCAACGGCCTCAACGTAACCGCGCTGTGTTCCGGACCGTGGGACCACCATCCGTTTCTTCGTGGTGATCGGAATCGCATCCAGAAAAAGCCCCTTGATGGACACCGCGGGGTTATTTTGAAAGGCTTGAATCGCATACTGGACGTCCTGGGGTCGGAGCGCGTATCCTTCATTCAGGATGCCGATCAGGCCGAGAAATAATTGTTCTGCGCTCTTCACAGCATCGGATGATCCGTGGATGGTGATCTCGTCTCCGCGGGCCGTCAAACGGACATGCAGTGTTTCTTCAATCCGCTTCAGATGGTCATCGTAATGCCCGAACAGGGTCTGGGTTTCAATTCCGGCAGGCAATCGGATGCGCGCACTGCTTGATTTTTCCAATGAAGCTGCTTCCTTTTTATTGATTTTTTCGTTTCATACGCAAGCGAGCCGGGCCCGGGCCGCCGTGACCCCTGGGCGGCCAAATTCATGATTGATTATACCAAGGGCGGTACTCCCAAAACAACCCTTAAGGCCCGTCAATCCACCTGGACATGTTCGGGCGTCCCATCCGGAACAATCGTCCAAATATCCTGGTCGGGATCCGAGTCAATATTGCCGGTGGCGGTGGCTTTATAGCTGGCGGGTTGTCCGGCAGACGGAGGGATCAGTTCAAGCGTTACAGTATAGTAACGAAGCTCGGAGCTTTGGTATCCGATTACATTCAAGGTTCCATAACCGCCGTTAAACGCAAAATACATCGCCTCCAATCGTTTGACTTCATTGAGCGCCACGGGGGCCTCGACCTGGCGGGCGCGTTTGAGATAAGACAAATAGGTGGGAATCGCAACGCCGGCCAGGATTCCTATAATCACGCCGACGGCCATGACCTCTAAAAGCGTGAATCCTCCCTGGTTTTTTCTCCGGCCACGTGGGGCTTTCAAATGGGCGCCAACGCCTCGGCGGATCATCTTGTCATCCTTGATTACGAATCTCTATGGGGAACGCTTTCGGGCGGTTCCGAGCTCGGCAGGGAGCGGCCGAGCGTAAACCGTTGCAGCAGCGCCTCAATGCCTTCGGCCTGCTTCTGGATTTGGTCCAGCATGGGGTCGAGCTGTTCTGGAGCGAATCGTTTGTTGCGAACCTCCCCCAGAATTTCCACCAGGAGGTGATGAACGGACTGAACCGTACGCAGCACATCTTCTTTCTGACGAACAATCTCGTTCACCCACACGGCCAGTTCTTGAAGATCATCACCCGCTCGAAAATGGACCTGCAGCCGCAGATCACCCGACGCGATCTGTTTGAGTGACTGCTCAAGGCGATAAATCGGCCCGGCAAACCGGTGCGTGACCCAGATGCTCAACAACATGAAAACAGGGACACTGACCAAGATGGCCGGCCAGAGCCGGTCACTTAAGGCGATGAACTGAGTTGCCGCGAGCGCCTGTTCCTCGAGCGACAGCCCCGACCTCAATCTCAAGGCGGGCGGGAGAAAAAGCGCAACGGCCAGAACGAACGTGTAAGCCAAGAGCAACAAACAGGTAAATAGCGCATATTTCCGCTGGATGGGATGGACGTAAAACCGTTTTCGAGCCTTCATGGCGTTGTCTCGGGGCTCCTTATAGCTCTTTGATTTTCTTTTTCAGAATCAAAATTTCCAAGGCCATGGCCAGTTTTTGTCCCAGCTTGCGCACATACGCAAGCGCCTGGATCGGCCGGCCCGAAACTTGATCGTCACCGTACAGGACAGCGACCACTTGGTCATTCATCGATACAGGGAGGAGCAAGATTTCTTTGGGCAGGTCACCGCCGAGCAACTGGAACAGGTCCCGGTAGGTCGGATCATAGGGAGCCGGTCCCTGATAAAACGTCTTGGCCGTTACCACGTCTTTAAACAGGGAGGGCTGATCCAACTGGAACTCCAGACGGCCGATCTCGGCTTCATGGTACACCGGGAAGGCCCTCCAGCCGAGCGCCTTCCCGGCTTTGACTAAGAAAAGAATTCCCCGATCCAGAACCACGTTCAAGGCCTTCATGAATGTTCCGATCGCCTCATCCCGATTCCGAACCTCCTCCCAGTCTTCTTTGGCCTGTTGCATGGCTGATTCCAACTCCTCCGGCGTCGGCTCCTTCCTGGCGGATTTCTCATCTACGGCTCCCGATTGAGGCCGGTGGCGCTTCCGTTCATCATCCAGCACGGAAATATACCGGAGTTGCCGGCCGATCTGGTAGTGGCGTTCCAGCCCGTATCGGATACGGGCTTCGGAAGCGATGTACGGCTTGATGGCGCAGCCCGTGATAAACCGGAGTTCGTCGATGACCTCCAGATCGGTGGGATCCAAGATGGCGACGCTCAAGACGGTCCGATCGCGTTTGATCGGGACAACATTATATTTTTGAGCCAGCTCGCGGGGAATCAGTTTAACAAGGGACGGATCGATATCATCCAGCTCAGAGGCCTGCGCGCTTGGAATCCTTAATTTTTTGCTCAGAAATTGCGTGAGTTCGTTTTCGGACAGCAAACCGAGTTCGATGAGATTGGTTCCCAGTCGCCCGCCCATCGTGACCTGCCGTTCGAGCGCCGACGAAAGTTGGGATTCCGTGATCTTTCCTGCTTTGATCAGATATTCACCTAAGCGCTCGGCCAAAGACATCCTCCGAATATCAAGTTGATCTCGTCCCGACACCTTGGACTGAAAAAGTCAATTCCGCCGCCAAATGGATTGAACCGCCTTTCATTCCATACACACAAGAGCGAATCTCCTTAGATGATGCCGCACTCAACGTCTAGGAACCTGAATGAACCGTCAATTTGAACTGTTGATAGGCCTCGGCCCCGTCACCGTCCGACACCACCACCCCGACGTCCACCGAAGGGTGTTCCGCGGAAACCCTCCATTGAACAATCCCCGTTCCGGGATCGATGGTCATCCCTTCGGGCGATTGGCTGAGACGGAACTGCAGCGGATCTCCATCGGGATCCAAGGCTTTCACGTTGTAGGTGTATATTCC